>Ga0079223_10001177_pt1 | contig 15196 bp, 9 predicted proteins | sample Stecom2011_FD_75072 | JGI IMG/M metagenome (GOLD analysis project Ga0079223, IMG submission 75072) | Agricultural soil microbial communities from Utah to study Nitrogen management - Steer compost 2011 | ecosystem: Environmental > Terrestrial > Soil > Agricultural land | place: USA: Utah... | reverse complement strand
TAGACCGGATCGCGTTTGATCGGAACCACGTTGGGGTTCAGTCAAACGCGTGAATCTGGTCTACATCAAATAGATAGAGCAGATTCACGCACCAAATCGGATCACTTCGTGAACCTGATTTGGTGCGATCTACTCTAACGGCCAGCGCTTCCTGATCCCGCTCTGACAGTGCCGCGTCCCGGCATCCCCAGTGCAGGGGAAGGATCCGGAAGAGCGGTGCTTGTCCATCACCGCCCGCGGGGTAAAAAACTCGCGACGACGTTGGCGGTATGAAATCGGCCAGACGTCAGAGGTCGATGTCGATCCAGATGCTGCCGTCTTCTTCCACCTTCACCTCGAAGGTCTCGAGGGGTTCGTCCACGGGCCCCTCGAGCGGCTCGCCCGTAATGATGTCGAAGACACCCTGGTGGAGAGGGCATTCGATCGTGCCGTCGTCGAAGTAGCCCTCGTGCAGGCAGGCATAGGCGTGGGTGCAGATGTTGTCGGTCGCGTAGATCTTGCCATCGTAATTGTAGAGGGCGATCTGGCGTTTCCCGAGACGGACCTCGATGGCCTTGTCTTCCGGGATCTCCTCTCGCTGCGCGACCTTATGCCAAGCCATCGTAAACTGCTCCCCCGTGCCAGGACCTACTTAGCTGCTGACCGTAGCCCGCACCGCTGGCATCGGCAATGCGAGGGGCAGGGTGGATCCCCACGGAAAAGCTAAAGGCGCAGCGGGAACCTCAAGGCGCTCCCTCGGCTTCATTAGCGTGACGGGAAGCGGTGGGATTGCCCATCTGCTGTACCCGGAGAGCAACCTTCCCTCTGAGGCGTAGTGCAAGCTGGAGATCATGATGACGCTATCACGCCGAAGTGCCTTGAGCCTGAGTGCCGGCATATCGCTCACCGGAGCACTTGCGGCCTCGGGTTCGCTTCTCTCCCGCCCTGCCGTAGCTTCTGAAGCTGCTCTTCAGGAGGCGCATCTGGCCGCCGGACGTGCCCGCGCCGCTTATGGCCTCATGCTCGAGAGCGGCAAGCTTCCGGCGCAGACGCTGGCAGTGGCCGAGAGGATCTATGAACGGCACCGGGCCAACGAGGAGGCCTTGAGTCGCCGATCCGGCAGCCTTCCGACGACAGTGGAGCGGCCGGATGTGCGCGCCGCAATCAGCTCTGCCCAGACCCCTCTCGACATGCTTCGACTGATGCGGGATGTCGAGGTTCAGGCCCTGGGCACCTATCTGGACCAGAGCTCCGACAACGGCGACGACAGCGGCCTTCTGGCGGCCGCTGCAGCCGATGGGGCCATGAACTGGGCCTTGGTCAACCACATTCTCGGCGAGTCCCTGCCCCCGGCCGGATTGGCAGCCGGCGGCAGTTTACCTCTTTCGGGAGTGCTCTGATGACCCTGCAAGCTATTGCGCTGACCGTGCGGCAAGAGCTGCTGCATCTCGACCTGGACAGAGGAGAGGTGGGCGAGCGTCGGCGCCTGGCTAACGTGGAGGATCTGCGCGGCCTGCTTCTGGCGCTGGATAGGCGGCCGGCAGACGGACAAATTTACGCACTTACCGGGCTTACCGAGATGACGGATAGGATGAGCCTTCTGCCTTTGCCGCGGGACGCGACAAGCCCGGTCGACTTCCGCCAGCAGGCGAACGAAATCCCCCTGGACCTGCCTTTGCCATCCGACGTGCTCATCGCCTTCGACCCCCTTCTCGATAGCCTGCGTGTCATCGAGCCCACAGGCAGGAGTTTCCGGGTCGATCCGTCCAGCGGCGCGCTGAGCGAAGACGTGTCGCTGGTCGCTTCGGGCGGCTCAGGTACTCCGCGTTTTTCCGCGGCTGCTTATGGACGAAGCTTCAGCGGCGGCACCTTTGGCCAGACGCGGCATACGCCACTCTACTTGATCGACGTAGCTCAGCGTGCGCTGCACATCGAGGATCCGCGTCAGCCCGGACGTCTGGAGTACATCGGTGAACTAGGTATCCCCTTGCGTGAACTCTCCGCCTTTCGGATCTTCTCGACTCCGGAGACTGACACGGGCGTGTTGGTCGACGGCAACAGGATCTATACGATCGACCTGCTGACCGGGCAGGCTTGGGATCGCGCCGACTTTGGCAGCCAAGACCTCGTCATCACCGATATGGCGCCGCTCATGCAATAAAGGACGAACGAATCGGGCAACTACTGGTCGGCGATAGCAGTTTCACCGAGTCAGTAGACCGTTTCATCGAGTATCGATTGACCCCTTAGGTACCCCTTTAGAGGCTTCTCCCCTTAGGCTCGATCAGGATCGGGCTCACGACTGGGGGCCTCTATGCCGACAACTCCTATCAGACTTGGTGATTCCTCCCTTCCTGGCGGTTGTTCCACCTATTGTGGTCGCCGCCTTCTGCTTTCTCAGGGGAAACACCTAGGTCTGCTGTCGACCGCATCCTTGGCGGCCCTGCTGATCGCATCCTCCGCGTCAGCACAAACCGCTCAGTGCAGCCTACCTTCCTCCGGCAAAGGCGAATGCGTCATCTCCGACGGCGACTATAGTTCGAGCCGGCAGTTCGTGGTCGAAGGCGACGACGGTGACGATGACGACGACGGAGAGGACGGGCCGGACCTCACGCTTAGCAACTTCGGCAGGATAACGATCTATGGCGACCAGTACTGGGGCCTCTTCCTCGGAAGTCTGGGCGGCGACGGCTCCGATGAGCGCAGCGACGGCGGCGATGGCGGTGACCTCGAACTATACAACTATGAAAAAGTCGAGCTTGCCGGTAGCAGTACACGGGACACCCTTTACGGCATTGCGGTTATCAGCAAGGGCGGCGATGGCGGGGGTGACGAAGATGATACGGGAATCGGTGGTAAAGACGGAGGGCGCGGGGGCGACGGCGGCACCGTAAGAGTCGAGAATAGCGGCGTTGTCGCGATCCAGCAGGGCCTGCCTCTCGGTGGTGCCGGCATCTACGCCGAGAGCAATGCCGGTCCGGGCGGAGATCAGGACTCCACTGTCGGTGACCAGCGCGGCGGCAACAGCGGTGATGCCAAGGATATCTTCATCGACAATAGCGGCTTCGTTTACCTGGGCAACGAAGGTAACCGTTTGTCGGGTAGAGGCTTTGCCTGGGGCATTGGTGCCCAATCCCACGGCGACGAGGGCGGCAAAGACAACGGCAACGGCGGTACCGGCGGCAACATCATCATCAATAATAGCGGTGTCGTCGATGTCTTCTGGGAAGGAGCGGACGCGGCGGAAAGCGGCGGCGTGCGCGGTATTTACGGCCGCAGCAGGGGCGGCGACGGCCGGAAGTCTCACGACAACAGCAACAGCGGCGGCAACGGGCAGGCCGGATATCAGGTTCAGATAACCTCTTCGGGAAGCGTGTCGGTCAATTCCTCTACCGCGGTGAAGGGTTTGTCTGGCGGGATCGTTGCCATCAGCCAAGGCGGCGATGGCGGCGAAGGGCCAGGCCGCAATCACGGTGGCGATGGAGCTAACGCGGGCGATACCACTGGCGGTGAGTTGGGTTCGACCCGCATAGAGTTGTACGACACAGCGCAGGTAGTCGCGAGCGGAGACGGTGTGGCCGGATTGGTAGCCCTTAGCCGCGGTGGCAGGGGCGGAAATGGCGAAGACGGTGCGCACGATAGTTCCGGTGGGGATGGCGGCGACGGCGGCGCCATCGAGCTGTACCTGCGAGATCGCAGCAGCGTCAGCACGAATGGGCGCGCTGGCTTTGGGGCTCTGGGCCAGAGTATCGGCGGCACGGGCGGCGATGGCGGAGATGACAAGGCGCTTCTCGGCCAGACGGGCAGCGGCGGCTATGGCGGAGATGGCGGCGATGTGTCCTTTGCTGCCGACACGGACACCACCATCGAAACGCGGGGTGCCTTTTCTTCCGCAATCGTTATGCAATCGATCGGCGGCGGAGGCGGTACCGGTGGCGACTTTCTCGCCGTTCTGGGCGGCGCAGGAGGCAATGGCGGCAACGGCGGCGACGGCGGCCGGGTGATAGTTGATAGCGCCGGGTTCGTCGGCACCTATGGCGATCATTCCAGCGCCATACTTGCCCAATCGGTCGCAGGTAGTGGTGGTACGGGCGAGCAGCCGAACAGCATGACGCTTACCCTCGGCGGCGACGGGGGTAGCGGCGGTGACGGCGGAGATGTGACAGTCAGGCAGGGCGGCACGCTCTACACGATGGGCTACGGCTCCCGCGGTCTGGTCGCCCAGTCCCTTAGCGGTGGCGGCGGCCAGGCCGCCACCATCGGCTCCGGCAAGCTGATGATCGGCGGATCAGGGGGCGGTGGTGGCACTGCCGGCGATGTTTTCGTTGAAACCACCGGGATCATCCAGACGCAAAAGGATGCCGCCACCGGCATACTGGCACAGTCGATCGGTGGTGGTGGGGGAGCTGGCGCCGGAACCGTCGGCATCATCTCGGTAGGCGGCCAAGGTGGCGATGGCGGTGACGGAGCGCGGGTGGACGTGCTGACCGCCGGTGCCATCTCCACCGGTGGCGATTGGGCGAATGGCGTCACCGCCCAATCGATCGGCGCAGGTGGTGGAGACGGCGGCAACGCCTTTGACTTCAGCGTCGTGATCCCGAGCGTTGGCGTCGGTGGTGACGGCGGAGTGGCTGGCGACAGCAGCGACGTCTTCGTCGGAAATTTCGATGCGGAAAGCGGCGACTATCGGGGCACCCCGACGATCGAGACGGCGGGTGATCATTCCTACGGTGTTTTGGCTCAGTCCATCGGAGGCGGTGGCGGGATCGGCGGCTATGCGATGGGTGAGGGCCTCATCAACTTCGCAACGCTGCAGATTGGTGGAGACGCCGGTGATGGCAGCACCGGCAATGATGTCCGGATCAACTACCGCAATCTCGGGCTGCGCACCTCAGGGCTCGATTCTGCCGGGATCGTCGCGCAATCGATCGGTGGAGGTGGCGGTGTCGGCGGCACGGCCTTCGGCATGGATCAGAACCTGGCCTTTGCCACCGCTTTCGCCGTGGGCGGTACCGGTGGCGACGGCGGCGATGCCGATACGGTGACCGTTACCCTGAACGACAGCTCGATCGTCACGGGCGATCTCGACAATGCGGAGTCTGCCAGCGACAACTCCCCGGGTATCCTGGCGCAGTCGATCGGCGGCGGCGGCGGGATCGGCGGCCGTGCGCTGGCGTTCAGTGTTGGCCAGACCTTCGCGGACCTCATCCCGGTCGCCTTTTCCGGTGCGGTTTCCGTGGGCGGCAATGGCGGCGCCGCCGGAAACGGCGACTTCGCAACAGTGTCGCTGGACGGCTTCTCCTCGATCGCAACCCTGGGCGACAGCTCCCACGGCATTCTGGCGCAGTCGGTTGGCGGTGGCGGCGGTCATGCCGGCCCTGCCTGGACGAAAAGCCTGACGACCGGTGTCGCAGGCGGCTTGTTCACGATGGATCTGGTGACCTCAATCGGGGGCCAGGGTGCGAGCGGTGGCGATGGCTCGGACGTCACTGTCAGTGTCAGGGATAACTCGCAGGTTCAGACCCGTGGCGATCACTCGAATGCCATCGTCGCTCAATCGATCGGCGGTGGCGGCGGCAACGGAGGCGTTGCGACCTCTGCAGCCAGCGCCTTCATGGGTTTTTCGTCCTTCACGGCAAACCTGAACGTGGGCGGCTTCGGCGGTCGCGGCGGCAACGGTGGTGTAGTCGAGGTCGAAACCGCTCGGGATACGCAGGTCCTGACCGCCGGCGGCAACTCGCACGGCATCGTGGCCCAATCCATCGGTGGCGGCGGCGGAACGTCCCAAGGGATTTCCGTCGGCTTTGCCGGCCGGATCGGTATCGACGGAACGCCGGTGACCGTCGGGCTCTCGGAGAGCCTTTCGATCGGCTTAAGGGGCGGTGAAGGCGGTGATGGTGACGCAGTCACCGTCACCCAGGACGGGATGATTCAGACCCAGGGCCGGGGGTCCATCGGTATCGTCGCTCAGTCGATCGGTGGTGGTGGTGGCATCGGCGGTTCCGTTGCGGCCGATGAGGTCGCTGCCGGTACGACACTGTCCTCAATCTTCCAGAGCTATCAGTTGAACCTGGGGCTTGGGGGCGTCGGTGGCAGCGGCGGTCATGGCGGCAGCGTCACGGTCGACAGCCGCAATTCCATTGCCACCGAAGGCGATCATGCGATCGGCATCCTGGCCCAGTCGATCGGCGGCGGCGGCGGTCTCGGCGGTAGCTCCACCCTCAATGGCGGTGGGGCATCAGCAGAATTGAATCTCTCCCTCGGTGGCCAGGGCGGGGCCGGGGGGAAGGGTGGTTCTGTCCGAGGCGCTTTCTCCCATGACAGCGCTACACCGGTCTATACGCGGGGCTATCTTGCGCACGGCGTCGTGCTGCAGTCGATTGGCGGTGGCGGCGGTGTGGGAGGTGACGCTTCCGACGCAGCGGCGGGACGACTCACCATTGGTGCCTATGATGGAGGCACAGGCGGTCCCGGCAACGACGGCGGTGCAGTGACCGCGGAAGGCAAGCTGGTTGCGCGCTCATCCGGCGTCGGCGCAATCGGTCTTCTGGCGCAGTCTGTCGGTGGCGGCGGCGGTCTTGGCGGCCAGGGCAATGCCGGAGCAGGCGTGCTCATCGGGCGCAGTCTCGAAATGGCCGTGGGCGGCAGCGGCGGCATGGGCGGCAATGGCGGCGATGTCGATGTCACCACTGGCCTCGACGTCGTAACCGAGGCAGAGCGCGCTTACGGTGTCGTTGCGCAATCGGTCGGCGGCGGCGGTGGCATCGGCGCGGTCGCTTCCACCAATGCGCTGCTGTCGCTCGCGATCGGCGGGCAAGGCGGTGTGGCTGGTGACGGCGGCGCTGTCAGCGTGGCGCCTGCCGTCGGCAGCCGCATTCAGACGTGGGGCACGGCGGCGCATGCGCTTGTTGCGCAGTCGGTCGGGGGAGGCGGCGGCATCGGAGGCGCAGCGTCCGGCGGCTACCTCAATCTCGATCGCACTGACGCTGGGACCTACAACAGCGGGCATGGAGGCGCCGTCACCGTCGACTATGGCGGAGAAATTCGGACGATCGGCGAAGGAGCACACGGGATTTTCGCCCAGTCGATCGGCAACGGCGGCGGCTTCGGTGGCGATGGCGATGGCGACTTCGCCGGCTCCACGGGCGCCGGCGGCAGCGGTACCGGTGGGACCGTCACTGTCGCTCAGCGCGGTCAGGTCGTGGCTGAGGGGTACAACAGTGTCGGCATCTTCGCGCAAAGCCAGGGCGCTGAGGATCAGGGACAGATTGATGTAACGGTAGGGGGCAGCGTGATTGGTGGCGCTGGCGAGCAGGGAGCCGGCGTCCTGGTCGCCGCCGGCAAGAACAACCTGCTGACCGTGGAAGCGGGTGGCTATGTTGGCGCCACCTCCGGCACCGCCGTGCGCTACGAGGGTGATCGCACCAGCGCCTTCGGCAGCCTGCTGAATATCGACAACCTCGGCGTGATCGACGGTGATGTCATCCTCAATGTTCAGGACGATTTCGCCACCGCAAAACTGGCCACGCCAGCGGCAGCCTCCTCTTTCGCGGCCTCGGCGAGCTCGACCTCGGCGGGCACCGTCACGAACCGGGGGACGATCCATAACGCGCGCCTGCTGCAGGCCGACATCGTCAACCATGGCGTCCTGGTACTGGATGAAAGAACTCGCGTGACCGGCTCGTTCGCGCAGAGCGATCGGGGCATTCTTCATATCGATGCTGATTTTGCGGCGGGCTCCGCCGACCGACTGATCATCGATGGCGATGCGGATCTTGCGGGCAAGGTCGAGGTGGCGTCGCGGCGGCTCGTCCCCGGACGGCTCGCCTTTCTGGAGGTCGAGGGGGAAGCTAGTGGAACCCTCGAGGGCAGCCGCCTCAACATGTTCGACTTCAAGGTGGAGCGTGAGGGGCAGGCCTATAGCATTGCGGTAGACGCGAACTTCGATCGTGCGGACTTCCAGCTTTCGCAGGCCGAATCCGCGGCTGCGCGCCACCTGCAGTCGATCTGGCAGGCGGGTGGCGGCAAGTTCGGTGAGCTCTTCGCAACGCTTGCGGCAGAGAAACGCGATCGCTACCGGGACGCTCTCTCCAGCCTCGGTTCCGGTGTCGTGAACGCTCCCGCGGCGGAAACGGTCGCGCTGAGCCAGCAGCGCCTGGATCGCACGATGAGCTGTACTGAACTCGACGGCGACGGAACGCTGTTCCAGGAAGGAGAATGCGTGTGGGCCCAGGCGGGTGGCCAGCGCTTTGATCAGGACGCCTTCAACGGCGCCGACGGCTTCGACAGCACCATCTATACCTATGCGCTGGGCGCCCAGGCAGAAGTTGCCGAGGGGTGGTTCCTTGGCGTCAATGCGTCCTATGACGACAGCCGCATCAAGAGCGACAATGGGAACCTCAGGTTCGATGGCAGCACCTGGTCCATCGGCGCCAGCGTGAAGCATCAGAGCGGGCCCTGGCTCTTCGGCCTCGGCCTGTCCGGCAGCATCAGTGACTTCGACAGCGAGCGCCGGGTGCTACTCGGCCAGGGTGGCAGTGCCTCCGGATCCCAGGACATCTATGGGTTCGGCGGACGCCTGCGCGCGGCCTACCGTTTGTCGGCCGGCAACTTCACGCTCCGTCCGCTGCTGGATGTGGACGTGATCTACACCCACGCGGATGGCTACCAGGAGAAGGGCGCAGGCTTGCTCAACCGGGAGATCGAGGGCAACGCCGAGTGGACAGCTCTGGCGACCCCCGCCATCGAGGCCGGCACCAGCTTCAGTCTCAGCGATGATTATCGTCTCGACGCCTTCGTTCGCACAGGGGTGACCTTTTCGAGCCGGGATGATTGGAAGAGCGAGGTGGGCCTTGCTGGAGCTCCCGCCGGCGCGAACGATTTCACTACCGAGCTGCCCATGGACAGGGTCTATGGTCGCGCGGGCCTCGGCTTCCAGCTGACGAGCATCGAACACAATGTGCGGGTGCGGGCCGAGTACAACGGTGACTTTTCCAGTCACACCACGCGGCACGGAGGCATGCTGCGCGTGTCGCTTGGCTTCTAGATGCGGTTTCGGCAGGGTCAGGCGCGCTTGCGCCTTCCCTTTGGCATGGCTATAAACCGGCTCTCCCGAACCGGACGGTGCGGCCCGGAGGCATGCCCAGCCGTCCTGAACATTCATGGCGAATAGCCTGAAAGGAATGAAATGCCGAAGATGAAGACCAAGAGCGGGGCGAAAAAGCGCTTCCGCTTGACGGCGAAGGGCAAGGTCCGCGCCAATTCCGCCTACATGCGCCACATGATGCGTCGCAAGCCGCAGAAGATGAAGCGGCAGGCTCGTGGCACCATGATCCTGAGCGAGAGCGATGCTCGGGTCGTGCGCAAGTACTTCCTGCCGAACGGCTGAATTATTTAAAGGCGGAGAAGAGATATGGCACGAATCAAGCGCGGTCCCACCGGCCACGCCGCTCACAAGAAGGTCATCAAGCAGGCCAAGGGTTACCGCGGTCGCGGCAAGAACGTCTATCGCGTCGCGGTACAGCGAGTCGAAAAGGCGCTTCAGTATGCCTATCGCGACCGGAGGGTCCGCAAGCGCGACTTCCGTTCCCTGTGGATCCAGCGCATCAACGCGGCGTCTCGCGAACATGGCCTGACCTATTCCCAGTTCATGAACGGGATCAACAAGGCGGGTATTGAAGTCGACCGGAAGGTGCTGGCCGATCTGGCAGTGCATGAGCCGGAGGCTTTCGCGAGCCTGGTCGAGCAAGCCCAGGCTGCCTTGGAGCAGGCTGCTCAAGCGCGCGCCTGAGCCGCAATAGCCTTACCTGCTCCGGATAGCTGGTAGCCCGCGGCGCAAGCTTCCGGTCCGGCCCTCGCCGGCTCCATGCAGGCGCCGCGGTATGACCCCCGCGGCGCCTCTCGCTTGTTGATATGGACCGGGTTCACGCATCTACTCTGTGCCCCTCGCGGTTCAGCCTCATGCGGTCCCGTTCCAGCCGTTGGCCGGAAGGAAGCTCATGGACGATCTCGACAGTCTGAAAGCGGAGCTGCTTGCTGCCGCCGAACAGGCGCCGGACTTGCCGGCTCTGGAAGAACTGCGCGTGCGCGCTCTCGGCAAGAAGGGCCGCGTGACCGGGCTGATGAAGGAGCTCGGCAAGCTGGATCCGGAAAGCCGCAAGGCCAGAGGGCAGGCGCTGAACGCGGTCAAGGACGCGGTGGCGCGAGCGATCGAAGGCCGCAAGCATCTCCTCGCAGAACAGGCGCTTGACGCGCGCTTGCAGCAGGAGCGGATCGACGTTTCCCTGCCGGCACGGCCCCAAGCGGTCGGTCACCTCCATCCGCTTAGCCGAACCATCGACGAACTGGTCGCCATCTTTGGCGAAATGGGCTTCTCGGTCGCTGAAGGCCCGCACATCGAAGATGACTTCCACAACTTCGAGGCCCTCAACATCCCGGCCTGGCATCCTGCGCGCCAGGACCATGACACCTTCTACCTGAAGCCGCCGGCTGAAGGCGGGGAGCGGCCCGTGCTTCGTACGCACACTTCCCCGGTACAGATCCGGCATATGCAGTCCACCAAGCCGCCGATCCGCATCATCGTGCCGGGCCGGACCTATCGCGCCGACAGTGACGCGACACACAGCCCCATGTTTCATCAGGTCGAAGGGCTGGTGATCGACGAGCAGACCCATATGGGGCATCTCAAGGGAACGCTGATCGAGTTTTGCCGCGCGTTTTTCGGGGTGGACGATCTGCCGGTGCGCTTCCGGCCCAGCTACTTTCCCTTCACCGAACCTTCGGCGGAAGTGGATATTGGCTGCTCTCGTGAAAAGGGGCAGCTGGTCATCGGACCAGGCAAGGACTGGCTGGAGATTCTCGGCTGCGGCATGGTGCATCCTAAAGTGCTCGAGAACTGTGGCATCAACTCCAGCAAGTACCAGGGCTTTGCCTTCGGGATGGGTATCGAACGCATTGCCATGCTGAAATACGGCATGCCGGACCTGCGCCCCTTCTACGAGAGCGATGTTCGCTGGTTGCGCCACTTCGGCTTCCTGCCGTTGGAGGTGCCCTCAATGGTACGGGGGCTGTGACGCCATGAAGTTCACCTTGAACTGGCTCAAGGACCACCTTGAGACCGAGGCCTCGCTGGAGGAAATCGTCGAGCGTCTGTCGATGCTCGGCTTGGAAGTCGAGGCGGTGGAGGATCGCGCGGCAGCGCTGGAGCCTTTCACCGTCGCCCGTGTCATCAGTGCGGAACAGCACCCGGACGCCGATCGCCTGCGCGTCTGTCGGGTCGAAACGGCGGACGGCGAGGTCCAGGTTGTCTGCGGCGCCCCCAATGCCCGCACCGGCATGTGGGCGGTCTTTGCACCGGTTGGAAGTTATATTCCGGGAACGGACTTGCACCTCAAGGCGGGGGTCATCCGCGGGGTCGAGTCCAACGGCATGCTGGTTTCGGAACGCGAAGTCGGCCTTTCCGATGAGCATGAGGGGATCATCGATCTCGGCAGTGGCGAGGGCTTGACGGTCGGTCAGTCCTTCGCCGCGCTGCAGGGATTGGACGATCCCGTCATCGAAATCGCGATCACGCCCAATCGGGGTGACTGCCTGGGTGTGCGCGGTGTCGCGCGTGATCTGGCGGCGGCAGGCCTCGGGAAGCTAAAGCCCTATGATCTCTTGGAACCCGCGAGCGGCGGCTTTGGCAGCCCGCTCGAGTGGCGACGGGATCTACCGGCCGATCGCCAGGCCGCCTGCCCCTTTGTGGCAGGGCGCTACTTCCGCGGCGTGACCAACCGCCCCAGCCCGAAATGGTTGCAGGACCGCCTCAAGGCCATTGGGCTGCGGCCCATCTCCGCCCTGGTGGACATCACCAACTATGTCACCTTCGACCTGGGCCGCCCCCTGCATGTCTTCGATGCAGACAAGCTTCAGGGGCACCTCACCATGCGCTTCGCTAGAGCTGGGGAGCAGATCCTGGCGCTCGATGGGCGAACCTACGAGCTTGACCCTGAAACCCTGGTGATCGCCGATGAGGCCGGACCGCAGGGCATCGGCGGGGTGATGGGTGGCGAGGAGTCGGGCTGCACGGAGGAGACGAAGAACGTCTTTCTGGAAGTCGCCCTTTTCGACCCCATCATGGTTGTCTTTACGGGCCGACGTCTCGGAATCCAGTCGGATGCCCGCTATCGCTTCGAGCGGGGACTGGATCCGGAAAGTGGTCGTTGGGGGGTGGATGTTGCCACCCGCCTGATCCTCGATCTGTGCGGCGGCGAGGCGAGCGAGACGGTTTCGGCGGGGGAGATTCCGCAGGAAGCTCGTGTCGTGCCGCTGCGGCCGCGACGGGTGAAGGATCTGGGCGGCGTCGAAATTCCGGCCGAGCGCCAGCAGTTACTGCTGGAAACACTGGGTTTTCAGGTTGAAGCGACCTCTGACGGGCAATTTAGGTGCCGAGTGCCGAGTTGGCGGCCGGATATAGAAGGAGAAGCCTGCCTCGTGGAAGAGGTGCTGAGGCTTCATGGCTATGAGGCGATCCCTGCTGTTTCCCTGCCAAGAAACAGCAGTCTGCCGCAACCCGCGCTCTCGCTGAGTCAGAAGCGGGAGGCTGCCGCGCGTACCGCCCTGGCGTGGGGTGGACTGGAGGAAGCGGTCACCTTCTCCTTCATCTCGGAAGAGCAGGCCCGGCCCTTTGGTTGGTCGGACGAAGCCCTGCGCCTGGACAATCCCATCTCGGCCGATCTGGACGTGATGCGCCCCTCGATCCTGCCGACGCTGCTGGAAGCAGCGGCCCGCAACGGCGATCGGGGATTTGCTGACATGGGGCTTTTCGAGGTGGGCCCCCAGTACGCCGGGACCAGTCCCGCCGATCAGTCGACCGTGGCGGCTGCCTTGCGCGCCGGGGAGGTAATCACCCGTCACTGGCTGCAGCCGGCACGTCCAGTGGACGCCTTCGACGCCAAGGCTGATGCTCTGCGGGTGTTGGAAGCCGTGGGGGCGCCCGTGGAGAACCTTCAGGTCACGATGGACGCTCCGGCCTGGTACCACCCGGGCCGCTCCGGCGCCCTGCGCCTGGGGCCGAAGGTTCTCGCCTTTTTCGGCGAACTCCACCCCCGCGTCTTGCGCGCCTTCGATGCCCGTGGACCCGTGGTCGCATCGGAGGTGTTCCTGGAGGAGATCCCGGTCCCCAAGCAAAAGGGGAACAAGGCCTAGCCACCGGCAGATCTTCCCGCCTTTCAACCGGTGGAACGCGACTTCGCCTTCGTCATGGATGAAGAAGTGCCGGCCGAAAAGGCGGTGCGCGCGGCCAAGGGGGCAGACAGGCAGCTGGTGCAGGCGGTAGAAGTCTTCGACGTCTATCGGGGAGCCGGTTTGCCGGAGGGGCAGAAGTCGGTCGCCCTGGCCGTGATTTTGCAGCCAAGAGACAAGACGTTGACCGAAGCCGATCTGGAAGCGGTGTCCGCGAAGATCGTGCAACAGGTTTCCAAGGCAACCGGCGGCACCTTGCGCGGTTAGTCTAGGTGCTGATCACTATTGACCAGAACCAGAAGGTCTTAAGTCAGACTGACTGAACAGCTGTTGGCCTTTTCATAGCGTCGTTTTCGCCTCCACAGGTAAACCCAACGGAGGCGCTCTTCTTCAGGGCAGGCAATAGACAGGGGCTGGGCTTGGCGAAGACCAAACTCGACAAGGACCTCAAGCGACTTTCCCGGATGGAGTACGGGACCCAGGATCTGGGCAGAAGCCTGGTCCCCGTGGGTATCGGCCTGCTCTTTCTGGTGGCGGTGGGGGTTTTCGCGGCCTCGCAGGTCGGGGTAAGCGGCGTTTGGGCGGTGGCCGTTGGAGCGACCGTCATCGGCGGCTACATGGCGCTCAACATCGGGGCCAACGATGTCGCCAACAATATGTCGCCGGCCGTGGGCTCTCGTACCCTTACCATTGGCGTTGCTATCCTCATTGCGGCCTTTGCGGAAGCTGCCGGCGCGATCATCGCCGGCGGCGACGTGGTGGAGACGGTGTCCAAGGGGATCATCGACCCGCTGCGTATGCCGGATCGCGAGGGTTTCATCATCACCATGATCGCGGCGCTGTTTGCCGCGGCTCTCTGGATCAATATCGCCACCTGGCTCAATGCTCCCGTATCGACGACGCACGCCGTGGTCGGCGGTGTCCTGGGGGCAGGGGTGGCAACGGCCGGCTTCGGGGTAGCCAACTGGTCGACCGTTCTCGGGATCGTCGCGAGCTGGATAATTTCGCCGGTCATGGGCGGCGCCATCGCCGCAGCCTTTCTCGCCTACCTCAAGTACTCGGTCTATGACGCGCCCGATCGCCTCGCGGCTGCCGCCAAGCGGGTTCCGCTTCTGGTTGCCATTATGGTTGGGGCCTTTGCCGCCTACTTGATGATGAAGGGCCTGAGCCAGATTCTGCCGGTCTCCCTCTGGACCGCGCTATTGGTCGGCGTGGCCCTGGGTGTTCCGACCTTCTTTCTTGTCCGTCCTCACGTACAGGCCAAACTGGCTGCCGCCGGAACGGGGAGCTATAGCCTGGGCGACCTCTTCACCATTCCCGTGATCGGTGGCGCGGCGCTCCTCTCCTTCGCCCATGGCGCCAACGATGTAGCCAACGCCATCGGTCCTTTGGCAGCGATCCACGCCGCGCTGTCCGGGGGTGTAGAGGGGGGAGAGGTCGTGCTTCCCTTCTGGATCCTGCTAATCGGCGCTCTGGGCATCGCCCTTGGGCTCGCGCTCTTCGGTCCCAAGCTGATCCGCACGGTTGGATCGAAAATTACCAAGTTGAACCGTGTCAGAGCCTTCTGCGTGACCCTTTCGGCCGCGATTACGGTGATCGTCGCTTCGGCACTGGGCCTGCCGGTGAGCTCGACGCACATCGCGATCGGTGCCCTTTTCGGGGTCGGGTTTCTCCGCGAATACTTCGCCAACCGGGAGAGTGAGCCCAACAACCACGGGCGGCTGTTCCGCATGCAGCAGACGTCGGAAGCCCCGCTTCTCGATCGCGGCGCCGTCGAGATCGAGAAGCTGCGAGCCAAGGCGGAAAAGCAGCGAAAGCGGTATCTCGTCCGTCGCTCCCATGTCTTCACGATTGTAGCGGCCTGGGTGATTACTGTCCCCTCCGCGGCCCTTCTGGCGGCCGGTCTTGCCCGTCTTCTGACACTGGCCGGTCTGGGCGAGCTCATCTGAGAAAGTGCAATCTTTCAGGGTCGATGGATCCTCACTGGCATTCT
>Ga0079223_10001173_pt1 | contig 15218 bp, 14 predicted proteins | sample Stecom2011_FD_75072 | JGI IMG/M metagenome (GOLD analysis project Ga0079223, IMG submission 75072) | Agricultural soil microbial communities from Utah to study Nitrogen management - Steer compost 2011 | ecosystem: Environmental > Terrestrial > Soil > Agricultural land | place: USA: Utah... | reverse complement strand
GGATCGCGCCAGCGTCGGCATGGAGGTCATCGGCCAGAACGGTGCGGTCTACCCGGTCTCCTATACCATGGTCAAGCAGGGAGATGCCTGGCTGCTGCGCAACGTGATCATCAACGGCATCAACATCGGCAAGCTGTTCCGCGACCAGTTCGCCGAGGCCATGCAGCGCAACGGCAACGACCTGGACAAGACCATCGACGGCTGGGTGCAGGTGGTCGAGCAGGCCAAGGACAGCGCCGAAGCCCAGAAGGCGGGCGGGCAATGACCGCCAGCATTCAGGTCGATGGGGATTGCCTGTGCCTGGCCGGTGTGCTGGACGCGCGCACCGGTCCCGGCCTTCGCGAGCAGGGGCGGGCGCTGATCCGGAACAGTCAGGCCAGCGCGCTGCGCCTGGACCTGTCCGGCGTCGACAAGTCCAGCAGCGTCGGGCTGGCCCTGCTGCTGGCCTTCCTGCGCGACGCCGAGGCGGCGTGCAAGGCCCTGCGGATCCAGGCCCTGCCCGAGGACATGCGCCAGATCGCCGAGGTCTGCCAGTTGCTGGATCTGCTTCCGCTGAACGGCGCCGCGTAAGTCGCGGCGTCACGGCTTTTTTTGTATGATGCCCGGCTTCATACCATCCAATGCGCCGAGCGAGGTTGAGCATGCAGGCACAGGACGTAAAGAAGTTTCTCGAGGAGCGAATGCCGGGGGTGCAGGTCGAAGTGGAAGGTGTCGGGTGCAACTTCCAGCTCAACCTGATCGATGATGCCCTGGCCGCGCTCAGTCCGGTGAAGCGCCAGCAGCAGATCTATGCCCATCTCAATCCCTGGATCGCCGACGGCAGCATCCATGCCGTGACCATGAAATTCTACAGCCGCGCCCAATGGGCCGAGCGCTCCTGAGGCGACCGCGCCGAGAGACCTATGGACAAACTGATCATCACCGGCGGCAAGCGCCTCGACGGCGAAATCCGCATTTCCGGGGCGAAGAACTCTGCCCTGCCGATTCTGGCCGCCACCCTGCTGGCCGACACTCCGGTCACCGTGTGCAACCTGCCGCACCTGCATGACATCACCACCATGCTCGAGCTGTTCGGCCGCATGGGCGTGCAGCCGGTCATCGACGAGAAGCTCAGCGTCGAGGTGGACGCCAGCAGCATCCAGACCCTGGTGGCGCCCTACGAACTGGTCAAGACCATGCGCGCCTCGATCCTGGTACTCGGCCCGATGGTGGCCCGCTTCGGCCAGGCCGAGGTGGCGCTGCCCGGCGGCTGCGCCATCGGTTCGCGCCCGGTGGACCTGCACATCCGCGGCCTGGAGGCCCTGGGTGCCGAAATCGAGGTGGAAGGCGGCTACATCAAGGCCAAGGCGCCGGCCGGCGGTCTGCGTGGCGGGCGCTTCTTCTTCGACGTGGTCAGTGTCACCGGTACCGAGAACATCATGATGGCCGCCGCGCTGGCCAACGGTCGCACCGTGCTGGAAAACGCCGCGCGCGAACCGGAGGTGGTCGACCTGGCCAACTTCCTGAACGCCATGGGCGCGCAGGTGCAGGGCGCCGGCACTGACACCATCACCATCGACGGCGTGAAGCGCCTGGGCGGTGGCCGCTACAGCGTCATGCCCGACCGCATCGAGACCGGCACCTATCTGGTGGCCGCCGCCGCCACCCAGGGTCGCGTCAAGCTCAAGGACACCGATCCGACCATTCTCGAGGCGGTACTGCTCAAGCTGGAGGAAGCCGGCGCCCATATCAGTACCGGTGCCGACTGGATCGAGCTGGACATGAAGGGCAACCGTCCGAAGGCGGTCAACGTGCGCACCGCCCCCTATCCGGCGTTCCCCACCGACATGCAGGCCCAGTTCATCGCCATGAATGCGGTGGCCGAGGGCGTGGGCACCGTGGTGGAAACCGTGTTCGAAAACCGCTTCATGCACGTGTACGAAATGAACCGCATGGGCGCGCAGATTCTGGTGGAGGGCAACACCGCCATCGTCACCGGTGTGCCGCACCTGAAGGCCGCTCCGGTGATGGCCACCGACCTGCGCGCCTCGGCGAGCCTGGTGATCGCCGCGCTGGTGGCCGAGGGCGAGACGCTGATCGACCGCATCTACCACATCGACCGTGGTTACGAGTGCATCGAGGAAAAGCTCCAGCTGCTGGGCGCCAAGATCCGTCGCGTGCCCAACTAATCCTTGCAGGGACCCACCATGCTCACCATCGCGCTGTCCAAGGGCCGTATTCTCGACGATACCCTGCCGCTGCTGGCCGAGGCCGGCATCGTGCCCACCGAGAACCCGGACAAGAGCCGCAAGCTGATCATCCCCACCTCTCTGGAGGACGTACGCCTGCTGATCGTGCGTGCCACCGACGTGCCCACCTACGTGGAGCAGGGCGCCGCCGATCTGGGGGTGGCCGGCAAGGACGTGCTGATGGAGTTCGGCGGGCAGGGCCTGTACGAGCCGCTGGACCTGAAGATCGCCAACTGCAAGCTGATGACCGCCGGCAAGGTCGGCGCGTCCGAGCCCAGGGGGCGCCTGAAGGTGGCCACCAAGTTCGTCAATGTGGCCAAGCGCTACTACGCCGAACAGGGCCGCCAGGTGGACATCATCAAGCTGTACGGCTCCATGGAGCTGGCGCCGCTGGTGGGCCTGGCCGACAAGATCATCGACGTGGTCGACACCGGCAACACCCTGCGCGCCAACGGCCTGGAGCCCCAGGAACTGATCGCCACCATCAGCTCGCGGCTGATCGTCAACAAGGCGTCCATGAAGATGAAACACGCCCGCATCCAGGCGCTGATCGAGACCCTGCGCGAGGCGGTCGAGCGACACCACGGCTAACCGACCGGCCGGCGTTGTCCCACGCCGGCCGAAAGCCCAGCCTATGCGCCTCATAGCCTTTTTCTCGGGCGTCTCCGCAGTAGGCTTGATAGTCTAGCGACGCCCGAGCCATAGCCAATTGATGAGGCCTGCCATGACCGCTGATCTTTCCCTGCGTCGACTCAACGCCGCTGATCCGGACTTCGCCCGACACCTGGATCACCTGCTGAGCTGGGAAAGCGTTTCCGACGATACGGTCAATCAGCGCGTGCTGGAGATCATCGCCAACGTGCGCAGCCGTGGCGATGTCGCGCTGGTGGAATACACCCGGCGTTTCGATGGTGTCGAAGCCACCTCCATGCCTGAACTGATCCTGCCCCGCGCGCGTCTGGAACAAGCGCTGGAGCGCATCACTCCGGAGCAGCGCCAGGCGCTGGAGACCGCCGCGGCGCGCATCCGCAGCTACCACGAGAAGCAGCGTCAGGAATCCTGGACCTACACCGAGGCCGACGGTACCGTGCTGGGCCAGAAGGTCACCCCGCTGGACCGCGCCGGCCTGTACGTGCCGGGCGGCAAGGCGGCCTACCCCTCCTCGGTGCTGATGAACGCCATTCCCGCCAAGGTTGCCGGCGTGCCCGAGGTGGTCATGGTGGTGCCGACCCCGCGTGGCGAACTCAATGAAATCGTGCTGGCCGCCGCCGCCATCGCCGGCGTGGACCGCGTGTTCACCATCGGTGGCGCCCAGGCCGTGGCCGCGCTGGCCTATGGCACCGAGAGCGTGCCGCCGGTGGACAAGATCGTCGGCCCCGGCAACATCTACGTGGCCACCGCCAAGCGTCACGTGTTCGGCAAGGTCGGCATCGACATGATCGCCGGCCCGTCGGAAATCCTTGTGGTCTGCGACGGCCAGACCGATCCGGACTGGATCGCCATGGACCTGTTCTCCCAGGCCGAGCACGACGAGGACGCCCAGGCCATCCTGGTCAGCCCGGACGCCGACTTCCTGGATCGCGTGGCGGCCAGCATCGAGAAGCTGCTGCCGACCCTGGAGCGCGAGGCGATCGCCCGCACCTCGATCCAGGGCCGTGGCGCGCTGATCCAGGTGGCCGACATGGCACAGGCCATCGAAGTGGCCAACCGCATCGCCCCCGAGCACCTGGAGCTGTCGGTAGAGAATCCCGACCAGTACCTGCCGCTGATCCGCCACGCCGGCGCCATCTTCATGGGTCGCTATACCGCCGAGGCGCTGGGCGACTACTGTGCAGGCCCGAACCACGTGCTGCCCACCTCCGGCACCGCGCGCTTCTCCTCGCCGCTGGGCGTGTATGACTTCCAGAAGCGCTCCTCGATCATCCACTGCTCGGCCGAGGGCGCCTCGGAGCTGGGCAAGGTGGCCTCGGTGCTGGCGCGCGGCGAGTCGCTGACCGCCCACGCGCGCAGCGCCGAATACCGCATCAAGAACTGAAGTCGCCGGGTGGCCCTGGCCACCCCGGCCAAACCGAACCGATTCGAGGAGAGAAGGGCGATGAGCCGATTCTGGAGCCCTTTCGTCAAGGACCTGGTGCCCTACGTGCCAGGTGAGCAGCCCAAGCTGAGCCGGCTGGTCAAGCTCAACACCAACGAGAACCCCTACGGGCCCTCGCCGAAGGCCCTGGCCGCCATGCAGGCCGAGCTGGGCGATGGACTGCGACTGTATCCCGACCCGAACGGCGAGCGCCTGAAACAGGCGGTGGCCGACTACCATGGCGTGCGGACCGAGCAGGTGTTTGTCGGCAACGGGTCCGACGAGGTGCTGGCGCACATCTTCCACGGCCTGTTCCAGCACGAGCAGCCGGTACTGTTCCCGGACGTGACCTACAGCTTCTATCCGGTGTATTGCGGCCTGTACGGCATCGACTTTGAAACCGTGGCGCTGGATGAGGAGTTCCGCATCCGCGTCGAGGACTATGCCCGTCCCAACGGCGGCATCATCTTTCCCAACCCGAACGCGCCCACCGGCCGGCTGCTGTCCCTGGCCGAGATTGAGCAGCTGCTCAAGGCCAGCCCCGACAGCGTGGTGGTGATCGACGAGGCCTACGTGGACTTCGGCGGCCAGAGCGCCATCGCCCTGGTCGACCGTTATCCGAACCTGCTGGTCACCCAGACGCTGTCCAAGTCCCGTTCCCTGGCCGGGCTGCGGGTTGGCCTGGCGGTGGGGCATGCGGAGCTGATCGAGGCGCTGGAGCGCATCAAGAACAGCTTCAACTCCTACCCGCTGGACCGCCTGGCCATCGCCGGTGCCGCGGCCGCCTTCGAGGACCGCGAGTACTTCGAGGCCTGCTGCCGCAAGGTCATCGACAGCCGCGAGGAGCTGGCGGCCGAGCTGAGCGGGTTGGGCTTCGAGGTACTCCCCTCGGCGGCCAACTTCGTGTTCGCCCGTCATCCGGCGCGCGACGCGGGTGAGCTGGCAGCCGCCCTGCGCGAGCAGGGCGTGATCGTGCGTCACTTCAGGCAGCCGCGCATCGCCCAGTTCCTGCGCATCACGGTAGGCGCGCCGGCGCAGAACCAGGCGCTGATCGCGGCGCTGCGTGACCTGTGTGCTTGAGATAGACAGAACGCGGCTGGCGGCTACCGCTTTTCTGCAGGAGCGGCTTCAGCCGCCGATGTTCCCCGATCGCGGCTAAAGTCGCTCCTACAGCCCGTCGTCCGGTTTTTTCGGGCGTCAGGGCCGTTCCGTGCTGGACGCCACCGGCGGGCGCAGGCCCACTTCCGCCGTCAGGGTCAGCGGCTTGCCGTTGCGCAGGATCTCGATACTGATCTGCTGGCCGGGGCGGGTGCGGGCCACCTGGTTCATGGCGGTGCGACCATCGGCGATGGCTTGCTGATCCATGCGCAGGATCAGGTCCCCGGGCTGCAGGCCGGCGCGCTGCGCGGGGCCGTCGCGATAGACGCCGGCGACGATCACGCCGCTGCGCACGCCCAGGCCGAAGGATTCGGCCAGTTCGGGGGTCAGCGCCTGGACCTCGATCCCCAGCCAGCCGCGAATCACCTGGCCGTGCTCGATGATCGACTGCATCACCTCAAGGGCCAGCTTGACCGGAATGGCGAAGCCGATGCCCTGGGAGCCACCGGACTTGGAGAAGATGGCGGTGTTGATGCCGATCAGATTGCCGTGGGCATCCACGAGCGCGCCGCCCGAGTTGCCCGGGTTGATGGCCGCGTCGGTCTGGATGAAGTCCTCGTAGGTGTTCAGGCCCAGCTGGTTGCGCCCGGTGGCGCTGATGATGCCCATGGTCACCGTCTGGCCAACGCCGAACGGGTTGCCGATGGCCAGGGTCACGTCGCCGATGCGGATGCCGTCGGAACGGCCCAGGGGAATCGACGGCAGATCGGGCAGGTCGATCTTCAGAACCGCCAGGTCGGTTTCCGGGTCGCTGCCGATCACCCGGGCCAGGGTCTCGCGACCGTCCTTCAGCGCCACCACGATCTGGTCGGCGCCGGTGGTCACGTGGTTGTTGGTCAGCAGGTAGCCGTCGTCGGTCATGATCACCGCCGAGCCGAGACTGGATTCCAGGCGGCGCTGGCGCGGCAGGCTGTCACCGAAGAAGTGGCGGAACAGCGGATCCTGGTAAAGCGGGTGATCGGGCTTGCTGACCACCTTGGTGGTATACAGGTTCGCCACCGCGGGGGCCGCGCGGTCCACGGCGCGGGCATAGGACACCGGTCCCTCGATGCCGGGCAGGGTGAACGCGGGCGCCTGTGTCCCGGAGAGCCCGACCCATTCGGGGTGCCGCTCGATCAGCAGCAGGGCCAGCAGCAGCCCGGCCAGCAGCGGCCAGCCGAAGTAGCGCACGCGCTCGCGCAGCCGCTGGCCGTCGGGGACGCTGGCGGCGAACCAGCGTGGCAGGGTGCGGCCCATGCGGCGGCGCCAGCCGCCACCCTCGGCTCGGGCACGCAGGAGCGGGAGACTGTTCAAGGCCCGCAGCAACGGTAAGATTCGCTTTCTCGACACGAGCGACCCCTCGATGAAGTCGCGACATTATACGGACGCGCCTTGCGGATAAGCAGCCGTCCGGCTGCCAAAAGGAACTCCCCATGGGTATAGACCTGTCTACCTTGGTTTTCGAAACCGACCGCTACCTGGCTGCCGGGCAGATTGCCGACTACTGCCCCAACGGCCTGCAGGTGCAGGGGCGCCCCCGGGTTCGCCGGATCGTCTCCGGGGTCACCGCCAGCCAGGCCCTGCTGGATGCCGCCGTGGCCGACAACGCCGATCTGGTGCTGGTGCACCACGGCTATTTCTGGAGGAACGAGGATCCCCGTGTGGTCGGCATGAAGCAGCGGCGCCTGAAGACGCTGCTCAACCATGACATCAGCCTGGTGGCCTATCACCTGCCGCTGGATGTGCATCCGGAAGTGGGCAACAACGTGCAGCTGGCGCGCCTGCTTGGCCTGCAGGTGGACGGTCCGCTGGAAGCCGACAATCCGCGCAGCGTGGTCCTGCTGGGGCATCTGGCGGAGCCAATGAGCGCCGCGGACTTCGCCCGCCGCGTGGCTACGGCGCTGAACCGCGAGCCGCTGCTGGTAGACAGTGACCGCCCGGTGCGGCGGGTCGGCTGGTGCACGGGGGGCGGTCAGGGCTACATCGACCAGGCGATTGCCGCCGGGGTGGATCTGTATCTGACCGGCGAAGCCTCCGAGCAGACCTTTCACAGCGCGCGGGAGAACGGCATCGCCTTCATCGCCGCCGGTCACCATGCCACCGAGCGCTACGGAGTGAAGGCGCTGGGCGAGCATCTGGCGCAGCGCTTCGGCATCGAGCATCGCTTCATCGACTGCGACAACCCCGTTTGATCGCTATATGCATATGAAACTTTGTTCTAGTGGTCGGGATTCTTAGAAGAAACCCCGGGTGCTATCGTGCGCGCTCGCCCACGGCCCGTAGGCCGTAATCCCCCCGCACGTGTGAGTAGTCATGGTCGAGAAACTGACGCACCTGAAACAGCTGGAGGCGGAAAGCATCCACATCATTCGTGAAGTGGCCGCCGAGTTCGACAACCCCGTGATGCTGTATTCCATCGGCAAGGACTCGGCAGTCATGCTTCACCTGGCCCGCAAGGCCTTCTATCCCGGCAAGCTGCCGTTTCCGGTGATGCATGTGGACACCCAGTGGAAGTTCCAGGACATGTATCGCTTCCGTGACCGCATGGTCGAGGAAATGGGTCTGGAACTGATCACCCACACCAACCCGGAAGGCATCGCCCAGGGCATCAACCCCTTCACCCATGGCAGCGCCAAGCACACCGACGTGATGAAGACCGAGGGTCTGAAGCAGGCGCTGGACAAGTACGGCTTCGATGCCGCCTTCGGTGGCGCCCGTCGCGACGAGGAAAAGTCGCGCGCCAAGGAGCGCGTGTATTCCTTCCGCGACAGCAAGCACCGCTGGGACCCGAAGAACCAGCGCCCCGAGCTGTGGAACATCTACAACGGCAAGGTGAAGAAGGGCGAGTCCATCCGCGTCTTCCCGCTGTCCAACTGGACCGAGCTGGACATCTGGCAATACATCTATCTCGAGCAGATCCCGATCGTGCCGCTGTACTTCGCCGCCGAGCGCGAAGTGGTGGAGCTCAACGGCGCGCTGATCATGATCGACGACGAGCGCACCCTCGAGCACCTCACTCCCGAGCAGAAGGCCGGCATCCAGAAGAAGATGGTGCGCTTCCGCACCCTGGGCTGCTACCCGCTAACCGGTGCGGTGGAATCGACCGCCACCACGCTGCCGGAAATCATCCAGGAGATGCTGCTGACGCGGACCTCCGAGCGCCAGGGTCGGGTGATCGACCATGACCAGGCCGGCTCGATGGAAGAAAAGAAACGTCAGGGCTATTTCTGAGGACTCGCTTCATGTCGCATCAATCCGAACTGATCAGCGAGGACATCCTCGCCTACCTGGCCCAGCACGAGCGCAAGGAACTGCTGCGCTTCCTCACCTGCGGCAACGTCGACGACGGCAAGAGCACGTTGATCGGCCGTCTGCTGCACGATTCCAAGATGATCTACGAGGATCACCTGGAAGCCATCACCCGCGACTCCAGGAAGGTCGGCACCACAGGTGATGACGTCGACCTGGCGCTGCTGGTGGACGGCCTGCAGGCCGAGCGCGAGCAGGGCATCACCATCGACGTGGCCTACCGCTACTTCAGCACCGCCAGGCGCAAGTTCATCATCGCCGATACCCCTGGCCACGAGCAGTACACCCGCAACATGGCCACCGGCGCCTCCACCTGCGATCTGGCCATCATCCTGGTCGACGCCCGTCATGGCGTGCAGACCCAGACCCGCCGGCACAGCTACATCGCCTCGCTGCTGGGCATCCGTCACATCGTGGTGGCCATCAACAAGATGGACCTGGTGGGCTTCGATCAGGCGGTGTTCGAGCGCATCCGCGCCGACTATCTGGACTTCGCCGAGCGCATCGGCCTGGACCGTCAGGCCAGTTCGCTGCACTTCGTGCCCCTCTCGGCGCTCAAGGGCGACAACGTGGTCAACCGCTCCGAGCGCGCGCCCTGGTACACGGGCAAGCCGCTGATGGAAATCCTCGAGACGGTGGAGATCGCCGCCGATCGCAATCTTGAGGACATGCGCTTCCCGGTGCAGTACGTGAACCGCCCCAACCTGAACTTCCGTGGCTTCGCCGGCACCCTGGCCTCCGGCGTGGTGCGCAAGGGGGATCCGGTGGTGGCCCTGCCCTCGGGCAAATCCACCCGCATCAAGTCCATCGTCACCTACGAGGGCGAGCTGGAGCAGGCCGGCCCCGGCCAGGCCATTACCCTGACGCTGGAAGACGAGATCGACGTGTCGCGCGGCGACATGCTGGTGCATGCCGACAATCTGCCCCAGGTGAGCGAGAACTTCGAGGCCATGCTGGTCTGGCTGGGCGAGGAGCCCATGCAGCCGGGTCGCAAGTACGACTTCAAGCGCGCGACCAGCTACGTGCCGGGCTCGATTCCCGCGATCCAGTACCAGGTCGACGTGAATACCCTGGAGCAGAGCGCCGCCAGCAACCTGCCGCTGAACGGCATCGCCCGGGTGGCCGTCAGCCTCGACGCCCCCATTGCCCTGGATGGCTACGCGGAAAATCGCACCACCGGCTCGTTCATCGTCATCGATCGGCTGACCAACGTGACCGTGGGCGCCGGCATGATCATCGCGCCGGCCAGCACCCATGGACACAGTGCCCGCAGCGGTCATGTGAGCCGCGAGGAGCGCGCCGAACGCTTCGGCCAGCAGCCGGCCACAGTGCTGTTCTCCGGCCTGTCCGGCGCGGGCAAGAGCACCCTGGCCTATGCCCTGGAGCGCAAGCTGTTCAACATGGGCCGCGCGGTGTTCGTGCTGGATGGTCAGAACCTGCGTCACGACATCAACAAGGGGCTGCCGCAGGACCGGGCCGGTCGGACCGAGAACTGGCGCCGCGCCGCGCTGGTGGCGCGCCAGTTCAACGAGGCGGGCCTGCTGACCCTGGCCGCCTTCGTGGCGCCCAGTGCGGAAGGTCGCGAACAGGCCAAGGCCATCATCGGTGCCGAGCGCCTGGTCACCGTCTACGTGCAGGCCTCGCCGCTGGTCTGCCGCGAGCGCGACCCGCAGGGGCTGTACGCCGCCGGCGAGGACAACATCCCCGGCGAGTCCTTCCCCTATGACGTGCCGCTGGATGCCGACCTGGTGGTCAACACCCAGTCCCACTCGGTGGATGAGTGCGTGCAGCAGGTGGTGGATCTGCTGCGCAGCCGCGCCTTCATCTGATCCGCCGCGCCGCAACGCAAAAGGCCCGCCATTTCGGCGGGCCTTTTTTCGCTGCCGGGCGCTCGTCCTACTTGCCGGCGACCTGTTCGGCATTCAGCAGCTTGCGGGCATGGGCCACTTCCAGGGCTTCCATGGCGTTGGCCGGCTGAATGGAAACCGCCATCTCCAGGTGCTCCAGCGCCTTGGCGCGTTCCTTCTTGCCATATACGTAGTTCAGGGCATTGGCATATTCGTAGTGGCCGATGGGCAGGGTATCGGCCTGCTGGAAAGAGCGCTGGAAGTAGTGCTCCATCTTGTCCGGGCTGACGCCATAGGTCATGCGGCCGACCATCTTGCCCACCTTGCGGATCACCCCGGCGTGGTAGCCGCCGTACAGGGCCAGCGCATAGGGATGTTTCGGATGCTGCTTGAGCAGCTCGTCGAGCTGGTCGGGGATCTGCGAGGTGTAGCCCCGCTTGAGCACCACCGGCACCGACAGCTCCTCGCCCAGGCGCGCCTTGGCGTAGACGCCGCCGAACATGGCGACCGAATCGGCCTTGATCAGGTCGCCGGCCTTTTCGTTGTAGGCGATGACCTCTTCCAGCAGGCGGTGCTTCTCGTCCTGGTCGTCGGCCAGGAACATGGCGTAGATCACCTGGGCGTACATGGCCGGCACCTGGCCGCCAACGCCAAGGGCCAGGCCGCGGGCCTTGGCTTCGGCGAAATCACCGCGGAACAGCAGGCGCCAGACTTCCTGCAGCTCGGCGGCATAGGCCTCGGCTTCCTCGGGCGCGCCGGTGAAGGCGGTCTCGCTGGTGGTGCGCTGCAGGGCCTCGGGATATTGCTCGGCCATGCGGCGCACCCAGTCGGCGTCAGGGAAGGGGTAGTCGCCAAAACCCAGGGTCAGCCTGGGCCAGGCCTGGCGCAGCTTGTCGCCGCTGTAGTCGAAGGCGCTCTGGTCGAACGGGAAGGCTTTCCAGTCGGGATTGGCCTGCACGCCGAAGCTGAGCAGGGCGAGCACAAGGAGGAAGATGCGCATGGCGGTGGGACCCTGTTTTTGTTGTGGTGGTCCGCCAGCTTAGCCATGCCGCCGGGCAGGAAAGCCCATCCTAGGTTCTGTGCGTCCGACTAGGAGAGGGTTTCCCTGGGGTTGGCCTGCTGCCGATACTGGTTCGGTGACACTCCTGTGTGCTGACGAAACAGTCGGGCGAAGAAACTGGCATCGTCGTAACCCACCTCGTAGCTGATGGTCTTGATGCTCTTGCGCGAGGAAATCAGCAGGTTCTTCGCGGTTTCGATGCGCAGGCGCTGCAGGTAGTGCAGAGGCTTGTCCCCGGTGGCGGCCTGGAAGCGGCGCATGAAGTTGCGAATGCTCATGCCGTGGTGGCGGGCGATGTCCTCCAGGCGAAACTTCTCCGTGTAGTGCTCCTCCATCCAGTGCTGGATCTGCAGGATGGCCATGTCACGATGCAGTTTCTGTCCGCCGAAGCCGATGCGCCCGGGAGTGTAGCTGCGCTGCACCTCGTGCAGCACGTCGCGCGCCACCGTCTGGGCGATCTCCAGTCCGCAGAAGCGCTCGATCAGGTGCAGGTAGAAGTCGCAGGCCGAGGTGCTGCTGGCGGCGCAGTACAGGCGGCCGGCATCGGTCTGGTGCTTGTCGCGGTTGAGCTGCACCTGGGGGAAGCGTCGGACGAACTCGTCGAAGAACCGCCAGTAGGTGGTGGCTTCCTTGCCGTCCAGAAGGCCGGCCTCGGCCAGCCAGAACACGCCGCTGGCTTCCGCGCGCAGGGTGCTGCCGGCGCGATGGCTCTCCCGCAGCCGGTCGAGGACCTGGGGGTGGCGCTGGCGCAGGGCGTCGAAGTCGCCCCAGAAGGCGGGCAGCACGAGGATGTCGGCGGTATCGAGGGCGCCTTCGACCGGTAGCTGCACGCCGCTGAAGCTGCGGGCCGGCCGGCCGTCGGGGCTGACCAGGCGCGTCTCGAAGGCGGGACGGCTGCCCAGGCCCTGACGGATGCCGAGGCGCAGGCTGGCCATGTGGAAGAGGTCGCAGGCCTGCATCAGGGTGGAGGCCAGCACGCCTTCACAGGCAAGGATGCTGACCCGTCGCAGTGGAGTGATTGGCTCGTTCATTGTTCTTGTGGTGATTCAGCCAGTAGATGGCCGAATCGTCTGTTTTTTTGGCGAAACTGTCCAGTGTGAAGCTGGGCGCTGCTCGCCTAGAGTCAGGCAGACCCATGCAGCCATCAGGTGACAACAATGATTCCAAGAACCCTGTTCAGCGCTGACCACGAGCTGTTCCGCGATTCGGTCCGCAAGTTCCTCGAACAGCATGCCGTGCCCTTCCATGCCCAGTGGGAAAAGAACGGACATGTGGATCGGGCTCTCTGGTACAAGGCGGGCGAGGCGGGCCTGCTGTGTTCCCATCTCCCCGAGGCCTACGGCGGCGCGGAAGCCGACTTCCTGTACAGCGCAGTGGTGATCGAGGAGATCGCCCGGCTAGGCCTTACCGGCATCGGCTTCTCCCTGCATTCGGACATCGTGGCGCCCTACCTGCTGCATTACGGCTCGGAGGAACAGAGGCGCCGCTACCTGCCGCGCATGGCCAGCGGCGAGCTGATCGGCGCGATCGCCATGACCGAGCCGGGAGCCGGTTCCGACCTGCAGGGCGTGCGCACCACCGCCGTGCTGGATGGCGATGAGTATGTGATCAACGGTTCCAAGACCTTCATCACCAACGGCTGGCTGGCCGATCTGGTCGTGGTGGTGGCCAAGACCGACCCGCAGGCGGGCGCGCGCGGTACCAGCCTGTTCCTGGTGGAGACCGGCACGCCGGGCTTCAGCCGCGGGCGACGCCTGGAGAAGGTCGGCATGAAGGCCCAGGACACCTCGGAGCTGTTCTTCCAGGACGTGCGGGTGCCCAGGGAGAACCTGCTGGGCCAGGCGGGCATGGGCTTCGCCTACCTGATGCAGGAGCTGCCCCAGGAGCGCCTGACCGTCGGCGTCGCGGCGCTGGCCTCGGCCGAAGCCGCGCTGGGCTGGACCCTGGACTACACCCGTGAGCGCAAGGCCTTCGGCAAGGCGGTGGCGGACTTCCAGAATACCCGCTTCAAGCTGGCCGAGATGGCCGCGGAGATCCAGGTGGGCCGGGTGTTCACCGATCGCTGCCTGGAACTGCACCTGCAGGGCAAGCTGGACGTGCCCACCGCGGCCATGCTCAAGTACTGGGCCACCGAGCTGCAGTGTCGGGTGCTGGATGAGTGCGTACAGCTGCACGGCGGCTACGGTTACATGTGGGAGTACCCGGTGGCGCGGGCCTGGGCGGATGCCCGGGTGCAGCGCATCTATGCGGGAACCAACGAAATCATGAAGGAGATCATCGCGCGGTCGCTCTGAGCCGCGCGGCACATGCCATGGTCGCCCGATATGCCGTCGATCCGCACTGCTTTCCCGGCTGGGATGGCACCGTCGCCGGGGCACGGCGCCTGCAACAGGCGCTGGCGGCCCAGGTGCGGCTGCGGGACGAGTTTCCCCTGCCGCTGCGCCTGATCGCCGGGCTGGATGTGGGCTTCGAGGAGCGCGGCCGCATCACCCGGGCGGTGGCGGTGCTGCTGGACGGCAGAACAGGCGAGGCGCTCGGCGAGGTGGTGGTGCGGCGCGCCACCAGCATGCCCTATATTCCGGGCCTGCTGTCCTTTCGCGAACTGCCGGCCCTGCTGCAGGCGCTGAGCGAGCTGCCGGGACGCCCCGATCTGCTGTTCGTCGACGGCCAGGGCATCGCCCATCCCCGGCGCCTGGGCATTGCTGCTCATCTGGGCGTGGTGGCGGACCTGCCCAGCATCGGCGTGGCCAAGACGCTGCTGGTGGGCGCCGGCGAGGCGCCCGGGCCAAGGCGCGGGGAGCGAACCCCGCTGCTCGATGGCGAAGAGCAGATCGGCTGGCTGCTGCGCAGCAAGGATGGCGTGCGACCGCTGGTCGTCTCGCCCGGGCATCGGGTGAGCCTGCTGGCCGCCCCCGAACTGGTGCTGCGCTACGTCACACGCTACCGCCTGCCGGAGCCTACGCGTCTGGCCGACAGGCTGGCATCGCGACGGGCACCGGGGATGCGCTAGTTGCAATTTTTCGGCGCTGCGGCATAATCCCGCGACTTTCCTGCGGGGACCGCCTAGCTCCACGGGAAACAGGCGGTGATGCCTAGACCGCCGCGCTACTCCTTGTTCTGCCAAACGCGGACGCGAAGACCCGAGCCCCCGAAAGCGTCTGCAGTGGCTCCCGCCCTGGCCTTGCCAGGGTGCGTACTATTCAGTAAGATTCGCCGTCTTATTTTCAGGGCGGCCCCTGAGGCTTATAAAGAATGAAAACTTTTTCTGCTAAACCGGAAACCGTAAAGCGCGACTGGTACGTCGTCGACGCTGCCGGTCAGACCCTGGGTCGTCTGGCCACCGAGATCGCGAGCCGTCTGCGTGGCAAGCACAAGCCCGAGTACACCCCGCACGTTGATACCGGCGACTACATCGTCGTGATCAATGCCGAGCAGGTACGTGTCACCGGCAACAAGGCCGCCGACAAGAAGTACTACTCGCACTCCGGCTTCCCGGGTGGCATCAAGGAAATCAATTTCGAGAAGCTGATCGCCAAGGCTCCCGAGCGTGTGATCGAGACCGC
>Ga0079223_10001172_pt1 | contig 15220 bp, 13 predicted proteins | sample Stecom2011_FD_75072 | JGI IMG/M metagenome (GOLD analysis project Ga0079223, IMG submission 75072) | Agricultural soil microbial communities from Utah to study Nitrogen management - Steer compost 2011 | ecosystem: Environmental > Terrestrial > Soil > Agricultural land | place: USA: Utah... | reverse complement strand
GGCCTGGCGGTGGGCGCCACCGAGGGCTACATCTATCTGCGCTCTGAGTACCTGTTGTCGCAACGGATGCTGAACGAGGCAATCCGCCGTGCCGAGGCTGCAGGCTATCTGGGGGCGAACGTTTGTGGCAGCGGCCGCGCCTTCCGCCTGGACGTGCGCCTGGGGGCCGGTGCCTACATCTGCGGTGAGGAAACCTCTCTGCTGGAAAGTCTGGAGGGCAAGCGTGGCCTGGTGCGTTCAAAACCGCCATTACCCGCCATCAAGGGGCTGTTTGGTCAGCCGACGGTGGTGAATAACGTCCTGTCGCTGGCGGCGGTGCCCTTCATCCTGGCGAAAGGCAGCCAGGCCTATGCGGATTATGGCATGGGGCGTTCTCTCGGTACGCTGGCCATTCAGCTGGCGGGCAACATCCAACAGGGCGGACTGATTGAGCTGGCCTTTGGCGTTACCCTGCGTGAGATTCTGGACGATTTTGGCGGCGGCACCTTTACCGGACGGCCGATGAAAGCCGTTCAGGTGGGCGGGCCGTTGATGGCCTACCTGCCGGAAAGTCAGTGGGATACGCCCCTGGATTACGAAGCCTTTGCCGCCCTGGGGGCGGGTGTTGGCCATGGTGGGGTGGTGGTGTTTGATGACACCGTCGATATGGGTGAACAGGCCCGTTTCGCCATGGAATTCTGTTCCGTCGAATCCTGCGGTAAATGCACACCTTGCCGGATTGGTTCGGTGCGGGGCGTCGAGGTGATTGACCGCATCCGTGCCGGCGAAAACCGCGATGACAACCTGATCCTGCTGGAAGAGCTGTGCGAAACCATGGTGGACGGCTCACTCTGCGCCATGGGCGGCATGACGCCCTTCCCGGTGCAGAGTGTGATGAAGTATTTCCCCGAAGACCTGATGGCCGGCCCGCGCCCCGTGGAGGCATAACATGCTGCACTATTATGATCCGAGCACCCAAAGCTACGAGCCCGGCAACAATGGCCTGAACCCGGGCGCTGACCCCTTTGATTCAGATCTGGGCACCCCGGCAAGCCTGTCCACAGAGTTGGTGTCTATTTCTGTCGATGGCCGCGCTGTTACAGTGCCGGAAGGTACCTCGGTGTTACGCGCGGCGGCGCTGGCGGGTATTAACATCCCCAAGCTGTGCGCCACTGACAGCCTGGAAGCCTTCGGATCCTGCCGGTTGTGCGCGGTTGAGATTGAAGGCCGCCGTGGCTACCCGGCTTCCTGCACCACGCCGGTGGCCGAGGGCATGGCGGTCACCACCCAGACCGGCAAGCTGGCGAAGCTGCGCCGCAATATCATGGAGTTGTACATCTCCGACCACCCGCTGGACTGCCTGACCTGTCCGGCCAACGGCAACTGCGAGTTGCAGGACATGGCGGGGGCGGTGGGCCTGCGCGAAGTGCGCTACGGGTTTGACGGTAAGAACCATCTGGATGCCGAGACCGACAACTCCAACCCTTATTTCAGCTTTGATCCCAGCAAGTGCATCGTCTGTTCCCGCTGCGTACGCGCCTGTGAGGAAGTGCAGGGCACTTTTGCGCTGACCATCGAAGGCCGCGGTTTTGATTCTGTGGTCTCCGCCGGGCAGAGTGAAGATTTCATGGATTCGGAATGTGTGTCCTGCGGCGCCTGTGTACAGGCGTGCCCCACCTCCACACTGATGGAAAAGAGCGTGATTGAGGCTGGCCAGCCCGAGCACAGTGTGGTCACCACCTGCGCCTATTGTGGTGTGGGCTGCTCGTTTAAGGCCGAGATGAAAGGCGATCAGCTGATACGCATGGTGCCGTATAAAGGCGGCGAAGCCAATCACGGCCACTCCTGCGTGAAAGGTCGTTTTGCGTTCGGTTACGCTACCCACAAAGACCGCATTAAAGAGCCGATGATCCGGGATTCCATTAACGACCCGTGGAAAGTGGTCTCCTGGGACGAAGCCCTGGCATTTGCCGCGAATAAACTGAAAGGTATCCAGGCCCGGTACGGCCGTGAAAGCATCGGCGGCATTACCTCGTCACGTTGCACCAACGAAGAAACCTATCTGGTGCAAAAGCTGGTGCGTGCCGCCTTCGGTAACAACAACACCGATACCTGCGCGCGGGTGTGCCATTCCCCCACCGGATACGGCCTTAAAGCCACCCTGGGCGAATCGGCCGGTACCCAGACCTTTGACTCGGTGATGAAAGCCGACACCATCATGGTGATCGGGGCCAACCCTACCGACGCGCACCCGGTCTTCGGCTCACTGATGCGCAAGCGTCTGCGCCAGGGCGCCAGGCTGATCGTGATTGATCCGCGCCGTATCGACGTGCTCAACACCCCCCATGGCGGTGAAGGGCTGCATCTGCCGTTACGCCCGGGCACCAACGTGGCGATGGTGAACGCCCTGGCCCACGTAATTGTGACCGAAGGTCTGGAAGATCAGGACTTCATCAATAATCGCTGCGACACCGAGGCCTACCACGCCTGGCGCAGCTTCATCGCAGAAGAACGCAACTCGCCCGAAGCCATGGCAGCGGTGACCGGTGTCGCAGCCGATAAAGTGCGCGAAGCCGCCCGTATCTATGCCCGGGCGGGCAACGGGGCCATCTACTACGGCCTGGGGGTGACCGAACACAGCCAGGGCTCCACCATGGTGATGGGCATTGCCAACCTGGCGCTGGCGACCGGAAATATCGGCCGCGAAGGCGGTGGTGTTAACCCTCTGCGCGGGCAGAACAACGTGCAGGGCTCGTGCGACATGGGTTCGTTTCCCCATGAGCTGCCGGGTTACCAGCACGTTAATGACACCGAGGTGCGGCATCGCTTTGAAGCGGTGTGGGGCGTACCGATTGATAATGAGCCCGGGCTGCGCATTCCGAACATGTTCGATGCCGCTATCACCGGTAGCTTCAGGGGGCTGTACGTGCAGGGTGAGGACATTGCCCAGTCAGACCCCAATACCCAGCATGTGGAAGCGGCGCTGAAAGCGCTGGACTGCCTGATTGTGCAGGACATCTTCCTCAACGAAACCGCCAAGTACGCTCACGTCTTGCTGCCCGGGTCCACCTTTCTGGAAAAAAACGGCACCTTTACCAACGCCGAGCGCCGGATCAACCGGGTGCGTAAAGTGATGGCGCCCATTGCCGGCATGGAAGACTGGGAAGTTACCATGGCGCTGTCGAACGCTTTGGGTTACCCCATGAACTACAGTCACCCGTCTGAAATCATGGATGAAATTGCGTTGCTGACGCCCACATTTGCCGGTGTGAGTTACGACAAACTGGAGCGTCTGGGCAGTATTCAGTGGCCCTGTAACGACGACAACCCGGACGGCACGCCGACCATGCACACCGTCGATTTCCCCATCGGCAAGGGCCGTTTTGCGGTGACCGAGTATCTGGCCACCGAAGAGCGCGCCAACCGCAAGTTCCCGTTGCTGCTGACCACCGGGCGCATCCTGTCGCAGTACAACGTGGGGGCGCAGACCCGCCGTACCAGTAACAGCGACTGGCACGAAGAAGACTTGCTGGAAATTCACCCCAGTGATGCCGAACTGCGGGGTGTGCGCGACGGTGACTGGCTGGGCATTAGCAGCCGGGTAGGGCAGACCGTGCTGCGAGCCAGAATCAGTGAACGCATGATGCCGGGCGTGGTGTACACCACCTTCCATCACCCCGGCAGCGGCGCCAACGTGATCACCACCGATAACTCGGACTGGGCCACCAATTGCCCCGAGTACAAGGTAACCGCGGTACAGGTTGAAGTGGTTACCCAGCCCTCGGAATGGCAACGCAATTTCCAGAGCTTTGACCGGCGTCAGCAGGAGCTGCTGGCGCCGGCCATGCAGACAGGGGATACCCATGCCGCGCCTCACAGGTAACGGTGAGCAGGCGGCCATGGCCCCCTTATCCGGCGACAAGGACGCCTTGCCCTTGCCGGTGTGTGAGCAGCCGGTGGATGTGCGCGGAGGGGGCAAGGATGCACCCTCGTCCGGCCAGGACAGCATCGCCGAAGAAGTACCCGTTGCCATGGTCTACAACGGGGTATCGCACGCGGTAATGATGGCCTCGCCCTGCCATCTGGATGACTTTGCCCTGGGCTTCAGCCTGAGCGAGGGCATTCTGCAGCGTACCGACCAGTTGTTCACCATCGACGTGAACCCGGTTGCCGACGGCATTGTGGTTAACCTGCACATTGCCGGGGATTGTTTTGCACGACTGCGCGAACAGCGTCGAAACATGGCCGGCCGTACCGGTTGCGGACTTTGCGGCACCGAATCGCTGGCCCATGTGATACGCGCGCTACCGGCAGTGGCAGCACAGCCAATGCCGGCAGACCAGGTGATTCAGCACGCCCTGCATAACCTGGAAGAACATCAGCCTCTGCAGATGCAGACAGGCGCCACCCACGGGGCGGCCTGGTGCAATGCCGAAGGCGATATTGTACTGGTGCGGGAAGATGTTGGCCGCCACAACGCGCTGGATAAACTGATCGGTGCGCGCCTCCGGCAATGTGGGAGCCAGGCGTTTGCCGACGGCTTCGCCCTGATCTCCAGCCGTGCCAGCTTCGAGATGGTGCAGAAGAGCGCCAGCGTTGGCATCGGCACCCTGGCAGCGGTCTCTGCGCCTACCGCTCTCGCCATCCGCGAAGCCCGCAACAGCGGTATGAACCTGATCGGCTTCCTCCGGCCCGGTCGTCACGTTATCTACACCCGGAGTGCTGAACACCCCCGAAAGACCGAAACGGGTAGAGGACAGAGCCATGAGTAATCTGCAGTTAAACAACCTCGTTAAAATGCTCGACCAGATCATCGCCAACAATCGACACCACGGCGACGACAACACGGTGGCCGACATTGCGGCTGATCATCTGCAAAAATTCTGGGCCCGCAGCATGAAGCAGCAAATCATCGCCCATGCCCACGACAACCCCACGGCACTGTCGGCGCTGGCACGGGCAGCGATTCTGAAACTGGAAACCCTGTCCGACGCGCCGGTTTAAACCTGCCCGTTGTGCGAGGCTCCGTCGCCTGACCGCGACGTTTGGAGACTTGCGATCAGCAGGTGTTTCATCAAAACTGAAATAGATACATTGCCTGCATCAGCAAGGCTGGGTCGGTTTCAAGAGAGCAATAGCCATGCTGCATTTACCGTTACTGAATGGGCTGAAAACCTTTGTGGTTGCCGGGGGCCACCTGAACTTTACCCGGGCTGCAGATGATCTGCTGGTGTCTCCCTCCGCCGTCAGTCATCAGATCCGGGTGCTGGAAGATTACCTGGGGGTGAAGTTGTTTATCCGGGAGAACCGGGCACTGTCGCTGACCCCCGAAGGCCGGCGACTGCATCAGGCGCTGGAGCAGCCATTCGACCAGATCGCCCGGGCCATCCAGGAAACGGTTCGTAACCGGGATAACGAGTCTTTGCGTATTGCCCTGCGTCCCTTTTTTTCCGGCGCCTGGCTGGCACAGCGATTAAACAGTTTCTGGGGGAAATGGCCGAACATCAAGGTTGATCTGATCCATACCATCAAGATCATGGATTTTAATACCGAGAATATTGACCTGGAGATTGTCTGGGGCAAAGGGGACTGGCCCGATCTGACGTCACACCTGCTGGTGCCGGGAAATCTGACGCCCATCTGCAGTGCAGAATTTATTGAGGAGCAGGGTCGCCCGGCCACACCCGCAGACCTGGTGCGGTATACCCTCATTCACGATGAGGATCATTCTGCCTGGGACGCGTGGGTAGACAAAGCCGGAGCCGGGCCGATCGATTTCTCGAACAACCTGACAATTGATGACACCAATGTGCGCCTGCAATCCATTCTTAATAACCAGGGCATCATGTTAGGGTGCCCTCCGCTCCTGAAAGAACAGCTCGCCTCGGGTAAATTAGTGCAACTGTTCGATATCTACCTTGATACCTATTCTTACTATCTGGCCTACCCGAAGAGTTTCCAGCTCACTAAAAACATGCAGATTTTTGTGGATTGGCTGCTGGCAGAAACCGGTACCGACAGACAGTGAGCTTAACTCACAGAAGCATGAGCACAGCTCCGTTCTGGCCACGCTTATTTGTGACAATATGGTTCCGGTGCAGTGAAATTTTTATCACTGCCGTTCTAATTACAATAACTACGCCAGAGCAAGTGGAGAGACATAATGATAAAAACAGTAAGTAGGAGTATAGGGCTTTCTTTGGTTCTGTCCTTGACCCATGTCATATCTGTGAACGCCGATGAGATTGTCTGGGATATGCCCAACGAGTACCCGGCAACCTCGGTACAGGGCGAAGGGGACGTGATCTTTTCGAGCTTGCTGAAGGAGAAAACAGACGGCCAGATCCGAATTGCCCATCATTTTGGTGGTGCTCTGGGCCTGAGATCCAAAGACCAGCTCGACGCAGTGGGTGACGGACTTGTTCAGGTTGCCAACACCTTTATTCCGCCGTTGGGTGGTATCGATCCGATTTTCCTGCTGTCCTCGCTGCCGTTTCTGAGCTCCAACACAGAAGAGGCGCGCATGCTATTTGATGTTGCCCGCCCCGCCTATGATCGTGTACTGAGTAAATTCAACCAGCGCCTGCTGTACTCGTCGCCCTGGCCATCCAGTGGTATCTGGGGAAAGGCACCCCTTGTAACCCACGACAGTATCAATAACCTTAAAGTACGGACTTACGATGCCAACGGTACGCTGGTATTCCGCAATATCAGCTCGGCACCCATCCAGCTGAGCTGGGCTGACATCGTGCCACAGCTGAGCACCGGTGGCATTGATGCGGTACTGACATCGATTGAATCCGGCCTGAGTTCCAGCTTCAACGATTACGTTGGCTATTTCACCGCAATCAACTACGACAGCACGATCAACCTCGTCACGATCAATAACGACGTATGGGAAGATCTGTCTCCGGAGCTGCAGGCTGCAGTAACGGCGGCGGCCCGGGAAACGGAAGATCAGCTGTGGGCGAATGCGAGTGAAGTTATTCGCAGAGGCTATGTCGAAGCAGAGCGACGTGGCGTAACCGTCGTGAATGACGTTCCCGACAACTTCCGTCAAGAGCTGCAGGATGCCTCTACCCCCGTTATCGAAGCCTGGGCCAGCAAGATGGGCCCCGACGGCCGTAAGATCCTGGGTGATTACCGCGCAGCTATAGAGAATATTTAATAAGAATAAAACCAGTGTGATCACGGACATGGCTCAATCACCGTGTCCGGATCATGCGATCGTGTCTCTGAATAACTGACTATAAACGGGATCGCCAAATTATGAATAATCCCTTCATGAAAGCCTTTTGTGTGTTCACTGCGGGGTTTTCCATTCTTGCAAGTCGCCTTTCAACGGCCGGGGCGATCATTGCTGTAATATTTATGATTGGGATGACTCTGCATATTCTGCTAGAGATAACCCTTCGGTATTTTTTCGGTACCTCGACCTACGTTCTTGATGAGTTTGTTGGTTATGGCGTGGCCGCTATGACCTTCCTGGCCCTGGGCCACACCTTTGAAAACAACGTTCTTATAAGGGTTAACTTTATACTGCTGAAGCTTCGAAACAACGTTATAAGAAAGCTGGTCGAGATATCCTGTGTGGTAACTACGATTGTTTTGTGCTCGTTTTTAGCGCGTTATTTCTGGAGAAGTGTAAGCCGTAACCTGGATCGTGGTTCAACCAGTGAAACCATTGCCCAGGTGCCGTTGTGGATCCCCGAGTCATTAGCCCTGATTGGTCTGATTATATTTATTGTTCAGATGCTCGCTTATGTGCTCCGGTTGTTATCTGGCAGTAAATTGATGGCTGAACAATAATAAGGAGACTGGCTATGGACGTTATGTTAAGTATGGGCTTCATGTTATTGTTGATTATACTTTTCCTTGGTCTTGGGGTGTGGGTGTTTTCGGGGTTGATACTGGTGTCGGTATTCAGCCTGGCTATTCTTGTCGACTTTCCGATGGATCGTATCGGTAATATCGCGAAGTCCATTATCTGGCGCAGCTCCAGTGCCTGGGAGCTGTCAGCGATCCCATTATTTATATGGATGGGTGAAATCATATTCCGTACCGATATTTCGGATCGGTTGTTTCGTGGCCTGTCGCCTTTAGTGCAATGGATGCCGGGCCGGCTGCTGCATACGAATGTGCTGGGTTGTACTCTGTTTGCCGCCGTCAGTGGCTCAACATCGGCGACCACGGCAACGGTTGGTAAAATCACGACATCGGCTCTGCGGGAACGTAATTACAGTCAGTCTCTGTCGATCGGTTCGCTGGCGGGCGCCGGCAGCCTTGGCCTGCTGATCCCGCCCTCCATTGTCATGATTATCTACGGCGTGATGGCCGAGGTCTCTATTGCCAAGCTGTTTGCGGCCGGCGTGATCCCCGGGCTACTGGTGGCCTTTGTTTACTCAATGTACATCATCACCCGTTGTCTCATTAACCCGGAGCTGGCGCCTCGCGATGATAAGCCGTTCAGTGTTAAAGAGCTGATCTACGGGCTGAAGGATCTGTTCCCCGTGGTGGTTCTGATTGTTCTGGTACTTGGCAGTATCTACGCCGGTATTGCGACACCGTCAGAGGCGGCTGCGGTTGGTGTTCTGGTCACCGTGGTACTGACCATTCTGATGCGTAGTTTCTCCTGGAAGATTCTGGTGGAAGCCGCGATGGGCGCCGTTCGTACCTCCTGCATGGTGTGTTCCATCCTGATCGCAGCGGCCTTGCTGTCAACCACCATTGGCTATCTGCATATACCGTCGCAGCTGGTGGCGTTAATTGAAAGTATGGGCCTTTCCCCTTATGCCCTGCTAGTGATTCTGGCCCTGTTCTACATCGTTCTTGGCTTCTTCCTCGACGGTATCTCGATTATCGTGATGAGTTTGCCGATCACGTTGCCCCTGATACTTCAGGCCGGTTTTGATCCGATCTGGTATGGCGTTTTCCTGGTGTTGATGATTGAGCTGGCGCAGATGACCCCGCCGGTCGGTTTTAACCTGTTCATTCTGCAGGGCCTGACCGGGCACCCCATTAGCACCATTGTGAAGGCCGCGTTTCCCTTCTTCTTGCTGATGTGTTTTGTGGTTCTGCTGGTCAGCCTGTTCCCGAGTATTGTTCTGTTCTTGCCACAGTTGATGTCATGATGATCAACCAAGGAAAAGCGTCATGAATATGCCAAAAGTTAACAAGGTGCTGTACACCACATCCCTTGGCCCGTATAGCCGGCATGTGTATCGCCATGCACTGCAACTGGCCTACAACAATAAAGCCGAGCTGATCATGCTGCATGTCATCAGGCCGGTCGGCGCCATGGGTGAGGCTCTCATTAAGGAATACCTTCCTGCAGACCTGGTTCATGAAGTGCATGACGAAGGGGTGCGGCGGGTACTGCAGAAGATGGAGACGCGGGTTAAGCAGATCATGGTGGAGGAGCATAAAAGCCTGGGCGAGTACAGTGAGGTGCCGGTACGGCCACTGGTGGTGACCGGCTACTGTGATCAGGCCATCCTGGAGACTGCAACCGCAGAGGGCGCCGATGTCATCGTGATGGGTACTGAAAACCGGGGGGGGATGCAGAGCAGTAAAACCCAGCGGGTAATTCGCCGCTCCACCATTCCGGTTTACGTCGTGCCGACAGGCAAAGCCTATCCCCAGTAAAAGGGTTAGGGGAAATGCAAAACAGCGATCATTTGATCGCTGTTTTTTTATTGAGTGGTTCGTTTAATTCAATAATATAACCGTCCGGATCATAAACAAAACCCAGCATGCGGGTGCCGTGGTTCATTGGTTTTGCGGGGCTCCGGATGGCAACGCCTTCAGCTTCCAGATAAGCCATTGCCTCTTCGACATTGTCTACATTAAAAGCAATATGCCCGTAACCTTCACCCTTATCGTAAGGTGTGGTGGTGTCCCAGTTATAGGTCAGTTCCAGTGTGGTGGTTTCGTTTTCAGGCCCGTAGCCAATAAAGGTGTTGGTAAAGCGACCTTCCGGATATTCATTTTGTCGCAGAATTTTCATGCCCATGATACGAACGTAAAAATCCAGGGACTTTTCCAGATCGGATACACGAAGCATCGTGTGATCAAGCCGGAATGTTTGCTTCTTATTCATAATTAATCAGCCATTTATCGTGGATTTTGAGGCTCTTACCATAACACAAACGGCTTATGAGCAGATATTAGTCAATGCTGAGGTTTGCTCACCCTGTCTTGAAATCTACTTGCTTCTCCAGGCGCAGTGGTTCTGACAATATAATGACAAAGGAGTTGAGGTTCTGGTGTGAGCACTCAAACTCAGACTGGTAAGAAAGCGTTGATTCTCAAGGGAGAGTGATAACAATGAATATTAAAAGAACAAAAAGCCCGATTCCGATCGAAGAATTTGATATCAGTTACCCGGATGAAAAGGGCGGCCCCATATACTCTTTGCCTCCTGAACTGTATTGGTCTAAAGACTTTTACGAGTTTGAGCTTAATGCTGTCTGGCGTTCTGACTGGATTTGTATCGGCCGTGCTAATGAAATTCCAAATGCCGGCGATTACTACACCGTTACTATTGGTAATGACCCGCTGATTGTTATTCGTGACCGCAGTGGCTCAGTGAATGTGTTGTCTAACGTATGCCAGCATAAGGGTATGTTGATTCTTGAAGGGCGTGGCAACACCCGCCGCCTGCAATGTCCGTTGCACGCCTGGGTATACAGCACAAAAGGCGATCTGGTTTCTGCGCCCGGCCTGACCGACGTTGAAGAAGACTTTGATATCAAGGAAGTGTGTCTTCCGAAAATCCGCTCTGATATCTGGGAAGGATTCGTATTTGTCACCTTTGATGAAACGATTCCGTCGCTGCAGGATCGCCTGGGCCACCTGGGTGAGCAGATCAAAAACTATGATCTGGCCGGTATGCGGGGTCCGGAACCGCTCCAGATGGAAACATTTGACTGGAACTGGAAGATTTTCAACGACGAGTGTTACCACTGCGGCTATCTGCACGCCTCGTCGTGGGGAGAAATGTATCCGTTACCGCCATCCGCGGTTGACGAAGACGCCCTCTATAACGATGAATCCCGGGGCATTGTTTCCTATCACCTGCTGAGTACGCATCCAGACGCCGCGCCAACCCACACCGGTTCGATTCTGCAGCCAGGTTTGCCGGGGCTGACCGAAGAAGAGCGCAGCCGCCTTAGCTACATTACCGTGGCGCCCAACATGTTTATTGTGGCGATGCCCGATAAGGTCAAATATTTCATCTGGTTACCTGCCGGGCCAACCCAGACGTTCTATGGCGTGTCCTGGTTGTACCCTGAAAGTACCCTGGAGCGGGACGACTTCCGGAAGAATTACGATCAGGAACATACCGACCTGTGGCCGGTTATGGAGGAAGACCTGTTTGCCTGGCGCCGGACTCAGGCCGGTATGGAATCCAGCTTTGCAACACGGGGGCGCCTGACTTCAAAAGAGCGGGTTATTCACCGGCTGCAGAAGTGGCTGATCGATAAATACCGCGCCGAGGATGCTGCCGTGAAAGCACAGGATATTCCTGTGCAGAAAAAGGCCAGCTGACAGCCTGGCTAGGCAGGCTTGCGGTGTGCTGTGAGCCTGCCTGGGCCGCGACCTTTCCCACTGAATAACTGGTGTCTTTGCAGTGTTTACGGCACCCCGGAGTGTGCACATGACTAATAACAATCAACTCGCCGTCAAAGTGGTTGACCGGAAACAACTCAACAACGATATCGTGGGTTTAACGCTCGCTACGCTGGATGGTTCACCGTTGCCGGCCTGGGAGCCGGGTGCTCATGTTGAAGTGCAGCTGACGCCGGAAGACGGTGGCGATCAGGATGCCGTCATGTTGCGTCATTACTCCCTGTGTGGCGATTACACCTGCACCGACCGCTGGGAACTGGCAGTTTTGCGCGAGCAGAATGGCCGCGGTGGCTCTCAGTATATTCATGAAAACATCAAAGTAGGCGATGTGATCCCGGTCTCTGCACCTCGTAACCATTTTTCTTTCAAGGCGGAGAAAAAGGTCCTGTTTATCGCCGGTGGAATCGGTATTACCCCCATTTTACCGATGATTCAGAAGGCAGAAGCCGAAGGCCTGGACTGGCGTCTGGTGTATTTGGCCAGAGAGCGCAGCCGCCTGGTGTATCTGGACCGGTTTGCCGGTTATGACCAGAGCCGGATACGCCTGAATGGCGACCAGGAAGATGGCTACTGTGACCTCAAAGCGCTGTTGAACAGCTGTGAGCCGGGCACTTCGGTGTATTCCTGCGGCCCCAAACCGCTGCTTGACGCCCTGGAAAAACTCCATGGCGAACAGGAAACAGCGAACTGGAGCCTGACCATCGAGCGCTTCTCGGCCAGTGATTCGGCTCTCGATCAGAGCGGTTCTTTTGACGTGGTCATCAACAGCACGGGTAAACGCATTCACGTACCGCAAGGGCGGTCCATCCTCGAAACCCTGCGTGATCAGGGCATCAAAATCACCTGTTCCTGCCGTGATGGCGTCTGCGGCACCTGTGAAACCAAGGTGCTGTCCGGCCTGCCAGATCATCGCGATTCGGTGCTGTCTGCAGAAGAGCGGGCAGACAACGATTACATGATGGTGTGTGTGTCCCGTGCACTCTCGGAAGAGCTGGTGCTGGATCTCTGATCCCGGTGGTTACCAAGGATTTATCTGGAGAAAAACTGATGTCGATTAAGCGAGTGGTGGTAACGGGTGGTTCTGGCCGGGTTGGTGGCTACGTAGTGCGGCAACTGTTGAAGGATTATCAGGTTGTGATTGCGGATCTGGTGCCGGGTAATGCCGATGCCGAATACGTACCGGCCAACGTCATGGAGCTGGATGAGCTGCGGGCGGCGTTCGAGGGTGCCGACGCGGTTGTGCATCTGGCCGCGATTGATTTCGACTGGAAAGCTGCAGACGAGCACTACATCGACGTGAACGTTCGGGGTACCTGGCACGTGTTGCAGGCCGCGGCCGAAATGAAGGTTAAAAAAGTGGTGTTGTGCTCCAGTATTTCTGCGTGTGGCCTGTCGGAAATGCGCCCGGACTGGAAGCCCGAGTATCTGCCGGTGGATGAACGCCATGAAAACAAACCGGTACAGGCGTACAGCGTCAGCAAACTGGTGATGGAGCAGATGGCGAAAAGTTTTGTCGACGGTACCGACATGGACGTGATCTGCCTGCGGCCGCTGGCGGTGGTGCTGAACGAAACCCTTGATGAATACATTGAGTTTGTTGATCACCCGGACCGGCACTGGCTGTTTTACTACGTGACCGCAGAAGACGTTGCCACGGCCTTCGATGCGGCGCTGAAAACGGAAGGCTTGCGCTACGGTACCTTCTTCCTCAGTGCGGACGATAGCTCACACCCCGAGCCGACCATGCAGTGGTACCAGGACGTGATTGGGCCCTTGCCAGAGCTTGCCAACCCGCGGTTGTACCAGCAGAACCCCCGCGCTTCCATTTTCAGCAGCCGCCAGGCCAAAGAGCTGCTGGGCTGGCAGCCCACCTCTGATTTCAACGAACTGCGTGAAAAAGCCAGGAATCGTCAGCGTTAAGCGATCAAGCAACGCACAACCATCAATAAGAATGACAGGAGTATCTGAAATGAAATCAGTACGTACAGGAAAAGTCGACTGGACCGGTGATAACCCCTTCATTTATATGAAAACTGACCCTGAAGGTGACTGGTCGTCACTGTCGGTGTACTTCCGCATCGCCGCCTCAGATTACGGCCGTGGCGAAGCCATCATCGTGCTGGAAAACCCCTACGAACTGGAAGATAACAGCGCGGTTCGCGTGTGCCTGACCGATAACCTCGAACTGGCCCGCTATCTGGTTAAAGACTTCCTCTCTCACTTTGCCCTGTTCCGTAAAGCGGTTTCCTTGCAGAACATGGAATACATTGCGGATGCCACGTTTAAAACGGAAGCAGACTATCCCAGGCAGCACATCGAATCTGCGCATTCGGCCAGCAAAGATATGACCGTTAACCTGATCTGGAACGGCCTTAACGAGCCCTTTGCGGTGGCGCTGCCACCGGCTGAAACCCAGACCGGCAAGCATGAAATGTTCTGTGTGTTCCAGGCGGCCACCAGTGCCCAGGTGGAAGTGAACGGAAAAGCGATTGCCGGGGCGCCCATCGAACGTGATTTCCTGGATCGTCGTGCCATGTCTGCGGCGTTAGCGAGCAGTGAAAGCTGGATACAGGCGTCCTGAGCCCTTTATTTGACTGACCAGGGATAACAATAATGTTGAAGAATCGTGCCGATGTGGTGGCGTTTGACAAGGTTGCCGCCTGTGAGCCGCAATGGACTGGCCTGTGCCAGGTGAAGGATGTGCTGCTGGGGGGCGGGAGAGTGTTATTACATGCCGGCCCCCCGTTCGGTGAGGTAACGCGCATTCCGGAACCGGTGATGAACTCACTCTGCATCGGTGCGATTTACGAAGGGTGGGCCACAGACCGGCCGGAAGCCCGGGAGCTGATCATGAGCGGTGCCGTTGCGATTGCCGCCGCCCAGGATCACAACATTGTTGTGCCTTTGGCCGGGGTGGTCTCGCCCTCCATGCAACTGATGGTGGTGAGCGACGCCCGGAATCCTGAAGCCCGTAAATATTCGGTGTTTAACGAAGGGATGGTGCACTGCACTCGTCTGGGGATGATGAATCCGGAATTGTGTCGCCATCTGGACTGGCTTAATACCGGGTTTGCCGAATGGATTGGCCAGCGTTTGCAGACTCCCCTGCCTTTGCTGCCGCTCATCGCCGCAGCTCTGGCAGACGGCGATGATTGTCACGGCCGTACGATGGCCGGTTCGGCATTGATTGCAGACGTGCTGAGACAGCGCTCCACCGATGCCATCCCGGAACAGATCGACACCTTTCTAAACGAGTCCCCCGCCTTCGCACTGAACGTGTGGATGGCAGCCTGCAGTTTGATGATGGCGGCGGCCGAAGGCGTGGCGGAGTCGTCGCTGATTACCCGCGCTGGCGGTAACGGTGTTGATTTTGGTGTTCAGGTAGCCGCCCATCCGGGTAAATGGGTTACCGCCCCGGCTCCGGTTATTAACGGTGCGATTGAGGCCGCCCATGAAGGCCGCAAAGCCCTGGGTGCGATCGGAGACAGTGCTGTGGTGGACTTTATGGGCCTGGGCGGCCAGGTGCTGAATACGGCAGAGCAGTCATTCGCAAACCTGAAACCGTACCTGCCCGACGATGCCCTGGCGCGCCCCGCCAAGGTGTTGTCAG
>Ga0079223_10001171_pt1 | contig 15224 bp, 14 predicted proteins | sample Stecom2011_FD_75072 | JGI IMG/M metagenome (GOLD analysis project Ga0079223, IMG submission 75072) | Agricultural soil microbial communities from Utah to study Nitrogen management - Steer compost 2011 | ecosystem: Environmental > Terrestrial > Soil > Agricultural land | place: USA: Utah... | reverse complement strand
CGAATCGGCGAAGGGCGTGCCGTCGTGGAAGCGCAGGGTGTCCAGGCCCGGCAGGCGCCGCAGCAGTCCGGCCTGCTCATGCTCCAGCGCCTGCTGTGCGGCTTCCGCACCCAGCGCCCGCAGGCACTGCCAGGCCAGATGCTGGCCGTCCAGCCAGAAGGGTGCGCGCGCCAGGCTGGTCTCCAGCTCGACCAGCAGTTCGGCGTGGCGGCCCTGCTGCAGGAGCGCCTGGAAATGCTTCAGCCGCTCTTGCGGCAGGCCGCGCAGGCTGGTGACCCGATCAGCGTCGGCAGGCGGCAGGGCCTCGATGGGCAGCCACAGCAGGCAACGGGACAGGCGCAGGGCCCGGGCATCGGTGACCTTGCGGCTCAGCCACCAGTCGCTCAGGGTGCGCGCCTGTTCCTGCAGGCCGCGCAGCAGCCGGTGGGCGTCCCTGTCGCTCTGTGGCTTGCCACTGCCCGTCGCTTCGGCCGCGGGGGCCGGCGCAGGTGCGATCGCTGGCGCAGCGGGCGCTACCGCTTGCGGCTTGTGGCGGCGGGCCAGGGTCTCCAGTTGCCGGCACAGCGGCAGCAGGACGGGCGCCAGCTCGCCGAGTTGCTGGCTCAGAAACGCGTCCAGCCGCGTCAGTTGATCGTGCAGCCGCATCAGCAGGGCGCTATCGGCGTTCGTCGTCTGCAGCGCCTGTTCGAGGCGTGGCAGCAGCCAGCCGATGGCCGCCGCGCGGGTACGCGGCTTGGCTGGAAACAGGCCGTCCCAGCTTTGCCGGCAGAGTTCCAGCAGCAGGCCCAGCCCGGCCGTCAGGCCGGTGAGGCCATGCTGCTGGTACAGCCCCCAGGTCAGCCAGGCGGCCACCCGCAGATCCCTGGACTGCTCGCGCAACAGCGTCTCGCAGCCGCCGCGCACCCGTTCCCAGTCGATCTCCCCGGTTCCATGCAGGGCGCCGCTCTTGCCCACTTCCTGTTCCAGTTGTTCATATTCCGGTGAATAGCGAACATCTGTTCCGCATGGGGTTTCGGCAGTTATCGGCGTGCGGGCAAGATGCAGGTAAGCATCCGGTTCAATGGAAAAATGGGTCATTCCTTGACCTGTTCTTTGTGATTCAGAAGAGCAACTTCGCGACGTCCCTGTCGCCGGTAGCGGATTTGTCGAAGCGGCGGGAATCCTAGGAAGGGAAAGCCTTATGGGCAAGTTTGTCGGGGAGAACCAGGTATCGTTTTGAATGATTGATTCCCGGCGAAGTTGTTTTCGAAAAGATGCGGGTGTGAATTGCGTTGGATATATAAACAATAAAGCCCGATAGCTGTCGGGCTTTATTAGAGTAATTATTCAAGTTGTCGGCTCGCTTCAATCGAGCGGGCTCTCCCACAGGCTCAGGCCCAGCGTGTGGCTGCCTCCGGCCCCCAATTCGACGCGATCCTCCAGCACGTTGGCCGTCTCGATGCACAGCATGCCGGTCCAGGCGTCCTCGGCGAACTGCGATAAAAATCGACTTTTCTCGATCCAGGGGTTCCACACCACCGCCGAATGTGAGCCAGTGCTCAGCAGGTGGATGCGGCGCTGCCACTGGGGGTCGCGGATGCTGATCTGCGAGGGCACGCCCAGATAGATGCGGTCGGTTTCCGCGCTGAAGGTTACCGCTCCCTGCTGCAGCTGGGGTTGCCAGTCCTCGAGGGTGTCGATGTAGCGGCAGCCGTGCAGGCCTTCCACCTGGACCTGACGAATGTCGCTGACCGCGAAATAGCTGTGCAGGGCCTGGCTGATGAACAGCGGGTGGTCGCCGTGGTTGCGGGTGGTCAGCTGCAGATGCAGGCGCTGGTCGAGGCGCACCAGCAGGCGCAGCTCGGCGGCTTCGGGCCAGTCGGACAGCGGCTGTTCGCGGCTGTCGAAGACGAATTCGATGCTCACCGCGTCGCCTTCCTCGCGCACGTCCTCGAGCCGCCAGTCCCGGGTGCGCACCAGGCCGTGGGCCGGCGCGTCGCCGCCGCGATAGTGCGCGCGGACCTCCTGCGGATTGCGCGCCAGCGCGCCGAACCAGGGCCAGCACACCGGCACGCCACCGCGCAGGCCCTGGCCGCGCCGGTAGTCCACCTGCTCGCTGAGCCAGATCAGCGGTGGCGCATCGTCGCGCTGGTAGCCGAGCAGCTGTGCGCCCTGTTCGGCGATCAGCAGCTGCGCGCCCCGGTGGCGGATTCGCCAGCAGGCCAGCTCGCCGATCTGCTGGTGTTCGATCTGTGCGGCCATGAAGAGGTCCTCCTGGAGCTGCGGTCGAGAAGGATGGTTCCACAAAGCAAAACGCCCGTCGAGGACGGGCGTTCGCGTGATCAGTATGGCTTACGGGCCATACACGGTTTCCGGCAGCCAGGTGATCAGCTGTGGCCAGAAGTAGCCGATCACCAGCATCGCCAGCTGGATGGCAATGAAGGGCAGCACTCCCCGGTACATGGTCATGGTGGGCACCGAGGCGGGTGTCACGCTGCGCAGATAGAACAGTGAGAAGCCGAACGGCGGGGTGAGGAACGAGGTCTGCAGGTTGATGGCAATCATCACCCCCAGCCAGACCGGGTCCAGGCCCATGGCCAGCAGGATCGGGCCGATGATGGGCACCACCACGAAGCAGATCTCGATGTAGTCGAGGATGAAACCGAGGATGAAGATCACCAGCATCACCACGAAGAAGGCGCCCATCACCCCGCCTGGCAGGTTGTGCAGGACTTCCTCGATCACCGCTTCGCCGCCGAAGCCGCGGAACACCAGCGAGAACAGCGAGGCGCCGATGAGAATCAGGAACACCATCGCCGAAATCGAGGTGGTGCCGAAGGTCACGTCCTTCAGCTGCTGCAGGTTCAGCTTGCGCTTGCTCAGGGCCAGCAGGGTGGCGCCCACGGCGCCCACGGCGGCGGCCTCGGTGGGGGTGGCGAAGCCCATCAGGATCGAGCCCAGCACCAGACCGATCAGCGCCAGCGGTGGCAGCAGCGCACCCAGCAGCTGGCCCCAGTTCACGTTGCCAAGCTCCTCCTGAGGCATGGGGGGCAGCTTGGCGGGCCTGATGACCGCCATGATGACCAGATACAGCACATACATGCCGATCAGCACCATGCCGGGAATCAGTGCGCCCATGAACAGGTCGCCCACGGACACGGTCTTGGGCGAGAAGATGCCCATCTTCAACTGCGCCTGCTGGTAGGCGCTGGACATCACGTCGCCCAGCAGCACCAGCACGATCGACGGCGGAACGATCTGGCCCAGGGTGCCGGTAGCCGCCAGGGTGCCGGTGGAGATGGCCGGGTCGTAGCCGCGGCGCAGCATGGTCGGCAGGGCCAGCAGGCCGAGGGTGACCACGGTGGCGCCGACGATACCGGTGGAAGCGGCCAGCAGCGCGCCGACCAGGCACACGGAAATGGCCAGGCCGCCCGGCTTGGCGCCGAACAGGCGGGTCATGGAATCCAGCAGGTCATCGGCAATGCGCGACTTTTCCAGCATCACGCCCATGAACACGAACAGCGGCACGGCCAGCATGGTCTGGTTGTTCATGATGCCGTAGATGCGGTTCGGCAATGCGGACAGGTAGGTGCCGTCGAAGATGCCGATCAGTACGCCGACGCCCGCGAACAGCAGGGAAACCCCGCCCAGGACAAAGGCTACCGGGTAGCCCGACATCAGGAATACGCAGATCCCTATGAACAGCAGAAGCGCCATCACTTCAGCCATGTTGCACCTCGGTGTGTTCTTCGAAGGGAATGCGTCCGGCAAGTCGATACACGCCCAGGATCAGGGCGGAGATGGCCTGCAGCAGCAGGCTGACGACCAGCACCAGGATGATGCTTTTCTGCAGATAGACGAAGGGCAGACCACCGGCTTCGGGCGAGCCCTCGAGGGTTGCCCAGGAGGCGCCGACGTAGCTCCAGCTCAACCAGAGCAGGAAGCCGCAGGTAGGCAACAGCAGCACCAGGGTGCCGAACAGGTTCACCGCTTCCTTGGTGCGCGCCGAAAAGCGCTGGTAGAGGATGTCTACCCGGACGTGCGCGCCCTGTTGCAGGGCCCAGGCGGCGGCGCCCATGAAGACCAGGGCGTGGGCGTACATCACGGCTTCCTGCAGCCCGGTGGCGCCGATACCGAAGCCGTAGCGCAACAGGACGACAAGGGCCGTGCCGATGACCAGGAAGATCGGCAGCCAGGCGCAGATGCGTCCCAGCCAGGCGTTCACCGAGTCGATGAGGCGCGCAAGGGCCACGAGAGGGGGGATTTTTGCGGACATGACAAGTCCTTTATAGGAAAGGCAGGCGGGACGCGATTTTAGGCCTCGCGGTCTACCATGGGCAACGGAGGCTCGACTTTGGTCGCACTGACAAATCTGGATGACAGGCCTCAGCCTATGGCAATGGGCTCAAGCTGCGCCTCGGCGCCGACGCAGGAATAACAACAAGCAGGGAGTATCCCCATGAAACGTCGTGACATTCTCACCGCGGCCGGTGTCGGCCTCGCGGCCACCGCGCTGGCAGGCTGCAAACAGGAGACATCCAACGCCGGCTCCGGAGAAACCACCCAGCAGCAGCGCTTTTCCTGGAAGATGGTCACGTCCTGGCCCAAGAACTTCCCTGGCGTGGGGGTGGGTGCCGAGCGCTTCGCCCGGCTGGTCAACGAGATGAGCAATGGCCGGCTGACCATCAAGGTGTACGCCGCCGGTGAGCTGGTGCCCGCCCTGGAAGTGTTCGACGCGGTATCGCGCGGCACTGCGGAAATGGGGCATGGTGCGCCCTACTACTGGAAGGGCAAGGTGCCGGCCGCGCAGTTCTTCTGCGCGCTGCCGTTCGGCCCCAACGCCCAGGAAATGAACGCCTGGCTGCACCGCGGCGGTGGCATGGAGCTGTGGGAAGAGGTCTACAAGCCGTTCGGCATCCTGCCGCTGGCCTGTGGCGCCACCGGTGTGCAGACCGCCGGCTGGTTCAACAAGGAAATCAACAGCGTCGAGGACTTCAAGGGCCTGAAGATGCGCACCCCCGGTCTGGGCGGCGAGGTGCTCACCCGCATGGGCGGCACCGTGGTCAACCTGCCGGCCGGCGAGATCTTCACCGCCCTGCAGACCGGCACCATCGATGCCACCGAGTGGATCGGCCCGTACAACGACCTGGCCCTGGGCCTGCACAAGGCCGCCAAGTACTACTACACCCCGGGCTGGCAGGAACCCAACGTGACCTTCGAGCTGGACATCAACCTCAAGGCCTGGGAAACCCTGCCGCCCGACCTGCAGGCCATCGTGCGCGCCGCCGCCCGCGACGTGAACGGCGACATGCTCGACGACTACAACGCCAAGAACATGGAAGCGCTGGAGCAGATGCGCGAACAGGGCGTGGAGATCCGCGAGCTGCCGGAACCGGTGCTGCAGCGCCTCAAGGAAGTAGCTGCCCAGGCGGTGGAGGACGCCGCCGCCGCGGATCCGGTGGCGGCCAGGGTATGGGCGCAGCAGAAAACCTACCTGCAGCGGCTGTACGCCTATGCGGAGCTGAACGAGAAGAAGGTCTACAACATGCGCGGCTGAGTCCGCGCGCAGCCCGAAACGCCAGCCTGACGGCTGGCGTTTCTGTTTTCGGCGGTCTCACGACAGACCCAGTACATCCTCGGCCGGTCGCCAGGGCAGGCCATGGGCCCGGGCCACGCCCGGATGGGTGAGCTGCCCGCCCGCGATGTTCAATCCGGCGCGCAGGTGCGCGTCGGCCCGCAAGGCCTGCCTGCAGCCGTGCTCGGCCAGGGCGATGACGAAGGGCAGGGTGGCGTTGTTCAGCGCCAGGGTGGCGGTGCGCGCCACGGCCCCGGGCATGTTGCTGACGCAGTAGTGCACCACCTCGTCGACCATGTAAGTGGGCGCGTCATGGGTGGTCGGATGCGAGGTTTCCGCACAGCCGCCCTGGTCGATGGCCACGTCCACCAGCACCGATCCCGGCAGCATGCCCCTGACCAGATCGGCATCGATCAGCTTCGGCGCCGCCGCGCCGGGGACCAGCACCGCACCGATCACCAGGTCGGCGTTGCGCACCCGCTCTTCCACCGCGTCGCGGCTGGCATACAGGGTCTGGATGCGATTGCCGTACTGGGCATCCAGCCGGCGCAGTGCCTCGATGCGGGTGTCCAGCACGCTGACCTGGGCGCCGAGGCCGACCGCCATGGCCAGCGCCTGGCTGCCCACCACGCCGGCGCCGAGGATGGTCACCCGACCCGCCGGTACCCCCGGCACGCCGCCGAGCAGCACGCCCCGCCCGCCCTGCGGCGTCTCCAGGCAATGGGCGCCGGCCTGGATGGCCATGCGCCCGGCCACCTCGGACATGGGCGCCAGCAGCGGCAGTCCGCCCTGGGCGTCGCTGACCGTTTCGTAGGCAATGCACAGGGCTCCGCTGTTGAGCAGATCCTCGGTCTGCTGACGGTCGGCGGCCAGGTGCAGGTAGGTGAACAGGCAGTGATCCGGGGTCAGCCAGGCACGCTCCTGGGCCAGTGGTTCCTTGACCTTGACGATCAGCTCGCAGGCGCCGTACAGGGTGTCGGCGTCGGCCACCAGCAGTGCGCCGGCGGCCTGGTAGTCGGCGTCGCGGAAACCGATGGCGCTGCCGGCCCGGCTCTGCACCAGCACCCGGTGACCGCGTCGGGTCAGTTCCGCCACCGCCGCCGGCGTCAGACCGACGCGGTTCTCCTGCGGCTTGATCTCCCTGGGCACGCCGATATCCATGGCCGTCACTCCTGCCGTGTGCCGCCGAGCAGCTCGATCGGCAGGGGGAAGATCATGGTGGAGTTCTTGTCCACGGCGATTGCGCTGAGGGTCTGCATGTAGCGCAGTTGCAGGGCGCCCGGCTGGCGGGCCAGCACCTGGGCGGCCTGCATGAGTTTCTCCGAGGCCTGCAGCTCGCCCTCCGCATGGATCACCTTGGCGCGTCGTTCACGCTCCGCCTCGGCCTGGCGGGCGATGGCGCGCACCATGGATTCGTCCAGATCCACATGCTTGATTTCCACGTTGGAAACCTTGATCCCCCAGGCGTCGGTCTGCGCATCCAGCACCTGCTGGATGTCGTCGTTGAGGCGCTCGCGTTCGGCCAGCATGTCGTCCAGGTCGTGCTTGCCCAGCACGGCGCGCAGGGTGGTCTGCGCCAGCTGGCTGGTGGCCGAATGGTAATCCTCCACCTGGATGATGGCCTTCTGCGCGTCCAGCACCCGGTAGTAGATGACCGCGTTGACCTTCACCGAGACGTTGTCGCGGGAGATCACGTCCTGGGTCGGCACGTCGAGCACCAGGGTGCGCAGGTCCACCCGCACCATCTGCTGGAGACCGGGAATCACCAGGATCAGTCCCGGCCCCTTGACCTTCCAGAAGCGGCCCAGCTGGAACACCACGCCGCGCTCGTATTCGCGCAGGATGCGGAACGCCGACAGAATCAGCGCCACCAGCAGCATCAGCAGCACGCCGAAGCTGAAGGAATAACCCATCATGGTTTGACCTCCCGGTGTGGACTGACCCGCAGCCTCAGACCCTCGCGGGCCTCGACCTGCACCCGTTGTCCGACCTGCAGCGGTTCGCGGCTGTCCACCTGCCAGCGCTCGCCCTGCAGGCTTATCCAGCCGTGGTGGGGGTTGTGGCCCAGGGCCTCGACCTGCGTCACGCTGCCCACCAGTCCGGCGTCGCCGGCCACCTGGCGCTGCCGGCGAGCGCGCAGGGCCATGCCGAGGATCGCCAGCATCAGCGCCGCGCTGGCCGTGGCGGTGACCAGGATGACCGACAGCGGAATGCCGAACCCCGGCACCTCGGTATCGATGAGGATCAGCGCGCCGAACACGAACGCCGCGACGCCGCCGAAGCCGAGCACGCCGAAGCTGGGCAGGAAGGCCTCGGCGGCCATGCAGGCCAGGCCGAGCAGGATCAGCGCCACCCCGGCGTAGTTGACCGGCAACAGCTGCAGGGCATAGAGCGCGAGAATCAGGCAGATGCCGCCGACCACGCCGCCGATGCCGCTGCCGGGGTTGGAGAACTCGAAGATCAGCCCGTAGATGCCGATCATCATCAGGATCAGCGCCACGCTGGGGTTGGTGATCACCGCCAGGATGCGAGTGCGCCAGTCCGGCCGGTGCTCCTCGACCAGCGCCCCGGCGGTGTCCAGCGTGCGCGGGCCGGCGGCGGTGGTCAGCGTCTTGCCGTTCAGCTGGGCGAGCAGCGCCGGCAGATCGGCGGCCAGGTAATCGATGACGCCCTTCTCCAGGGCTTCCTCTGCGGCCAGGCTGACCGCCTCGCGTACCGCCTGCTCGGCCCACTCGGCGTTGCGGCCGCGCAACTGCGCGAGACCTCGGATATAGGCGGCGGCGTCGTTGACCTGCTTGCGGGTCATGGCATCTTCCGGTGTCTGGGTCGGCTCTTCGCCCTCCTGGGGCTGGGTCGGCTGCCGGGGCGGGCTGCCCGGCGCGCCGCCCACCGCCACCGGGGTGGCGGCGCCCAGGTTGGTGCCCGGCGCCATGGCCGCCACATGGCTGGCGTAGAGGATGTAGGTGCCGGCGCTGGCGGCCCGCGCCCCGCTGGGCGCCACATGACTGGCCACGGGGATCGGGCTGGCGAGAATGGCCTTGATGATGTCGCGCATGGAGGTGTCCAGACCGCCGGGCGTGTCGATGCGCAGCACCACCAGCTGCGCGCCCTCCTCGGCGGCCCTGGCCATGCCGCGCAGCAGGTAGTCGGCACTGGCCGGGCCTATCACCCCCTCGACACTCAGCACCCGCACACTGGCCGGTGCGGCGCCCGCCGGTACCACGCCTGCCAGCAGGAGCAGAAGGGCCATCCACACACCTTGCACCGCAGCCTTCACCGGCAATGCCTCCAGGTGGGTCGCTTCTGCTCAGGATAGACGAGTGACCGGCGCGACCCGCCCGGAAAGGCTGGCTGACCCGGCGCAGAGCCTCCGGCGCCGCCTGCGGACGCCGCCCTCGATGTGATGCCTTTCGCATCCGGGGAACCCCGGTCGTGCAGGCCAGTCAGAAAAAACGGCACAAAACCTTCCGCCCTGGTATACACTCCCCCGGTCCGCCCCGGCTCGCGCCCGGACCCCGACTCTCTTCACGTCGGCAGTACCGGTCGGGATCGTCACCCTCCCAAATGACGATTCATGCCAGGCGTCCCTTTCATCGGGCCTTGCCCCACATACAGACAGGATCACCCATGTCCTTTGCTTCCCTCGGTCTCTCCGAGGCACTGGCCGGCGCCGTCGAGGCCGCTGGCTACGCCCAGCCCACTCCGGTGCAACAGCGGGCCATCCCCGCCGTGTTGCAAGGCCGCGACCTGATGGTCGCCGCCCAGACGGGCACCGGCAAAACCGGCGGCTTCGCGCTGCCCGTACTCGAATTGCTGTTTCCGGGCGGCCACCCGGACAAGACCCGTCGCCCCGTAGCCCGCCAGGTGCGGGTGCTGGTGCTGGCGCCCACCCGCGAACTGGCCGCCCAGGTGCACGACAGCTTCAAGCTCTACGCCCGTGACCTGCCCCTCAAGAGCGCCTGCGTGTTCGGCGGCGTGGGCATGAATCCCCAGGTCCAGGCGCTGGCCAAGGGGCTGGACGTGCTGGTGGCCTGCCCCGGCCGCCTGCTCGACCTGGTCGGCCAGGGCGCCGTCGACCTGTCCCAGGTGGAAATCCTCGTCCTCGACGAAGCCGATCGCATGCTCGACATGGGCTTCATCCACGACGTGAAGAAGGTGCTGGCCAGGCTGCCGGCCAAGCGCCAGAACCTGCTGTTCTCGGCCACCTTCTCCCAGGACATCATCGACCTGGCCGGCAAGCTGCTGCACGAGCCCGAGCGCATCGAGGTCACCCCGCCGAACACCACCGTGGAGCGCATCGACCAGTGCGTGTACCGGGTGCCGGCGACCCACAAGCGGGCCCTGCTGGCCCACCTGATCACCCTCGGCGCCTGGGAGCAGGTGCTGGTGTTCACCCGCACCAAGCATGGCGCCAACCGCCTGGCCGAATACCTGTGCAAGCACGGCCTGCCGGCTGCCGCCATCCATGGCAACAAGAGCCAGAACGCCCGCACCAAGGCCCTGGCGGACTTCAAGGCCAACGCCGTCCGCGTGCTGGTGGCGACCGACATCGCCGCTCGCGGCCTGGACATCGACCAGTTGCCTCATGTGGTCAACTACGAGCTGCCCAACGTCGAGGAAGATTATGTGCACCGCATCGGCCGTACCGGCCGGGCCGGTCGCACCGGCGAGGCGGTGTCGCTGGTTGCCCCCGACGAGGAGAAGCTGCTCAAGGCCATCGAGCGCCTGACCCGGCAGCGCATCCCCGACGGCGACCTGATGGGCTTCGACCTGGCCAGCCTGGAGGCGGAGGCGCCGGAGGTGCGCGAGCCGCGCCAGCCGCGTGGTCGCGGCCAGCGCCGTGGCGAGGAGCCGAAGGCCGCGTCCGGCCGGAGCGAGAAGAAGGCCAGGCCGGCCCGCGCCGCCGGCGAAAAGAAGGCCGAAGCGAAACCTGCCGGCGAGGGCGCCGGCAAGCGTCGCGGTCGCGGCGGCCAGGGTCGGGCCAAGCCCCAGCAGGCGGCCGTGCCGCCGCTGCCCCCGGATCGCGATCCGGAGGAATTCCTCGACGACGAGATCGACAACTTCGGCAACCGGGTCGACTACGTGCCGACCACCGAACGCCAGGGTCCGGCCGGCCGCGGCCGTCGTGGCGGCCAGACAGCCGGCGCCCGGCCCGGCGGTCGTGGTGGCGCGGCGGCCAAGGGTGCCGGCGGCCAGAACCGCAAGAAGGGTGGCGGTCGCGGCAAGGGCCAGGGTGGCGGACGGGTACTGACTCCCAATGGCAGCAGCGGCAACGACCTCGACCTGCCGGTGTCGGCCGTCACGCGGCGCAGTGAGCGACAGCCGCTGATCATCCACAAGCACCGCGAACGCCTGCCCAGTCTGGAGCAGCTGGACCAGTTGCCCGACAGCCGCCCCCGTGGCGAGAAGCCGGCGCTGCTGACCCGCAACCGCTGAGTGAATGTACAAGGCCCCGCATCGCGGGGCCTTGTCGTTTGCGGACCTGGCTTGGTGGCCGGTGCCTTTCCGGCCGCCGCTGGGTGGCAGCCTTACGGCTGCAGTCCCTCCAGCAGTGCCCGGTAATCTTCCTGCGCGGCGAATTCACCGGTGTCCCGGGCGCCCTGGCGGCTGTCCGGCTGGCGCACCGCCAGCAGGTGGGCGATGCCATGACTGCGCGCGCTGCGCAGGATCGGCAGGCTGTCATCGATGAACAGGGTACGTTGCGGCTCGAAGCCGAAATCGGCCTGCAGGGCCGCCCAGAACCGCGCATCCTCCTTCGGGAAGCCGTAATCGTGGGAGCTGATCAGTCGGTCGAAGTGCTGCGCCAGCGCCACGCGCTCCAGTTTCAGGGACAGCGAGTCGCGGTGGGCATTGGTGATCAGCGCGACGCGCTTGCCGGCGCGGCGCAGGGCGTCGAGAAAGACATCGGCGTCCGGGCGCAGGCTGATCAGGTGCGCCACTTCGCGTTTCAGCTCGACGATCGGCAGATCCAGCTCGCGGCTCCAGAAGTCCAGGCAATACCAGGCCAGCTGGCCGGCATGGCGGGCGAACAGCGGCTGCAGCTCCCGGTCGGCCATGGCCCGGCTGATGCCATGCCGCTCGGCATAGCGTTGTGGCAGATGCTCCAGCCAGAAATGGTTGTCGAAATGCAGGTCCAGCAGGGTGCCGTCCATGTCCAGCAGCACGGTGTCGATGGTGTTCCAGGGCAGGAGGGGCATTGCGGGCTCCGGGGCGGTCACGATCCGTGGCGCGGTGTGGCGGGAAAAGACGGTTATGATACCTGCATGCCCGTTCCGGAGAATGCCATGCGAGAGAAACCCGTCGTGCTGGCCCGCGAGATCGTCGCTCGCAGCCGGCTGTTCGCCGTCGAGGAATTGCAGCTGCGTTTCAGCAACGGGGTCGAGCGCACCTATGAGCGCCTGGTGGGCAAGGCCGGCTATGGCGCGGTGATGGTGGTGGCGATGGTGGACGCCGAACACGCCCTGCTGGTGGAGGAATACTGCGCCGGCACCGACGACTACCAGCTGTCCCTGCCCAAGGGGCTGATCGAGCCCGGCGAGGAAGTGCTCGAGGCCGCCAACCGCGAGCTCAAGGAGGAGGCCGGCTTCGGCGCCGAACGCCTGGAATACCTCACCGACCTGTCGCTGTCGCCCGGCTACATGAACCAGCGCATCCGCGTGGTGCTGGCGCGCGATCTCTACGAGGAGCGCCTGCCGGGGGACGAGCCCGAACCCATGGGCGTCAGTCGGGTCAACCTGCGCGAGCTGTCGAACCTGGTGGCGCATCCGCAGTTCAGCGAGGGGCGCGCCCTGGCGGCGCTCTACCTGACCCGCGACCTGCTGGTCCAGCGCGGGGAGCTGGTGCTGTGAGCGAGTCGAATCCGCAGGCGCTGCTGCCCGCCGTCATCGCGCTGGTCGAGCGCGCCGGCCAGGCCGCGTTGCCCTTCTGGCGCCGCGAGCTGGCCGTGCAACACAAGGCCGACGAGTCGCCGATGACCGCCGCCGACCTGGCGGCCAACCGGGTGCTGGTCGAGGGGCTGACTACGCTGACGCCCGAGATTCCCGTGCTGTCGGAGGAGGCCTGCGCGATTCCGCTGGCCGAGCGTGCCGCCTGGCGGCGCTGGTGGCTGGTGGATCCGCTGGACGGTACCAAGGAGTTCATCGCCGGCAGCGCCGAGTTCACCGTCAACGTGGCGCTGGTGGAGCAGGGGAGGGTGCTGTTCGGTGTGGTCGGGGTGCCGGCCGATGGCCGCTGTTATCACGGCGGCGCCGGCCTGGGCGCCTGGCGCCGGCACAACGGCCGGAGCGAGGCGATTCGTGTGCGCCGGCAGCCGGGCGAGCCCTTCTCCGTGGTGGCCAGCCGACGGCATTCCAGCCCGGAACAGGAACGCCTGCTGGCCGGACTGGGCGAGCGCTTCGGTCAGCTGGAACAGGTCAATGCGGGCAGTTCGCTGAAATTCTGCCTGCTGGCCGAAGGGGCCGCCGACTGCTATCCGCGCCTGGCGCCCACTTCGCAGTGGGACACCGCCGCCGCCCAGGGTGTCCTGGAGGGCGCCGGCGGCGAGGTGCTGGATATGCAGGGGCAGCCACTGCGCTATCCGGCCCGGGAGGATTTCCTCAACCCGCATTTCCTGGCCCTGCCGGCCGAGGCGGAGTGGCGCCAGTCGCTGCTGGAACTGGCGAGGCTGTAGCGCACGCCGGGGCTGTGGCGCCAGGGCGCGCCGCGCTTATCGCCAGGTGCTGGTGACCACGCCGTCGCCGATCACCTGGGCGTCGATGACCTTCTCGCTGCTGCGGTTGCGTACCCGCACGACGTCTCCCTCGCGCCCGTTGGCCAGGGCCTCCCCCAGGGTGCTGGCCTCGATGCCATCCTGGCGGGCGACGATGGTTACCGACTGGCCCCGGCGCACCCACAGGGGGGCGTCCAGCAGGTCGGCGGTGAGCGTCTGGCCGGCGCGGATGCGCCGCTTGGCGGTCTTGCCGACCACCTGCTCGATCCTGCCGAAGTAGCCGCGATCGTGGCGGGCCAGCTCCTGGCGCTCCAGCTTCACGTCATCCGCGCTGACTGCCTGGTCGCGATTGAGGATGTGCCGTGCCACTACCAGCAGCACGCTGACCCTGGCCTGGACAGTGGCATCCTGGGTCCATTGCGGCTGGGCGCAGCTGAAGCGGAAACGCTGACGGGCCAGCAGGTCCTGGCGCCCGGAAAGGTTCTGGACCCGCACCGCCCGACTGCAGGCGGGCAGTTCGGCCACCGCGGGAGGCAGCGCCAGATCCAGACCCAGGCGCGGCTGCTGCCAGTCCAGTTGGCGGGCTTCCCGCTCCAGCGCGGGCTGCAGGTGCTGGCGCAAGGCCTGTTCGATCTGCGAGCCGGCCGTGGCGGCCTGTCCGCTGGTCGCCTGGGCCGCCAGCAGCAGGCCTGCAAAGGCGGAAACAACTTTTCCCCTTTGGCGGCCCAATCGTCCCGCCGATGTGCGCGCTATTCCATTGACTGAAAAAAACTTCTTTAAAATCAGATACATAACACGTAATGGCTAAATGGCATAAAAGCTGCTACCTGCTGGGGAGTGACAGTTTTTTGGGGTTGCCCAATGAGTATACGGATTGACGATGTAGTCGGTGTGCATGTGAACGCCCTGCAGGTGCGCATGCAACGCAGCGAGATTCTTGCCGCCAATCTGGCCAACGTGGATACGCCCGGCTTCCAGGCACGCGATATCGACTTTGCCAGTGCCATGCGCCGTCTGGAGTCCGATGAGGCCTTCTCGGCCCTGAGCATCGATTCGCCGCTGAAGTACCGCGTACCCTACCAGGCCTCCCTGGACGGCAACACCGTGGAGCTGGGTGTCGAGCAGGCCGAGTTCTCGCGCAATTCCATGGACTTCCAGACCAGCCTGACCTTCCTGACCATGAAATTCAGCGGCCTCAAGCAGGCCATCGAGGGACGTTGATCATGGCGTTTGATTCCATCTACCGCATCGCCGGTTCGGCCATGAATGCGCAGACCGTGCGCCTGAACACCGTGGCCAGCAACCTGGCCAATATCGATTCGGCCGCTGCTTCGCCCGAGGATGTCTATGCGGCCCGGCGTCCGGTGTTCGCCGCCATCTACAACAACGATCAGCTGACCCGCGGGGTAGGCATGGGCGGCGCCCGTGTGCAGGTGCTGGACGTGGTGACCGCCAACCGTGAGCCGGTCAAGCGCTACGAGCCCGGCAATCCCCTGGCCGGCGCCGACGGCTATGTCTATTACCCGGCGCTCAACCAGATCGAGGAAATGACCGACATGATGTCGGCCACGCGCAGCTTCGAGACCAACGTGGAAGTGCTCAACCGTCTGAAGAGCATGCAGCAGAGCCTGCTGCGTCTGGGAGAAATCTGATGAGCGTCAGTGGCGTAACCAACCGTGCCAATCCGTACGCGCTGCCTGAGGAAACCATCAGCGTCAGCGAGGCGGGGCAACTGAGCAACCAGTTCATCACCCTGATGGTGGCGCAGATCCAGAACCAGGACCCCACCAACCCGGTGGACAGCAACCAGTTCGTCGAGCAGTACGCGACCATCTCCCAGGTGCAGAGCCTGGAGAACCTCACCAGGCTGCAGCAGAGCAGCCTGGTGCTGGCCGACAACCTGCAGATGCTCACCGCCGCCGGACTGGTGGGCCAGAACGTCACCGTGCATACCGACAGCCT
>Ga0079223_10001170_pt1 | contig 15224 bp, 12 predicted proteins | sample Stecom2011_FD_75072 | JGI IMG/M metagenome (GOLD analysis project Ga0079223, IMG submission 75072) | Agricultural soil microbial communities from Utah to study Nitrogen management - Steer compost 2011 | ecosystem: Environmental > Terrestrial > Soil > Agricultural land | place: USA: Utah... | reverse complement strand
TGTGCCTGACAAAGATGTCTTTAAAGAACGCAAAAAATAATAGGTACAGTCTCATGAAAAACCGCGCTGCTTTTACCACGCTTTTAATCTCTCTTGCCGCCTTGAGTGCCTGCAATGATCAGCCACCCGCTGCAAAAAACTCAGCTGCGCCGATAGTCAATATCGCTCCCGGCGCGCCCGGTCATACACCGGTTTGGGCTTATTCCGGCAAAACCGGTATCGGCACATCCTATGAACAGTATGTTGACGGGGCTTATGCAGATAACGCGTCCACCGGCGCTGTTTCAAAAGTCTGGTTCTCTCTGGCGCAAGGTATTGTGACCGAAACCATGGCGGGACTGATTCACGAGGCTCAATTAAAAGAGATGCAGTTTTATATTCAAGGTGACGATTTTCTCGACGAAGAAAAACTCGATACCTTGCAACATATTGAATACTTGCACACCGACAACGAAGGCCGTCCGCTGTCGTTAGCCTACAAACTCATCAACAAAGATAAAGAAGGAAAATATGAAATTGAAAAACATATTTTCACTGACCCGGATCGAAACTCATTAGTCATGAAAGTTTTTTTCCGCAGCTTTGAAGATGGCATAACGCCTTACTTGCATGTGAATCCCTACCTTGCCAATACCGGCAGCAACGACAAAGCCTGGATTGACAACAACACCTGGTATGCGCAAGAAGGCAATGCCACTATCGCCTTAAAAACCGATGCGACGATTGAACATTCCACGGTTGGTTTTATTGGTGTATCCGATGGCGTTACTCAACTTACAAAAAACAACGCACTCTCGGCGCTTTATAATTCCACCGGCGAAACAACGGGCAATGTGGGCATTACCTTGCAGCTGCCCGATGTAAATTCCGGTGAAGCACAATGGCAATTTGTATTGGGTTTTGGCAAAAGTGAACAAGAGAGTTTGCGTGCTGCGGAACAAACACTGAGCGATGGTTATACTCAAGTTCTTGCCAAATTTAATGGCGAGGGTGAAGCCATAGGCTGGGAGGATTATTTGCATTCCTTGCCACATCTCGCCGAGCTTTCTGCGACCACAACTGATAACGGAAAATTGCTTTACAGCAGCGCTCTGGTGTTAAAAGCACAGGAAGATAAAACCCACGCCGGTGCGTTAATCGCATCGCTTTCCAACCCCTGGGGCGAAACCAAAACCGCCGAAGAATCCAAAACCGGTTATAAAGCGGTATGGCCACGGGATTTCTATCAGGTCGCTATGGCAATGCTCGCATTGGGCGATACTCAAACACCAAAAACAGCTTTTGAGTATTTACAAAAAGTTCAGGTGAGCGAGAACACGCCGGGCTTTACCGGAACACCCGGTTGGTTTCTGCAAAAGACTCACGTAGACGGTACCGTGGAATGGTTTGCTGCACAGCTGGATCAAACCGCTATGCCCATTATGCTAGGCTGGCGTTTATGGCAGGAAGGTGTATTAAACGATGAGGAAGCGGTTCATTGGTATGAAACCATGCTCAAGCCCGCTGCAGATTTTTTAGCCAAGGGCGGGAAAATAAAACTCGACTGGAGTGATATCAATCTGGTTCCACCTTTCACCCAACAAGAACGCTGGGAAGAACAGTCTGGTTATTCACCCTCCACCACCGCCGCCATCATTGCAGGTTTGGTGACCGCTGCCGATCTGGCAACTCTCGCACAGGACAACACCAGCCGTGAGCTTTATCTCGCCGCTGCGGATCGTTATTCCGCCGAGCTGGAAGCAACCACCTTTACCAAGCGCGGCTCGCTCACAGATGCGCCGAACGACGGCCGCTATTATCTGCGTATTACACAGAACAAAAACCCTGACGATCGCGCACCGCTAGGCACCAGCAACGGCCAGCTTATTCGCGATGAAAGCCAGGTGGTTGACGGGGGCTTTTTAGAGCTGGTGCGTTACGGCGTACGCGCAGCCAATGACCCTTACGTACTGGAAACTTTGCCGGAACTGGATAACATGGCGCTACCGGAAAATCTGCGCGTAAAATACGAATTTACCTTTGAAGGTGTTGAAGGCAGCTTTCCTGGCTGGCGTCGTTACGGCATCGACGGTTACGGTGAAGACACAATCACCGGTCTGGGTTACGGTGCGATTGATGACAAAATGAGCGATAACCAACGCGGTCGTGTGTGGCCAATTTTCACCGGCGAGCGCGCGCATTTTGAATTATCCCGCGCGCAGGTCGAGGGTAAATTATCTTCAACGAAAAAAGATCAGTTGCGCAGCACTTATGTGAAAGGCATGGAGCTTTTCGCCAACGAAGGTTTAATGCTGCCCGAACAAGTGTGGGATGGTGTGGGCAATAACGAAACCTATCGCTACACCAAAGGCGAAGGCACCAACTCCGCAACTCCCCTCGCCTGGGCACACGCGGAATATATTAAGTTGTTACGCTCGCTGAATGACGAAAAAGTCTGGGACAGATATCGGTTGGTTGAAGAGAGATATTTGGAAACCAGTCACTAGGGACTAGTCGCTAGTGACTAGTTATTGTAGGTCGGATTAGATGTGAGCCACGCGAACATCGTAATCCGACAAAGATTGCAAACCGTTAATTACAATAAATCCTGTCGGATTACGTCGCTCGTTGCACTCGCGACTAATCCGACCTACGAGACCAGTCACTAGCAACTAGTTACTAGAGACTAAAACACCTCAGAGACGATAAAAATAATGCAGCAAAGACCACCACTTAGCTTTTGGCAAATCTGGAATATGTGTTTCGGGTTTATTGGTATTCAATTTGGCTTTGCATTACAAAATGCTAACGTCAGCCGTATTTTTCAAACGCTGGGCGCTGCCATTGATGATATTCCTATTCTCTGGATTGCTGCGCCGGTTACTGGTTTATTGGTGCAGCCCATTATCGGCTACATGAGCGATAAAACCTGGAATCGCTTTGGTCGTCGCCGACCGTATTTTTTGATCGGGGCTATTGCTGCCACCATCGCATTGTTCTTTATGCCCCACTCGCCGGCGCTGTGGATTGCGGCAGGTATGTTATGGATTATGGACGCCTCGATTAATATCGCCATGGAGCCCTTTCGCGCATTTGTGGGCGACATGCTGCCGGACGAGCAACGTACCACCGGCTTTGCCATGCAAAGTTTTTTTATTGGCATCGGCGCTGTTGTTGCATCGGCATTGCCGTGGATGATGACCAACTGGTTTGATGTCAGCAATACCGCACCGGCAGGCGTTATTCCCGATTCAGTCATCTATGCTTTTTACTGGGGCGGGGCTGTATTACTGATTGCCGTATTGTGGACCGTTTTTACCACCAAAGAATATACGCCCGAACAATTTGAAGCTTTCGCTCGTCACCAGGAAAGTCTACAAAGTGAAACTTTGGTTCCATCGGCAACGCGCAGCGCGCAAACTTATTTACGCTCCGGCCTTGTGTGCGTTGTGATCGGCTGCATCGGTTTTATCGCCATCGCCAAATTAAAAATAGATCAGCAACTTTTTATTCTGGCCGGTGGGATTGGTCTATTCGGATTGGTACAAATCATCGCCAGCGAACTGCAAAAGCGTAATAAACTCGATAACGGTTTTTACCAGATCACCCACGATTTATTTCACATGCCGAGAGTAATGAAGCAGCTCGCTGTGGTGCAGTTTTTCTCTTGGTTTGCGTTATTTTCATTGTGGATTTACAGCACCAGCGCGGTTACGAGTTTTCACTACGGAACACAGGACCCCACCAGCGAAGCCTATAATACCGGTGCTGACTGGGTAGGTATTTTGTTCGCAGGTTATAATGGATTTGCAGCATTGGCCGCATTTGCTATTCCGTTGATCGCGCGTTTCAGCAACCGAAAAATTGCCCACGCCATTAACCTTTGCCTGGGTGGTATCGGGTTAATTTCTTTCTTTTTTATTCAGGACCCGCTCTGGCTGCTGGCCTCCATGGTCGGCGTCGGATTCGCCTGGGCATCGATTCTCTCTATGCCCTACGCCATTCTTTCCTGCTCATTGCCCACCCAAAAAATGGGTGTATATATGGGTATTTTTAATTTCTTTATCGTAATCCCGCAAATCCTGGCCGCCAGCATTCTTGGTTTAATTGTGCGCGAAGTATTTGGTGGCGATAGTATTTATGCGTTAATTACCGGCGGCGTGTGTTTATTTATTGCCGCGCTGGCGACCTTATGGGTTGCGGATAAAGAGGGGTGATTTTCTGATGGAATGGTGGATGCGCTTAGGCTTATCCACCCTACAAAGGCTTGATAAAGTAGGGTGGCATAAGCGAAACACATCCACCAATCATTGGTGAGTAGAAAATATAAACCGGTTTTAAAATCAAAATAACCATCCGGTTCGAAACGAAACACCGACAAAAACAAATAAAATAGAAATCAACGTCACCGAGATGATGTGCCACGCCATAACCACAAGATTCTTTTCCGACAAAACCGGCATCACACGAAGCCTGGCACTCGCGGCAAAACCCAAGGTTAATGCAAGCATGGTTATTTTCGCAGCGATAGCATGAGAAGCCGGGTTACTCATATCAAACCACTGACTCACATCGGGCACAAAACGATAGGCCAACATTGCCCCCGTTACAATTTGCACCAGCAAAGCAGGCATACCAATTTTTTCGTAGGCGGACTCAAAGTCGATTAACCGTTGCGGCGACTTTTCTTTGAGCGCTCCGGGCAATACCGCAACAGAGAGGACAATATGCCCTCCCGTCCAAATTGTGGCGCCGAGAATATGTAGCAATAGTAATATTCCGTACATAAGCGACCTGTTAGGAAACTTCTGAAAAACTAACTTGCTCGATCTGGCGTCGTTAAATTTTGCCGCAGCGGCGGACCGTTAAAACTGCTCATAAATTGCAGGAGCAATTTACACAGCGCAGCTGCCCGAAGGGCGTAGCGCATGGATGCGCGGAGTGATTTACAGTCGTAAACCGGCATGCCGGCGCAGTCCGTTTTTAAACAAAATTTGCCTAGCCATTTCTTCGCCGTAAACGTTTTTCAGAGGTTCCCTAGAAGCTTTTTCCATCAACCGGCTGAATCTCGACAGCAGATAGATCAATGTCCTCGACGCATCGCAGGTTGACGCTCGCGATAGGACCGGATGGGCCTTCACCAAAGCCAAATGGGGCACACCCACATCTTGCGCAGAATTGGTGTTTAATTTTATGCGTATTAAATGTGTAAGTCGTCAGCTTATCTTCCGGAGTTTGCAATACGAATTGATCTCTGGGCACAAACCACAGCAAAAAACCTTTCTTGCTGCAATGACTGCAGTTACATTCAATCGCTTTATCCAAATCACCAGTTGCCTCGAACTGTACGTCTCCGCAGTGGCAGCTTCCGATATATTTCATTTTTGCTCCTCTATAATAATTAACGAGATTCAGTATTGCGTAGGTCGGATTAGCAGCGAGTTTAACGAGCGGCGTAATCCGACAGGTTTACAACTCAACCAGGCTATTTTTTAGCACCGCAAGAGCCGCGCACAATTAACTCAGCGGATAACAGCATGGATGTTACGCTTTCACCATCAACCAGTTTAAGCAGATTTTCTACCAGCAGTTCACCGGCCAGTCGTGTGTTTTGTTGCACCGTGGTTAACGGCGGATGCGTATAAGACGCCATAGGAATATCATCAAACCCCATAACCGCCACATCTTTTGGAATCACTAAACCTGATTCTTCCAGCGCTTTCATTGCGCCGATAGCAATCAAATCGCTCGCTCCAAATACCGCGTCAAATTTTATCCGGCGCTGCACGAGCGTCAGTGTCGCCTTGTAGCCTTCTTCTTCCGAGGTTTCTGCAGCGACTTGCAGCGTAGCATCCGCCACTATTCCTGCATCCTTCAAAGCTTTGGTGTAACCGTCGTAACGTGCGCTAAATTCAGGACTGTGTTCGGATATATCCCCAACAAAAGCGATGTTTTTATGGCCGAGGTTGATCAAGTGTTGGGTGGCTTTGTAGGCACTATTAAAATTATCGCAGCCGATAGAAAAGCCCGGCTGCCCTTCCAATACCGGCCCCCAGGTAATGTAATGTGCCCCGACTTCGGTAAGGTAAGTCAGCTTTTGTACGTAGGTAACATAGTCGCCATAGCCCAAAAAGATAATCCCGTCCGCACGATTGGCATCCTCATAATCCGCATGCCAGTCTTCACTGGATTGCTGAAAAGAAATCAACAAATCATAGCCACGATTGGCGGATGCACGAGTAATGCTACCGAGCATGGATAAGAAGAATGGATTAATAAGCGAATCACCAATGCCCTGTTCTTCACAAAGCAATAGCGCAATGGTTTTGGTTTTTTGTGAGCGCAGATTGCGTGCGTTTTTATCGACTTTATAATTTAGTTCTTTGGCAATCGCCTGAACTTTTAATCGCGTTTCTTCGTTCACCAGGGGACTGTTGCGCAGAGCACGCGACACGGTGGACTGCGAAACCCCCGCGCGGTATGCAATATCAAATGAATTGGGCTTGCCATCTTTCATAAACTCAAACTCTCCAGCTGACCGATTAACGGCGCAACCACTGAATCTGCACCTCAAAAGGTGCATATTGTCATTAGCCTATGGGAACCAGAGAATACTACACTCAGTCTATTACGTCTCGCGCAGCGCGTTGGCTACCGGAAGCCGCGCCGCGCGCAGGGCGGGAAAGAACCCGCCGACAACCCCGATAATCGCTGCAGCAACAATTCCCTGAGCCAGGAGCTCGCCAGTAACCGCAAAATCAAATACCACCTGGCTAAAGCTGGAAAAGTTAATTGTTGAGGCCGAATAGCCATTGAACAGCAGATAAACCACCAGCGAACCAACAAGGCCACCGATAATTGATAAAACCAGGGATTCAACCAGCGTTGAGATCGCAACCGGGAAAGAACCAAAACCCAGCGCACGCAAAGTCGCTATTTCGCGTGTACGGCTTGAAACGGATGCGTACATGGTATTGATAGCGCCAAAAATTGCCCCCAACGCCATTAATACCGCAACGGGATAACCTACGCCTTTAATGAACTTGCTCACTGGTTCAGCCTGTGCGGCAAGATAATCAAGCTCCCGTTGAATATCCATATCCAGCTGGGGATCTGATGCTATGGCGGCTTTCAGCTCATCCAGCGATTCCGGTGTTTCGAGTTTCACGCGCACACTTTGAAACGAATTGCCGCGGCGGTAAGCATTTTGCAGAATCTTTACGTCGCACCACAATTCGGATTCCGACAATCCGCCCCCGGCAGAAAATATTCCCACCACCGTCCATTCTGTGGGGCCAATTTTCAATGTCGAGCCGACATCCAGATGTGCGAATTGACTGTGGGCACCTTTACCCACGATCAGTTCATTGCGCCCCGGTTCGAAGTTACGTCCTTCAATAATTTTTACCTCGTCACGAACCAAAAATGCATTTTGTTCTACCCCGCGTAAAGGGACACTCGCCGATATTTGTGTGGTGCGTTTTACACGATCAACAAGCACATACAACTCCGCCGACACAATCGGCTCACCTGCTTCTTTGGCAATGCCCGGCAAATGACTGATGAGCTGCGTCTGCTCATAACTGATGCCGCTGCTTAGCTCCGAGGTTGAGCCCGCGCGCATGATTAAGGCGGTTGTCGGCGAACCTGCGCTGGTCATGGTGCGCTGAAAACCACTGGCCATCGACATAACGCCAATCAATACGCCCACAACGCAGGCAACGCCGAAAACAGCGACTGACGATGTGCCCAAACGTTGAGGTAAATTGCGTAAGTTCATGGCGGTAATGATTGTGATTTGAACCAAGCCGTTAAATAGTCCGTTAAGCATGATTAGCGTCTCCCCAAGGCATTAACAATCGTCAGGCGCATTCCCTGTAGTGCAGGTAAAATTCCGGTAAGAAACCCGAGCGACAAGATCAATATTGCACCAAGCAAAATCACTGACACATCCATGGCGAAGCCGGGCATAAAGGCGGCCACCTGACTTGCCATTGCACCCGCTACCAACCAGGCCGCAGCCAAGCCCAGCGCACCACCGATAATCGAAATTAACAAGGATTCGGCGAGCACCATATTTAGTACCGCGAAATCAGAAAAGCCGATGGTTTTTAAAATCGCCAACTCGGGAATACGTTCGCGCACCGCTTGCGCCATGGTATTGCCGGCTACTAATAACATGGTGAAGAAAACTGCGGAGAGGATGTAAGTGGTAATCAAACCAATATCCGCAAATTGTTTCGCAAAAGATGCGGCAAAATCTTTTTCGCTGCTGGTTTTCGTTTCAGCAAATGAGTTCGCAAAAAGCGCATCGATGTCGGCGGCGATACGCGCAGATTGTTCAGGCTCCTCAACTTTCACGATGGCCCAACCCACAGTGCCCTTACCGAAGCTTTTGGCTTCATCAAAATAATCGTAATGAAAAAGAAAAGCGCTGCTGTCAGCATGCTCATCTTTAACATCGTAGATTCCCTCGACCACAAACTCCCAGGTGCGATCGCCATTTTCCTGCGGGTAAATGCTGGAGATTAATGGAATACGATCACCCACTTTCCAGCCAAAACGTGTAGCCGTCGCGCGCCCTACCACCGCGCCAATGCGGTTTTTTAACCAGGCTTGCAGTTGTTCGTCCGGCAATGTCACCAGATCATCGTAGATCGAAAAATATTTATCGCCTTCTATCGCAAATTGGGCAAACTGATTTTTAGGGTCCTGATAGTAACCACCAAACCAGCTCGCGTGCGTAACATCTTCCACACCATTAACACCTGCAATTTTGGCTATGTGACTAATGGGCAAGGGTTGGATTAACGAAATTTTATGGATACTGATCAAACGATCTTCACCGGCTAATTCTGCCCCCATTTCAAAAGCCGAGCCCATTGTGCGCAACAGGCCGAACAGCAAGAATGCGATCATTATCGACAGGATGGTTAGCACCGTGCGGATTTTTTTGCGCCCCAGGTTTTTCCAAACAAAGTAAATGTACTTCATTATTAAACTCCTGCGACTTGTACGGCCGCGACGGAATCGTCGGTAATTAACGCACCTTTATCCAGATGAAGTGTTTGTTTGGCGTGTTCGGCAGCGCGTGGGTCGTGGGTGACCATCACGATGGTTTTGCGTTGGGTGCGATTAAGTTCTTGCAAGAGTTTTAAAATTTCATCGGCGGTGGTGCGATCAAGGTCGCCAGTTGGCTCATCGCACAGTAACAACTCCGGGTCCGACACAATTGCCCGGGCGATAGCGACGCGCTGCTCTTGCCCGCCCGACAATTCGCTTGGGTAATGTTTTGCCCGCTCACTCAGACCGACCAATTCGAGTGCGGCGGCAACATGTTGCTGTCGCTGTTTTTTGGAAAGGTTGGTCAGCAACAGCGGCAACTCAACATTGCGCTCCGCGGTCAGCACTGGCATCAGATTATAAAACTGGAAGATAAAACCCACATGACTTGCTCGCCAGCGGGTGAGCTGTCCGCTAGAAAGCTGATCGATTCGCTGACCGGCGATACTTAACTCACCTTCAGTCGGGCTATCCAGCCCCCCGAGTAAATTGAGCAAGGTTGTTTTGCCCGAACCGGATGGCCCCATCAGCGCGAGAAAGTCACCACGATTGATGGTCATATTAAGTCGCGATAACACCGCGACCGGCTCTTTACCTTTTTTATAAGTCTTGCCGACGTTGGTGAGTTTTACGAGTGCTTCCGTAGATTCTGATACTGACATGACCACTAATCTCCCTGGTAAGTGATGCGAGCTTTAATAAACCAAAACACCAACCTTATTGCGCTCGCGGATTTTTGATAAAACTTTGATGAACTAGCAACTAGCAACTAGCAACTAGCAATTGTAGGGTGGCATAAGCGAAGCGCATCCACCAAATGCACGAACCTCTCACCAGATACCGTAACTCGTTCCCACGCTCTCGCGTGGTAACACATAGCGTTAATTCGCAGCATGCAAACTTGCTTCGTAATATCGTTAATGTAACGAAATGAGGTTGTTGAGATCGGATAATTTTAACGGCTTTTTCTCATGAGTTAACTTTCCTATGCATTACCACGCGGGAGCGTGGGAACGAGAATTTCCAGCAACTGGCGGAGCATAACTGAATTTTTTATAAAATTATCAACTTAGTGGAGCAAAAAAATATCGCTGCAAGACGAGAGCGGCAGGGTGGATAAGCTTGTTCATCCACCAACATCCTATGAACTGGTGGATGCGTCTGAGGCTTATCCACCCTACGGGTTCAACGGCTCCTGGCTCCGGTTTGCACGAATCAGAAAACGTTTTTTCTTATTTTTTTAACAAAGAATAAATGATGATGCCGTATTGTTGAGCCGTACTAAAAAATAACTTCATCACCATCTTCCAGATCCAGCGGCATTTCCACCACAAAATCTTCACCGGGATTTAATCCGCTGGTGACATACATCTCGTTACCGTAATCACTGCCTAGCTGAACCACACGGCGCTGGGCAAGATTATTTTTCACCACAAACATAATACGTTCGCCATTTTGTGTGCGCACTGCGCTGGCGGGCACGGGTATTCCTTGTTGTTGTGGTTCACCTTCGGCGGGTAACTCTCCACTTAAAAATGCGACTTTTACGCCCATATCAGGAAGAATTCGTGGATCAAGCTGATCAAAACCGATGCGCACTTTTACCGTCGCTTTCTGGCGATCGGCGGTGGGAATAATCGCAATCACGCGCGCAGGAATTTTCCAATCCGGATAAGCTTCAAGTGTTGCCTGTACGCGCTGTTCGGGTCGCACTCGCTGGATGTAGGATTCATTGACATCGACTTCGATTTCCAACGAGGACATATCCACCAGCGTACAAATACCGGTACGGGTAAATCCGCCGCCGGCGGAAACCGGAGAAATCATTTCACCGGGTTGCGAATCTTTACTGATCACCACACCGGCGAAAGGCGCGCGCAGTATCAGATCATCGAGAACCTGTTGCTCCATGGCAATGCGCCGCTCGGCCAACACCACACCGGCTTCACGATTCGCAAGTTGCGCCTGCAGCGATTCAAAATTAGCTTTAGCGGCATCCAGCGCAGCTTTGCTGATCAGGTTTTTATCGGCGAGTTCGGTATTGCGTTGCAGCGTCAGTTTTGCTTCGTTTAAGTGCGCGCGTGTTTCGGCAATCTGGGTTTTGGCAGAGACCAGTTCGGCTTGATACAAAGCCATGGATTTTTGCGTATTGGAATCATCAAGGCGCGCGACAATCTGATCCTTTTCAACTGCCATTCCCTCTTCCACCAGCACCTCCATCACCTTGCCGGTGATCTTGGATGAGACAGTGGCATAGCGTCGGGCTTTCACGTAACCGGTGGCGTCCAGAACGCTGGCAGCCGCCGGATTAATCTCGGCCATACGCGCCATTTGCACACGTACCTTGCGCGGCTCGGGCGTCAAAAACATCCACGTAGCGAGAGCGATAAGCAAGACGGTAATGAGCGCAACCAACACCCACTTCCAGCCACGGCTCTCAGTAGTTTTAACATTACGGTCTATACGCAGTTGCCCCAGGAGTTCACTTTTATCATTCACAAATATCTATCCTTAACTATTCTGTGTGAGAACTTGCGCGCAAGTCGCGTCAATATCAATAGTCATTGATTAAAGCACCCTTACCTGGCAAAACCAAGCTTTCTCGATTGAGTAGACACACCTGCAGTTTGGGGCAAATTGCCGAGCCACTGTAGCGGCAATTGTCATTAATCGGTGATGACAGATGTCACCAAAGTGACGATGGGCGGTGTGTGCAAAGCCGTCCTAATCAGGACGTGTGTATTGGTTTTTTTCGCCACCGAATTCGAGCGCCTTTCGTTCAAATAGTTTTTTTCGATTTTGTTTGGATTAATTTATTAATCGAGTGCAAGGCTTTGATAATCAAGACCGATAACCGCGGCGATGGCTTCAATCGCCAGCTCGTGATCCGCACGTTCCGGCAAGCCCGATACCGCAATGGTGCCAACGACGATAGAGTGACTTTGCCCGGCGCCTTTGATGTGAATGGGTACACAACCGCCGTGACAGGCATAATCACACAGCGGCAAACCGGTTTTTTCTGTCAGGGTTGTTTGTTGCTGCCGCAACTCGATGCCGACGCGATACGAGCTTTTATGATAGCGTTGAACCGTGTTGCGTTTACGACGCAGCCATTCTTTGTGATCCGGCGCGGTGCCTGGCATCGCACAATAAAAAAGATCCTGCCCGGTCAGGCCAATTTCTATCGCAACGGTTTGACCGCGACTCACCGCCAGTTCACGGATGCGATAGCCAATCTGCCACGCCAGGTCTGCGTCAAAATGCGTGAAAGTTAATGCCGTTTCTTGCAGCTTTAATTTTTCAAGGGTTTGTTTTTCAAGGGTTTGTTTGTCCATCTTTTACTCCATTGGTTATCAGCTTGGGGTTACCTGGAAATTATTGAATGTTCTGTACCAACTGTAGGTAATTAATCCTGACTATTTTTAGTCGGCCGTGACTCCAGGCGCAGGTTATCGACATAGATCACGCGCGTCTGGGGCAGCTCTCTGGCGAAGAATTCTATCCCGCGTATTTTTTGCAGATCCAGTTTGCGTGTGACTGCTGCGTTTTGTATCTCGCTCATATCAATATGAAAATAATTCCAGCCGTGATGAATCTCCAGACGTTGGTTATAACGATCATTTAATGCGTAGTTGCCCAGCTCATGTTCGAGGTCATGAACGCGCACAACCATCGTTAACGGCTCCTGATCGGGGTTGTACAAATCGAACGCGAGAGAATCGGCATTGCGCCAATCACCTAAAAATCTTCGCAGCCCCATACCCGAATAGCGCTCGGTTCCCAGCTCAACTTTCAACACGCGATTGTCCGGTGAAAACTGCACCACGGAGCGTGTTCCCGGGCCAGCCCAGCGATGCATCTGCGCACCTTGTTCAAAGTCTGCCAGTACGGGAAACATCTGCATCGCTTGATATTTGCTGTGCACCAATTGAACGAGATTAACAAACGGCGGAGCCAGTAAAACCAAAACCGCAAGCCGTGCAATCCATACCACAAGATTTGCACGCTGTAGCCAGAACATACCAAACCAGGCGCCGGCGAGATTGTTAATCACGTCTTGCCAGTTTGCCTCGCGGCCAATTTTGCTTTGCAGATATTCAATCAAGCAACCAAGGCACAACACCACCAGAGTGACGAGCAACCAGGACTTCCAGCTGCAAAGGGTGTACTTGATCTGGACTGCCATCAACACCAGCGCAAAAAAGATGATATGGCCCAGGTTCCAGATCGCACCGAAGATCGGGCCAGAGGTTTTATCCGGCCCGCCGATAAAGAAAAACGGGGCGATAATTACCACCAGTGTCACCAACATGAAGAGTGAAGGATCACGTCGAAAAATGTCGTATAAAACGCGCACAGAGGTTTCCTTTGATTAGTAGTGTTAAACCTGACTCAAGCTGTTGAGTTTTACAAAGACGCAACTCACCTTGGGGTAAACATGAACGTTTCTTCGGCGCATAAATCCACAAAAAAGCCGATTATAAAGCCGCCTAATAACTGAAAGCATTAGGCAGCGCGTAATTGTTATAAACAAATAATGCATTTTCGTGTATTCATTTATCTATCACTAACAATAAATAGTATGAATGCGATAAGGCTATCTATAATTTGAGTTAATCAGGCGCTTTCAGAGCGCCTTTCAAAAACACTCGCAGCGTCTATAGTAGAAGCAACTGCTATAGGTTTTATAGGCTCATTTTTGAACAACCAGACTCGGAGACAACTTCATGTCGGATACTCATAAGTCGACACGTTTAGGCGATCTATTGATTGAGCGCGGGGCCATTACCCGCCAGCAACTTGCACAGGCTATTGAAGTTCAACAAGAGCGTCGCCTGCAGGACGTACAAAATAATCGCCCGGTTTCCAAACAGTCCGAACTGGGTGAAGTATTAATTGATCTGGGGTTTATTAACCGTCGGCAATTAGACAGCGGATTAACCTGGCAGCGCCGCCTGAGAAAAACCACCATGGTCATGGCTTTTATTGCGCCTTTGCTAACCGCGGCCTGCGGTGGCGGCGCGAGCGCAGCCTCGGCCAATACAAGTACGGGCAACACGCAAACTACCGGGGCGAGTACGCAAGTGGTTAACTCGCCCAAACCCTCCGATTCACAGACAGGAGTTTCATCGTCTTCTCTGGGGCAAACCCCATCGCCAAAACCCGCAAGTTCCGCTGCGTCTTCAAGCGCGCAGCAAACTGCACCATCAATCACGCCAAAACAGAACAGTTCTTCGTCAGCGAGTTCATCACCCGCTGTTGCCGTAAACGGACCGGTGGCCATTTATTGGTCGACACCGGATCAGCGGGAAAATGGCGAGTATCTGGAATACGATGAAATTGGCGGCTATGAATTGCGCTACAAATTACGATCCGAAGAGGTGTATAAAACTATTTATCTGGAAGCCGACCTCGAGGAATATATTTTTGATTATCTCGAAGGTGATTATGAATTTGAGATTGCCACCTTCGATACCGATGGGCTTTACAGCAAATACGTGTCCATTAATCCTCATTAATGAAATCTGTAGCCTGTAGGTCGAGTTAGGCGTGAGCCTTAGCGAACACCGTAACCCGACAATGGTTATTGGATAATTAATATTTTTTAGCACCGCAGTCGGATTACGTCGCTCGCTAAACTCGCGGCTAATCCGACCTACAAAAAGACACTGGTGGATACCTAATAGCGCGAGTCGCCCATGCCATTAAATTGTTTAGCAAGATTGGTGGCGTAGTTATCAGTCATGCCGCTGATGTAATCAATCACCGCCATGAGCGCCAGATATTGATAACGCCCCGACTTTTGATGCACCGAGGGATGAAAATTATTATCGCCAATCAGCGCCAACACGCGGTTATCTTTATAAGTCATTTTGTCGGGATCGCGCAGAAACATATCGACCGAGCTGCAAATTGTCGACAACAAGGTACCAATAGTTGAGTAGGCACCAATCTCCAGCTCCACACGTTTTGAATGATTAAAGATTTTTCGTTTTGCTAAATCTTTGGCGGCCTGCACGGCGACCATGACTTTTTCGTCGCACAACGAAATTAAATCGCCTTCCACTGTGCCGTTTAAAAACTCTGCTTGATGAGTGATAAAAGCATTGGTTCCCGCATTGATAAATGCATCAATAACTTTGCCACGCAAAATCGCGGGCTTGCGTCCGTCGGTGACTTTT
>Ga0079223_10001169_pt1 | contig 15238 bp, 13 predicted proteins | sample Stecom2011_FD_75072 | JGI IMG/M metagenome (GOLD analysis project Ga0079223, IMG submission 75072) | Agricultural soil microbial communities from Utah to study Nitrogen management - Steer compost 2011 | ecosystem: Environmental > Terrestrial > Soil > Agricultural land | place: USA: Utah... | reverse complement strand
TTTTACGCTTCTTGGTCTGGTACTCGGCTTCGGAGAAGGTGATCTGATCCATGGTGGCAACGAATCCTGTGCAGTTGACGATGACCGTATTATCGCTGATTTTGAGACTTATTCAGAGTCTCCTTAGTTTTCACATGGCAGTGACTATTGTTTGATCATTATTGCTTATAAAAGGGACGAATATGCCAATTGAGCGTCTGATATTTGTCATTACTTACGAAAACACACACTTCTTATGTTAAACAATGTCAATGTGTGGGCTAGACTTTTAACCTGTTTTTAGTGTTGCCACTGAGTTGCCTGGCAACAGGGTATTTCAAGGAGGCTAGCTGTGCGATATTTGTCTTTGATTTTGTCCCTGATGGTCCTGTTGACCATTCCCGCCGGTGCTCAGGCATCGGGAAAGCTTTATCTCTATACCGAAAACTTCCCGCCTTATAATATGAGCGCTACCGGCAGGGCTTTTGAACATAATGGTGAGAGCATTGATGGCATATGTACGGAAGTGGTTAAAGCCATTCTACAAAATACCGATCTTGATTATGTGATCAAGCTTCGTAACTGGGATTTTGGATACAATCGTGCCCTCAACAAGCCTGATCACGGAATTTTTTGTACCACCTATACGGAAGACAGAGCGCCACTTTTCAAGTGGGTTGGGCCTCTGACCAAAAACCTGTGGACAGTTTTTGCTCCCACCGGGTCAAAATTCAAGATGAACAGCCTTGAAGACGCCAAAGGTAAAGTCATTGGTGGTTATCGAAACGACGTTATGACGGTTTACCTGCTGAAGCATGGATATAACGTGTCTGCACTACCCAGCGATGATCTGAACCCAAAGCGCCTGGAACTTGGACAGATTGATCTGTGGATTGCGGATCGTCTGGCCGGGCCCTATTTTGCCTCATTGCAAGACGTAGAGGGGCTGGTTCCGGTGTACTCATTTAATGATACAAAGCTGTATCTGGCGATGAACCTGAAAACCTCCGACGACGTTATTGCAAAGTTGAACGAAGGGCTGAAAAAGGTTCATGAGTCCGGCATGTTTAACGCTATTGAAACCAAGTATGGCTTGTAGCCTCTCAGGAAAGCCTCCCTGCACAACAGAGGGGCTTTCCTGGGCTAAACCTCTGTTTGCTTATCCAGTGAAAGCCATATCGTCGGCATCCAGCTGCATCAGGTTTTTCGTGGGGCTCAGCATGCTGGTTGCGTGGGCCTGGGCGCGGGGAAGCAGGCGCTTGTAATAGAACTCGGCAGTTGCTATTTTGGCGTTATAAAACGCTGCAGATTCGTCGCCGCCGTTCTCCAGCTTGTCGGCTGCCGTCGCCGCTTGCCTTGCCCAGATATACGCCATGGTTACGTAGCCGCTGTACATCAGGAAATCGTGAGCAGCCGAACTCACAATGTCACGGTCTTTACGGGCCACCAACATAATCCGCACCGTTAGCAGGTTCCACTGGGCGCAGAGTTTCAGCAGTTCCATGGCAAACGGCCGGGTACGCTTATCCGTCAGATTCTTGCGGGCAAAGTTGGCAATTTTCAGAGTAAAATCACGTACCGCACCACCTTGAGTCGTCAACAGTACTTTCCGGCCCAGAAGATCCAGCGCCTGAATGCCGGTTGTACCTTCATAGAGGGTTGCAATCCGGGCATCACGAACAATTTGCTCCATGCCGTGTTCACGAATATAGCCATGGCCACCAAATACCTGCATACCCAGGTTGGCGGCTTCATTACCCATCTCAGTTAGAAAGCCTTTGAGGATAGGTGTCAGAAAACCCAGTTTGTCATCGTATTTCGCAACCTTCTTTTCGTCTCCGGCTGTGTGAGCGTCCACCATATAATCTGCCAGGCGTGTTGCGTAATACAGCATACCCCGGCCACCTTCTGCGATGGCTTTCTGGGTCAGCAGCATACGGCGTACATCGGCATGATGAATCAGTGCATCGGCTATCTGATCGGGCTCTTTCTTGCCAGACAAAGCCCGCATTGAGCGGCGCTCTTTGGCATAAGCGAGTGCCCATTGATAAGACAGCTCGGCAGGCCCGACACCCTGAACAGCGGTACCGATACGAGCGGTGTTCATGAACGTGAACATACAGTTCAGGCCTTCATTCTCCGGGCCGATAAGAAAGCCTGAGGCGTTGTCAAAGTTCATTACACAGGTTGAGGATGCCTTAATCCCCATTTTCTTTTCCAGGCTGCCACAGGTAACACCGTTGCGTTCACCAGCACCGCCCTTCTCGTCTGGAAGGAACTTGGGCACAATAAACAGGCTGATACCACGGGTGCCCGCCGGTGCGCCGGGAATTCGTGCCAGCACTATGTGAACGATGTTTTCTGTCAGGTCGTGATCACCAGAAGAGATAAATATCTTGGTTCCGGTGATTCTATAGCTACCATCCGGCTGAGGCTCGGCTTTGGTTTTCACTTGGCCAAGGTCGGTGCCGCACTGGGGTTCTGTCAGGCACATGGTGCCGCTCCAGTGTCCCTCGGTAAGCGGCGGCAAATAGGTTTGTTTCTGATCTTCATTGCCATGCAGGTAAATGGTGTTCATGGCACCAATCGACAGGCCGGGGTACATGGAGAATGACCAGTTGGCCGTACCCATCATTTCCTGCTTTAACAGGCCCATAGATGCGGGCAAGCCCTGGCCACCAAATTCTTCAGGTGCTGACAACCCTTGCCAGCCACCCATAGTGTGCAGATCGTAAGCCTCTTTAAATCCTTTCGGTGTGCTCACCTTGCCATCTTTCAGGGTGCAGCCTTCTTCATCGCCGGATTGAAAGAGCGGGCTCAGGATTTCTTCACTAAAACGGGCGCACTCAGTCAGAATGGCCTCCACTATGTCAGGCGTGGCGTTCTCGCCACTTTTAAGTCTTTTGTAATGCCCCGGATAGTCAAACACCTCATTGAGCTGAAACTTCATGTCGCGCAATGGCGCTTTGTATACCGGCATGTCAGGTCCTCATAATTCTGTGGTCAGATTCGCAGGGAAGCTTGTCCTCTATTGACTGCTGTTTTACGGGAATTTTTGCCCACTGCCATTGACGAGAATCGCTCGTCAGGCTGTCATAAAAGACAATTGACGGAAGTGACGTGAGAGAAAACCGTTCTCCAGACTGGCCCAATCCGCATTATCTGGTTATTGTTCAGGGGTAGTTCTGTCTGTCATGTTGAGCTCTACTCTCTGTATCATCTGTCCTATTTTATCGAGTGTTGGAACGCCCTATGTGGAAGCAATGGTTGATTGCGCTGGTTTTTGCTGTGGTTGCGGCAGGCGCTGCGGTTCTTTACCAGTCTTCAGATTCCGGACAACAGGCACAGAATAATCACGAACAGCCCGCCACGGTTGTTAACACCGTTTTTCCGGAACTGGATACCGTGCGTGATGTGGTTAAGGCTGTTGGCAGTCTCAGGGCGAAACATTCGGTGGAAATCACCACCGAAGTCAGCGGACGTGTGGTTGCGCTGAATCTGAAGTCCGGGCACCGGGTAAAGCGGGGAGATGTGCTGGTGCAACTGGATGATCGTCAGGTTCGCGCCGATTTGCAGGTAATTGAGGCTCAGTTGGCAGACGCGCGCAGGCAACTCGAGCGCACCGAGCAACTGCGCCTGAACAACAGCGTGTCCCAGGCACTGGTAGACGAGTTGCGCACCGCTGTGGATGTAGCAAAAGCCCAGCGTCTGGCCGTGCAGGTTCGGTTGGAAAACCACCGCATTGAAGCGCCATTCCAGGGCGTGGTGGGCCTTAGTGACGTTAATATTGGTGCTTATGTATCGCCGGGCGTCAGCCTGACGACCCTTGATACGACAGATCAGATGGAGCTCAACTTTGCCATACCCGAACGGTTTATTGGCGAAGTACATACAGGACAGCAAGTATATGGGCTATCACCGGCATTTCCCGATCAGACATTCGTCGGCAAGCTCTCGGAATTGGACACCCGAATCAATGAACTTAGCCGGGCACTTCCGGTGCGGGCGTTGATCGATAATCCAGGCGGCAAACTTCGGCCTGGCCAGTTTATCTCGGTAACACTAACCCTGCGGGAAAGGCAGGGTTTGGTGGTGCCAGAACAGGCCATTATGATTCGTGGCAGTGACCAGTATGTTTTTGTTGCAGAAGACGGGATTGCACGGCGTGTTCTGGTAAAACTGGGTACCCGCATGCCGGGTATGGTGGAAGTAGTTGAAGGCCTGACAGCAGAGGATGCGGTGATCGTTACCGGCCAGGACCGGCTAAGCAGCGGTGATCATGTTGACGTTGCCGATGACAAAAACGCCATCCCCGGCAACCGCTTCCTTCGCGCTGTGGGTTCCTGATCGTGGTTCTTTCCGATGTCTCCATCAAGCGCCCGGTATTTGCAACGGTCCTCAGTTTGCTCATTGTGGTTTTTGGACTGACAGCTTTGCTGGGTCTTCCCGTTCGGGAATACCCCGATATTGACCCGCCCGTTGTCTCTGTTTCTACCGATTACACAGGTGCGGCGGCGGAAGTGGTCGATACCCAGATTACTCAGGTTATTGAGGGTGCGATCAGTGGGATTGAAGGAATCCGCTCAATCGAGTCATCCACACAACAGGGCCGGTCCCGCACAACGATTGAGTTCTCGGTCTCTCGTGATGTTGATATCGCCGCCAATGATGTCCGCGATGCGGTGTCTCGTATTATAAACCGATTGCCAGATGAAGCCGATCCGCCAATCGTGCGCAAGGCAGATTCAGACGCCCGGCCGATGATGTGGGTAACGCTGCAGAGTGACATCTGGAGCAGTGCCCAACTGAGTGACTTTGCAGATCGCGTTTTAAAAGATCGTCTGTCCGTACTTGATGGTGTTGCGGATGTACGCATTGGTGGGGAGCGTCGCTACGCTATCCGGGTCTGGCTGGATCGGGAACGGCTTGCGGCCCGTGATATCACGGTGGCAGAAGTGGAAGCTGCTTTGCGTGCCAATAACGTCGAACTGCCAGCCGGTAAAGTAGAGTCATCCACGCGGACCTTTACGGTACGTGCTGAAGGCCGGTTATCAACGGTTGAAGAGTTCCGCAAGCTGGTGGTTCGGCGCGATGGTAATGATCTGCTGCGTTTGGGTGAGATTGCTAACGTACAGATGGGCGTTGAATCCGATGTCAGCGTGTTTAAGGCCGACGGTCACACAGCCATCGGAATGGGCATTATTCGCCAATCAAAAGCCAATACCGTTGCGGTCTCTGATGCAGTGACCGCCGGGCTGGAGAAAATCCGGAAAACATTGCCTCCCGAAGTCACGATTTCAAAGCATTATGACGAGTCCATCTTCATCCGGGCATCCATCAAAGAAGTTATGACCACATTGGCGATCTCCGTATCGCTGGTTATTCTGGTTATCTTTCTATTCCTGCGTTCCTGGCGAGCCACGCTGATTCCTGCCGTAACCATACCTGTGGCTGTAATTGGTGCTTTTGTTGGCCTTGGTTTTCTCGGCTTTTCCATCAACGTTTTAACACTGCTTGCCATTATCCTGGCTATTGGGCTGGTGGTAGATGATGCCATCGTTGTGCTGGAGAACGTCCAGCGCCGAATAGATGGAGGCGAACCACCACTTCTGGCCTCCTTTCATGGAACCCGGCAAGTCGCCTTTGCTGTTATTGCAACCACGCTGACGCTGGTCGCGGTGTTTGTGCCTATCTCTTTTATGGGCGGTAACGTTGGTCGATTATTTGCGGAATTTGGTTTTACTCTGGCGGCTGCGGTTGTGGTGTCCAGTCTGGTTGCACTGACCCTGACTCCGATGTTGTGTTCCAAATGGCTCAGGCCCAGCCCCAAAACCGCAGAAAACCACCGCCTGTGGGCATTTAGTGAAAAGTGCCTGAATGGGTTGACCCATGGCTACCAGCGCTTGTTGCGCTTCTCACTGGACCAGCCGGGCCTGTTGCTTGGTATAGGTCTGGCGGGCCTGATAGCAGCGCTGGCTATTTATCCGGAACTGCCCCAGGAGCTGGCTCCAACGGAAGATCGCGGGGTTATTATTATGCCCGCCAATGCGCCCCGTGGCTCAACGGTGGAGTACACCGAATACTACATCCAGAAAGCAGAGCAGCAATTGCTGCCCTATATCGAATCCGGTGCCGCCGACCGGCTTTTGTCTATTATCGGTTTCGGTGGTGACGGCAGTGGCGCGTTTATGATCATGGGCCTGAGCCACTGGGATGAACGGGATATCAAGCAGCAACAGATAACCAGCGAGTTGCGCGACAAACTGCGCCAGGTTTCGGGTATACGGATAGTCGCGGTGAACCCACCCGGGCTTGGCCAGCGAGGCTTCAGCCAGGCGGTACAATTTGTTGTAGCCGGGCCGGATTACGAGTCTGTGCAAGCCTGGAGTGAAGAGCTTGTCGGACTGGCAAAAGACAATCCCGGGTTATTAAACCTGGATACGGATTTTGATCTGACTCAGCCGGAACTCCGGGTATTTATCGATCGCGAACGGGCAGCCGATCTGGACATAACCGTTCAGGATGTTGGCTTAACCGTGCAAACCATGCTGGCGTCCCGCCAAGTAACCACCTATCTGGACCGCGGGCGGGAATATGACGTTATTGTTCAGGCCGCTGATGCCGACCGGGCCACCCCGGAAGATCTTGGCCAGATTTTTATGCGGCCCAGAGATGGCGGCACACTTATTCCCCTTCAGGCGCTGGTATCCGTGGAAGAAATTGGTGCCAACCCCAATCTCCGACGCATTGGCCGGCTGCCGGCTGTGGTTATCAGTGCCTCGCTGGCCGATGATTACGATCTCGGCTCCGCGCTTACCTATCTGAATAATCTGGCTGTTGATAATCTGCCACCAGAAGCCCGGGTGAGCTATCAGGGGCTGTCCCGGGAGTTTCAGGAGTCATCTTCGGCAATCTACGTAACCTTTGGTCTTGCGTTCATGATTGTATTTCTGGTGCTGGCTGCCCAGTTTGAAAGCTGGATTCACCCGATAATCATTATGCTGTCAGTGCCGCTGGCGGTTACCGGTGCCCTGCTGGCATTGTGGTGGTCTGGAATCAGCCTGAACATCTACAGCCAGATCGGCATCATCATGCTGCTCGGGCTGATGGCGAAAAACGGCATCCTGATTGTGGAGTTCGCGAATCAGTTGCGGGATGAGGGCTATGGGGTAAGGGATGCAATTTATCATGGTGCAAGCCTGCGCTTCCGGCCTGTTCTGATGACGACTATATCCACCATTTTCGGCGCCATACCACTGGTCGTCGCTACCGGTGCTGGTGCGGAAAGTCGGGCAGCTATCGGTGTGGTTATCCTTGGTGGCTTAATCTTTGCCTCAACTCTGACCTTATTCATCATTCCGGTGCTTTATAACCTGCTGGCTCGCTATGCAACGCCAGCCAGTGCAGTTGCCAGGGAACTGGAGCGCCAGACCGCTGACGACACGGGCTCGGGAACAGCGCGATAGTGCAATCAGAGCTGTGGATAATTATCTGAACAACCTGCGGATAAGCATTTCGATGAATGCTCGAATCCTATAAAATACATACAGTTAAATGTGATTTCAGAGTGGTTAATAAGTGTTCTGTCATGTGGATAACTTTCTTGAAAGTTTTTCTTAGGAGATACCCCCAAGCTAATGAAATACTGGTAGTTTCGGTTAACCACTATATGAGAGTGCACTGTCTTTACCAGTCGTTTCTGGTTAAAATCTGTGCATTCCGACTGCATTTTCAAAGGTGAGGCGTTATACTCGCCGTCCTGCTTTTTTTGTCCGCGATGTCTGAGGTGAGCTGTGGATTTTCCAACCCGTTTTGATGTGATTGTCATTGGTGGTGGTCATGCCGGCACTGAAGCCGCACTGGCCGCGGCCCGCATGGGTTCACAAACCCTGCTGCTGACCCATAACATTGAAACGCTCGGGCAGATGTCCTGTAATCCGGCCATTGGCGGTATTGGTAAAAGTCATCTGGTTAAAGAAATAGACGCTCTTGGCGGTGCTATGGCTCATGCCACCGATCGGGCCGGCATACAATTCCGTGTTCTTAACAGTCGCAAAGGCCCCGCAGTGCGGGCGACCCGCGCTCAGGCAGACCGAATATTATACAAAGCGGCTATTCGTCAGGCGCTGGAGAATCAACCCAATCTGCTGCTGTTTCAACAGGGCGCGGATGATCTGATTGTAGAAAATGACCAGGTTACCGGCGTTGTCACGCAAACCGGTATCCGTTTTAAAGCAAAAACCGTGGTGCTTGCCACCGGTACTTTTTTAGGTGGTGTTATCCACATAGGCATGAAACACCATGCTGGTGGCCGGGCGGGTGATGCGCCGTCGATCGCCCTGGCCAGGCGCCTGCGCGAACTGCCCTTCACGGTTGGCCGTCTGAAAACCGGTACCCCGCCGCGTATTGATGCCCGAACGGTGGACTTTTCAGTAATGCAGGAGCAGTGGGGGGATAACCCGGCACCGACAATGTCCTTCACTGGCAATCCGGAAGAGCACCCGGAACAGGTCTGCTGCCATATCACCCGAACCACCGAGCAAACCCACGACATCATTCGCAGTGGTTTCGATCGTTCGCCGATGTTTTCAGGCAATATAGAGGGCGTAGGGCCGCGCTATTGCCCGTCTATTGAAGACAAGATCAACCGTTTCGCAGACAAGACTTCCCATCAGATTTTTGTCGAACCGGAAGGATTAACTACCCATGAGCTGTACCCGAATGGCATTTCCACCAGCCTGCCGTTTGATATTCAAATAGCAGCCGTGCGGACAATTCCGGGGTTTGAGAATGCCCACATTACCCGTCCGGGTTATGCCATTGAATATGATTTCCTGAACCCGCAAGACTTGCGACACACACTGGAAACCAAGTTTATCCGCGGCCTGTACTTTGCCGGCCAGTTAAATGGCACAACAGGTTATGAAGAAGCTGGCGCTCAGGGCCTGTTGGCGGGTATTAATGCTGCTTTACAGGCGCAGGAAAAAGACGAGTGGTATCCACGCCGTGATGAAGCCTATCTTGGTGTAATGGTAGATGATCTGATTACCATGGGTGCTGCTGAGCCCTATCGCATGTTTACCAGCCGGGCGGAATACCGGCTAATTCTGCGCGAAGATAATGCCGACCTGCGGCTGACAGAAACCGGGCGCCGGCTTGGTTTGGTAAATGATGAACATTGGCAGGCGTTCAGTGATAAGTGCGACGCTATAGGAAAAGAGCGTAGCCGTCTGGAATCTACCCGTATTCATCCGGGCACCGAGGCAGCAGATCGGGCCAATGGGTTTCTTAAGCAGCCATTGCATCGGGATCAGTCATTGGCAGAGTTGCTGCGCCGTCCGGAAATTGTATACAGCCACATTGCCGATATTGGCGGGGAGCAAGCAGAAAATCCGGCGGTTGCCAGCCAGGTTGAAATTGAAATTAAATACGAAGGTTATATTTCCCGCCAGGAAGACGACATTGATCGCCTGCGCCGGAATGAGAACACGCTTTTACCGATAGAGCTGGATTATGACGTAATTGGCGGCCTGTCTAACGAGATTAAACAAAAACTTAAGGCTGTTCGTCCGGAAACGGTTGCGCAGGCCTCCCGCATACAGGGTGTTACTCCGGCAGCCGTCAGCCAGATACTGGTGTACCTGAAAAAGCGTGATTTACTGCGCAAGAAAAGTGCATAGCCTGAATCCATGACTAACGCACTCTGGCAACGCCAGCTTACAGAAGGCCTAGCGAGTATGAATCTGTCCCTTAACGAGGGACAGCAACACAAGCTACTGGCGTTTCTGGCCCTTCTTAATAAATGGAATGGAGCTTACAATCTCACCGCCGTGCGGGACGAGCGGGAAATGGTATCCCGTCAGTTGCTCGACAGCCTCAGTATTTTGCCCTGGATAACCACGGAGCACCTGCTGGATGTAGGTGCAGGTGGCGGATTGCCAGGTATTCCTCTGGCCATTGTTCTTCCGGAAAAACGCTTTACGCTACTGGATAGCAATGGCAAGAAAACCCGGTTTCTGAACCAGTGTGTACTGGAACTCGGTTTGAGTAATGTGACGGTTATTCAGGGTCGGGCAGAAGCCTGCCAGCCTGAGCAACCCTTTACCCAGATAAGCAGCCGTGCCTTTGCAGCGCTGGAGAATCTGGTCAGTTGGTGCGATAGCTTACTGGCCAATAATGGCGAGTTTCTTGCCATGAAAGGTCAGTTTCCGGATGATGAAGTGGCTGCCCTTCCGGCAACCTGGCAGGTAGACTCCCGCCATAGCCTGAAGGTTCCCGGTACCGATGGTGAGCGTCACCTGCTGGTGATCACCCGGGCGACCCGTCCCAGTAACCCGTAAACAGGAGCGAGACATGGCGCGCGTGATTGCAGTAACCAATCAGAAAGGCGGTGTCGGTAAAACCACCACCTGCGTGAATCTTGCTGCCTCACTGGCTGCGACAAAGCGCCGGGTGTTGCTGGTCGATATGGACCCCCAGGGGAACGCAACCATGGGCAGTGGCGTGGAAAAAAATTCACTCACGCGCTCGGGCTACGATTTGCTGACCAGGCGCGCTACCGCAGCGGAAGTGATCATCCACGCGGAAGCATCCGGGTTCGATATTCTGCCGGCGAACGGCGATCTCACCGCCGCAGAAGTAGAGCTGATGAATGAAATCGGCCGGGAACACAGATTACGGCTGGCGCTGAATACCGTTCGTGATAATTACCATTACATACTGATTGACTGCCCGCCCTCATTGAGTTTGCTGACTGTAAATGCTTTGTCTGCGGCAGATACCGTGCTGATTCCCATGCAGTGTGAATACTACGCCCTTGAGGGTTTGGCGGCCTTGCTTAATACCGTTGAGCAAATCAGGGAGACGGTAAACCCGAACCTTCAGGTCGAAGGTATTTTGCGTACCATGTATGATCCTCGAAACAGTCTGACATTAGACGTATCGGGCCAGCTACGAGACCATTTTGGCGATAAAGTATACAGTGCTGTCATTCCCCGGAACGTCCGGCTTGCAGAAGCCCCCAGTTACGGCTTACCTGCGCTGAAGTACGATCGCAGCTCCAAAGGTGCGATTGCCTATCTGGCCCTGGCTGGCGAAATGGTACGACGTCACGGCTCAAAAAAGACATCTGCACCGGTTGCGGTGTGACAACCGTACCCTTGTTTGACGACTTTCAACGGGAAGAATGACAGAGACCATGGCGGCGAAAAAACGAGGACTGGGGGAGCGCGGGCTGGACGCGCTGTTAGCGAGCTCCAGGGTCAATCTGGATAAGAGCTCGAAAGACCGGGATGGCGAGCTGTGTGAGTTGCCCATTGATCTTATCCAGCGTGGTCGTTATCAGCCTCGCCGGGATATGGATCCGGGCGCACTGCAGGAGTTGGCAGACTCAATCCGGCAGCAGGGTGTTATGCAGCCGGTGGTTGTTCGTGCCATTGATGAGGGCCGGTATGAACTGATTGCCGGTGAGCGGCGCTGGCGTGCAACCCAGATTGCGGGGCTCGACAGCATCCCCGCCATTATCCGAAATGTTGCCGACGATGCTGCCATAGCCATGGCGCTCATCGAAAATATTCAGCGGGAAGATCTGAATCCTATTGAAGAGGCGTTTGCACTTCAGCGCCTGCAAGACGAATTCGAACTTACCCAGGCGCAGGTTGCTGAAGCGGTCGGGAAATCCCGAAGCACCATAACCAATTTACTCAGGTTGATCAGTCTCACTGAAGATGTGCGCCTTATGCTGGAGCACGGTGATCTGGAAATGGGTCATGGGCGCGCCATGCTTACCTTGCCGCCCGAACAGCAGATGCAGGTGGCCAGGCAAGTTGTTGCCAAGTCACTGTCGGTGCGTCAGACAGAAGCTCTTGTGCGTCGGATTCAGCAGGAATCAACGGCGGGCAAACCGGCCAGGCCGGGCGCTATTGATCCGAATATCCGGGCGCTCCAGGACGATCTTGCAGAGCGTCTGGGTGCAAAGGTCTCTATTGCTCACGGCCAGCGTGGCAAAGGCAAGCTGGTAATTGAGTACAGCTCACTGGATGAACTGGATGGAATTCTGGATCATATCCGTTAATTGAAAAATAAAATCAAAACCCGGGCCAAATAGCACAAAACACCAGATGTCGTGATAGTAACGGAAGGTAGCCACAAGTTGTGTGATAATTGCAACTTCCCAACGTTTTTTTGGTGAAATTTTGGTCAGGTTTCGTGCAGAGTCTGGTTGAACACCCACCACTTAAAACATATAATTCCGCGCGGCTGGGATGATGGTGTGCGATATGAGACCTCGACAACATCGAATCACCCACATTCCTTTGGCCCGTTGGCTGACCATTGAGCTAATAACTCTGGTTATTCTTAGCCTGTTTTGGTCACTGCACAGCCTGTTGGCCGGTTATTCCGCCTTTATTGGTGGTCTTATTTTCATAGTGCCAAACGCCTGGTTTGCACATCGGGTTTATCGTTATCAGGGTGCCCGTCACGCGCACCTGATGGTGGGAAATTTATTCCGGGCAGAATCCACCAAAATTGCCCTTACCGCAGTATTTTTTGCGGCTGTTTTCATTTTAATGGAGCCGGTACATGTACCGGCTCTGTTATTCACTTTTGCTGTGATGGTCCTGGCAGGCGGCGCACTACGCTGGCTGATACGGCCACAACCACGGCGATGACTGGACGAGGGCAGAATGGCTGGTACCCCAGTAGAGTATATAAAGCATCACCTTCAAAACCTTACCTTTGGCAAGCTGGAAGCAGGCTACCAACGCTTTGACGGCAGTATTGTAAGTGATACGGGCTGGACCTTCGCACACTCCGCGCAGGAAGCGTCAGACATGGGCTTCATGGCTATCCATGTAGATACCTTGGGCTGGTCTATCGCCATGGGTGTGCTGTTTCTTGGCTTGTTCCGGTTTGTTGCCAAGCGCGCCACCACAGGTGTGCCGGGCGGCTTGCAGAATCTGGTTGAGATCACCTTTGAATTTATCGACAGTCTGGTTCGCGACGGCTTTCACGCCCGTAATCCTCTGATCGCGCCGCTTTCGTTGACCGTTTTTGTTTGGATTTTGTTAATGAGTGCGCTTGACCTGGTTCCGGTTGACTTCATACCGCATCTCGCACATCTCATGGGGCTTGGTTACTTTAAGATTGTTCCTACTACCGATCCCAACGCTACCTTTGGTATCTCTATCGGCGTGTTTATACTCATTATCTTCTATAGCCTGAAGGTCAAGGGTATAACCGGCTTCGCCAAAGAACTGGGCATGCAGCCGTTCAATCACTGGTTGTCGATCCCGGTAAACCTGATACTGGAATCTCTGGTATTGATTGTAAAACCGATCAGTCTGGCGTTGCGTCTGTTTGGTAACATTTATGCCAGTGAGGTGGTTTTTGTTCTGATTGCACTGCTGCCATTCTGGGTGCAGTGGACACTGAGCGTGCCCTGGGCCATTTTCCATCTTCTGATTATTCCACTACAGGCTTTTATATTCACAATGCTGACAATAGTTTATCTTGCCTCGGCGCATGAAGATCACTGATTTTACGTTTAAAAAGCAAACCCTTAACTATCTGAAAAACTGAGGAGTTCTCAATGGAAATGGTATTTATTGCAGCAGCGATCATCATCGGACTGGGTGCCCTGGCAACTGGTATCGGCTTTGGTATTCTGGGTGGAAAGCTGCTTGAAGCGACAGCCCGCCAGCCAGAAATGGCTAACCAACTGCAGGTTAAAGCTTTTATCATGGCTGGTCTGCTGGATGCCGTTCCAATGATTGGCGTTGGTATCGGTATGTACCTGATCTTCGTTGTTGCTGGTTAATTACAGTCTGGAGATACGGGCGCTTTCTGAGCACTAACGAGAGACGCCCGGCTTTTTGGTTTCCAGCACGCAACGAATAGCAAGAGGTATATTGCCGTGAATATAAACCTTACGTTAATAGGGCAAGCCATTGCCTTCGCTATTTTCGTCTGGTTCTGCGTGAAATATGTATGGCCGCCCATTACGGCAGCCATGGAAGCACGTCAGAAGAAAATAGCAGATGGTCTTTCAGCTGCTGACCGGGCTTCACTGGATCTTGAGCTTGCTCAGGAGAAAGCCGCCCAGCAGATGCAGCAGGCCAAAGAAGAAGCCAGTGCTCTTATGGATCAGGCCAGCAAGCGCGCCGCCCAGATTGTGGATGCATCCAAAGACGATGCCCGCAAAGCAGGTGAAAAGCTCATTGAGCAAGCCCGGGCGGAAATTCAGCAGGAGCGTGTTCAGGCTCGCGACGCACTCAGAGCAGAAGTGGCAGCACTCGCCATTGCCGGTGCCGAGAAGATTCTGGAAAGCTCTGTCGATGCGAAAGCTCACAGCGAGATGCTGAACAAGCTGGCTGCAGAACTCTAAGCGAGGGTCCCATGGCAGAATTAATTACATTAGCCCGGCCCTATGCGAAAGCTGTTTTTGAGGTCGCAAAAGAACAAGACGCTGTTGTTTCCTGGGATCAGGCGCTTGCTTTTGTTGGTCTGATGGCAGCTAACGTCTCCGTGAAGAACATTCTGGCCAATCCCGGTCTGTCTGAGCAACGAAAGGCAGAGCTGTTTTTCGAAACTACAGAAGATCAGCTACCTGAAAAGCTCAAAAATTTCCTGTTGGTTCTCGCTGGAAACAAGCGCCTGGCGTTGCTCCCGGACATTTCGACACTGTTCTCCTTCTACCGTGCTGAACTTGAGCGCACAGTATCCATGAAGGTCAGCACCGCGTTTGAAATGACAGCCGATGAGCAGCAAAAGCTGGTAGAAGCACTGTCCAGAAGACTGGAGCGCAAAGTCGCCCTGGAAACTACGGTTGATCGTTCGCTGATTGGTGGCGTAGTGATAAGTACCGGCGATCTGGTTATTGACGCTTCAGTGCGTGGCAAGCTGGCCAAAATGGCTAAAGCTCTGGGCTCCTGATTTCAGCAAAAGGTTTGAGGATAAAGGCATGCAGCAACTGAATCCATCCGAGATCAGTGACATTATCAAAAAGAGAATCGAGAAACTCGATATCTCTTCCGAAGCAAAAAATGAAGGCACTATTCTGTCTGTAGCAGACGGTATCGTGCTGATCCACGGTCTCGCTGACGTTATGTACGGCGAAATGATCGAGTTCGACAGCGGCGTATTCGGTATGGCGCTGAACCTGGAGCGTGATTCGGTAGGTGCCGTGGTACTGGGCGACTACGAAGATCTGGCTGAAGGTCAGAAAGTACGTTGTACCGGTCGTATCCTGGAAGTTCCT
>Ga0079223_10001163_pt1 | contig 15290 bp, 18 predicted proteins | sample Stecom2011_FD_75072 | JGI IMG/M metagenome (GOLD analysis project Ga0079223, IMG submission 75072) | Agricultural soil microbial communities from Utah to study Nitrogen management - Steer compost 2011 | ecosystem: Environmental > Terrestrial > Soil > Agricultural land | place: USA: Utah... | reverse complement strand
CAGTTTCCCAGGACAATCTCATCGTCGGCTTGTTGGCCATGTGCCTGATGGCCATTGCCGTGGTGGGGCTGATTTATCGTTCGGGCAAGAGCATTTTTAACCTAGGCTTGGACTCTATAGGTATAGTATTCCTCTATTTTGCCGGGGCGGTGATAATTTTCAGCGCCGGCATGAGTCTCTAAAAACGTATAACTGATAAAACGCGGGTTATAATAGGGCTGGGCTTGGAAGAAAACGTAAAAAGCAAACGAGGTGATTGTACTATGTTCAAGCTCGGTCTGTCCGGATGCTTAGTCATGGCTTTGCTTATGACTGTAGTGCCGGCCGGAGTGGCTGCCGAATCCCAACCTGTGGATGATATGGAAGATGTGGAAGCCATGGTAGCTGAACTTGCCAGTACCGAATATTTTTCGCCAGAACTTTACTTGCGTTACAAGGAATACAAAGACCAAAGTGTGGATATTCTCACATATACCGTGACAAAGGGAGATAATTTGTATTCCATTGCCGAGGCTTTTGGAGTATCGATATCCACCATTAGTGCAAACAATAAAATTAGCAACCCCCATCTCATCCATCCCGGCCAAGAATTAGTTTTTCCCCAGGTATCAGGTTTACTGTATACCGTTAAGGAAGGGGATGAGCTGGAAGAAATAGCAAAGAAGTATAAAGTAGATGCGGAAACCATTTGGTTTGCCAACGCCCTGGAAAGCCAGGCTCTGGAAGCGGACACCCAGTTGGTTTTGCCCGGTGCCAAGCTTCCCACTCCGCCTAAACCTCCTATGGTGGCCAGCAGAAGCGGATCTGTTAGCCTGGCCAATATCTCTATGCCGGGGTTCATCTGGCCGCTTGTGGGCAGAATCTCTTCCGGCTTTGGTATGCGGGGGAGTCGATTCCACGCTGGAATTGATATAACTGGAAAGACAGGAAAACCCATTGTGGCTGCTGCCTCCGGTAGAGTGGTGTCCTGTGGATGGCGGGGTTCCTACGGATATATGGTTCAGGTAGAACATAACTCCGGTGTGGCTACTTTATATGCCCATGCCTCAAAGATATTAGTCCGCAAGGGCGATTGGGTAGAAAAAGGGCAAACTATTGCCCATGTTGGTTCCACTGGCTATTCCACTGGTCCCCACCTTCACTTTGAAGTTCGGGTCAACGGAAAGCAAGTTAATCCCAGGGTTTTACTCCCCTAGAAGCAGGGAAATTGCCCCCCAGCAGAGAATGTACTTAGCTGAGTATTTTTGCTGGGGGGATTTCTATGCATATAATGAAGGATATGGGTTGGTTGGAAGTTGTTTGCGGCAGTATGTACAGCGGCAAAAGCGAAGAACTAATCCGTCGGGTTCGGCGCGCTCAAATTGGACGCCAAAAGGTTCAGGTTTTTAAGCCGCTTCTGGATAATAGGTATAGCAAAAAGAATGTCATGTCCCACAACGGCGACGAGGCCGAAGCGGTAGCGGTAAAAGATTCCGGGGTTCTGCTCTCCATGGTGGAGGAGGACACCGATGTGGTTGCCATCGATGAAGCCCAGTTTTTTGACATGGGGCTGGTGGATGTTTGCCAGCGTTTGGCCAACCGCGGAAAGCGGGTAGTGGTGGCAGGATTGGATATGGATTTTCGGGGTCAGCCCTTTGGGCCCACACCGATATTGATGTCGGTGGCGGAATATGTGGACAAATTGCAAGCCATCTGTATAAAATGCGGGAACCCTGCCAGCCGCACCCAGCGCCTGGTAAACGGAAGCCCTGCCCGGGCCAGCGAACCTACGATTTTGGTGGGGGCTTCGGAAACCTATGAGGCTAGGTGTCGCCGCTGTCATGAGGTGCCAATGTGAGCACTAATATTGGCGGACAGGCGGTGCTGGAGGGAATCATGCTGCGGGACCCACAAAAGCAGGCCCTGGCGGTGCGCACTCCCGACGGCGCCATAGTTACAGAGGTTAAGCCTTTGACACCTTTGGCCAAAAAATGGCCAGTGCTGGGCTGGCCAATGGTTCGAGGAGCAATGGCCATCTTCGAATCCTTATCTGGCTCGATCTCCAGTTTGGGTCGTTCTGCCCAGCTGGTGGAGCCCGAAGAGCAGGTCTCTTCTCTGCAGATGACCATCATCACCATCTTTGCCCTGGGTATGGGGATTGGACTGTTTTTTTTGTTGCCCGCGGTAGTAGTTAATCCTATGACCCGCTGGCTGGGAGCATCGACCTTGGTTTTAAACCTAGCCGAAGGTGGGGTGCGGATTTTGCTATTCGTCGGTTATCTGGTGACAATTTCTTTCTCCAAGGACATCAAGAGAACATTTGAGTACCACGGGGCGGAACACAAGGTCATCAGCTGCTGGGAACAGGGTAAGCCCTTGACCCCTGAGGCCGCTGCCACATGTTCTCGCCTACATCCTCGCTGCGGGACCAGCTTTTTGCTATTGGTTGTGGTGGTCAGCATACTCTTGTTCTCCCTTTTTTCGCCGGCCAATCTGTGGTACAAATTGGGTTTGCGTTTGGCCCTGTTGCCAGTACTGGCTGGGATAGCGTACGAATTGATTCGGTGGACTGCCAAGAGCAGCGGCCTTTTGGCGAAAATTATTCTGACCCCAGGCCTGGCTCTACAAAAGTTGACTACCCGGGAACCGGACAAAGAACAATTGGCGGTGGCCCTAGCTGCTCTTGCTGAGTTAGTTGACCCTGACCAAGATTAGGGTCTATACTATCTATGTAATATTTCAGGGCTAAAGGTTGTGATTATTTGTTTGATAAATTAGTGGCTTTAGAGCAGAAGTACTTGCTTTTAGAAAAACAATTGTCGGACCCAGAGTTGGTGACCAAAGACCAAAAGCGTTGGCTGGAGGTGACCAAGGAGCATGCCGCATTAGGGGAAACTGTGGAGGTTTTCCGCCAGTACAAGCAAAAGAAGCAGGCGCTGGAAGAGGCCAAGGAAATAATTGTCGAGAAGGGCGACCCAGAGTTTGTGGAGTTGGCCAAGGAAGAGGCGGCAGAGCTTGAAACCGAGTTGGAAGATTTGGAACAACGGCTCAAAGTCTTGCTAATTCCCAAGGATCCCAACGATGAAAAAAACGTCATTGTGGAAATTCGGGGCGGTGCCGGCGGTGATGAGGCAGCCCTTTTTGCCATGGAAATGTTTAAGATGTACACTCGCTATGCTGAGACCAAGGGATGGAAAACCGAAATCTTGGATTCTCATTATACAGACATCGGCGGCATTAAGGAAATAGTCTTTGTAATCGAAGGGCAGGGTGCCTACAGCCGTCTAAAATTTGAAAGTGGAGTCCATCGGGTTCAGCGTATACCTGCCACCGAATCGGGCGGCAGGATCCATACATCGACAGTTACTGTAGCTGTTTTGCCCGAGGCGGAAGAGGTCGAGGTGGAAATCAACCCCAATGACCTGCGTATAGATCTGTTTTGCGCCACCGGTCCCGGGGGGCAAAGCGTCAACACCACTCAATCTGCAGTGAGAATCACTCACAATCCCACCGGCATAGTGGTTTCCTGTCAGGATGAAAAATCCCAGATCAAGAACAGAGAAAAGGCAATGCGGGTGTTGCGGGCCCGGGTTTATGAAAAATTTCAGTCAGAGCAACAGGCAGAGCTGGCGGCCGAACGGAAAAGTCAAGTGGGTACCGGCGATCGTAGCGAACGGATAAGGACTTACAATTTTCCCCAAAGCAGAGTGACGGATCATCGCATTAATTTGACATCCCATCGCCTCACCGAAATTTTGGCCGGAGATTTGGAAGAGACCGTCGATCACTTGATTACAGCGGACCAGGTCGCCAAATTGTCCCAACTGGACTAGATGACACGTCGACAGGCTATAGCCGCTGCGGCTGCACGGCTGCGCCAGGCTGGCATAGACCAGGCCTGGTTTGAGGCTCAGCTACTTTTGTCCACCGCTTTGGGAATCGACACGGTGGAAATCATTGCCCATGGGGAGGTTGACCTGGCCCCCCATGAGCTGGAAAAGTACAATGATGTGGTGACCCAGCGCCAACAGCGCAAGCCTTTGGCATATATTATCGGGAAAAAGCCCTTTTTAAACTGGGAGTTTTACGTTGATGAGGGCGTGCTAATTCCTCGGCCAGAGACGGAATTGTTGGTGGAGCTGGCAATTGAGAAGTTAAGGGGACTCCATGGCCCTCTATCTTTGGCGGATATTGGGACCGGCAGTGGAGCCATCGGCCTAAGTATGCTGAAGTTGCTACCCCAGGCTAAGTTGGTGGCGGTGGATATTTCTCCAGCAAGTTTAACGGTGGCAGGCCATAATGCCCAACGCTTAAAGATCAGGAACAGGGTCACCTTGCTGCAAGGAGATCTACTGGAGCCCCTAAAGGGTTGGCCGGAGAAATTTCACTGCATAACTGCCAATTTGCCCTATATCCCTTTGCAAGAATATATAGGATTACAGCCGGAAATAACCCAGTTTGAACCAGAAACCGCCTTGGTTTCAGGAATCGATGGTTTGGAACACTATCGACGTCTACTACCCCTGGTCCCAACTCAGCTCAGACCAGGTGGTTTAATTTTCGTCGAGATAGGCAAAGCCCAGGCTGGTGCTGTGGCGGAGATCTTTAGGCAGAATGGATTCCGTCCCACGATTGAAAAGGATTTGGCTGGTCATCCCCGCATAGTCTGGGCAAAAATTTAGGCTCCAGACCTAGGGGATTTTTTTTTGCGTAAAACTCCTGGAAAAGTGGCAATACTACTCTGTGAAGGTAATATTTTCCGGGGGTGATGGCATGCTGAATCGACGGGTGACTGTCAGCGGCATAGATACTTACAAACTAAAAGTCCTTACAGTTAAGGAAATGGACAGCTTGTTTCAAAAAAAGATTAAGGGCGATAAAGAGGCGCGAGAGAGGTTGATCCAAGGTAATTTGCGTTTGGTCCTCAGTGTGCTCAAGCAATTTCATAATCGGGGCGAAAATATCGATGACTTGTTTCAGGTTGGTTGTGTCGGCCTGGTCAAGGCAGTGGATAATTTTGATCCCAGTATAGGGGTTCGGTTTTCTACCTACGCAGTCCCCATGATACTAGGAGAAATTCGGCGCTATTTGCGGGATAACAACCCTATTCGAGTCAGTCGCTCTTTGCGGCGGACAGCCCATAAGGCACTGCAGGCTAAGGAGCAATTGGCAAAATCCATGGGAAGGGAACCCTCCATCGAGGAAATAGCGGCCTCTCTGGACCTGTCTCCCGAAGAGGTGGTCCATGCCCTGGATGCAAACTTCGATCCCTTGTCCTTGCATGATGCGGTTTACAATGACAGCACCGATCCCCTGTACTTGATGGACCAAATCAAGGACTCGGACAATGACAGCAACAGCTGGATGCGGCAGCTTCTTCTCAAGGAGGCTTTGGAAAAACTGTCTCCCCGGGAAAAGCAGATTTTACACAAGCGGTTTTTCGTCGGTATGACCCAGGTTCAGGTGGCAGCGTCCATAGGTATTTCCCAGGCCCAAGTTTCTCGATTAGAAAAGGGTGCATTGAGGTTTATCAAGCGCCATATGGGGTTAGAGTAATGACTGTGAATACTCGGAGTTTAGTTGCCTTGCTACTGTTGTTGGCCATGGTTGTTCATGGAACTGCCCTGGCGGTTCCCGACGTTATCCGGCTTCATGTTATAGCCCACAGCGATGCCCCGGGGGATCAAGAGGTTAAAGAACTGGTTCGAGATGAGGTTGTGGAGGAATTGGGGCCGATTTTTGCCCAGATGGATCAGCCCCAGGTGGAGAAATGGGTTGAAGAAAACCAGGATGTCATCGCTGCCTTGGCAACAGCAACTCTCCATGAAGCCGGTTATAGATACGGTGCTAGGGTGGAATACGGTGTGGTGGACTATCCCACCCGGGCCTATGGTGAAAAACTCTTCCCCGCCGGAAAGTACAGATCACTACGAGTGGTACTGGGGGACGGAAGTGGGAAGAACTGGTGGTGTGTGCTTTTCCCGCCCCTCTGTTTTGTTCAAGAGACCAGCGCCGAGTCTACTACAGATACTGCTGAAGTGGAGGTCAGGTTTTGGTTATGGGACAAACTCTCGGATTTCTTTGGGCGTTGGCTGTAACCTCCCCCAAAAAATGGCTGTATGGTTAAGGCCATTTTTTTTGTACCAGTGTTTGACACGGGAAAAACACGGTGCTATAATAATCCCGAGTAAACTACTATGTATTAATATTTCCCGACATTTCAATTAGGGGTGAGGATATGCGAATTTCCACGCGGGGAGAATACGGACTGCGGGCGATGTTGGTGTTGGCCGGCAATTATGACCAGGGTCCCTATCCTCTTCGGGAGATTGCTCAGAAGGAACACATTTCAGAGCAGTACTTGGAACAGCTTTTTAGGGAATTAAGGAAGTGTGACTTAGTCACCAGCTATCGCGGTGCTCGGGGCGGATATGTTCTGGCCAGATCACCTGGTGAAATCAGCATCGGTGATGTGCTTACTGCATTAGAAGGGCCGGTGGCGCCCATGCAATGTGTGGCCGACGATCCCGAGGTCTGCATGCATGGCGACGACTGCCCCACCAAGGTAATATGGCAAAAATTAAAGGCGGCGATGGAAGACGTATTGCACGGAACAACCTTGGCCGACTTACTTACAAATGCAACTGAGGAGTGAGGACATGCGTAGAGTATACTTGGATCATTCCGCCACCACACCAGTGCGGAAAGAGGTCTATCAAGCAATGATTCCATATTTGACTGAGAAATTTGGCAATCCGTCCAGTGTCCATTGGTTTGGTCGGGAAATAAGAAAAGATGTGGACGAAGCCCGAGAGAGGGTTGCCAACGCCCTCAATGCCGAAAGTAAGGAGATATACTTTACTTCCGGCGGCACCGAGGCTGATAATATCGCGATATTAGGTACTGCATATGCCCTTCAGGACAAGGGCAAGCATTTAATCACTTCCGCCATCGAGCACCATGCCAGTTTGGATGCCTGTAAAGCACTGGAAAAGCAGGGATTTGAAATAACAGTTTTGCCGGTGGATGAACATGGAATGGTAAACCCGGCGGATCTAGAGGCAGCCCTTCGGGAGGATACCATCTTGGTAACCATCATGCACGCCAACAATGAGGTGGGCACAGTTCAGCCCATTCAGGAAATGGCCTCCATTGCCCATCAGCACGGAGTACGTTTTCATGTGGATGCAGTTCAGTCTGTAGGCAGCCTGCCAGTGGATGTTCAGGATTTTGGGGTTGACCTCCTCTCCATCTCCGGCCACAAGATCTATGGCCCCAAGGGAGTAGGCGCTCTTTATGTGGCCAAAGGCACCAAGCTGGCCAATATATCCCATGGTGGTGCCCAGGAGCGCAATCTGCGCCCCGGCACCGAGAATGTTCCTGGAATAATAGGTTTGGCCACAGCCCTGGAATTAGCCGTCAAAGAGCAGCAGGAGACTTACCAACACTTGGTTCCATTGCGTGATAAATTGATTCAGGGTCTGACTGCTTTTCCCGATGTAACCCTCAATGGTCATCCTGAGCACCGATTGCCGGGCAATGTCAATGTCAGCATTTCCCGGGTGGAGGGGGAAGCCCTTATCCTCAGTTTGGATATGGCTGGTATCGCAGTTTCCAGCGGCTCGGCATGCACATCGGGTTCTCTGGACCCCTCTCATGTGTTGATGGCCATGGGTTTGGACCACCAGACTGCCCACGGATCCCTGCGCCTAACCCTGGGTAAATCTACCACCGAAGAAGATATTGATTATGTACTATCAGTTGTTCCCGGAATAATTGAGCGATTGCGCAAGATGTCGCCGGTGAAAAAAAACCGAGAGGATTAGGGGGAAATAGCATGTATACAGAAAAAGTAATGGACCATTTTCAAAACCCGCGCAATGTCGGTGAAATAGAGGACGCCAACGGAGTTGGCGAAGTAGGCAATATGAAATGCGGCGACATCATGAAACTTTATATCAAGGTCGAAGGTGACGTTATTCAGGACATAAAGTTTCAAACCTTTGGCTGTGGTGCCGCCATCGCCACCAGTAGCATGATCACTGAACTGGTTAAGGGATTGCCCCTGGACCAGGCAGTGGAAGTGTCCAACCGCCAGGTGGCCGAAGCCCTGGGGGGCTTGCCGCCGGTAAAGATGCACTGTTCTAACTTGGCTGCTGATGCCCTCAAGGCGGCCATCGAAGATTATAAAAAGCGGAACGAACAGGCAAACTAAGTGCATATTCATGTAGAAGGGGCGCTTGGGCGCCTCTTCATTCTGCCGAAAAGGGTTGGCGGGGGGCCGATTTTTCGCTGTATTGACAACCTCCTTTCGCTTATGTACGATAGGAGAGGATCCATTTGCCTAGTTAGGGGGCATTGCCAATGACTGGTTTGCTGATGAGCGTTGTCGGAGGACTGGGATTGTTCATCCTTGGTATGAATATGATGTCCGAAGGTCTCCAGCGAGCTGCCGGGGATAAATTGCGGCGCATACTAGAACTATTGACCTTCAACCGCTACATAGCGGTAATAACCGGAATTATAATTACTGTCCTGGTTCAGAGTAGCAGCGCCACCACTGTTATGGTGGTGGGATTTGTCAATGCCGGCTTAATGACCCTGGCCCAGGCGGTGGGCACCATATTGGGTGCCAATATAGGTACCACCATCACTGCCCAAGTAGTAGCCTTCGAGATAACAGAGGTTGCCCTGCCAGCCATTGCCGCCGGTGTGTTTATGACCCTGTTTATCCGGCGCAAGGTGTACCGCCATGTGGGGCAGGCGATCTTGGGATTTGGCTTACTCTTTATGGGCATATCCATAATGGGTAGCGATTTGGGTAATTTAAAAGATTATCCAGCTGTACTTGATTTGTTGGCTATGTTTGGACAACACCGGCTGTTGGGTGTCTTGGCCGGGATGCTCTTTACTGCTTTGGTGCAGAGTAGCAGTGCCAGTACCGCCGCCACTATTGTCCTGGTCCAGCAGGGAGTGCTCGGCCTGGATGCTGGCTTAGCCTTGATCCTGGGCTCTAACATCGGGACCTGCATAACTGCTGTTTTTTCCAGTATTGGCACCGGCCTCAACGCTCGCCGCGCGGCCATGGCCCATGTATTCTTTAACATATTTGGGGCCATCTTGTTCTTGGCGCTTCTAAATCCAGTTGCTTCACTTCTCCAGGGCACCAGCACCGATGTGGCCCGCCAGGTGGCCTGGGGGCATACCATTTTTAATGTCACCAACACCCTAATTTTCCTGCCCTTTATCAGCTGGTTTGTCAAGCTCATCCAGCGCGTAGTGCCGGGGGAAGAAGATGTCATCGTAGTGGGACCTCAGTACTTAGATCGGCGGATGTTTGCCACACCTTCCCTGGCCCTGGGGGCTGCCGAAAGGGAAATTGGCCGCATGGCGGACTTCACTTTGGAAATGATTGATGACGCTGCGTTGTTGCTCAAGAAAAACGATCTCCATATCCTAAAAAACTTGGAGCGCAAGGAAGATGTGGTGGATGAATTAGAGAAGGAGATATCCGTGTACCTGGCTGATTTGTCCCAGCATAGCATCACCCAAGACCAGGGGCGTTTGCTGGCCAGTTACCTGCACGCTGTCAATGACATCGAACGCATCGGTGATCACGCTGAGAATATCGCCACTTTAGTTCGAGAAAAGATTGAAGACTCTTACCCCTTTTCTGAAACGGCCACCGAGGAACTGCGGGAAATGCACACCAAGGTGCGCAATATGACTTCTAAGGCTGTTGCTGCGTATCGATCCAAGAACCGGGGACTGGCCCGGGAAGTTTTGGTGGATGATAATGAAATTGACCGCATGGAAAAGCGCCTACGTCAGCGGCACGTGGGTCGTATCAACGAAGGTCGTTGTTTCCCACCTTCCGGGGTTCTTTATTTGGACATCATCGCCAACCTCGAGCGTATCGGAGATCATGCAACTAATATCGCCCAGGTTGTCCTAGGCGATTTCTAAGGGCCTATTCAGGCTCTTTTTGTTTAGTTTGACACCGTTTCCAGCTAGTCAGTATAATTAAGAAAAATACTTGTGGCAGGGGGGGACATAGCGGTGGAGGAATTTTTGCAAAAGGCGCGCCAACTTTTGGCCCAACGTGGTTATAAATGGACTGGCCCTCGTCGAGATATTATTCACGCATTGCTGAGGGAATCGTACCAACACATAAGTGCTGAGGAATTGCATGCTCTGATGCAAAAGCAGGGATATGAAATTGGCCTGGCAACGGTTTACAGAACGTTGGAATTGTTGGTGGAGACGGGGTTGGTTCACAAGCTTCAGTTTGGCGATGGTTGTAGCCGCTACGAGTTAGCTGAGGAAGATCATCACCATCACCATTTGGTCTGTGCACGGTGCGGAAAAATATATGAAGTAGCCATGGATTTATTAGAGGAGTTGGAGCATAAGATTGAGTTAGACCACGATTTTGCCATCTCGGGCCACCACCTCCAATTTTATGGTACCTGCTCTGCCTGCAAAAAACAGATGAGGGAGAAGAGAGATGAGTAGAGGTCTGCGCTACTTTGTAGTTTTTTTTCTGTTACTTGCTATTTTTATTAATCCGGTTTATGCCCAGGATTCCAGCGAGGATTGGCAGCCAGAGTACGAAAGTGAAATAGTGCGAGGTCGAGTTCTGGATGTCTCGGAATATGAGGAAATTGAGGACGACTGGTTTTTTACTGGCCGCCAATTGGTCACGGTGGAGATTACCACCGGCAAGTTCCAGGGCCATGTGGAAGAGTTGGAGAACAGCTTTACTGGCAATCCCTATCGCGATCTGGAGGTGGACCCGGGAGACCAAGTTTTGCTGCTCCTGGAAACCGATGCAGGACGGTTGCAAGGCGTCAATCTCTATGATATGGCCCGGGACAGATATCTGTACATATTGGTGGCAGTCTTTGTTTTTGCTGTGATCCTAATTGCTCGGTTTAAGGGGCTTAAATCCCTGATCACCTTGGCCTTTATGGGCTTTGTCATACTGCGATGGCTCTTGCCCATGATCCTGCAGGGGTACAATCCCTTGGTGCTGACTGTTCTCTTCGCTTGCTTGATAACGGCTGTAACTCTGATAATTATCAGTGGGCTCAATGCCAAGACTGGTGCGGCTATAGCTGGAACCATGGGAGGCTTGCTCACGGCAGGCTTGTTTGCTTGGGCAATGGGAGATGCCGCCCGCTTGACTGGTTTCAGCGAAGAGGCCCAGATGCTCTATTTTGCCGACTTACCCATGGAGCTGGACGTGCGGGGACTGCTTTTTTCCGGCATTATCATCGGTGCCCTGGGGGCGGTGATGGATGTGGCCATGTCCATAGCATCTTCCATTGCCGAAGTAAAGGCCGCCAACCCACTGCTGACCATAAAGGGCCTATTCCGGGCCGGGTTTAATGTGGGCAAGGATGTGTTGGGGACTATGGTCAACACTTTGATTTTGGCCTATACCGGTGGAGCTCTGCCTCTGCTCTTGCTTTTCATGGCTAACGGCATGGAATACATCAGCATAATAAATATGGACCTGGTGGCCACCGAAGTGGTGCGCTCTCTAGCTGGTAGCATGGGACTATTGGTAACTGTGCCCTTAACCGCCGCGGTGGCAGCCTTGCTGATGTCTCAATTCAGTTCCAAAAAAGTTGCAAAATAGGGTAGCCTATACTTAGTCGTGGTATAGAATGGGGGAACAGCGTTGAAATCAAAACTCAGACTGTCCCAGATAGGAATCGCCGTAATCTTAGTAGTGTTGCTGGTTTTGCTTGTTACCACACTCTCGCAATTGGGAGGTGCAATCGCTACTCTGAGTTCGGTGTTGGGGCAGCGTCAACTCTTGCCGTTGCTTCTCATGGCTGTGGCCCTGGGTACTGACGCCATGTCCCTTTGCATCGGTATTGGTTTGCGGGGGGTCGATTGGCAGGATGTGCTTCGTCTCAGCCTGGTAATTGGGATATTTCACATTATTATGCCCTTGATTGGTGCCACAGCCGGCCAATATTTCGACCAGGTGGTGGGGGACATTTCCCACTGGGTGGGGGCGATAATTGTGGCCTATATCGGTGGGCGCATGATTTGGGGTTGTTTAAAGGAAGACTGCGCCACCCCCCAGCTTAAGTTGACGGGAGTCTCTCTCCTAATTCTATCCCTGGGAGTCAGCATCGACGCTCTGTCGGTGGGATTCGGGTTAGGGGCCTTTGGCTACAACATACTGGTGACTGCCCTGGTGTTTGGGCTTTTTGGCGGGGCTATGACCGCCATCGGCCTGCTCTTTGGCTGCAGGTTGGGTAAAATCATTGGAAATCGAGGCGAGTTGGTGGGCGGTTTTGTATTAATTATTCTCGCCATGCGCATGCTTTTTGAGGGGTGATAATTTGAACATACTATTTATATGTACCGGCAACACCTGTCGTAGCCCCTTGGCCCAAGTCCTATTGGAAAGGTCCTTGGCCGATAAAGGCTTGAAAGATATCCAAGTTGTCTCGGCGGGTATTGCTGCAATCCCGGGCAGTCCAGCTTCTCAGGGTTCCCAAGAGGTGCTGCTTCCTCCTGAGGATCTGTCAGCACACAGGGCTCGGCAGGTGGATGAAGAAACTATGGCCCAAGCGGACTTGGTGTTGACCATGACCATTGGCCATAAACAGATGTTGACGAAACTGTTTCCCCGTTGGTCTGAAAAGATTTTCACCCTTAATGGTTATGCCGGTTACGGGGAAAAGGATATTGCTGATCCCTTTGGCGGCAACCGGGAAAACTACCTCTTGGCCCGGCGGGAAATTCAAGAGGCTGTGGAAAATGTAGCAAGATATTTAGCCAAAAAGGATGTGGAGTAAATGATTATTGGACTGGCCAGCGACCATGGCGGTTTTCGCCTAAAGGAAGAGCTTAAGGGATTTGTGCAGGAGTTGGGCCATGAAATTCAGGATTACGGCTGTTTTTCTCAGGAGTCTGTGGACTATCCTGATCCCGCTGCAGCGGCGGCCCGGGCTGTGGTTGCCCAACAATGCCATGTGGCTATAGTAGTGTGTGGAACAGGGCAGGGTGTGGCCATTGCTGCCAACAAGGTCAAGGGGGTTCGGGCTGCCAACTGCCATGACTGTTTCTCTGCGCAAATGGCCCGGGCCCACAACAATGCCAATGTCCTGACCCTGGGAGAGCGGGTAATTGGCTCGGAATTGGCGAAGCTAATCGCAAAGACATTTATTAGCTCAGAGTTTCAGGGTGGGCGCCATCAGCGACGAGTAGATAAAATTACCGCCCTGGAGGAGGAATTTGACAAGTGATTGGGGAAATAAAGGAACAGATTGGGAAGGTTCTCACAGAATTAGCCCAACAGACTTCTTTTTGTTCTGGTGATATTTTGGTAATTGGTTGCAGTACCAGCGAGGTCCTAGGTGAGAGAATCGGCACTGCTTCCAATTCCGATGTCGCTGAAGTATTGGTCAAGGAGATATTGGCATTTTGCCGCAGTCGGGAGCTCAACCCTGCGTTCCAAAGTTGTGAACACCTCAACCGCGCACTGGTCATGGAACGGGCTGCTGCCCGGGCCTTTGACTTGGACGAAGTCTCTGTCTTGCCTCATCCTGGTGCGGGAGGGGCTATGGCTGCCCGGGCCATGGAAGAGCTTGCAGACCCCGTGGTGGTGGAGCATCTGGCCCAGCGGGGCAAAGCTGGCATCGACATTGGCAACACCTTAATCGGCATGCATCTGCGGCCGGTGGTGGTGCCGGTGCGTATACAAACTCCAGTGGTAGGCAAAGCACCGGTTATTTGCGCCAGGACTCGGCCCAAATTAATTGGCGGCAAAAGAGCTTGGTATCCAGATAAGTAAGGGAGAGTGAGAATTATGGAGACACTGCATAGGGTGGACCCGGAGATCAAAGAGGTATTAAAGCAGGAGTTGGAACGACAACAGAATAATTTGGAGCTTATTGCCTCTGAAAATTTTGTCAGTCCAGCGGTGCTAGAGGCCCAAGGTTCAGTGCTGACCAACAAGTATGCTGAAGGCTACCCCGGTAAACGCTACTATGGTGGCTGCCACGTGGTGGACCTGGCGGAAAATCTGGCCAGGGATCGGGCTAAAGCCCTGTTTGGAGCAGATCATGCCAATGTGCAACCCCATTCAGGCGCATCGGCCAATTTGGCAGTATACTTGGCTGCTTTAAAGCCCGGGGACGCGGTGCTGGGAATGAATCTATCCCACGGTGGGCACTTAACCCATGGTAGTCCCGTCAACATCTCCGGACTGTATTTTGATTTTCATGCCTATGGTGTGGACGCCGATACAGGTCGGATTAATTACGACCAGGTGGCGGAAGAGGCCAGGAAGGTAAAGCCCCGCATGATAGTCGCCGGTGCCAGCGCTTATCCTTATACTTTGGATTTTCCTCGGTTTCGTGCCATCGCCGATGAGGTAGGGGCACTGCTGATGGTGGACATGGCCCATATTGCCGGCCTGGTTGCCACCGGGCTTCACCCCAACCCTGTCCCCCATGCGGATTTTGTCACCACCACCACCCACAAAACTCTGCGAGGCCCCCGGGGAGGCATGATTCTCTGCAAGAAGGAATTCGCCAAAAAGGTTGACAAGGCGGTTTTCCCTGGTTTGCAGGGCGGTCCCCTGATGCATGTCATTGCTGCCAAAGCAGTATCCTTTAAAGAGGCAGCCAGTCCTGAGTTTAATCAATATGCAACCCAAGTTTGCGCCAACGCCAAAGCCCTGGCTCAGGCCCTTAGCGACAATGGAATTAATCTGTCCGGCGGGGGGACCGACACCCATGTGATGCTGGCCGATTTGCGTAGCATAGGTATCACTGGCAAAAAAGCAGAGAAACTATTGGATAGCGTCGGCATAACTGTCAACAAAAACACCATTCCCTTTGATCCCGAAAGCCCCTTTGTCACCAGCGGTATTCGTATTGGTACCCCTGCTGTAACAACTCGCCACATGGCTGAGGAGCAAATGAAGTTAATTGGCAAGGTAATTGCCCAGGTTCTGAAAAACCCCGATGATGAAACTGTCCAAGCTGAAGCCCGGCGCAATGTTGCCGAACTCTGTCGTCAATTCCCACTGTATAAATAAAACCGGGAGGAATATCATGAGCAAAGCCGTAGTTATCGATCACCCACTAATTCAGCATAAACTTAGCTTTATTCGAGATAAAAATACTGGTCCCAAGGAGTTCAGGGAATTGGTAGAGGAAGTGGCCATGCTTATGGCCTACGAAGTGACGAGAAATCTAACTTTACAAGATACAGAAATAGAGACACCAATATGTACCACTAAGACCAAAACCCTCTCCGGAAAAAAGATTGGTATTATT
>Ga0079223_10001162_pt1 | contig 15291 bp, 14 predicted proteins | sample Stecom2011_FD_75072 | JGI IMG/M metagenome (GOLD analysis project Ga0079223, IMG submission 75072) | Agricultural soil microbial communities from Utah to study Nitrogen management - Steer compost 2011 | ecosystem: Environmental > Terrestrial > Soil > Agricultural land | place: USA: Utah... | reverse complement strand
CGGCAGCGCCGCCTGGCCCACCGACAATCGCGCACCGACGTGGTCACCGGGCTTGGCAACCGTCTGGCCCTCGACAGCACCATGGACGAACTGGGCACTGCGGCCATCCCGTTTGGCATCGTTATCCTGGACCTCGACCGGTTCAAGGCGGTCAATGACGCGCTGGGCCATGCCGCCGGTGATGTTGTGTTGCGCACGGTGGGCCAGCGCCTTGCCACCCTGCTCGGCCCCCAGGACCAGCTGGTGCGACTGGGGGGCGATGAATTCGTCATTGTGGCGGTCAGCACGCCCGGCGCCGATGCCCTAGACCTGTTCGCACGGGAGTGCATTTTTGCCATCGAGCAGCCCATCGACCTGGCGGGCCGCACGGTGCGGATCGGCACAAGCCTGGGCATTGTGGCAGCCGGCAGCAGCGATCTGCCGCCCGCCATCCTGCTCGGCGCTGCCGACGCCGCGCTCTATCGCGCCAAGGCCATGCAGGGCAGCAGCTTCCAGTTTGCTGGCGAGACCCACTCCGATCAGACGAGCTGGCACTTGCGCTGCGCCTAGTCGCGGTGTCCCCCCGACCGGCAACGTGCACAGCGTTAGCCTGCATTGTGCAGCCGCGGCGCCCGCACCTGCAGCCCCGACCCGCTACCAACCCGCTCAACCAGCCCATGGGCGACCAGCGTCCTGAGGAACTTGCCCCGACCGCTGAGCCGGGTGGCGAGGTCGGGCTCCGCGCTGATGATCGCCCTGGTCAATGCTGTGGGCGCGATTGGACCATTCTGGCTGGCCAGCAGGACAAGCCGCCTCAGGCGGGCCAGTTCGCTCCTGTCCAAGATCGGCCCTGGAGCGGATTTGGCTGGCGTCGCTGCAATGGGCGGGGGGCCGCCGATGACGACGAAGCTCGAACACGCCACTCGGAACGATGCGGAGGGCTCGGCCTGCGCAAAGCCCAGCACCAACAGGCCCGCATCGCGCACGCGCATTGCCAGCGGCGTGAAGTCCCGATCACGCGTCACCAGGGCGATAGCGTCGATCCTGGCCTGATGCACGATGTCCATCGCCTCAATGGTGAGCTTGATGTCGGCGCCATTCTTGCCCTTGCCCAGGCTGGGCTGCAGGACGAGGTCGATGCCACGATCCCGGCCGCAACCAATCCAGCCGGCGAGGCTGGCGGAAGAGAAATCGCCCACTGCGCGCTTGATCTGCACCGTGCCCAGCGGCGCCAACGCGTCGAGTGCATTCAGTGCCGTTTCGCAATTGATGTTCTCGGCGTCGAACAACACCGCAATGCGCTTGTCAGCCATGGCAAATCCGTCAGTTGGCAGGGATCAGCCTAACCAGGCCTATTAAAGGATCTCCGCTGCACTTGCCGAAAGTTTTAGCTATCGGCGTGCGCCCGGCGTCAGCCCATGCATGAACAACTGCTCCAGATAGCGGGCAGCATCCTCAAAGCGCCCCTCGCCATTGCGGCTGGGGCCCAGCACGGCCCGCACCTGCACATCGAAATCGGCATAGTGCTGGGTGGTCGCCCAGATCGAAAAGATCAGGTGATAGGGGTCGGTGCGGGCCAGCTTGCCCTCATCCATCCACCCCAGCAGCACCTGGGCCTTCTCGTCGACCAGATTTTTCAGGTCCAGCTCGATCATCTCGATGATGCGCGGCGCGCCCTGCAGCATTTCATTGGCAAACAGCCGGCTCTCGCGCGGGTAATCGCGCGCCATCTCCAGCTTGCGCCGAATATAGGAGCGAATTTCGGGGAAGGGGTCGCCGGTGGCATCCATTTCCTTGAGCGGCGCCAGCCAGGTCTCCAGCAGGGCGGCCATCAGCCGGCGGTGGATCTCTTCCTTGCGCGGAAAATAATACAGCAGATTGGGTTTGCTCATCCCCGCCACCTCGGCGATCTGGTCGATCGTGGCGCCGCGAAACCCATGCATGGAAAACACCTCGAGCGCCGCCTCCAGGATCACGTCCTGTTTTTCGCGCTGAATGCGGGTCAACGGCCGGACTTTGCCATGCGGATGGGCGGCCGCCTTGGCCTCAGCCTTGTGCTGGCGCCTCGGCGCCGCGGTCAGATCGGCACTGCTCTTTTTGGTCGCCGGCATTTTTCGCCTTGCTAGAAAGTTCTGGAGTGCTAAGTTTTTTCCAACTGGTCAAAATTCAGAGCATTGCGCGCTCGCGTCAAGTGCCAATCGTGATCAGGCCGGAATAATGGGGAGCGAGATAGAAGTGTCCAATTCCAATACCGTGGTGCCAAACGATTTGAGCGCCTTCTGGATGCCGTTCACAGCCAATCGGCAATTCAAGAAGGCCCCTCGTATGCTGGTGGCCGCCAAGGACATGCACTACACCACCTCTGATGGCCGGCAGGTGCTTGATGGCACGGCCGGTCTGTGGTGCGTCAATGCCGGTCACGCCCGCCCCCGCATCGTCGAGGCCATTGCCAGGCAGGCCGCCGAACTCGATTACGCCCCGGCCTTCCAGATGGGTCATCCCAAGGCATTCGAGCTCGCCAATCGTATTGTCGATATTGCCCCCAACGGCCTCAATCACGTGCTGTTCACCAATTCAGGCTCCGAGTCGGTAGAAACCGCACTCAAGCTGGCCCTGGCCTATCATCGGGTCAAGGGCGAGGGCGCCCGCTCCCGGCTGATCGGCCGCGAGCGCGGCTATCACGGCGTCAATTTCGGCGGCATTTCGGTTGGCGGCATTGTCAGCAACCGCAAGATGTTCGGCTCGCTGCTGACCGGCGTCGATCATATGCCCCATACCCACAACCTGGCCAAGAACGCCTATTCCAAGGGTGTGCCCGAATACGGCACCGAACTGGCCGACGAGCTTGAGCGCATTGTCACCCTGCATGATGCCTCCACCATCGCCGCCGTCATCGTTGAACCCGTGGCCGGCTCCACCGGCGTGCTGATTCCCCCCATGGGCTATCTCAAGCGCCTGCGCGAAATCACCAGCAAGCACGGTATCCTGCTGATTTTTGATGAGGTCATCACCGGCTTTGGCCGTCTTGGCACCCCGTTTGGCGCGGATTATTTCGGCGTCACCCCCGATATCATGATCACCGCCAAGGGCCTGACCAATGGCGTCATTCCGATGGGCGCCGTGCTGGTGTCCTCGGAAATCCATGACGCGTTCATGCAGGGCCCCGAGCACATGATCGAATTTTTCCACGGCTATACCTATTCGGGTAATCCGATGGCCTCAGCTGCCGGTCTGGCCACGCTGGAAACCTATAAGGAAGAGGGTCTGCTGACCCGGGGCGCCGAACTGGCGCCGATCTTCCAGGATGCCCTGCATTCGCTCAAGGGCGAGCCGCATGTCATCGACATCCGCAATATTGGTCTGGTCGGCGCTGTCGAGCTTGATCCCATTGCCGGCGCCCCCACCAAGCGCGCCTTTTCGGCCTTCCTCAAATGTTATGAGGATGGCGTCCTGGTGCGGACCACCGGCGATATCATCGCCATGAGCCCGCCCCTGATCATTTCCGAAAGCCAGATCGGCGAACTGATCGACGGCGTCCGGGCAGCCCTGCGGAGCATCGACTGATGAACATTATTGAAAACGCCGTTGCCGGCAAACGCTATGTTTCCACCGGTCGTCGCGTGCCGGTGTTCAATCCGGCCACCGGCGAAGTCTCGGCCGAACTGCCGCTCTCGACGCTGAGCGAGCTCAACGCCGCCGTGGCCTCGGCCAAACAGGCGCAGGTGGCCTGGGGCAATACCCCGCCAATGAAGCGCGCCCGCGTGATGTTCAAGTTCAAGGCCCTGCTTGATCAATATGCCGACGACATGGCGCGCGAGATTTCGCGCGAGCATGGCAAGGTGCATGACGATGCCCTGGGCGAAGTGGCCCGTGGCATCGACTGCGTCGATTACGCCTGCGGCATTCCCCAGCTGCTCAAGGGCGAATTCTCGCGCAATGTCGGGCCCTCGATCGACACCCATTCCGATCGCCAGCCGCTCGGCGTCGTGGCCGGCATCACCCCGTTCAACTTCCCCGCCATGGTGCCGATGTGGATGTATCCAGCCGCTATCGCCTGCGGCAATGCCTTCATCCTCAAGCCCTCCGAGCGTGATCCCTCCGCCTCCATGCTGGCCTGGAACCTGTTCATGGAGGCCGGACTTCCCGAGGGCATTCTCAATATCGTTCACGGCGACAAGGAAATGGTCGACGGCCTGCTCGACCACCCCGACGTCAAGGCGATCAGCTTTGTCGGCTCCACCCCGATTGCCGAATATGTCTATCAGCGCGGCACCAAGGCCGGTAAGCGCGTCCAGGCTCTCGGCGGCGCCAAGAACCACATGGTGATCCTGCCCGATGCCGATCTCGACCAGGTCGCTGATGCCCTGATGGGCGCCGGCTACGGTTCGGCCGGCGAACGCTGCATGGCCATTTCGGTCGCCGTGCCGGTGGGCAAGGAAACCGCCGATGCGCTGGTTGCCAAGCTCAAGCCGCGCGTCGAAAGTCTCAAGATCGGCCCGGCCACCGACAAGGACGCCGAAATGGGTCCGGTGGTCACCAAGATGCACCGCGACAAGATCATCGGCTATATCGACGCCGGTGTGGAGCAGGGCGCCGATCTCGTCGTCGACGGCCGGGGCTTTAAACTGCAGGGCTATGAAGACGGCTATTATGTCGGCGGCACCCTGTTCGACAATGTCACGCCCGACATGACCATCTACAAGGAAGAGATCTTCGGTCCCGTCCTCTCAGTGGTGCGCGCCAACACCTATAACGAGGCGGTCGACCTCATCAACGCGCACGAATATGCCAATGGCACCGCCATCTTCACCCGCGACGGCGACGCCGCCCGTGAATTCGCCGACAAGATCGAAGTGGGCATGGTCGGCATCAACGTCCCCATCCCCGTGCCGGTGGCCTACCACTCCTTCGGCGGCTGGAAGCGAAGCCTGTTTGGCGACCACGCCATCTACGGCCCCGAAGGCGTGCATTTCTATACGCGGCTCAAAACCGTCACCACCCGCTGGCCCGCCGGCATCAAGGGCGGCGCCGAATTCAGCTTCCCCAGCGTGAAGTAGACTGATGATGGTGAGCGGCACCCGACAGTGTGAACCTCTCACCCCAACCCCCTCCTCTCTGGGGAGAGGGGGCGAGGGCAGCGCTTCATCGGGTCAGCCACCGAAACCCACCTCTCCCCTGAGGGGAGAGGTCGCCGCACAGCGGCGGGTGAGGGGTTCAGTCTCGCGGGCCCGCACTCTGCGTCGCAACCAGACCGATGCTGAACAAGTCCTCTGGTCCATGCTTCGCGCGCGCCAGCTTGGTGGCCACAAATTCATCCGCCAATTCCCTATCGGCCCCTATTTTGCTGACTTCGCCTGTCGCGAAGCGGCGTTGATCATCGAGGCTGATGGCGGCCAGCACGCGGAAAACAGCCGCGACGAGCAACGGACTAGCTATCTCAACGCTGAAGGCTATGGGGTCCTCCGGTTCTGGAACAACGATACTTTGGACAATCGCGAAGGTGTCCGCGATGCCATCGCATCCGTCCTGGCGCTGAACCCCTCACCCGACCTGCGCTTCGCTCCGGCCACCCTCTCCCCTCAGGGGCGAGGGATCAGCGGCGCTCGCGCCGCTGCCACCAAGAACCGCAGCTATCGACTGACCGCCGATCTACCCTGTTTGATGAAAGAGTAAACCCATGTCCTCTCCAGGAGAAAACCTTCGCATCAATGGCGACCGCCTCTGGGACAGCATCATGGAGATGGCCAGGATTGGTCCCGGCATTGCCGGGGGCAATAACCGCCAGACCCTGACTGATGAAGACAGTGAGGGGCGGCACCTGTTCAAGCGCTGGTGCGACGATGCGGGCCTCACTATGGGCGTCGACCAGATGGGCACCATGTTCATGACCCGCCCGGGCACCGATGCCGATGCGCTGCCGGTTTATGTCGGCAGCCACCTCGATACCCAGCCCACTGGCGGCAAATATGATGGCGTGCTCGGCGTGCTGGCCGGGCTCGAAATTGTCCGCAGCCTGAACGATCTGGGCATCAAGACCCGCCACCCGATTGTCGTCACCAACTGGACCAATGAGGAAGGCGCCCGCTTCGCGCCGGCCATGCTGGCTTCGGGTGTCTTTGCCGGGGTGCATACCCAAGATTACGCCTATGCCCGTCAGGATCAGGAGGGCAAGAGCTTCGGCGACGAACTCGCCCGCATCGGCTGGCGCGGTGAGGAAACCGTCGGCGCGCGCAAGATGCACGCCTATTTCGAATATCACATCGAACAGGGTCCCATTCTGGAAGCCGAGAACAAGCAGATCGGCGTCGTCACCCATGGCCAGGGTCTGTGGTGGCTCGAATTCACCCTGACCGGCAAGGAAGCCCATACCGGCTCAACCCCGATGAACATGCGCGTCAATGCCGGTCTGGCCATGGCCCGCATTCTCGAAATGGTCCAGGAAGTGGCGATGGCGCACCAGCCCGGCGCCGTGGGTGGGGTGGGGCAGATGAAATTCGCCCCCAATTCGCGCAATGTGCTGCCCGGCGCGGTGGTGTTCACCGTCGACATCCGCTCGCCGGAGCTGAGCAAGCTGACCAGCATGCGCAGCCAGATCGAAGCCAAGGCGCAGGCCATATGTGCCGAACTCGGCGTTGGCTACGCCATGGAGGCGGTCGGCCATTTTGACCCCGTCGCCTTTGATCCAACACTGGTGGGTCGCGTCCGCGCAGCCGCCGAAAAGCTCGGCTATAGCCATATGGACCTGATTTCTGGCGCTGGTCACGACGCCTGCTGGGCCAACAAGGTTGCACCGAGCACCATGGTGATGTGCCCCTGTGTCGGCGGCCTCAGCCATAACGAAGCCGAGGAGATTTCCCAGCAATGGGCCACCGCCGGCGCTGACGTGCTGTTCCACGCCGTGCTCGAAACGGCGGAGATCGTGGCGTGACGGGGGACTGAAGCAAACAAGGATCGGCATTGTCAGTGACCAAGGAGGGGCACTGACCATTGCGGGCACGAAACTGGCACCAAACTTGCAAGTAAATTGCAGACAGCCAACGCCGGGCCCAACAGCCGGAACTGACAGATATTACGACTAGGGAGTGAGCAAAAAATGGGCAGTACTGTCATCAAGAATGGCACCGTCGTCACCGCCGACCTGACCTACAAGGCCGATGTGAAGATTGAGGGCGAGGTGATTGTCGACATCGGGCCCAACCTCAGCGGCGACGCCGTCATAGACGCTACCGGCTGTTACATCATGCCCGGGGGGATAGACCCCCATACGCATTTGGAGATGCCCTTCATGGGCACCTATTCGACCGATGACTTTGAATCGGGCACCCGCGCGGCGCTGTCGGGCGGCACCACCATGGTGGTGGATTTCTGCCTGCCCAGTCCCGGCCAGAGCCTGCTCGAAGCATTGCAGATGTGGGACAACAAATCGGGCAAGGCCAGTGCCGATTATTCCTTCCACATGGCCATTACCTGGTGGGACGAACAGGTCTGGCGCGAGATGGACGAAGTGGTCAAGCGCGGCATCACCAGCTTCAAGCACTTCATGGCCTATAAGGGCGCGCTGATGGTCAATGATGACGAACTGTTCGCATCATTTCAGCGCTGTGCCGACCTTGGCGCGCTGCCGCTGGTGCATGCCGAAAATGGCGACGTCGTCGCGGCCATGACCGCCAAATTGCTGGCCGAGGGTAATAATGGCCCCGAGGCGCACGCCTATTCCCGCCCGCCAGAGGTCGAAGGCGAGGCCACCAATCGCGCCATCATGATCGCCGACATGGCCGGCGTGCCGCTCTATGTCGTGCATGTCTCGAGCGAACAGGCGCACGAGGCGATCCGCCGCGCCCGGCAAAAGGGCATGCGCGTCTATGGCGAACCGCTGGTGCAGCATTTGACGCTGGATGACAGCGAATATGCCAACCCCGATTGGGACCACGCCGCGGGCCGGGTGATGTCGCCGCCCTTCCGCAACAAGCTGCATCAGGATTCGCTGTGGGCCGGTCTGCAATCCGGCTCGCTCTCGGTGGTCGCCACCGATCACTGCGCCTTCACCATTGCGCAGAAGCGCTATGGCATTGGCGATTTTTCCAAGATCCCCAACGGCACTGGCGGCCTTGAAGATCGCCTTGCCGTGCTGTGGAGTCGCGGCGTCAATACCGGCCGGCTGACCATGAACGAGTTCGTCGCTGTCACCTCGACCAATATTGCCAAGATTCTCAACCTCTACCCCAAAAAGGGTGCGGTGCTCGTCGGCGCCGATGCCGATCTGGTGGTGTGGGATCCGGCCCGCAAGAAGACGGTGTCGGCCGCCACCCAGCAATCGGCCATCGACTACAATGTGTTCGAAGGGTTCGAACTGACCGGACTGCCACGCTTCGTGCTGACCCGCGGCCAGGTCGCCGTCATCGAAAACGAGATGCATCATCAGCCCGGTCATGGAAAGTTTGTCGCCCGCGAGGCGAAGAACCCTGTGAATCAGGCCCTTAGCCAGTGGAAAGACATCGTCGCGCCGCGCAAGGTGCAGCGGTCGGGCATTCCGGCCTCGGGGGTTTAATGTCAGTGCAGACCACGCCAGGCGACGCCGTTGTCGCGGCCAACAATCTTGGGCTCACCTTTCCGACCAATGATGGCGATGTTGTTGCGCTCAGCGACGTCAATCTGACCATCAACAAGGGCGAGTTCGTTTCCTTCATCGGCCCTTCGGGCTGCGGCAAGACGACGTTTCTCCGCACTATTGCCGATCTGGAGCAGCCCACTTCGGGGACCCTGACCATCAATGGCCAGAGCCCTGAAGCGGCCCGCCGCGCCCGCGCCTATGGCTATGTGTTTCAGGCGCCGGCGCTCTATCCCTGGCGCACCATTGCCAAGAATATTGCCCTGCCGCTCGAAATCATGGGGCACGGCTCGGCTGAGCAGGCCGAGCGCGTTGCCCGCACCATGGATCTGGTCAATCTGGCCGGTTTTGAGCAGAAATATCCTTGGCAGCTCTCGGGTGGCATGCAGCAGCGCGCCTCCATTGCCCGCGCGCTGGCGTTCGACGCCGATCTGCTGCTGATGGATGAGCCCTTCGGCGCGCTGGATGAAATCGTCCGCGATCACCTCAATTCCGAATTGCTGAAATTGTGGGCGCGCACCCAGAAAACCATCTGTTTTGTCACCCATTCCATTCCCGAGGCGGTCTATCTCTCGACCCGGATTGTGGTGATGTCGCCGCGGCTCGGCCGGGTGATCGACATCATCGAATCCGATCTGCCAGCCGAACGGCCGCTCGACATGCGCGAGACGCCTGAATTCCTTGCCATCGCCGCGCGGGTGCGGGAGGGGTTGCGAGCCGGGCATTCCTATGACGAGGATCACGTTTGACCCGCGCCCTGCCCATTCTCACCGTGCTGCTGGCCATCGTCGTCATCTGGTACGCCGCTGCCATCGGCATGAACACGCCGTGGCAGAACACGCTGAACACCCGCGCTGGACTCACCGATCTGCCCTTCACCGACTTTGCCCTGCAGACCTGGGCGCAGGATCGGCCGCTCCTGCCGGCGCCGCATCAGGTGATCGGCGAAATCTGGAACGCCACCGTGGCGCTGGAGCTGACCTCCAAGCGTTCGCTGGCCTATCACGGCTGGATCACCCTCTCCTCCACCCTGCTGGGCTTCGTGCTGGGCACGGCGCTCGGCGTCGCCCTGGCGGTTATCATTGTGCACAATGAAGCGGCCAATCGCTCACTAATGCCCTGGATCATTGCCAGCCAGACCATCCCCATTCTGGCCATCGCGCCCATGGTGGTGGTGGGGCTGGGCTCGATCGGCATCACCGGCACCGTGCCGCGCGCGCTGATCTCGATGTATCTCAGTTTCTTTCCGGTCGTGGTCGGCATGGTCAAGGGCCTGCGTTCGCCCGAAGCCATCCAGCTCGATCTGATGCGCACCTATGATGCCTCGCCCTGGCAGACCTTCTGGAAACTGCGCTGGCCCGCCGCCATGCCCATGCTGTTCGCCTCGATGAAGGTGGGCATTGCCATTTCGCTGGTCGGCGCGGTGGTCAGTGAACTCTCCAATGCCGCCGGTGGGGGCCTTGGCGTCCGCCTGCTCACCGGCTCCTACAATGGCCAGACCATCCAGATCTGGGCTGCCCTGTTCATCGCTGCGGCGCTTGCCGCGGTGCTGGTGATGCTCGTTGGTGCGGCCGAGCGGCTGGTCAATGCCCGCATGGGGGTGCGCGCATGAGCCAGTTGCAGTTCTTTCTCGCGCTCATCGCCGGCGGGCTTTCAGCTATCGCCCTGGCCCTCAGCCTCATCACGCCGTTTGAACAGGGGCTCCTGCTCAAGGCGTTCCTCGCGCTCGGCGTCGTGTCGCTGCTGCGCTTCGTTGTTCCCGTGGGACCATGGGCCGATGGCGTCCTGGCCGTGCTCGGCGCCACCGCCCTGCTGACCAGCCTGGAAGTCTTTGCCCCGGCGCCACCCTATTTCTGGCTGGCGCTGACCGTGACCTGGCTGTTTGCCTGGCTGTTCGTTGAACGCCTCAGCCACACCCTCGCTCCCCGGCTCTCCGACAATGCGGGGCTTGGCCTGCTCATCCCGGTGATGTTTGGAGCGGCCCTGCTGGTGGTATGGGAAGTGGTGACGCGCGGCGCCAATGTGCCGCCCGTGCTGCTGCCCGCCCCATCGATGATCGGGGCGCAACTGGTCAATTCGGCACCGATCCTGTGGGCCGATTTCGTGCAGACCTTCATCAAGTCGGTGCTGCCGGGCTACGCCATCGGGTGCCTCTCGGGCCTGGCCGTCGCCATCCTCGTCGACCGCTCCCCCTTCCTCAAGGCGGGGCTCCTGCCCATCGGCAACTTCATGTCGGCCCTGCCCATCATCGGCATCGCGCCGATCATGGTCATGTGGTTCGGCTTTGATTGGCAATCCAAGGCCGCCGTCGTGGTGGCGATGACCTTCTTTCCCATGCTGGTCAACACCGTGGCAGGCCTTAATGCCAGCTCCGCCATCGAGCGTGACCTGATGCGCACCTATGCCGCCAATTACTGGCAAACCCTTATGAAGTTGCGGCTTCCCGCTGCGGGCCCCTTCATATTCAACGCCCTCAAGATCAACTCGACTCTGGCCTTGATCGGCGCAATCGTAGCGGAATTCTTCGGGACGCCCGTTGTGGGAATGGGCTTCCGAATTTCTACAGGCGTTGGCCGGTTGGCCATCGATCTGGTCTGGGCAGAGATCGCCGTTGCTGCGATCGCGGGGTCTGCCTTCTACGGGGTGATCGCCCTTATCGAAAGGGGCGTCACCTTCTGGCATCCGTCTGTCCGTGGTGGACGGGCGTAACAGGGAAAAGGGAACGACAATGAACAAAATTATCGGAGGTCTGCTCGTGAGCGCCCTGGCGCTTTCGACCACGCCCGCATTCGCACAGGACGCGCTGACACTGCAGCTCAAATGGGTCACCCAGGCCCAGTTCGCGGGCTATCTGGTTGCCGAGTCCAAGGGTTTTTATGACGAGGAAAACCTTGACGTCACCGTGCTGGCTGGCGGCCCCAACATCGCCCCCGAGCAGGTGATCGCCGGCGGCGGCGCCGACATCATCGTCACCTGGATGGCAGCGGGCATGGCCGCCCGCGAAAATGGCGTGCCACTGGTCAATATCGCCCAACCGTTCAAGCGCTCGGGCCTGATGATGATCTGCCCGACCGAAACCGAGATCAAGACGGTTGCCGACTTTCCGGGCCACACTTTGGGCGTCTGGTTCTTCGGCAACGAATACCCGTTCTTTGCCTGGATGAACAAGGAAGGTCTGGCTACCGACGGCTCGGAAGGCGGCGTCACCGTGCTGCAGCAGAGCTTTGACATCCAGCCGATGATCCAGGGCCAGGCCGACTGCATCTCGGTCATGACCTATAATGAATACGGGCAGGCGCTCGATGCCGGCTACGGACCGGACAATCTGACCATCTTCAACTATACCGAGATGGGCAATGATCTGCTTGAAGACGGTCTCTACGTCATGGAAGACAGCCTGGATGATCCGGCCAAGGTTGACGCCTATACCCGCTTCGTCCGCGCCTCGATGAAGGGCTGGGCCTATGCCGCCGAGAACCCCGAAGAAGCGGCCCAGATCGTCGTCGACATGGACGATACCGGCGCGGCAATGCTCGACCATCAGCTCTATATGGCCAAGGAAGTCGCCAAGCTGGTCGATCCGACCGATCCCGCGCTCGACATCGCAACCTATGAGCGCACGGTACAGGCCCTGATCGATCAGTCCATCATCAAGGAGCAGCCGGAAGGCGCTTACACCACCGTCGTTACCGACGCGCTGAAGTAAGTCCTATCAATCACTTGAAGACAGGAGGCGGGGAGCAATCCCCGCCTTTTTGTTTGCCTTGTTCTGCACATATTTGCGGCAGGCGGGGAACGAATCCGCTCACGCCATGTTGATAGGTCACCTGCTTAACTCAACAAGGCAATTGCAATGAACTCGATCATTTATCTCGTCGGCCTCGTCGTTGTGGTCATGGCCATCCTGTCATTCATCGGTCTGGCTTGAGCCTGTCATGGCCCATGCGAACACCATAAATTTCAGGAGCAGCCATTATGAGCATTGATGCGCCCGCGGGCGTCGCCGTTATCGAAACTTCCGTCGCCGAGCGTGACCAGTCGAGCTATGTCGATTGGCCTGCCATTATTGCCGGCATTGTGCTGGCCACGGCCATCAGCGTCGTGCTGATCAGCTTTGGCTCGGCCGTTGGCCTGAACTTCCTCGACTTCGGCTATGGCACGGGCGTCAACCCGATCGTGGTCGGCATTGTCGCGGCCAGCTGGTTCCTCTGGGTGCAGATTTCCAGCTTCATGGCTGGCGGTTATCTGACCGGTCGCCTGCGTCGCCGTCATTTCGATGCCAGTGAAGACGAGAGCGATCTGCGTGATGGCGCCCATGGCCTGCTGGTCTGGGGCGGCGCCGCGCTGCTGGGCACCATGATCGCCGTTGGCGGCATTGGGGCGGTCGCCTCTACGGCTGGCAATATTGCTGCCACGGCCACCAATGCGGCTGAAGGTCCGGCCGATGCCCTCGATCCAAACGCCTATTTCGTTGATACCATGTTCCGCTCAAATCAGCCGGTAGAAGCCATGGTGGCGCGCGAAGAAGCCACAAGGATCTTTGCCCGGGCCGCTCTTGACGACGGCACCTTTGCTGACGCTGATCGTGCCTACCTGGCCAATATTGTCGCCGCCAATACCGGGATTGCGCCTGCTGAAGCCCAGACCCGCGTCGACCAGGCCATCGCCAATGTCGAAGCTGCCCGGCAGGAGGCCATCGAGGCCGCGCGGATCGCCCGCAACACCGGCATCATTGGTGCCTTCCTGCTGGCCGCCTCGCTACTGATTTCGGCTATCGGCGCTTATTGGGCTGCCCAGAAGGGTGGCAACCACCGCGACAATAACAGCGTCTTTGCTGACGTATTCCGTCGTTTCTAGGGAAAGGAAAGCAGATGTTTCGAGGTATTGGACTCTGGCTGCTCGGCGTGCCGATCTGGCTGATCATCATCATCATCTTTTTCATCAACTAGAAGACGATCAATCATTCAAAAAGGCGGGGCGCCAGCTCCGCCTTTTTTCTCGTTCAGTTGAACACGCGCCTGGGGCGGAACTGGCCAAACTCGACCCAGCCGGTTGCCAGCACGTCGCCCTTGAAACTGGCCCAGCACTCATCCACGCTCACCGGCGAACCGGCCCCGGTCAGCAGCACAGTATTGCCATGGCGCACGGCGCTGGCCTGCAGCGCGTCGAGCCGGATTTCCGGCAGATCGCCAAAGCCCGACCACACCGGCTGCAGCAAGGCGTCGCGCGCTGCCCCGTCAAGCGCCTCAAGCTGCTCGATGGTCACGGCATCTTCATCGGTAAATGGCCCCACGGCGGCGCGATGCAGCATGCTGACATGACCGCGCGTGCCCAGTGCCTCGCCAATATCGCGGGCCAATGAACGCACATAGGTCCCCTTGCCGCAGGTGACCTCCAGAATGCTGCTTTCGCTGCCATGCTCGATCAATTCAATGGCATCCACATCAATCTCGCGCGGCGGCAGATCGACCGCTTCGCCGGCCCGCGCCAGATCATAGGCCCGCTCGCCATCGATCTTGAGCGCCGAAAAGATCGGTGGCCGCTGCATGATGGTGCCAACAAATTGCGGCAACACCGCCTCCAGCGCCGCCCGATCGGGCCGCCTATCGGAGGTGGCGATTACCGCGCCTTCGGTGTCGTCCGTGGTGGTGGCGCTGCCCCAGGCAATGGCAAAGCGATAGATCTTGGTGCCGTCCTGCACCTGAGGCACCGCCTTGGTCGCCTCGCCCAGCGCAATCGGCAGAATGCCGGTCGCCAGCGGGTCCAGCGTGCCGGCATGGCCGGCCTTGGCCGCGCTGAACAGCCAGCGCACCTTGCCCACCGCCTGGGTGGACGTCATGTCATAGGGCTTGTTGAGCACCACCCAGCCGGAAATCGCGCGTTTGACGCGTTTGGGGGCGCTCAATCGGTCTCGCCATCATCGTCGGCGAGGTCGCGCTTGACCTTTTCGGAGCGTAGCAGCGCGTCGATACGCCCGGCTTCCTCAAATGTCTCGTCAACGAAGAACCGCACTTCGGGCGCAAATTTGACGTTCAGCGCGGGCGAGACCCGGCCGCGCACATATTTGCGGTGTCGGTTCAGTGCCGCGACGATTTCCTCGGCATGCTGGCCGCCCAGCGGCATGATGTAGACATTGGCCAGCTTGAGATCGGAGCTCATGCGCACTTCGGGCACGGTGATCACCGTGCCGCGCAGGGCGTCATCATCAATGTCACCGCGGGCGAAGATGTCCGCCATCGCGTGGCGGACCAGTTCACCCATGCGCAGCGAGCGCTGGGTCGGGCCGGAAAATTTGTTGTCTTTGCTCATGGGAGCGAATTAGGCCCTCGCTGCCTTCCCGTCAATCGGTGTGGACGCGCGTGGCATGGCTCCGCAATCACTTGTTACCGCCCTTGAGCCTTGTGCGGTAAATTTCGTCAATGCCGGCGCGTTCGCCCGCCATCATGGCGCTATGCTTCTAGGGCAGTACCCGGTGTGGCGGCTGGTGGCCGTCCATGAAGGCCCTGATATTGACGATCACCGTCTCGCCCATCTCAACTCGCGCTTCCAGCGTTGCCGAAGCCATATGGGCGGTCAGCACCACCTTGTTTTCCTCGGCCAGCGCCAGCAGGCGCGGATTGATGCCGTTCTTGTTCTCGAACACGTCCAGCGCCGCGCCACTGAGATGGCCGGATTCGATCTCGGCCACCAGGGCAGTTTCATCG
>Ga0079223_10001161_pt1 | contig 15293 bp, 12 predicted proteins | sample Stecom2011_FD_75072 | JGI IMG/M metagenome (GOLD analysis project Ga0079223, IMG submission 75072) | Agricultural soil microbial communities from Utah to study Nitrogen management - Steer compost 2011 | ecosystem: Environmental > Terrestrial > Soil > Agricultural land | place: USA: Utah... | reverse complement strand
TTACCGGGCTGACGGCACCAACACAGGTGCCGATCAGGAGCAGCAAATGGGCATGCACCACGATGGCATGCATTTTTTCCCGATCGATCAGAAGAGTGGCGGTAACAGTTCTACTGAAGGTCTTCTGGTGATGAACCATGAGTACATCAACCAGAGCGCCATCCATCCGAGCGGGGCAACCGTCAATACGGACGGCTCCCGCCCGGCGGATGAGGTCCGTAAGGAAATCGCAGCGCACGGTGTTTCCGTGGTACACATTAAACAGGACGGTAACGGCGAATGGGATATCGTATTCGGAAGTGACTTCAATCGTCGAATCACGGGTGGCACCGCCATGGATATTCGTGGTCCGCTGCGTGGGTATGAAAAGCTTGTTACTCCGTACAGCCTGAACGCGTCTGAAACCCGCGGTACCCTTAATAATTGCTCAATGGGGCCGACGCCTTGGGGCACCTACCTGACTGCTGAGGAAAACTGGCACGGCTACTTTGCGTTTGACACCGACGCGGCTGTGCGCCCTCGCGAATATGTACGCCACGGTGTAGGCGGTGGTTCTCGCTATGACTGGGAAAAAGCTGACAGCGGCCTGGACCAGTACCGTCGTTTTGACGTAACACCAACCGCTGATGGTTCTGCCGAAACAGATTATCGGAACGAAGCCAACACGTTCGGTTTTATGGTCGAGATCGACCCGTTTTCGCCCACCGGTAAACCCCAGAAGCGCACGGCGCTTGGTCGGTTTGGCCATGAAGGTGTGATTTTTGCGCCAGCCAAAGAAGGTGAGCCGGTGGTTTGTTACTCCGGTGATGACTCCGGCTTCGAGTATATCTACAAGTTTGTGTCTTCCAAGCCTTACTACGCGGCCACAGCCGGTGGCCATCTGCTGGATGAGGGTACTCTCTATGTCGCTCGCTTCAACGAGGATGGCAGCGGTGAATGGTTGCCCCTGGATCTCGCGAACGAGGGCTTCGCTGCCAAGGTGTCGGCTGCCAAGGGCACGACAGTGGGCGACATCGAGTTTGATGGTTTCCAGAACCAGAAAGACGTTGTTCTGAACACCCGCCTTGCCGCTGACATTGCCGGCGCGACACCCATGGATCGTCCGGAGTGGGGCGCGGTTGACCCGAGAACCGGTGAGGTTTACTTCACGCTGACCAACAACTCTGGCCGTACCGAAGAACAAACCGATGCGGCTAACCCGATTGCGGAGAACCGGAACGGTCATATCATTCGCTGGCAGGAAGCAGGTAACGATTACACCGCTAACTCCTTCGAGTGGGATATTTTTGTCTTCGCCGGTGAGCAGGGCACAGAAACCGTGGTGGATGGTGAGGCGGTTGTCAGCCTGAATGACGATAACATTTTCAACAGCCCTGACGGCCTGTGGTTCGACTATAACGGTCGTCTGTGGATTCAGACCGACGGTTACAGCAACGAAACCTTCGGGAACCAGATGATGCTGGCCGCCAACCCGGAAACCCGCGAGATCAAGCGTTTCTTCGTGGGACCCAAGGGCTGCGAGGTGACGGGCGTGGTTACCACACCGGATAGCAAAACCATGTTCGTGAACATCCAGCACCCGCGTGAATTCTGGCCAAATGCTGCAGAGCAACGGCCCCGCGATGCCTGCGTCATCGTAACCCGGGACGACGGCGGCGTAATCGGCGCCTGAAGTCACTCCTTCAGGGCAGAATAGCCCACATAAACCCGCATTTTCCTTCTACGGAAAATGCGGGTTTTGTTTTTTTTGATTTCAGTCATCCCGGAAATGGCCGATAACCGGAACATAGGCTTTATGAATCCACTAAAGTAGCAGTTATTAACTGGCTTTAATTCTCTACTCTCAGGGTCCGACTTGAACCTCCGAATGAATGCGGACATAACAATAAAAGCGAGGGCTCCATGGGCTTGCTCGATCGCAAAACGGTTTTATGGGGGGGGTGGCGTTGCCCTGTCACTTGGCATTGTCTGCTTTCTGGTTGCCCCTGTGTTAGGGCTGGATCTCGCATCATTGCTAGTGGGCCTGGTGGTGGGGCTGGCTGCGGCTGCGGGCTATTTCATCATTCGTGTGCTTGAGCCTGTGGAACGTGGTATTCAGGGGCTGAATGATGGCTCTCTCCCTGCTGAGCACCCTCTCTACAACCAATGCCAGCAGTTACTTACCGAAGCGCGTGCAGGGCGCGTGCTGGCGGAAACGCTCTCGGAAAGCTCCGACGAAAATGCCATCTCGGCAGCGGAGGTGGTTTTTGCCGCTGACCAGGTTAAACAACGTCTTGATCAACAGGTGACAGAAACCGGTCAGCTGGCAGATTATGCCGGTCAGATTATGGACTCCGTCCACGAATCCTCAGCGCAGGCCACCGATGCAGCCACAATGGCGTTGCAGAATCGTGAAGTAAGCGTTGAGGGGCGTGAGGCGTTGGTTTCGGCCATTGAGAGTGTGCGGGAAGTTCACCACCAGTCGGAAGAAAACCTTCGACTGATTCAGCAGCTCAATGAAAAATCGAACAAAATCCAGAGTGTCACGGCCACCATTCAGGGCATTGCTGAGCAAACCAACCTGCTGGCGCTGAACGCTGCTATTGAAGCTGCCAGAGCCGGAGAGCAAGGCCGGGGTTTTGCGGTTGTGGCCGATGAAGTGCGTCAGTTGGCGGGGCGAACCTCCCAGGCCACCAATGAAGTGGCCGGCACGTTGGAGGAGATTCAGGCCGACACCGAAACGATTGTTTCCGGGATTGAAAGCCTGGCCCGGAGCGTCGAGCGGGGCCTTCAGTCGGTTGAAGGCGTTGGCGGCCAGTTGGACCAGATTCGCGATCAGTCAGATCGGGTTCAACAACAGGTGGCGCGGATCGCCGAAATTGACAAGGCCAATGAACAAAGTCTGGCGCAGATGTTCTCGGTGATCAAATCCGTGCGAGATCACATCTCTGAAAGCGACACCAGCGTTGCCTCGCTGGCCGCACAGGCCGCTACGTTGATGGAAGTGGCTGAGCAGGCGAACGCAGTGCTGGCACTCAACAGCAGCCAGAGTTATCACCGACGATTCTATGAGCATGCGAAATCCGGAGCCGAACAGATTGGCCACCTGTTTGAGCAGGCGATTCGGGACGGGAAGCTGACAGAGGCTGCGCTGTTTGACAAGAAACGTGAGCCTATTCCGAAAACCGATCCGCAACAATACAGCAGCAGTTTTGACCGGTTTACGGATCAGGCGTTACCGGTCGTGCAGGAGGCCGTCAAGAATGCCGATGATGCAGTTGTGTTTGCCATTGTCTGTGCCCCCGATGGCTATGTGCCGACTCATAACCGTGATTTTGCCCATCCGCCCACCGGAAACCGTGAGGTTGATCTGGTGAAAAGCCGTAGTAAACGATTGTTCAATGACCGCACGGGCATTCGATGTGGTCGCCACACTGATGACATGCTGCTGCAGACTTATCGGCGTGACACGGGTGAGATCATGCATGATCTCTCGGTGCCGGTGTATGTGAATGGCAAACACTGGGGTGGCTTCCGGCTGGGTTACCGGCCAGCGACAAAATGATCCCGCAGGAAAGCCTGTGCTAGACTGAGAAACCAGTCTGAAGGAGGTTGTCTGTGTCTGAATCCGAGTACATTCCCGCTGGATCAATGCCGGACAGAACCCCTGGCGCCGAGCCTGCCAGGAACCTGGCGGTTATCGTTTATATCCTGCAGGGGCTGTCGTTCTTCCTCGGTGGTGTTACCGCTCTTGTGGGCGTCATCATCAATTATGTAAAGCTTGAGGATGTACGAGGCACAGTGATAGAAGCCCACTTCCGCTGGCAGATTCGAACCTTCTGGATCGCGTTGCTTTGGACGGTGATTGGTATTATCACGCTCGTGCTGATCGTTGGTTGGTTTATTCTTCTGGGTATTGGAATCTGGACGATCTACCGTGTGGTGAAAGGCGCGCTAGCCCTCAACGACGGAAAAGCACCCTAGCTTTCCGTCACCTCATCGAGGCGCAACGCGCTCAGCATGCCCGCAAACCCCATCAATCCCAGCACCATAATGACGGCGATATCGGAAATCATCGAGATAGCGGCAGTGAAGGCTCCGGTCAGCAGTAACAGAACTCCGATGACAGTGTTACTGACGGCGGTGTAATCGGTGCGTTTATTGCCTCCTGCCATGTCCACCAGATAGGTTTTGCGGCCCAGACGCACGCCCGCGTGGGCAATGCTCAGAATGAAAAACGCCACGGGATAGAACCAGGCGCCGCCAAAGCCAGGACCGAACACAATGGCGATCGAACCAACCAGTAAGCAGACGCCGCTGGCCATGGCAGCGCCACGGATCATCACGCGCCGGCTGGAGGTGTCTGCTGCCCAGCCCCAGAAACTGGCACTCAGTGAACTGGCCAGGCTGCTGGCGAGCAGGAAAACCCCCAACATCCAGCCAATATCCGATTCTTTCTGCGCCATAACAACAAAGTAGGGCGAGGCGAGGGCGGAGCAAAGCAGTAAGGCGCGGGTAATGACGAAGTTGCGGAATGGCGCATCGCTTTTAAGCAGGGACAGGCTCTGGAAGGCTTCTGCCAGGGCATTGCCACCGCCACCGGTTTCGCCTGCGTATTCTTCAACGCCGGCAAACAGCAAACCGGCGATGATCCACATGCTGGCGGCAAGCAATAGCAGAAGAGCGTAGAAACCAATGGTGGGGTCGCCCCGGTCCCAGAACAGCAGGGCCGTGAGGATCACCGTGGCTGTGCCACCGAGGGTGCTGGCCAGTCCGGACAGCCGGCCCCGGCGGGTTTTTGGAATGCATTTGCCCTGGACGTCTTTCATGGAAACCGAACAGAAGCCCCGGGCCAGGGAAAACACAATCAACGCCGCGACAATGCCACCACCGGCGGCGTAGCCTTCCAGAAACCACACGCTGGCGGCCATGGCCATTACGCTCACGGCCTGGCCGAAACTGCCGAGGGTCCAGAACCATTTGCGAACCGCTTTGCGGCGCACCCAGGCTCCGATCACCATTTGCGGGATCATGGAGCCGGACTCCCGGATTGGTACCAGCCATGCGACCAAAGCCGGTGCCCCTACCGCACTCATTAACCAGGCCAGCACTGTTTTCGGGCTGATCAGCAAATCCCCGAGTTTGGTCAGCACATTGCTGAACAGAATCAGGAAGAAATTCCGGGGTACTTCCTGGCAGGCCTCGGCCGGAATGTCCTTGCAGACACGGGCGTCTTCTTCATTGGCAATCAGGCTGTACATCTGGTTGATGGTGTAAGGATTCTTTCCTGACAAAGCGGGTGCTCCGGAACGATTTTGCGCCAAGGATACCAGTTGCCGGGTTATTGCTTAAGTCTGACCCGCTTTATCCGGTTGGTTATATCAGGTGGTGATCCCAGTACAGGGAGAGGCTGGCAATCTCCCGGGCCGGCCGGTGGGCGCCCAGGCGAATCAACTGACCCTGGCCGGAGGAAATCAGGAAATCCCCGCCGGCCAGAGCCTGCACACCGGCGCAATCCGGTATCGAGGCCTGCGCCACCAGCTTGCCGGTGCTGCCTTCGAAGACCACGGCCGTGCCCCCCACCGGGGAGGCCGCTGCTACCAGATCATTTTCCGGATGGGCGATTACGCTGGCGATGTAGTTGGCCAGCCCGGCCTGGGTTTCGTCATCAAAGCGAATCGCCTGCAGTCGACCGTTGGCCAGTCGTGCTAGCAGCGGCGGGCGCTCATGCAGGGGGCCCTGATACTGATAAGCCACATACACCTGGCCAGAGGGGCTTGCGTCAAGATGGCGGACGCTTTGCCGGGGGTGTTCAGGGCGCAGTCGGCCGACGAGGTTGCCGGTGCGCCGGTTCATCAGGATCAGTGCGGGGTCCATGGTGTCCAGGTTGAGCTTCAGGCGATCGTAATCCGGGTGGGTAAGAATACCGCCAAGACCGATCAGCAGGGTTTCGCCGTCCGGATGCAGAGTGATCTGGTGTGGGCCGATACCCGCCAGATCAAAGGTGTTCACCCGTTGGTAACCTTGCTCGGCATCGTAGACGGCGACAATCCCTTCGCCTTCGTGATAGCGGCTGGCGGTTGCGTACAGCCAGCGGCCGTCGCCCGAGAACACCCCGTGGCCGACAAAGTGTTCATCCTTGGCAGCCCGAATGCGCTGCTGGCGAGCGCCGGTAGTGGCGTCAAAGACATAAAAGGACCAACCGGGGCGCCTTTCGAAGAACAGAACCTCATTGCCACCCGGGCGATTGCATCCGCTGTGGCAGCGGGACTCTACATCGGCTTTCCATAGGGGAGTGCCCAGGCGGTTGAAGGTGCTGACCCCGAACCGGCCGTCGGGCAGGCCTACGGCTGCCGAATAGTGTTCCGGCTGGTGGCCGGTCTTGCGGGGGAGCAAGCCGCAGCCGGTCAGGTTGGCGGCCAATCCGCCGGCCAGAGCGGCTTTCAGTAAGTGTCGTCGGTTTCTGTTCATGGCAGGTAGCTCCCTCAATCCCCGTCGCTGGAGTTGAACCCGCGCACTACACCCAGGGCGACGGCGGCTTCATCGTTCACCAGAGTGGTTAATTGGGATACATCAACGTAAAGGTTTTGCAGGGCGCGAAACGCCTGGCCGTCTGTCAGCGACACTGCCATGGATGGGTTCTGCGCGGGGAAGTTGTCCAGCACTTCGGTGAACTGGCGGTTTATGCGGTCAGCGATGGCCGCTTCTCCGCTTTGTTCCAGCAGATCCTTCAGCCCGGGCAGGAACTGCTGTTGCAGGCCCTGTACGGTGGCTTCGACAGTCTGCAGGCTGGCGCCGCTGCGCCAAGCGTCAGTGATGTATAGATTTCGTTTGCCGTTGCCCCGGAGCCCCATCGGCTGGGCAAGGCGCCGCTCTTCGAGTATTTCGAGAGCGGCCATACCTGCCTTGATGGTGGTATCCCGATAGGGTTCGTTGTTCAGGTACGGGGTTTTGAAGTCTTGCCAGTCAGTGCTTACCTGCTGGCTGTTGGCGTGGATGTGGCGGGCAACAGCGGTCAGCAGCGTGCAGGTCCGTTTCGCAGGCAGGGCGCGCTCGCTGGCGGCGAAGGCCTCATCAAAAATCAGGTACTCGAGCATCGGGAAACCCTGGACGGCAACCCCGGACCGGTCAACCCGTTCGTCGCTGATCGGCTGATCTGAGCCGAGCAGGTTTCCGGCTTTGCGGGCGATCAGGTTTTTCGGGTCTGGCCAGAACTGGAACTGCCAGGACAGATTGTTGCGCTCCACCGGGCCGAAATCCACAAACCGCACCCGCTGCCAGGCCAGCATGGCGTCGAGCCACTCCTGTTCCAGGCGGGTTTTGGCCTTGGTGTGCGGAGCCTCGCAGTAGGCCTCTGCGGCATGCCTCAGCTCATCGGCCTCTTTGGCCAGGGACTGGTAGCCAGACTGTATGGCCTGGTGCCAGTGCATTCGGGCATCGGGCTGTGATGGATTATTGCCGGCGGCAAATCCGGTTGAGACCGTGCAAGCCAGGACTGAGGCACACAGAAATCGGCTAATGGACGGCATGACATCTCCTCAGAGCGAATTCAGAAAATTGATCAGGGCCTGGCGGTCATCTGCCGACATCTGACGGTAACGGCTTGCTGCAGGTTGCGCTTCGCCGCCGTGCCAGAGAATGGCTTCTTCCGGCGTTCGGGCCCGGCCATCATGAAGAAATCCGGACTGGGGGTTTACCACCTGGGCCAGACCCATTCCCCACAGGGGCGGCGTGCGCCATTCGTTACCGTTGGCCAGAAACTCATCCCGGCCGTCTGCCAGGGCCGGGCCCATATCGTGAAGCAGCAAGTCGGTGTAGGGCCAGATGGTCTGGTGGGTCAGGTCGGGTCGGTCTGGCACTTCGCCGGTCCGGTGTCTCGGGGTGTGGCATCCGGCGCAGCCGGTTTCATTGAACAGCCGGGCTCCCCTATGCACCGATTCGGAGCTCATATCTCGGCGCGCGGGCACCGCCAGACTTCTGGCGTAGAACGTGACAAAGTTGGCCACCTTGTCACTCACCTCCGGTTCGCCTCCGTGGTTAAAACGCTCACACTGTTGTTCCGGCGTGCAGTCGGTGGTGGGTTTAATGGAGGATGTCAGGCCCATATCACCGGCAAACGCGCCCATGCTTTGCTGATGCACATCCGGTTCTGCGGCCTTCCAGCCGAACCGGCCGGGCAGAGTTTGTTGGCTGGCGACATCCCACACTTGGTTGAGTTTGCCCGAGAGCCCGTTGTTGTCGTAATCGTTCGGGTCTGCCAACGCTTTGAGGTCAGCAATGGGGATGGCTTCCAAAAGGCCCATGCCGATCATTTGTGGGGCCACCCGGGGTGAAGTCAGCAGGTTCTCCGGCAGCGGCCCGTAGTTGGGGTTCTCGATGCGGTACACCGGTTTGCGCAGCTCAACCACCGTGCCGTCACCCAGGGTTTCCTGAACCGGCTGCCAGTCAATCACCAGGTCCGCTTCCGGTTTCGCGGCTGGCAAGGCCGCAGTTTGCAGTTGACTGCCGTAAACGGGTGCAGGTTTGAATCCCTGCAAGCGCAGGATTTCGGCGTCCTGCTCCGGGTCGGCGGGCACGGCCAGGCGCAGGAACAGGGAGACCGGCGGCTCGTCAATGCCGGGTGGGTGCCCGCGGCCATCCTTGATGTGGCAACCCTGGCAGGAGTTGGTATTGAACAACGGCCCCAATCCGTCCCGGGCATCCGTGCTGGCCGGTGCTTCAACCCAAGGATTGCGGAAGAAGCTGTTGCCGACGCTGAAATCCAGGCGTTTGGTCATGGACAGGTTGCCTTGGGGCAGGGAATAGGCGTTGGTGTCGGATTGGTTGACGGTGCCATCGCCGCCGGTTGCGGGGGTGGTTTGTATCGGATAACCGGCGTGGGTTTCGGCAAGAAGTGGTTGGGTGCTGAAGGCCAGTGACAGCAGACAGAGGGTCAGTGTTCGTTTCATAACGACTCGCGTATTGGAATGGAAGAAGCCATGGAAAAACAACCTGCAGATTGAAGGAGGGTTTTCCATGGCTTGTTCTTGTTGGCGGGATACCGGGGTGGGGTACGACGCCCGGTATCCCTTTAGTGCAGCCGGTTCGATCAGAATGCGTGGCCAGCATCATCCGGAGACAGGGCGTCAATGCCGAGTTCCCGTGCAGCCTGCTCGATAGAACCAGTCTGTGCCACCAAGGCCATGATGGCTTCGTTCACAATCCGGGTGCCTTCGGCGTTGCCGGGCGCAATCATGGTGTCAAAGGTCATCGGGTTCTCGCTGCTTTCGGCTCGGGCTTTCATCAGGGCCAACGCCTTCATGGAAGCGTCCAGCTGACGGTTCAGCCGGCCATTCAGTTCCGGGTTGGTTTGCTCAACGAGATCCGCCAGAGAGGGGCCAGCGACCACAGAGCCGTCTGCACGGCGATAGCTGCCGGTATAAACGTTCTGAATGCCCTGGCCATTGTAGTAGTGGGAGTTGTGGGTGTTGTCGCTGAAGCAATCATGCTCGTCTTCATAGGAGTTGGCTTCCAGCGCGACCTTCATGCGCTCACCGGCCAGTTCGCCCAGAGACAGGGACCCCATTCCGAACAGCATCTTCTGGATACCTTCGCTGGCACTTGCTGAAGTCAGCTGGGCGCGATAGTTGTCACTGACCCCTGGTGCCCACTGGCCAACCATCCACTCAAGATCAGAGACCAGAAGGTCTGTAACGGCATCCAGATATTGGGCGCGGCGCTCACAGTTGCCGTTGGTGCAGTCGCTTCCCTTGGCAAAGTCAGTCACCGGGCGCTCACCCGCGCCGCTGTCGAAGCCATGCAGGTCCTGCCCCCAGAGCAGGAATTCAACCGCGTGGTAGCCGGTGGCCACGTTGGCTTCAGAACCACCCACTTCATTCAGATTGGCCAGAAGTTCAGGGGTGAGGGTTGCGACCTCCAGAGTTTCACCGCCTACGTTGATACTGTTGCTGGCGATGATGTTGGCGGTTGCGCCGGCGTTTCCAAGTTCGTGCTGGTAGTCATCGGCCTTGACGTAGTCGATCAGGCCTTCGTCCAGAGGCCAGGCGTTCAGCTGGCCTTCCCAGTCGTCCACAATTGCGTTACCGAAACGGAACACTTCAGACTGCTGGTAGGGGACGCGCGACGCAAGCCAGGCTTGCTTCGCGGCTTTGAGGTTGGCTTCTGTCGGATTTGCAATCAAGCGATCTGTGGCGTCATTCAGGGCGCGTGCGGTAATCAGGGCGTCGTCGTATGTTGCGTGAGCCAGACTGGCATAGTGTTTAACCACAGAACTTTGGGTGGCGGCCCCGGAATCCTCAGGTGTTTCAGAGCTGGCGCAGCCAGCGGTCAGTGTGGCGGCGAGCGTCAAAACCATTGGAAGCGGGCGGATCAGTGTGCTCATTACAAACTCCATGTTGATTAAATGCACTTGCAAATAGGAAACATTAGCGTTCAGATTATGAGTTTGTCGGCGTCGGGAAGCAAGAGGTTTTGACGAATGTCAGCTTCACAGCGACGGTTTCCTGTCTCGCCGGTCTCTGCCGGAAGCGCCTTGCGCTTGCGTGGGTGGATTGACTGCGGCTTAATGGGCTCCTGAAAGCAGGAGCCCGATATGTTGAGTTACCTTCACGCCTTCCATGCCGGCAACTTTGCGGATGTACAGAAACACGCCGCACTGATTCTGGCCCTGGTCATGATGCAGGCCAAGAAATCCCCGATTGCCTGTTTTGATACCCATGCCGGCAGCGCCCTCTACGACCTGACCAGTGAGCGTGCACGAAAGACCTCCGAAGCCGACGGCGGCATACAGCGTTTGTGGCCCGTGCGGGGCAGTCTGAATTCACCGGATTGGCAGGCCATGCTGGAGATTCTTTCCGGTTTGAATAAAGGCTCCGCTGCACTGACAACCTATCCTGGTTCGCCCGCGTGGCTGGCGCAATTTTGCCGCGAGGGGGATTCGGTTACGGCGTTCGAACTGCACCCGGCTGAGGAGCAACACCTGGGCGTCTGGGCAAAAACGGCGGGAGTCCGGGTATTGCATCAGGATGGCCTGAAAGGCTTGTTGCAGAAGCTGCCGCCGCCCCAGCCCCGACTGCTGACGCTGATTGATCCTTCCTATGAAATCAAAACCGACTACGACGCCGTGGCCGAAACGTTGATTCAGGCATGGAAAAAGTGCCGCCATGGGGTCTATCTTGTTTGGTATCCGATTCTTACCAGTGGCTTGCATCACCCGTTAATGGCAGCACTGCAAGCTGGAGAGGTTCGCAAAATTTTGCGCAGTGAGGTGATGCTTGACCACCCCCCGGAGCGGGGCATGGTGGGCTCGGGGATGTTACTCATTAATCCTCCATGGGGGTTCGAACAGCGCTTCGCTGCGATGATGGATGATCTGAAGGGGGATGACAGGCTGGCACTGTCGTCGTCCCTGGACTGGCTGGTTCCCGAATAATCTGGCGTGGAGTGTCACTTTGACAACTGATACGGACCAGGATCATCCCTGCCTGCCTGGTGGGCTGATTCCTCTCGATCAATGGAAGTCACCTGAAACCTCGGTACACAAAACCGTGCGTGCCGGATTCCAGGATATTCTGGAGCAGCTTCGGTCCAGCATTACCCCCGAGGGGCGGGCCTTCGAAAAGCTCGACAACCTGCCGGCGCTGTCGGCTGCCAAACTGAAAAAATTCGCACCAGAGCCCAGCGCTGAAGAATTGGCCAATGCCCTGAATCAGCAACTAGAGGTGTTCAGACAGGACGGGCACCACAATCGGCCGGTGAATTTTCTGGTCGCGCCTCCCTTTTCCGGTGTTCCTCAGGCCTTGGTCGCGATGAATCGGCGGGTGATTATGCCGCCCGATAATCTGTTGATGTCAGAGCAGGAGGTTTCCGGGTGGTGGGATGAGCAGCTGGCCGGTGACGACTGGGTGTTGCCGGAACTGGCTGATTTCTGGTTGCGACACCGCTCTGGCCTCAGTTTGCTGAAAGAGTTTTTTGCCAGGGTGGCACTGGATAACGCCGGCGAAGGCGTTGTGGGTTGCTCAAGTTGGTGCTGGCAGTTCTGGATACAGTATCTGCCTGAGCTTCACACCGGGCCGGTGACCCTGACTTGCCTGACGGGCGATCGGCTTACGCAGTGGCTGGACTATCTGGCGTCGGGTAAGAGTGGCCGACACCTGACGGCCAGAATGACCCACGATGGCCTGTATGTGTTGCCTGCCCGGTCGAAAGATTCCAAGGATAAGTACAGCAGTTTTGCCCAGGATCTTGCGAATGTCGCCCGGGGCAACCGCGGAGTGGCTCATGCGATATGGCAGAGAGCGCTGAGGGCGAAGCCGGAAGAAGATGCTGAACAGGAAGGCGCGGAAGATACGCCGGCAAATGGCCCCAAATGCTGGGTGGCACCGTTAGATCAGCTGAGCCTGCCTTCCGTGCCGCACAGTTCAGGCCGGCAGTGCGGTCACATTCTGCATGCGCTGTTACTGCACAACGGGGTGTCCCGGGCGCAGCTTGAGCTGGTCACGGGAATTCCGGGACAGGAAATCAGCCTGACCCTGGCCCGGCTCACCAGGGCGGAACTGATCAACCAGGATGCGCAAACCAGCCGCTATCAGGTCACGCCCCTGGGCTATCCGGCAGCGCGTAAATACTTGCAGGCCCGGGGCTATCCGGTTGACGGATTTTAGGAGAGGGTGATGGGAGATTTCGGGCTCAAGGATGCATTGTCATCCATAACCTCGACAGCGATTCTGGAAGCCATTGCGGTGGTTGTGGCGGCGTCACTCCTGATTCTGGTGATTCAGAAACTGGTGCCGGCCGTTGCGAGCAAATTGTCTGGTAAGCCACGTCTATACCTGCTGGCGCTGGTGCCGTTGCTCCGCTTGCTGATCATCATATTGACCATTGTGATGGTGGTGCCGATTCTGGTGGAGCCTTCCTTCGAAAATATGCTGGCGATCTTCGGGGCGCTGGGCCTCGCGCTGGAGTTTGCCTTCAAGGATTACGCCAACAGCCTGATTGCCGGCATCGTGACGCTCTACGAGATGCCTTACCGGCCGGGTGACTGGATCGAGGTGAACGGCTACTACGGTGAGGTTCGGTCGATTGGAACCCGGGCGGCGGAAATTGTCACTCTGGACGACACCGTGATCGTCATCCCCCATGGCCTGCTGTGGGACACGCTGCTGGCCAATGGCAACGATGGCACGGATAACCTGATGTGTGTCGCCGAGCTCTATCTTGATCCCAATCACGATGTTGCGCGCCTGCGTTCGCTTTTCCGCGATGTGATCTACACCTGCCCGCTGACCTGAACCTATCAGCCCGTCATTGTGGCGGTGTCGGCAAACGACAGAGGCATGGAATATCGTCTGAAAGCCTACCCTCTGGAGCCGAAAGATCAGATTCGTTTTATCTCTGACCTGACCGCGCGGGCGACGGAGGTGTGCAGAGAGGAAGGCGTCCGGATACTGTCGTGGCCACCCCTGCCCAGCTGAGTGCGGAGTCACCATAGCATTCAGTAGAACGAAAAAGCCCCGCACAAGCGGGGCAAACTGACGAACCGGATGCAGGCTAGTTTACATCAGGGCGTCAACGCGATTACGAACTTTCGGCTCACTGCTGTAGGCCGTTGCGATAGAGTTGTAGGTGGGGATGTCCATGCCTACTTCCTCGATTACAGAAACCATTTCATCGTTGGCTTCCATTTGCAGCTCCTGCGCTTCTTGCTGGGAGTCGGCCGCCTCAATTTTCTCGATGTACTCTTCACGGACCTTCATCACGCCTTCCTGGGCGTCGATGAAGCGCTTCAGCTCGGCATCGTCGAAATTGGTGTCCTGAGTGCCTGCGGCTGCCGGGTTGGAATAGCCAGAGCCCTGTTCAGCTTGCGCGGGCTCTTGCTGGGCCATGGCCGGTGCGGCTGCGAGCAGAGCAAGGGAGGCGGTCAGGGATACGAGAAGTTTATTCATAAGTCAGGCTCCTTGGGTTTGACTTAATCGGGGTTGAGCTCAATGGAATGCAAAAGCTCGTTCCCGTGTTTCAGTGAATGTCTCCCAAGCATTTGCAGAAGCTGTGCCAATTATTGTTTTTTATTTTTTTATCTTTTAAAACAATAAGATATAAATTATCGATATTAACTTGAGGTAATCTGTGTTGTGGCAAAATGCCACATGTGGCACAAAAGGTGTGACACTCTTTCTTAAGGACTGGCATATGACATCGGTGGCCCGTCGAATTCGTGATGTGTTCCGCTCACTACAACTCACCCTGGTTCTGAGTATCGTGGTGCCGCTGCTGTTGTTCAGCGGCATCGCTATTTATGTGGGGCTTGGCGCGGTAGAGCGGGCGCTGAACGATCGTTTGCGGGAGGATCTTGAACTGGTGGCCCGGGCAGTGAGTGGGCCGGTGGCCAACGCACTGGCTGAAGGTGACGAGCTCGTACTCGGCGAGTCCCTCAAGTCCATTTTCAAGATTGGCCGGATTTCGGGAGCCTCGGTATTTGATGAAAAGGGCGATCGGGTGGCGAGTCTGGGGGTTGCAGATACCGACGTCACCAACAGTGAGAGCGCCGAAAAGGTCATCGCCAGTGGCGAGCTCGGCGGAGCTTTCCGGCGAGTGGATGGCGAGTCGGTGTTTTCCCAGTTCACGCCCCTGGTGGCCGATGACGGGCGTATCCGGGGGCTGCTTCAGGTGACCCGGAAACGCAGTGACTTCCATAATCTATTAGCCACCACTCGTTGGTGGGCCGTGACTATCTGGTCGGCTATTTCCGTCATCATTATTCTGGTGGTTGTGCTTGGCCACTACCGCACGGTAGGTCGGCATGTAAACCGGCTTTTGGAGACCATGAATACCCTGGCGCCGGGGCAGTGGTTGCTGGCGATTCCGGCATCTGGCCCCCGGGAGCTCAGGCAGATTCATCAGGGCGTGTGTGACCTTGGGGCGCGAATGCAGGCGGCGGAATCGGAAATTGAGGGTCGTATTGCCCGTGAGCGCGCCCTGGCGGAGCAGCTGGAATACCAGGAGAAAGTGGCCATGATCGGCCGGGTGGCCGGTGGCGTGGCCCATGAGCTCGGGGCACCTCTTAACGTTATTCAGGGCAGGGCGAAAATACTGGAGCGGTCGGGCTTGCCTGCAGACCAGCAACGGCATTTGCACGACATAGAGCTCCAGGTCAGAAGAATGACCACCATCATCCAGCAGTTGCTGGATTGCTTCCGCCACGTGCCGGACTCCCGACGTTCTTTGGATCTTGCGACGGTGCTTGCGGATGTGATGCAACGGGTTACTGAGGATGAACGATGTGCCGGCCGGTCCGTGACAACGGAAGGTCTTGAGGT
>Ga0079223_10001160_pt1 | contig 15294 bp, 11 predicted proteins | sample Stecom2011_FD_75072 | JGI IMG/M metagenome (GOLD analysis project Ga0079223, IMG submission 75072) | Agricultural soil microbial communities from Utah to study Nitrogen management - Steer compost 2011 | ecosystem: Environmental > Terrestrial > Soil > Agricultural land | place: USA: Utah... | reverse complement strand
GCGCGGCCGCGGCGGGAGCGGGGCGGCGTCCTCGCGCACCGGCCGCTCCGGCTGGCGCGGCAGCAGCGCGTCGACCATCGGCACGAGCCCGCGCCGCGCGTACTGCAAGACGAGGATGAGGACGAAGCCGAAGGCGACGATCTCGTAGTTGCCCGTGCGTCCCAGGAGCCCCGGGAGCACCTGCTGGAGCTGCTCCTTCAGCAGCACGAAGACGCTCGTCCCGGCGAGGGCTCCCCACACGCTCGTGAGCCCGCCGATCACGGCCATGATCAGGTAGTCGATGCTGGCGTTCAGCGAGGCGAGGCCGGGCACGATGAACAGCTCGCGGTAGGTGTGCAGGCCGCCCGAGACCGCCGCCAGCGCGGCCGCGGTGACGAAGGTGATCATCTTGACGCGCTGGACGTCGACGCCGAAGCTGGCGGCCGCGACCGAGCCCGTGCGCAGGCTCTTGATCGCCCGGCCCACGCGCGAGCGCATCAGGTTCGTGACCAGCCACAGGGTCAGCAGCACCGCGCCCCACACGAGCACGTAGTAGTCGCGGTCGCCGCGGATCGGGTCGCCGAGGAACGTCAGGGGCGGGATGCGGTTGCCCGTGGCGCTGCCGAAGCCGGTGTTCCCGCCGGTGACCGCCATCCAGTTGCGCAGCACGCCCGTGATCACGAGGCCCCACGCCAGCGTCGCGAGCGCGAGGAAGTGGCCCTTGAGCCTCAGCGTGATCGCGCCCATGAGCCAGGCGATCGCCACCGACGCGACCACGCCAGCCGCGATCGACAGCCACGGGTTCACCCCGAAGCGGCTCGCGAGGATCGCGGCCGTGTAGGCGCTCGTGCCGACGAACGCAGCCTGGCCCAGCGAAGCGAGGCCGGCGTAGCCGGTCAGCAGCACGAGCCCGAGCACGACGAGCGCGTACATGCCGATGAGGTTCGCGAGCCTGAGCCCGAACGGGCCGGCGACGAACGGCAGGGCCACGACGACGGCGAGGAGGGCGACGAGGAGGCCGCGGCGCAGCCACAGGCCGACCGCGCCGCCCTGCGCCGGCCGCACGGCGGGCCCGCCGGCCGCGCCGGCGCCGTCGGGGACGGGCCGCCCGCTCACTCGACGTGCTCCTCGAAGTCGACGTGCTGGAGCGAGCGCGCCAGCAGCACGGGGATGATCAGCAGGAACACCAGGACGTCCTTGTAGGCGGACGAGACGTAGAACGCGCTGAACTGCTCGGCGACGCCCACGAACAGCGCGCCGACGACGGCGACGGCGGGGTTCGCCAGCCCGCCGATGATGGCGCCGACGAAGCCCTTGAGGCCGATGAGGAAGCCGAAGTCGTAGGCCATCTTCGTGATCGGCGTGATCAGCACGCCGGCGACGGCAGCGAGGAGCACCGACAGGGTGAACGCGACCGAGCCGGCCCTGACGACCGAGATGCCTGTCAGACGGGCGCCGAGCCGGTTCACGGCCGCGGCCCTCAGCGCCTTGCCGTGCAGCGTGCGGCCGAGGAACCACCACAGCAGGACGAGGAGCAGGGCGCTGAGGCCGAGCAGCCACACGTCCTGGTGGTCGAGGAGCACCGGCCCGAGGCGGAACCTCCCGGAGGTGAAGGGCGGCAGGGTGTAGGGCTGCGGCCCCCAGAACGCCAGGCCGAGGCCGGTGAGGGCCAGGTGCAGGCCGATGGTGATGATCAGGTAGACGAGCGCGGAGGCCCGCGGCAGCGGCTGGATGATCACGCGGTAAGAGACGGGTCCGAGGGCCGTGGTCAGCGCCACGGCCACGGCGATGTGCGCGAGATAGGGGAGCTCGGCGCGGCTGGCGAGCGCCACGAGCAGGTAGGCGGCCGCGGCGGCGGCCAACGGCCAGGCGACGCCGACGGCGGCGCGCCCGAAGCGGCGCCGGCGCAGCGCGCCCAGGGCGTCGTAGACCGCCCACAGCGCGAGGCCGGCGACGAGCAGGTAGACGGTCCCCGGCACGGCGCCGGCGCGGAGGCTGGCGACGGTGAGGGCCGAGATCATCACGAACTCGCCGATCGCGACGTTGATGACCCCGGTGACGGCGTAGAGGACGACGAGGCCGAGGGCCATCAGGGCGTAGATGGCCCCGTTGGTGAGGCCCTCGAAGAGGAGGATCAGGGGGATGTCGAACAAGCAGCCTCCGCGGCCGGCACCGGGGGCGAGCGCTGTCTCGCGCCCGCCCCGCGGCGCCTGCGGGCCTCACGGCCCCGTGCCCTGGGTCAGTCGGCGAGCGTCCAGTCGCCGCCCCGGATCTCGACGATCACGAGCGCGCGCTCGTCGAGGCCGAGGTGGTCCTCTGCGGTGAAGTCGAAGACGCCGCCGACGCCGACGAACGGCCCCATGTCCTCGAGGGCGTCGCGCAGGGCCTGCCGCACGGAGGCCGTGTCGTCCCAGTCCAGCTCGCCCTGCTCCAGCGCGTGCAGCAGCGCCAGCTCGACGGCCTTGACGGCGTCCCACGCGTGGCCGCCGAACGTGCTGGCCGTGCCCTCGCCGAACAGGGCCTCGTACTCCGCCACGTAGGCGGCGGCCACGGGGCGGATCTCGCTGTCCTCGGGCAGCTCGTCGACGACGATCATCGGGCCGATCGGCAGGCGCACGCCCTCGGCGGCGTCGCCGGCGAGCTCGAGGAAGCTCGGGTTCCCCACGCCGTGGCTGACGTAGACCTGGCCGTCGTAGCCGCGGTTCGCGAGCTCCTCGACGACGAGGGCGGTGTCGCGCACGACGCCCCAGATCAGGACGGCGTCGGGCCGGCTGCGCGTGGCCGACAGCACCTGGGCGGTGACGTTCGTGTCGGACCGGCCGTAGCGCTCGATCGCCACGACCTCGATGTCGGTGCCCGCGATCGCCGCGTTGAGCTCGGTGAGACCGCCCTCGCCGTAGGCGTCGTCGATCGCCAGGTAGGCGAGCGTCCTCAGGCCGCTGCGCTGCATGTCCTGGACGATGCCCCCGATCATGAGCCTGTCGGTCTGCGGCGTCTTGAAGACCCAGTAGCGCTCCTCGACCGGCTCGATGATGTTCGCGGCGGCGGCCAGGCTGATGTTCGGCACCCCGGCCTCCTGGACCGTGTCGATGATCGCCAGGCTGTTCGCCGAGATCGTGCAGCAGATCACGACGTGGACGTCCTCCTCCTGGATCAGGCGGCTGACGTTCGTGACGGCCTGGGCCGTGTCGGAGGCGGTGTCGAGGAAGACGATCTCGACGGGCACGCCGCCGATGCCGCCGGCCGCGTTGATCTGGTCCTGGAGCATGCGGAACGTGTTCGCCTCCGGCTCTCCCAGTGCCGAGGCGGCGCCGGTGGCGGCGGCGGCGGCGCCGATGCGCAGCGTCTGCGCCAGGGCCGCCGGGGTGAGGAGCAGCGCGAGGGCCAACAGGACGGGCAGCGTTCTTCTCATCCTCATTCCTCCCTTGGTCACGCACACGGCGGCGCGAGTCACCTCGCCACCACCGGCCTTACCGGTAGTACCGGCTCCTTGGGCTCGACCCCGTCGAAGGGGCTGCCCTCCTCGAACCAGCTCTTGGGGGCGGGGTGCCCCCACAGCGTCTGCCTGCGCGGGTCGTCGAGCGCCCACCTGATGGGCTCGAACTCGGGGTCGAGCGTGCGGTAGTCGCCGGTGAAGAGCTCGACGCGGTGGCCGTCCGGGTCGCGCAGGTAGAGGAAGAAGGCGTTCGAGATGCCGTGGCGGCCCGGCCCGCGCTCGATCGCGCCCGCCATGCCGGCGGCCGCGAGGTGGTCGCAGGCGTGGATCACGTCCATCTCGCCCCTGACCCACAGCCCCACGTGGTGGAGGCGCGGGCCGACGCCGTTCGTCAGCGCGATGTCGTGGACGTTGCCCTTGCGGTGCAGCCACACGGCCCACAGCCGCGGCTCGTCCTCCTCGGTCTCGGTGTACTCGCTGACGCGGAAGCCGAGCTCGCCGCTGAGCCAGTCGTGGGTCGCCTGGAGCTCGGCGGCGAAGGCGTTGACGTGGTCGAGGCGCTGCACGGCCGCGCCGCGGTACCTGTCGTAGCTCTGCAGCTGCCTCGCGACCGTGTCCTGGCGCTGGTAGAACGCGAGCGGCACGCCGAACGGGTCGCGCACGTGCAGCGTGCGCCCCTGCCCGCGCGGCCTGACCTCCTCCACCGGCAGCCCCTTGGCGGCGAAGTAGCGCGCCGCGGCGTCCAGGTCCTCCTCGGTGCGCACGCGGAACGCGAGGCGCAGGCAGACGCCGGGCCTGCCGCGCCTGATCACCAGGCTGTGGTGGCAGGCGTCCTCGAGGCCGCGCAGCCACAGCGTGTCGTCGTCCGCGGCCGTGACGACCATGCCGAGGGCGCCCTCGTAGAACTCCCGCGAGCGCTCCAGGTCGGCGGCGCCCAGCTCGACGTGCGCGACGCGCACGACGTCGAACGGGGGCCGCGGGTTGGGCGGGGTCAGCGGCACGGTCAGTCGGCCGCCCCCGCGGCCATCAGCTCCTCGCGCGGCTCGGCGGCGCGCCGCAGGAACGCGTCGACGCGCTCGACCACCGGCCCGACGTCGTAGCCCTGGTAGAGGGCCCCCTGCGTCCTCACCGGGTCGCCGAAGAAGAACTTCTCGTAGAGGTTCTGCCGCCCCCCGAACGACGAGATCGTCATGTCCCACGCCAGCCGGAAGAGCTGGATGCGCTCCTGCGCCGTGGCGTTCGAGGCCTGCAGGAACCTGTCGATCGCGTCGGCCATCGGGCCGCCCTGGTCGGCCTCGGTGGGGATCATGATCAGGCCGCTGGCCGCGAGGAGCTGCAGCACCTCGACCATGCGCGGGTAGACCTGCGGGAAGTAGTTGCGCGCGACGTTCAGCGCGTCCTTCCCGGGGGTCATCGTGCCCCAGCGGTCGAGGGTCGCGGTCTCCTCCGCCTGCGTGCGCAGCGCCTTCAGGACCTCCAGCACGATGATCAGCTCGGCCATCTTCTGCTGCACGTGCTGGAACTGGTCGGAGCCGATCGCGTCGACGACCTTCTTGGCCACGCCCAGGAACGCCTCGGCCTTGGCGATCTTCACGTTCACGACCTGGTGGGCCATGTGCAGGACGGCGCCGGTCTCGACGTAGGCCCGGTTCGCGAGCTTGACGTCGTTCATGAGGAAGACGCGGTCCCACGGCACGAGGACGTCGTCGAAGACCACGAGCGCGTCCATCTCGTCGAACCGCGAGCCCAGCGGGTGGTCGCGGTGGCTCCTGCCCAGGTCGAGGGGCTCGCGGCCGACGAACGACAGGCCCGGCGTGTTCGTCGGGACCGCGAACGCCAGCGCGTACCTCGTCATCTCCTCCTGCTCCTTGAGGACCGTGGAGGGGAAGATCAGGATCTCGTCGGCGATGGGCAGCGTCGCGAGCATGCGGGCGCCGCGCACGACGATGCCCTCCTCGGTCTCCTGCACCAGCCCCAGCGCGATGTAGGGGTCGGGGAGCTGGTCGGCGCGCACGCTCCTGTTCACCTGCGGGTTCGTCAGGGCGTGCGTGAGGCAGAGGTCGTTGTCCCGCACGTAGCGGTAGTAGTTCCTGATGTTCTCGCCGAAGCGCGGGTCGTTCTGCGCGAAGTAGTCGGCCGCGCGCGCGGCGGCCATGAGGTTCACGTTCAGGTAGTCGGGGCTGCGGCCGATGAACCCCAGGCTGTGGTCGGCCCAGACCTTGTGCATGCGCGAGCGGCGCTTGAGGTCCTCCTTGGTCCTCGTCTCGATGAAGCTCATGCCGGCGCGGCCGTCGCCGTCTTCCAACCGGTAGGTCATGACGTCGACGAGGTCGCGGCGATGCTGCAGGTCGTAGAGCTCGGCGATCGAGCGTGCGATCCCGGCCGTGGCGGGATGGGTGGTGGGGTCCTTGACCCGCTCCCCGTTCAGGTAGATGGTCGGGGGCCGCCGCCTCAGCCCCTCGAGGAACTCGTTGCCGGTGCGTACCGCCATGTCGCGCCGCCTCCTCCCTAGCTGCCGAGCCGCGGCACGCGGTGCTCCCCCAGTGCCACAGCGATGTTCTGCGTCTCCATGTAGAAGTCGAAGCTGTAGTCCCCGCCGTCGCGGCCGATGCCGCTGGCCTTCATGCCGCCGAAGGGCGTGGGCAGGTGGCGCACGTTGTGCGAGTTCACCCACACCATGCCGACGTCGAGCGCCTGCGCGAAGCGGTGGGCGCGGGCGACGTCGCGGGTCCAGACGTAGGCCGCGAGCCCGTAGTCGACGTCGTTCGCGATCCGCAGGGCCTCGGCCTCGTCCGCGAACGGGATCGCGGTGAGGACGGGCCCGAAGATCTCCTCGCGCGCCACGCGCATGTGCGGCGCGGCGCCCGTGAACAGCGTCGGCCTGACGTAGAGGCCGCCCAACGACTCGTGGGGCCTCCCGCCCGCGGCGACCTCTACGCCCTCCCGCCTGGCGACCTCGAAGTACGAGGTCACCTTCGCCAGGTGCTCGGGGTGGATCAGGGGCCCGACCTCGGTGGCGGGGTCGAACGGGTCGCCGACCCTGATGCCGTCGGCGCGCGCGGCGAGGGCGGCCGTGAACTCCTCGTAGACGCCGCGCTGCACGAGCACGCGGCTGCCCGACGTGCAGCGCTCGCCGTTGAGGCTGTAGATCATGAAGCTCACGCCGTCGAGGGCACGCTCCAGGTCGGCGTCGTCGAAGACGACCGCGGGGTTCTTGCCGCCCAGCTCGAAGTGCACGCGCTTGAGGGTGGGGGCGCCCTGGGCCATGATCCGCGCGCCGGTGACGCTCTCGCCCACGAACGCGATCGCCTTGATCGCCGGGTGCTCGGTGACGGCCTTCCCGGCCGTCTCGCCCAGCCCGTTCACGACGTTCAGCACGCCCGGCGGCAGACCGGCCTCGAGAGCGAGCTGCGCCAGCCTGGCCGCGGAGAGCGGCGCCCACTCGGCCGGCTTGTGGACGACGGTGCACCCCGCGGCGAGCGCCGGGGCGATCTTCCAGGTCGCGAGCATGAACGGCGTGTTCCACGGCGTGATCACGCCCACGGGGCCGATCGGCTTGCGCGTCGTGTAGTTCAGCAGCTCTGGGGTGGGGAGGCTCCGGCCGTCGCGGGCCGAAGGCGCGCGCTCGGCGTAGAACCGGAAGTTCTCGGCGCCGCGCGCGGCCGCCTGGCGCATGAAGCGCAGCGCCTGGCCGGTGTCGACGACCTCGAGGAGGGCGATCTCCTCGGCGTGCGCCTCGATCAGCTCGGAGAGGCGCAGTAGGAGACGCTTGCGCTCGACGGGGTCGAGGCCCGCCCAGGCCGGGAACGCCTCGGCGGCGGCCGCCGCCGCGTCGGCGACGTCGCCGGCGTCCGACGACGCCACCCGCGCGAGCTCCTCGCCGTCAGCGGGGCTCAGCGTGGCGAACGTCGCGCCCGAGCGCGCCGGCCGCCACCCGCCGGCGACAAGGTTCCCGACCTGGTCGCCGCCGGTCGACCCGACCAGCCTGGCGACGGCCGCCTTCGCGGCGGCGCGCCTCTCCTCGACCGTCGCGGTGACGCCGGCGCTCACGCGGCCGCCTCCGCGGAGGCCGCCGCCGCGCCCAGGTCCTCCTCGGCCACGACCGGGTTCTCGAGGGGCGGGAAGTCGCCGACCTCGCACCGCAGCCTGTCGCCGGCGTGGACGTGGCTGATGCCCTTGGGCGTGCCGGTGAGGAGCACGTCGCCGGGGCGCAGGGTCATGAACTCGCTGACGTAGGCGATGAGGTCGGCGACGCTGTGCACCATGTCGCGCGTGTTGCCCTCCTGCCTCAGCTCGCCGTCGACGTAGGTACGGATCTTCAGGTCCTGGGGGTCAGGCACGCGGCTCGCCGGCACCAGGAAGGGGCCCATGGGCAGGAAGGTGTCGAAGTTCTTGGGCTTGATCGGCGGCCTGAAGTGGTCGATGACGAAGTCGCGCACGACGAGGTCGTTAGCGATCGTGTAGCCGGCGACGTGGCCCAGCGCGTCCTCGCTCCTGACGCGCCTGGCGGGCCGGCCGATCACGACGGCCAGCTCGGTCTCGTAGTGCATGTACCTGATGCCGCGCGGCCGCACGATGGGCTCCAGGTGGCCGATCGTCGCGTTGGCGAACTTGGGGAACAGTGCCGGCTGCTGCGGCTCGGCGAGGTCGAGCTCGGCGGCGTGGTCGCGGTAGTTGAGCGCGATCGCGATGATCGTGCACGGATCGACGGGCGGGAGCCACCTGAGGCCCTCCGGCCGCACCGGCTCGCCGGTGGCGGTCGTCAGCGCCCCGTCCTCGTGCCTGACGAGCGCGACCTCGCGCCCGTCCAGGAGCGCGCGGCCCGTCAGCGGGTCGCTCACCGCCGCGCCTCCCGCGTCACGCCGGCGCCCCCTCTCCCACGAGCCCGTACCGCTCGAGCGTCGCGACGAGCTTGGCCCGGTTCTCGGGCAGCATCGGCCCGAGAGGCAGGCGCCAGCGGGCCTCGCACAGGCCCATCAGCGACAGGGCCGTCTTGAGCGGCACGGGGTTGACCTCGATGAAGAGGACGTCGTTGAGCTCGAGCATCTCGAAGTGCAGGTCGCGCGCCTCGTCCCAGCGGCCCGCGGCCGCGAGCTCGTAGATGCGGGCGACGGCGCGCGGCGCCACGACCCCGGTGGCGCTGATGTGGCCGGCGCCGCCGAGCGTGAGCATCGGGTACGTCATCGTCTCGGCGCCGCAGTAGACGGCGAAGTCGCGGCCCGCTGCGAGGAACGTGTAGGAGACGTCGTCGAGGTTCTTCGTCGCGTGCTTCACGCCCACGACGTTCGGGTGCTCGCGGCGGAGCCTGCCCATGGTCGCGGGCGCGATGTCGACGGCCGCGCGGCCGGGGATGTTGTAGAGGATCACCGGCACCTCGGGGTCGAGGGACGCGACCTCGGAGGCGACCCGCGCGAAGTAGTCGTAGAGGCTGTGCTGGTTCGGCCTGACGTAGTACGGGGCGATGACGAGCACGCCGTCGACGCCGAGCTCGACGGCGTGGCGCGTGAGCTCGAGGGTCTCGTCCAGGTTGTTCGACCCCGTGCCGGGCACGAACGGGACGCGTCCGGCGACGCGCTCCTTGACGAACTCGACGACGGCCTTGCGCTCGTCGCGTGAGAGCGAGCTGGGCTCCCCGGTCGTGCCCGTGCACGACAGGCCGTGGCTGCCGTTCTCGATCTGGAACTCGATCAGCCGCCCGAGCGCGTCCCAGTCGACGCGCGCGTCGTCGCCCGTGAACGGCGTCGGGAGCGGGACGATCGAGCCTCTGGGTACTCGCATGCGCCTCCCGTATGGCCCGAGCGCGGGGCAGGGCGCCCCGAGCCAGGTTCGAGCCGGTTGTCGATGGTTAGACCTTACGGCGGCGGGCGAGACGTCTCAATCGTCGGCGGCTACAAGTCCGCGGACCGAACTTGTAGCCGTCCATAGTGTGGTCGTGTCACATTGTTCGTCGCCGGTGGTGACCCGCGCCACGGCCGCGTGCGAGCGAGCGCGGCCGCGGTACGTCGGGCCGCGGGGAGGCGGTGTAGCGGCGACCGGGACCGCTCAGGCCGCGGGCTGGAGCGCCTCCGGTCGCCGGGCCAGGCCGGCCAGCAGCCGCACCGTGGACTCGGTGCCCTGCATCAGGGTCTTGACCCGGTAGAACTCGTTGGGCGCGTGCACGTTGGTGTCGGGCTCCCCGAAGGCGAAGTAGAGGCACCAGATGCCCATCTCCGACTGGAACTGCTCCGCCACGGGGACCGTGCCGCCCGTCCATACGGGGAACGGCTCGCGCCCGAACACGGCCGCCATCGCCTCGGAGGCCACGGCCAACGCCGGGTGGTCGAGCGGCATCTGGTACGGCCGGCCGCTGCCCGGCAGCAGCGTGAGGCTCGCCCTGACGCCGGGCGGCGTGTGGCGCTCGACGTGGCGCTGCAGCGCCGCGAAGACGGCCTCGGGCTCCTGCCCCACGACGAGGCGGCAGGTGATCTTCGCGAACGCCCGGTTCGGCAGCACGGTCTTCACGCCCGCGCCCTGGTAGCCGCCCCCGATGCCGTTGACCTCCAGCGTCGGGCGCACGGTGCGGCGCTCTTCCGGCGTGTAGTCGGGGTCGCCCCACCAGTCGTCGAGGCCGATCTGCGAGAGCTCGTCGACCTCCTCGAGCGGCAGCGCGGCGATCGCCTCGCGCACCTGGGGCGAGAGCGGCGGCACGCCGTCCTCGAACCCCTCGACGACGACGCGGCCCTCGTCGTCGTGGAAGCTCGCCACGATGCGCGCCAGCGCCGTCAGCGGGTTCGCGACGGCGCCGCCGTACATGCCCGAGTGGAGGTCGGTGGCGGCGCCCTCGACGACGAGCTCGGCGCCCACGAGGCCGCGCGAGCCCACCGTGACCGAGGGGATGCCGACGCCGAAGATGCCCCCGTCGGCGCTGATGGCCAGGTCGGCCTTGAGCAGGTCGGCGTGCTCGCGCAGCACCTCGACCAGGTTCGGGCTGCCGATCTCCTCCTCGCCCTCGATCAAGAACGTGACGTTGAGGGGCGGCATCGCGCCGGTGGCCGTGTAGGCCTCGACGGCGTGCATGGCCGTGAGGACGCCGGCCTTGTCGTCGCACGCGCCGCGCCCGTAGACCTTGCCGTCGCGCACCTCGGGCTCGAACGGCGGGCTGTGCCACAGCTCGAGGGGCTCGGCGGGCTGGACGTCGTAGTGACCGTAGACGATCACCGTGGGCAGGCTCGGGTCGTGGTGCAGGCGGCCGACGACGACGGGGTGCCCTTCCGTCGGCAGGACGCGCACGTCGGGGACCCCGGCGCGCTCCATCCGCGCGGCGGTCCACCTGGCGGCGGCCGCCACGTCGGCCCCCCTCTCGGGGTCGGTGCTGACGCTGGGGATGCGCACGAAGTCCACGAGGTCGGCGACGTAGCGCTCCTCGCTGGCGGCGACGTGACGCAGGGCCTTCTCCAGTGCTGTCTCCAGGGTGTCCACGCCACAACCTATCCGCGGCGTTGCGGGCAGTCAACGCGTCGGGCGCGGGGCCGCGCGGGCACCAGGCCCGTGCGCCCGTGGCCCCGTCAGCTGCGCGGCCCCGGCTCCCTCTCGAGCGCGCCGTAGCGGCCGGCGTGGAAGACGAGGGGGCGCCCCGGAGCGGTGCGCAGGGCCTCGACCTCGCCCACGAAGATCGTGTGGTCGCCGGCCTCGAAGCTCGAGTGCATGCGGCAGACGACGTGCGCGACGGCGCCCGCGATCACCGGGAAGCCCGCGAACGCGACGAACGGGTCGTCGCCCGCGGGCGCGCGGCGCCCGGCGAAGCGGTCGGAGACCGGGGCCTGGTCCTCGGCGAGGACGCTGACGGCGAAGCGGTCGCAGGCCGTGAGCGTGGGGTGCGCGCGCGCCGAGCGGCCGAGCGAGACCGCGATCAGGGGCGGCTCGAGGGACACGGACATGAAGGCGTTGACGGTGACCCCGTAGGGCTCGCCGTCGCGGCCGAGCATGGTCACTACCGTGACGCCGGTGGGGAAGCGGCCCATGGCGCGGCGGAAGTCCAGGTCGTCGAAGCCGCGCTCCTCGACGGAGGCGGCGACCCGGTCGCGCTGGGCTGTGCGAACGCCGGCGAGGCTCATCGCCGGAGTCTAGGCGGGGCCCTCGCCAGGGTCAATGGTGCGTGAAGACAAGGGTTCGCCACTTCGGTGTGTCCCGCGACAACTTCCCGGACCCCGCCCCGCGGCGTAGACTCCGGTGACGGCATGACAGCCACACTCAGGCCGCTCCTAGAGCGCGACGACCTGCAGCTCACCCTCCTGGAGGGCGACCCCGACACCGCGTACGGGTCGGTCGCCGTCGCGGGCCGCGACGCCGACCGGCCCTGGCTGCGGGCCGGCGACCTCAGGCTGCACGAGGGGCGCTTCGCCCTGCCGAGGCCGCCCACCGACCCCGTGCTCGACCCGCCGCCCGCCGCGGTCGTGCACGCGCTCTCGCCGCGCCAGCGCGCGGTGCCGGTCGCGCTCGTCGAACGCTGCCGCGCGGCCGGCGTCGCCTTGCTCTCGTCGCCGCCCACCGTCAGCCCCGAGGCCGTCGAGGAGGCGGCGCTGCAGGCGCTCGTCGACAGCGCCGGCGGCGCCCTCGCCGGGCTGGCCACGCTGCAGCGACAGCTCCTCGCGACGCTGGAGGGGCCGAAGCCGGAGCGCGACGTCCTCGAGCGCGTCAGCCGCCTCTCCGGCATGGGCATGGCGCTGCTGAGCCCCTGGGGCGAGGTCGTCGCCCGCGCCGGCGACACGACGGGCCGCCTCGGCGGCACCGACCCCACGACCCTCGCCGAGGGGCGGATGCGCTTGGGCGGCCGCGACGCCCTCGTGGCGCGGGTCGCCGTGCGCGGCCGCCTGCGCTCGGCGCTGATCGCGTTCAAGGCGGGTCCCGGGTCCGCGACCTGGCTCGAGCTCGCCCGCACGCTGCTCGTCGCCGCCGCGCTCCAGCGCTCGGCCGAGGCGCAGCAGGACCGCAGCCGCAAGGGCGCCCTGCTGGCCGAGTGGCTCGCCGGGCCCCAGGCGGCGCCGATGCTGCTGCCGCGTCTCGTGGCCGCGGGCATCGAGACCGAGGCCGAGTACGTCGTGGCCGTCGCCGAGGTCGGCCCCCGCGCCCGCGGCGGCCGCATGGCGGCGGCGCGTGGGCAGGCGCTGCTGGAGCGGCTGAGGGAGGCCGCCGACGAGTACTTCCGCACCCGCGGCTACGGCTCGCTCTCCGAGACCCGCGCCGAGCACGTCGTGTGGGTGTTCTCCGGCGGCGCGCCGCGCGCCCAGGCCGAGCCGCTGCTGAAGGCCCTCACGGCGGCTGCGGGCGGCGCTCCGGTGCGCCTCGGGCTCAGCTTGCCGCGCGCCGACCTCACCGGCGTCGCAGATGCCTACCACCAGGCCGTGCTGGCCGTGCAGACGGCGCCCGAAGGCGGCGGACTCGCCTGGTTCGACCGCGTCGACCCCGTCTACTGGGTCCTGAAGCAGCAGCCGACGGAGAACCTAGTCACGCTCCGCGACCGGCTCGTCGGGCCGGTCAAGCGGGCCGACGACGGCAAGCTGTGGCGGACCCTCACGGCCTACCTACGCGCCCCGAACGACCTGGGGGCGCTCGCCGAGGAGCTGCACGTGCACGTGAACACCCTGCGCTACCGCCTCAAGCGCGTCCAGACGCTTCTCGGCGTCGACCTGAGCCGACCCGAGACCCTGGCGCGCCTCTACCTGGCCCAGCAGATCGACGCCATGCTCGAGCGCGAGGGGGCCGCGTGAGCGGCGACCGGCCGGCCGGGGCCGGCGCGAGCGGCGGCCCGCCCGCACCGGACCGCGGCGGCGCTGCCGCGGTCGGCGACGGCGCGAGGGGCCGACCCCTCGCCGCCGCCGTGCTCGGCGCCGGGACGATGGGCACCGGCATCGCCCAGCTCCTCCTCCAGGCCGGCGGCCGCGTCGTGCTCTACGACCCCGTGCCCGCGGCGCGGGAGCGCGCGGCGGCGACGCTCGCCGACCTGTTCCGGAAGCTCCACGCCAAGGGGCGCCTCGCGGCGGCGCCGGAGGACCTGCTCGCGCGCCTGACCACCACGGGCGAGGTCGGCGACGTGGGCGACGCCGACTGGGTCGTCGAGGCGGCGCCCGAGGACCTGGCGCTCAAGCAGCGGCTCTTCGCCGGCGTCGCCGCCGCGGCGCCACGGGCGCGGCTGGCGACGAACACCTCGACCCTCTCGGTGACCGCGATCGCGGCCGCCTGCCCCGAGCCGGAGCGAGTCGTGGGCCTCCACTTCTTCAACCCGCCCGGCCTGATGCGCCTCGTCGAGGTCGTGCCCGGCGTCCGCACCGCGCCGGAGGTCGTGGCGGAGGCCGTCGACCTGGTGCGGCGGCTCGAGCGCGAGCCCATCATCGTCAAGGACTCGCCCGGCTTCGTGGTGAACCGCCTCGCGCGGCCCTTCTACCTCGAGGCGATAAGGCTCCACGCCGACGGCGTGCCGGTCGCGACCGTCGACGCCGCCGTACGCGGCGCCGGCTTCCGCATGGGCCCGTTCGAGCTCCTCGACCTGATCGGCATCGACGTGAACCTCGCCGCCAGCGAGAGCGTCTACCGCGCGTTCTACGAGGAGCCCCGCTTCCGGCCGCACCCGCTGCAGCGCGCGCTGGTCGCCGCCGGGCGCCTCGGGCGCAAGACCGGGCGCGGCTTCTACCGCTACGACGCGTCGGGACAGCGGATCGCGGCCGCCGCGGAGGACGAGACGGGAGCCGCGGCGGCCGGCGGTGGGCCCTCCGCTTCGCCCGGCGTCGAGCCGGCCGCGGTCGTCGCCTCCTCGCCCCCCGCCTTCGCCGTCAGGGGCGACAGCGCCGTGGCGCGCTCCCTGCGGGCCGCCCTGCCGCTCGCCGCCGACGAGGGCGCCGCCGACCTGGTGCTCGACGCGCGCCTCGACGCCCCGCCGCCCGGCAGCGACCGCGTCGCGGTCCTCACCTGGGGCCGGAGCGCGGCAGCGGCCGGCGCGACCCTCGGCTTCGGCTGCGTGCCGCCGCCCGGCGGCGGCGTCGAGGCCCTGGAGCTGTGCGCCGCCGGCGCGCTGCCGGGGGACGCCCCCACGCCGGCGCTGGCGCGGGCGCGCGACCTGCTCGCCGCCGCCGGCGTGGGCGTCGTGACCGTGCCCGACGTGCCTGGCGGCGTGGCGTTCAGGGTCGTGGGGCGCCTCTTCGACGAGGCGGTCAGGGCCCTGCTGGAGGGCCTGGCGCCAAAGCGGGAGCTCGACCTCGCGATGCGCCTGGGCGTCGGCTACCCGGCCGGCCCGCTCGAGTGGGGCGAGGCGTTAGGCTCGAGGGACGTGACGACAGCGCTGCGGTCCCTCGCCGAGGGGACGCTCGAGGCGCGGTTCGCGCCGCACCCGTGGCTGCTGAGCCGCGCGGCGGCCGGGACCGACGGGCTGCCCGAGCGGTTCGGGAGGAAGACATGACGAGCGTGAGGGAGGCCGTGATCGTGGCGGCCGTGCGCACGCCGATCGGCCGCCACGGCGGCGCGCTCGCGGCGGTGAGGCCCGACGACCTCGCGGCCCTCGCGCTGGGGGCGGTGACCGAGCGGGCGGGCGTCCCCAAGGGCGACGTGGCCGACGTCTACCTGGGCTGCGCGAACCAGGCCGGCGAGGACAACAGGAACGTCGCGCGCATGAGCGCGCTGCTGGCCGGCTTCCCCGTCGGCGTGCCGGGCGTGACCGTGAACCGCCTCTGCGGCTCCGGCCTCGAGGCCGTGGCGCAGGCGGCGCGCTGCGTGATGCTCGGCGAGGGCGAGCTGTACGCGGCCGGCGGCGTCGAGTCGATGAGCCGCGCCCCGTGGGCGCTGCCGAAGCCCGAGCGGGGCTACGCCACCGGCCCCGTCACCGCCTACGACACGTCCCTGGGGTGGCGCTT
>Ga0079223_10001159_pt1 | contig 15296 bp, 18 predicted proteins | sample Stecom2011_FD_75072 | JGI IMG/M metagenome (GOLD analysis project Ga0079223, IMG submission 75072) | Agricultural soil microbial communities from Utah to study Nitrogen management - Steer compost 2011 | ecosystem: Environmental > Terrestrial > Soil > Agricultural land | place: USA: Utah... | reverse complement strand
TGTATTAATACTTATTCTTTCAAAATATTTACGCAAAAGTAATTTGTTTAACAAACTTGTCCTGGCAGAAGCCGAAACTGCAGAGACCGGTTTTGTTTCTTATCCTTCGGAAAAAGAATTAGTAGGAACCGAGGGTATTGCTTTAACCGATTTAAGGCCTGCCGGTTCGGCTGAAATTAATGGTGTAAGATATGATGTGGTGGCTGACTGGCAATACATTGAAAGAGGTAAGCGAGTTAAGGTAATCCGTGTTGAAGGAATAAAAGTTGTTGTAAAAGAAGTTGTGTAAATCCAGAGTTGTTGATAATACTTCATATCATTTCTGCAAAAACAAAAAAGGCTGTCATTTAAGACAGCCTTTTAAAAAATCAAAAATTAATCTTTAAATCTTTAAATTTTTCAATCTTTAATTGTTCTTCAAAGAAGTTCAACAATATTTGTAAACTCACTAACCTCTGTACGCGAACCCTTTCGCTTTCCCATCGGTGTATCACCTTCCATTGTAAAAGAGATTATCGTTTTACTTTTTATTGTTGATTTAACGACATAACCTTCCTCAATATTAAAATAAATTGTTCCTGTTGCTTCACTTGAAGGTTTGTCAAATAAATATGTAACACCCTGCTCAACAACTTTAGGGTCACCTGTTATTTTTGCATCAAGTGTAGCATCAATTACTGCAACTTTGTTATCATCATATTCTTCAAGCGAAGAAACCTGGTAATTGTATATATTCTGAAGCTGAAATACCAGGAAAGGGAAGGGAGGCTGTGAAATTTTCCAGGAAGAATCTTTTGCAGTAACAGTTTCAGGTAATTTTCTGAATATTTGAGTAATAAGCGGCTTGATAGCTCCCTGTATAATTTGTTCGCGCAGCATCGATATATTTTCAGCATCTAATGAATCGCTTAAATTCTGAAGTTCAAGATAACGTGAAATAATTTTATCAACTTTATAAATCTCAATAACGTTGCCTTTGGTATCGACTCTAATATTAAATGAATTATTAACCAGTGCTTCATTGTTAGCAAATTTTATTAGCTCAAGTGAATCTTTTGTAACACCGCTTTCATAAGAATGAGTTTGTCCGTTTGCATCAGCATCAAGTTTTATTGAATTAAAAGTACAAACAACATCATATATACTGTCTTTATCTAATTCAGTTGGCTTTATATTTATTATATAAATTAATTTCTGATTAACATCCTGGGTAATTGTTGTATCAAACTGAATTGTTTGAGTATTTGTTGATAAGGAAGCAATTCTGTATCTGTAATCCTTATTTAGCTCCATTTTATAACGCATTAAAAAACTTTCATCCGGATTTTCAACAGGAGTTGTTTCAATTGCACTTGTATCAATCTCATAAAGATTTTCCACTGCAGCTTTTTCATTTTCTTTTTTCTCCTCGCTGCAGCCAAATAAAATTACAGATGAAAAAAGAAGAGCAAATAAAAATTTCATATTAATTTTCCTTTTAATAAAGTAGATATTTGTTTCTAATTGATTTGAATTCTTCCAATTCTTTCTGCCATTGCCGGGATATTTCTTCAAATGATTTACCCTGCAGAATCTGTTCTTTCAGATTTTTATCGCCTGAAAGTCTGTCGAAGTAAGAATTAAATTTAAAATCATCAGGATACAATTTAACTAAAGATGAAATCAGTTTTATTGCAAATTCAAATGGTCTGAAAGATTTATCCTTAACTTTTATTGAAATACCATTGCACACTTCATCTCTGTATTTTGGACTTTCAACAACTCCCTGAATTGCAACAGGCGTGAATGATACAGGTTTTAATTCAGCACCCCGAATATCTCTTTTCATTAGCTCATCCAAAAGTTCTTCGCTGTTAATAAAAGGGGCACCAATTGTTCTGAAAGGATTTTCAGTTCCTCTTCCTTCTGAAATATTTGTCCCTTCAAGAAGACAGGTACCGGGATAAACCAGAGCTGATTGAATATCAGGAATATTGGGAGAGGGAGGTATCCATTTATAATCATATTCATTATGATAACTATCTCTTTTCCATCCTTGCATTTTAATTACTCTTAAGTCCGGTTTTAGAGTATCCGGTAAAATTTCATTTGAAAAATATTCTGCAAGTTCACCCGGAGTCATTGCATATCTTACTGGAATATGAGCAATACCAACGAAGGATTTAAGTGATTCATCCAAAACCGGACCTTCAATTGTTACACCATCAACAGGATTTGGTCTGTCTAGTACAATTACAGGAATATTGTTTTCTGCAGCAGCTTCAAGAACATAAAATAAAGTTGAGATATAAGTATAAAACCTTACACCAACATCCTGAATATCATATAAAATGATATCAACATTCTTTAACATTTCTTTTGTTGGCTTTCTATCTTTGCCATAGAGTGAAAAAACAGGAATACCTGTTTGCATGTCAATGCCGCTTTCTATTTTTTTTCCGGCAGGAGCCATACCTCTTATTCCATGCTCAGGTCCGAATAATGCTGTAATTGATATTTCATCAATTGAATTTAAAGTATCTGCAATGTGAACACCATTTTTTAAAATTGCAGTATGATTTGTAACTATACCAACTCTTTTTCCTTTTATTAAATCAAGATGATTTTTTACAAAGATGTCGGCACCAGTCAGCAGTTCATTTGGTTGGGGATATGAACAATGAATTGGAAACAGGTAATAAGAAAATAAAAGTATATTAAAAGTAATACTCTTTTTTCTTATTACCTGTTTAATAGAAATCAATGTGTGATAAATATTTTTTCTCAGATTAGTTCTAACTTATCCTTCGTTCTCAAGTAATTCTTTTCTTGAAAAGAAATGTGCAATTTCCTTCTCGGCATTTTCATCTGAATCGGAACCATGCACTGCATTAAACTGAATATTTCTCGCATACAATTTTCTGATAGTACCTTCTGCAGCTTTTGCAGGATCTGTAGCACCGATTAATTTTCTGTAGTCTTCAACTGCATTTTCTTTTTCGAGTGCAATTGGTACACAGGGTCCGGATGTCATATAATCTATAAGCTCATTAAAGAATGATCTCTCTTTATGAATTTCATAAAAACCTTCTGCAGATGCTCTGGTTAATCTTACCATTTTCATCGCTTTAATTTTAAACCCGGATTGTGTAATCATTGCAATTATCTCACCGATTTTATTATCCTTTACTGCATCAGGTTTTATTATAGCTAAAGTTTTATTGCCCAAGTTATCTCCTTAATTAAATTGCTTAATTGTCTGATTGCTAAATTGTTAATAGTTATATTTATTTTTTCCTGCTCTTACTTTTTACATTACGTTTACTTTTAGTTTTAGATTTTACATATACTGCTTTACTTTTTTTACTTGTTTTAACTTTTGATTTCTGAGTTTTGACTTTTGATTTACTTTTCAAGGCTTTTAGCATTGTAGAACCAATTTCAGCAGGACTTTCGACAACTTTAATTCCTGCTTTCTTCATAGCTGCCATTTTTTCTGCGGCAGTTCCTTTTCCGCCCGATATAATTGCACCAGCGTGACCCATTCTTCTTCCGGGAGGTGCGGTTCTTCCTGCTATAAAACCAACTACAGGTTTTTTAACATACTTCTTAATATACTCAGCAGCTTCTTCTTCAGCAGTTCCGCCAATTTCACCAATCATTACAATTCCATGTGTATCGGGATCATCATTAAATAGTTTAATAATATCTAAAAACCTTGAACCTATAACAGGGTCGCCACCAATGCCTACGCAGGTTGATTGTCCGAGTCCGACATCTGTTAATTGTTTTACTGCCTCATAAGTTAAAGTGCCGCTGCGGGAAACAACTCCTATGTTTCCTTTTTTATGAATGAAGCCGGGCATAATTCCAACTTTGCCGATACCGGGAGAAATAACACCGGGACAATTTGGACCCACAAGAACAACATCCATATTTTTAATAACGTTGTAAACTTTAATCATATCTTTTGCAGGAATGCCTTCGGTTATACAAATTATAACTTTAATACCTGCATTGGCTGCTTCAAGAATTGCATCGGCTGCAAAAGCAGGGGGGACAAAAATTACAGATGTGTTTGCTTTCTGTTCTTTAACTGCTTCTTCTACAGTGTTGTAAACAGGAACGCCGTTAAATTCAGTTCCGCCTTTACCGGGAGTAACACCTGCTACAACTTTTGTCTTATATTCAATCATTTGCTGTGTGTGGAATGAACCTTCGCTTCCTGTAATTCCCTGAACTACAAGCCGGGTTTTTTTATCTATCAGAATGCTCATTTAAGTTTCCTCCGAAAAATCCCTTAGGACTATGATTTATCTGAAAAAATTTTATCCGTAAAGATAAATAAAGTTGAATGAAGATAGAAAGAAAGAGGATTTAAAAAATTAGAAATTAGAAATAAGAGATTGCATAAACTTGACAGTCTTCAAATAGCAGTTGGCAGGGAGAAATATAGGTTTCCGAGATTTTTAGATTAAATAGAAATTTTCTTCCAGCCGAAGAGATGATTAATTCTAGTGTTAACCATTGTAAATGGAAGTTCCTGTTCAAAAATAAATCCTAATTTTTTATACCATTTTACTGATGGAATATTTTCAGTCATTACTCCAAGCCAGATTTTATCAAAGTTATTTTTTCTTGCTTCTTCTTCTGCAATACTCATTAGTTTTGTGCCGATACCTTTTCCCTGGTATTCAGGCAAAACATAAAGCTGATTTACAAAAAATTTATTCTCTTTTGTATCAATATTTGTTTTTAACCAGGCTGCAGGTTTGCCGTCAGCTTCAGCAATAAAACCTTTTATGTTTTTATTATTAAATGCTTCTGTAAGTTTTTCATCATTACAGGTAAGAGTATGAAATTTTTTTAATTCATCAGGTGGAACAATTGAAGAGTAGGTAGCTAACCATGTTGTGAGAAGAATATTTCTTACAATTTCAAAATCATCCGGATGATTTTGTGCTGGAAGTGACCATTGTCTTATTTTTAATTCCATTTTGAGATTGAATGACAAACCTGAAGTAAACTTAATTCATCAAATTGCTTTGATAGGAACTGGAGACCAATTGGCAGACCTTCCGAATCTTTTCCATAGGGGAAACTGATACCGGGAATTCCTGCAAGGTTTGCCGATGTTGTATAAATATCATTCAAATACATTTCAAGGGGGTCATTTGATTTCTCACCGATTTTAAATGCAGTTGTAGGAGTTGTCGGAGTAAGGATTAAATCAACCTGTTCAAATGCTTTATCAAAATCATTTTTAATTAATCTTCTTACCTTCTGAGCTTTTAAATAATATGCATCATAATATCCGGCTGAAAGAACATAAGTGCCCAGCATTATTCTTCTTTTTACTTCAGTTCCAAAACCTTCCGAGCGGGAATATTTATACATATCATTTAATGTTGAACTGTTTTCAGAACGATAACCATATCTTGCTCCATCGTATCTTGCAAGATTTGATGATGCCTCTGCTGTTGTTAGAATGTAATATGCTGCAATTGAATATTCAGTATGGGGGAGACTGATGTTTTTAATTTCAAATCCTTTTGATTTTAACTTTTCTGTTAAATCATTTAATGCATTTTTTATATCGGGTGATAAACCTTCGCCAATATATTCTTTTGGAATACCAATTTTAAATTTTTTATCTGAAGAGAGATGTTCAGAATAATCAGGTACTAAAGAATTGTGAGAAGTAGAATCAAGTTCATCTTTTCCTGAGATTACTTCAAGTATAAGCGCAGCATCATCAATATTTTTTGTGAAAGGTCCGATACAATCGAAAGAAGAAGCGAATGCAGTTAAGCCGTAGCGGGATACTCTTCCATAAGAAGGTTTCAATCCATACACTCCGCAAAATGCAGCAGGCTGTCTTATTGAGCCACCGGTATCCGTGCCGAGTGAAACATCGCATAAGCTTGCAGCAACAGCAGCAGCAGAGCCGCCGCTTGAACCACCAGGTACTCTCGAATTATCAACCGGGTTTAATACACTTCCAAAAGCAGAATTCTCATTCGATGAACCCATTGCAAATTCATCGCAGTTTGTTTTACCAATTATAATTGCATTTTCATCTATTAATTTCTGAACTGCTGTTGCAGTATATAAAGCTGTAAAATCATTTAATATTTTTGAAGAGCAGGTGAGAGGTTTATCTTTTATGGAAAGTACATCTTTAATTGCAATTACAGCACCGGCGAGTTTTCCATGTTTGCCTGATTTTATTTTTTCTTCTATTCTTTCTGCATCTTTTAAAGCATCATCTTCAAATACAAAGTTAAAAGTGTTGAGATGTTTATTTTCATTAATACGGGAAAGAAATTCTTTTACATTTTCTGTAAGAGATAATTCACCTGATTTGATTTTTTTGATTTTATCTTTTATTGAAGTGTAACTATACAATTTAAAGAAAGTGATAAATGAAAATGCTGTTAAAAAGTTTAACCCGCGAGAACCTGCGGGTTAATTTTAATTTCAAAAAAAACTAAAAATAAAAATTAAGATTTCTTACTTTCAATCTTTTTTTCTTCTTCCTCTGCTGCTTCCTTAATATCCTTTTCAACATCCTTTAAACCTTTTCTAAACTCGCTCATCCCTTTACCGAGACCGCGTGCAAGTTCAGGTATTTTCTTTGCACCGAATAATAGTAGTATAACAAGTACTATTAGAATTATTTCGCCGGCGCCTAAATTTCCAAACATTTCTTTACCTCTTATTAATTTAAAATGCTGTTTGCAATTGAATTAAATATAAGAGCACCATCAGTCTTACCTAAAACAGAGTTGCATGCTCTTTCCGGGTGAGGCATCATTCCTAGTACATTTCCTTTTTTATTTATGATGCCTGCTATATTCATAACCGAACCATTCGGGTTATCAGGTTCGGTTATCTTACCATTTCTTGATGAATATCTGAATACTATCTGTTTATTTTCAACAAGTTCTTTCAATGTCTTTTCATCCGCAAAATAATTGCCATCTCCATGAGCTACAGGGATTTTCAGTTTTTCATCGGAATTTATCTCTTTTGTAAAGATTGTATCATTGTTCTCAACGGTAAGATAGACATCTTTACATACAAATTGCAGTGATTTATTCTTAATCATTACTCCCGGCAATAAACCTGCTTCGAGCAAAATCTGGAAGCCGTTACAAATACCCATCACAATTCCACCCGACTCTGCAAAAGAAATAACTGAATTCATAATAGGGGAGAAACGGGCAATTGCACCGGTACGGAGATAATCGCCGTAAGAAAATCCGCCGGGAAGAATTATAACATCAGATTTTTGTAAATCTGTATCTTTATGCCATAAGAAATTAACATCGTAGCCTAGGACTTTTTTTAATGAGTAGTAAGCATCATGGTCGCAATTGGAACCCGGAAATACAACTACACCAAATTTAACTTTCATTAAACCTTCTCCGTTTCAACCTCTTCAAGTTCAAATTCATAATCTTCCATAATCGGATTTGCAAGCAGCTTTTGACAGTAAAGATTAACTTCTTCTTCTGCAGATTTTCTGTCATCAACATCAACAAAAAACTCAATGTATTTATCTATGCGGGTATGACTGATATTCTTTAACCCGAGATGCTGTGCACCTTTTTCAACTGCTTTTCCCTGGGGATCTAAAATAGATGGTCTTCTTTTTACTAAAACTTTTGCTTTGTACACTGTAAGTCCCGTAAAGTGAAATGATTAATTTTTCTTAACAAACAGGCTAAAAATATATCGAAAAATACCAAATAGAATAAACAAAACAAAAATAAAGAATATTGCCCTGCCTGTAGTTACTATAGCCGTAATAACACCTATAATGATAAGAATAAAGAGAAAGGGATTTTTTTTGAACTCTTCTTTACTGGGTTTCGGTATGGTGTCATATTTTATTCTGCTAACCATAATTACTGAAAGGAGTAGAACAAGAGGAATTACAAAATCTGAATAGGGAGAAGGAAAGCCAAATGAAGTTTCATAATATGTAATTATGAATGAAGAAATTGTAATGGCAGCCATGGGAATTGGGAGCCCATAAAAAAAATCTTTATCAAAACCGACAAGCTGTACGTTAAACCTTGCAAGTCTGAATCCCCCTGCAAGTACAAAAGAAGCTGCAATAAGAACGCCGGGAATTTCAAAGGTAGAAAGTGATGTATGATAAATTAAAAATGCAGGGGCAGCACCAAAACTAACTATATCGGATAGTGAATCAAGTTCAACACCAAGTTCGCTGCTTGATTTTGTTAATCTTGCAACAGCACCGTCGAGTGCATCGAAAATAGCAGCAACAATTATTAACCATGCTGCATAATGGTAATTTCCTTCACTGGTATTTAATATTGAGAGAAAACCGGAAAACATATTCATTCCGGTAAAAAGATTTGGTATAACAGAACGTGTAACTCTGAGGCGTGGACTCATTGTTCTGTGTACTCAAATAAAATTGTTTCTCCGGCAGTAACATTGTCATCCTTTTTCACCTTCTCTTTAAAGTGATAAGGTACAACAACATCAACCCTGCTGCCGAATTTAATCATACCGAATCTTTCTCCAATCTTAACTTCATCACCTTCTTTCAATTCATAAATTATTCTTCTAGCAACTGTACCGGCAACCTGTGTAAAAAAAACTTTACCTATGCTGCTTGTAATTCCAAATTCTGCTCTTTCATTTTTTTCAGAAGCTTTATCTTCAAAAGCAGCAATAAATTCTCCTTTATGATATTTAAGATAATCCACTCTTCTTGTAACAGGTATTCTGTTTACATGAACATTTAAAGGAGACATAAAAATTGAAATTTGTTTTGCTCTTCCTTTAATAAATTTATCATCTAAAACTTCTTTTACAAATAAAACCCTTCCATCAGCAGGAGAAACAACTATGTTATTCTGCAAAGGTGTTTTTCTTTCCGGGTCTCTGAAAAAGTTTAATGTGAATATTAAAAAAAGAGCAGGCAGGCCAATTAAAATAATTTTAAGGAGATTGCTGTTGGTAAAAAAACTAATTGAAATTCCTACAAAAAAAATTATAGCTGCAATGCCTATTGTTGTATATCCGTATCAGATGAACATCTCAGGTTCTTGTAAGAGTGAATATATGTTCGGTGTATTTTTTAAGTTGATTCGGAGTAGTTATTTTATATGGGTTTACTGATTTGTTATTCATTTCTTTAGGAATAACTTTTAAACTTTTCGGAGTAAAACCTTCAACCAGGTATACCTTATCTTCAACTTTACCAAAGCAGCAATTCATTTCAGCAAGAATTTCATTTCTTCTTTCAAAGTATGACCTTAAAACCGCATTCACTTTTGAACATATACGATTTATTAATTTTAATTCTTCATAAGTACATAACTCAAAAGAAATCAAATGACTTTCGGAAACAAGAGAATCTTTTCCTTCCCCGTAATGAAACTCATATAACGGTAAGTTTAACGGGTCAAATTCTTTTATGTTAAATATTTTTGCAGTTCTCTTATCAGCAACATTAAATACCTTAACATAAAAAGGAAATTTTTGGTAGTTAAGAAATCTTAAAGAATTATCAGTTTGATTTTTCAGAAAAGCCACCGGGATATGATATTCTTTAAGATAATCTAAAAGAAAAGAATTTATTTGAGTTAATTTTTCACCTAATCCTTTTACCCGGATTTTCTTATTTCCTTCTTCAATAAAATCAGGAAAGTCAATAATAAGGTGATTATCTCCATCTAATGAAACAACTTTCGAAACTTGTTCATTATCCGGGTTGTGATTACCTGAAGATTTTTTAACCAATATATTTATATTTTTTGTTAGTAATAACAATATGTAATAAGAGTAAATAATATATTATATTTAGCGTAAAAAGTAAAAGAATTTAATACGCAGAAAAACGAATTTTAAGGAGGTTTTAATGAAAGGCGGAATGCAGGGAATGCTGAAACAGGTTCAGAAACTCCAGGCAGAAATGCAAAAAATTCAGGGTGAACTTGTAAATCTTACAGTTACAGAGGAAGCAGGCGGTGGAATGATTAAAGCTACTGCAAACGGACATAAAGAGATTATTTCTGTGGAAATTGACCCACAGGTTATAAAAGCTGAAGAAAAAGAGATTCTTGAAGATTTGGTAGTGGCTGCGGTTAATAAAGCTATTCAGTCGGCTAATAAACTTGCCGAAGAAGAACTTGCCAAGGCTACCAAAGGTATGCTGCCTCCCGGTATTAACCTTCCAGGATTTTAATATTGCAGATTGCTCAGCCGCTTCAGGTTGCTATTGAGGAGCTGAGTAAGCTCCCGGGTGTGGGAAAAAAAACAGCATTAAGGCTTGCCCTGCACCTTATAAAAACTAATGATGAATCTGTTGAAAGATTAATTAAAGCCCTGCAGGAGCTGAAATCAAAATTAAGATTATGTTCACGATGTTTTAATCTTTCTGAAGATGAATTATGCGAAGTATGTAAAAGTCCGAAAAGAGATTCCTCATTATTATGTGTAGTTGAAGAAGCAAGTGATGTAATAGCAATCGAAAGAACAAATGAATTTAACGGAATTTACCATGTTTTGGGTGGTGTACTTTCTCCATTAACAGGAGTAGGTCCTGATTCATTAAGAATAAAAGAATTAATGAAGAGGTTCACACAGGAAAATATAAAAGAAGTTCTTCTTGCTCTTAATCCCGATACTGAAGGTGAGACAACGACTCTTTACCTTGCAAAAATGATAAAACCTTTGGGGATTAAAGTAACAAGAATAGCCAGAGGGCTGCCGATAGGAGGAGACCTGGAGTTTTCCGATGAGGCAACTATCGGAAGAGCATTAAACAGCAGAACAGAAATTTAAGTAGGCATAATTGCCTGAAAAACTTTTATAAGTTTTTTTATAATTGCCTTTAATGAAATCCATAATTTTAATATTAAGCCTGTTTATTCTAACCGGGTGTGACACAAGGGATGCAGAAAAACCAACTGAACCTGTAACAAATCTACCTCAGGCTTTTGAAAGAGAAACACTTATAAATAATTTTATAGTTTCTCACCAGACCAAATCTGTTTTCGATTATATGAATTGTTTTTCTGATTCAATCTTAACAGGAAAAACTTTTACTTTTACTCCATCCAGTGAAGCTGCTTCTCAATTCCCTGCATTAATGGATTGGAATTTACAAAGTGAAGAAAATTATTTCAGGAATATAATTGCATCAACAGAAAATATCCCGATTAATCTTATACTCTCAAATTCAAGTTTCAGTCAGCAGGGTGATAGTGTTATTTATACATCATCATATTCTTTAACTGTACCTTTCAGCGACCAGGGTATTCCACAGAATTACAAAGGAAATTTAATTTTTTATATGTTCAGGGACCAGAGTTTGATCTGGAAAATTTATTACTGGCAGGATTTTAAAAGCGGCGATGATTTAAGCTGGAGTGAATTAAAAGGAAGAAATGCTAATTAAAAAGTTTCTGATTTTAAATCAGTTATGAAATATTTATTATTTATACTGATGTTTTCATTTTTCTTTGGATGCACAAATCCCTTTGCTCCAAAGTTTGATGAAGGCTCAGGTGATCCAACGTCTACCATAACAGATCTTACTACTATTGAGGGTGTGTTTCAGAATTTTCAATATGCATATACTTTTAAGGATACACTTATTTACGGTGAATTCATTGCTAATGATTTTGTTTTTACATACAGGGACTATGAAAATGCTGTTGACGTCTCATGGGGCAGGGAAGAAGAAATGATTGCCACTTTTAATTTATTTGCGAATACCCAGCGTCTCGATCTAATCTGGAATAATATAGTTCTCTCTTCTGTCGATTCAACCGAAGCAAATATTGTAAGGGGATTTAATCTTACAGTTACATTAAATCCTACAGATATTCAAAGAGCAGACGGCAGGGTTGATATTTCATTAAGGAAAAATGAAAAGGGAAAATGGCAGATTACAAGATGGATCGACAGATCAAATTTTTAACAAGTAAAGGTAGCAGTGAAATTTATTCTTAAAGAAGCATTCAAATTAATTTCAAGAGCTAAAGTTTCATTTATTCTCTCCTTAATCTCAACTTCAATTTCTGTAATATTAATTGCTGCATCACTTATTCTTCTTTTATTATCAGAAGAACTTGAAACAAGAATTAAAGAAAACATAAGCATAAATATTTTTCTAAAAGAATCTGTAAACGATGAGGCTGCAAAAAAAATAGAAGGTGAATTACAAAATTCAGCATACATTAACTCAACAGTTTATGTTGATAAAAAAACTGCTGCAGAAATTTTTGTTAAAGAAACAGGAGAAGATTTCAGAAAAATTTTAGATTATAACCCGCTTCCGGCTTCATTCAGAATTTTTCTTAAACAGGAATATGCTCATCAGGATTCAATTGAAAATATTATTGCAGCGCTCTCAAAAATTAATGGTGTTGATGAAGTAGTATATCAGCATCAGTTTATAAATAAAATTCTTACACAGCTAAATGATGTTAAACAATATATTTTTATAATTACTGCAGCCCTTGTTCAGATTTCAATTTATATAGTTTACAGCACAATGCAATTAATAATTAATTCAAAGTATGAAGAACTTGATACGATGAAACTTGTCGGAGCAAAAATTTCTACAATCAAAATGCCTATCATTTTAAACGGAGTATTTATTGGAATATTTGCCGGATTAATTTCACTTGCAATTTTCTATTTCATTTTCTTTTATTTAAGAGTATTTCTTAATTCATTTGGGATTGAATTAATTTATCAGCCACTTCATTTATTAATTGTTATAGGAATAGGACCCCTTCTTACAATTCTTGTAAGCATTATATCTTTAAGAAAAATAAATCTAAGAATTTGAAGTGTATCCAATTATTAGTAATTTTTTACAATGATTTCTTCAAAAGTATGACGTCTATCCGTACAATTTTACTTTCATTATTATTTGTTCTTAATCTGTTTGCACAGGATGATGTGCAGATAGGAACAAGTTTAGGTCAGTTTAGGCAAAGCCAGGGAGGATATTACGATTACTCGGATCCGGAAGCTGTAAATATTAAAACTTCTGTCTGGGGTTTCGTTAAATTCCCCGGAAAATATGTAATTCCGCATTACAGCAATGCATTCGATCTTCTCTCATATGCAGGGGGACCAACAGAGGATGCAAATCTGGATGATATAAGAATATTCCGGATAAATGAAGATTCATCCCAGGTTTTTATTGAGCTAGATTATAAAGATTTCTTATGGAATAATGAATTAACATCCAAAAAGGAAGCTCCTAAAATCTATTCCGGGGATATTTTACTTGTGCCGGGCAAAGACCGTCTATATTTCAGAGATTATTTTACTTTGACTTTATCCATACTGTCTGTCTTAATATCTTTAGCTATTCTAATAATTAATATTAATAAATAACCTAAATGCCTGAAGAAAACAGGAACCATAACATAATTGAAACACACTCCCTGAAAGATTATATAAAACTTATCAGGAGTAATTTCATTCCTGTTATATTAATTGTAGCGGGTGCACTGGTTATATCAATTATTTATGCTGTTAGTGCAAAAGATATTTATAAATCAACTGCAACTTTAAAAGTTGTTAAGCCGCAGGGGAATATTCTCTACTCACCGGTTATTCCTGAATTTCAGGATTTTGGCAACGACAGGTTTCTTGCAAATGAAATAGAAATTCTAAAAACTTTTAACACCCGCGAAAGAGTTGCAAAAGCTTTAATTGAAACTTATACTGAAACTGCATCTAAGCACAGCTTTTATCTTCTTTTTGATGTTTCATCTGCTTTCCAGGAAACTAAAGCAAGACTTCTTTCACCGGAAGATATTGCTGATAGATTATCGAATGCAGTTTCAATAGATCAGAAAAGAGGGCTGGATATAATTGAAATTTCTGCCGAATCTCCTTCACCTTATGAAGCTGCACTTGTTGCAAATACTTATGCAGAAGAATATAAACAGCTTAATCTCGAAGTAAACAGGAACCAGTTAACAATTGTAAAGAATTTTCTTCTTGAGCAGAAAAATGAAAAACAAAATCAACTAAACCAGGCAGAAGAAACTTTAAGAAAATTCCAGGAAAAAGGCGGAGTTATTGCTCTTGATGAACAGGCAAATAATCTGATTGCACAACTGTCAAATTTTGAAGCTCAGAAAAATGCAGCACAGATTGATTTGATGGCTTCAAATAAAATTTTAAACCAGTACAAGAGAGAACTTGAAGAACAAAACCCAAGACTTGCTGATTACTTAAAAGGTCTTTCATCAGAAGCTTACTTTACATCTTTACAGGAGCAATTGGTAAGACTTGAAGTTAACAGGGATATTGCACTTTCAAACAATAACGGACCAATTGAAAACAGGGAGAGTATAATTCGTGATTATGATGTAAAGATACGTGACCTTCAGAATAAACTTAATTCAAAAGTCGAAGAGATAAAGGCTGGCATCTTTGCAAGTAGTCCTGCCGAAGTTAAAGAACTTTCACAAAAAATTATTGAAGAAGAAATAAAGAATCAGGCACTTAAAATTTCTGTAGCGCAACTTGAAGAAATTGTAAAAAGTTATGAAGAAAAATTTAATGCACTTCCCAAAACTGCAATAGAACTTGCAAGGTATCAGAGAAACAGGGAGTCACTGGAAAAACTTTACACGCTTGTTGAAGAGAAGTACCAGGAAGCATTAATAAATGAACAAAGTCAGCCCGGTAATGTTTTAATTATTGATAATGCAAGAAAACCATCATCTCCTTCAAAACCTAACAGAGCATTAATAATTATTGTCGGAATAATACTTGGTTCCGGTTTTGCATTTTGTTATATCTTAATAAAGAATTATTTCGATAATACAATTAAAACTCCTGAGGATTTACAGAATAAAAATATACCTGTACTTGGCTGGGTTCCCAAATTTGAAATTGAAGGAAAGAATGGTTTAAGCATAGATGAATTTGTTGTTGCATCTAAACCTGACTCGATGGCAGGTGAAGCCTTCAGATCAATAAGAACAAGAATACAATTAACAAAATTAGATAGTAATTCTCTTAAGACTATTCTTATAACTTCATCTGCTCCGCAGGAAGGTAAAACTGTTTTAGCAATTAATCTTGCCGGTAGTTTTGCACAATCAAACCGCAAAACAATAATAATCGATTGTGATTTACGTAAACCAAGAGTTCATGAAATTTTTAAAAACAAAAGAATACCCGGGCTTATAGATTATCTTTTTGGTCAGGTTTCTTTAAATGATATTATTTATAAAACATCAATTAATAACCTTGAATTTATAACCTGCGGTACAATTCCGCCGAACCCG
>Ga0079223_10001158_pt1 | contig 15299 bp, 16 predicted proteins | sample Stecom2011_FD_75072 | JGI IMG/M metagenome (GOLD analysis project Ga0079223, IMG submission 75072) | Agricultural soil microbial communities from Utah to study Nitrogen management - Steer compost 2011 | ecosystem: Environmental > Terrestrial > Soil > Agricultural land | place: USA: Utah... | reverse complement strand
ATCCTCTCTGATCTGTTTTTCATTTTTCCCACCCAGATTACAGATTTTGTATTTACCCTTGGATCTTTACTTAATATTGTCTCCTATTACTTCATATACAAGGCTATTATTCAAACGGGGATGGAAAAACCGTTCCTTTTCTTAAATCAAAGCCAGTCAGAGCTGGCCTCAGAAAAAGAAAAACTTTTAGTGACCCTACAATCCATAGGTGACGCGGTGATCGTTACCAATGCCGAGGGTATGATTATTTTAACGAATAAAGTAGGCGAAGAATTGACCGGGTGGGGCCAGGAAATTTTGAATCAACCCTTCTACAAAACCTGTTATCTAATTCATGACCACACCAGCGAAACTCTGGAAAACCCGATTACAATCGCGATACGCACAGGAAAAAGGTATGAGTTACCCCAAAATACCTTGCTGGTGACGAAGGATGGCAATGAACGCCTAATTTCCGGAACCGCCTCTCCCATTCGCAATATACACGGCCAGATTATCGGGGCCGCGCTGATCTTTAGAGATGTAACGCTTCGCCAGCGACTGGAAGAAGAGTTAATAAAAAAAGAAAAGTTGGACTCCATAGAGATCCTCTCCGGCGGAATCGCCCATGACTTCAACAATATGTTAACTGGAATGATGGCCAACCTCGACCTAACCCGGCTGCTCTTAAAAGAGCATAAAGATGTAAGCAAATATTTAACGGCCATGAAAACGGCGATTGAAAAAGCCTCAACCCTGACCAGACAGTTAATGGCCTTTTCTAAAGAAGGGGCGCCAATTAAAAAAACCACTTCTCTACGGGAGCTAATCCAAACTACTGTAGAGTTTACTCTATGTGGTTCTCATACCGATTATGAACTAAGTATTAATGAAGATTTATGGCCCTGCGACGTCGATAAAGTTCAAATCAGCCAAGTCATCGGGAATATCATCATAAATGCCGCCCAGTCTATGCCGAAAGGCGGCGTGGTCAAGGTCGGGGCCAAGAATATCACTATAGAACAAGATGAACTCCTTCCCCTTCAGCCTGGGCCTTACATCCAAATCTTCGTTACTGATCAAGGAGTGGGGATTCCTAAAAAAATGCTAAAAAAAATTTTCGACCCCTATTTTACCACTAAAAAAGAAGGCAACGGGCTCGGCCTGGCCACCTCCTATTCGATCATTAATAAACATGACGGTTATATTGATGTTAAGTCCATTATCGGACGGGGAACCTCCTTCTTAATCTACCTGCCCCGCTCTGCAAAGCATTATCAAGCGGAACCGGAGAGACCCCCGCGCCCGCTAGTGGGAAAGGGGAGGGTCTTGATTATGGATGACGATGAATTAATTAGAACAGTAATCGGAGAAATGTTAAGTCTCATCGGTTATCAGGTGGGATTTGCCAAAAATGGGACAGAAACCGTTACTCTCTACCAAGCCTCTCTTAAGAAGGATGAACCCTTTGACGTCATCATCATGGATTTGACCGTCCCAGGCGACTTAGGGGGGATTGACACCCTCCAGATTTTGCTACGGATCGACCCTTATGTCAAGGCCATAGTCTCCAGCGGCTATGCCAACCACCCGATTATTTCCAAGTATAAAGAGTACGGATTCTCCGGAGTGCTAACCAAACCCTACGAAATAAATTCCTTAAACACTCTACTCTCACGAGTCATCGCCGAACGTCGACTAATTATTGCCGGGTAAAGAACCTCACTTATTCCTTAGTTGTTCATTCAATTATGAGCTTTTTCCAGAACTTTTTCGGCTTGAGTCATAATTTCCTCAACGATTTCACCTGCTGGTTTAACCTCTTTTACCATGGCGCAGCTCTGACCGGCCATCACTGAACCTTCATCGACCACTCCTTCTTGGGCGGCGATACGAAGTCGGCCTGCACCCAAATTCTCCAACTCCTCAAGGGACGCTCCCGCCTCATCCAACTCCTTAAACCTCTTTGCCAAGCGGTTTTTAATAATTCGCACCGGATGCCCCGTTCGTAAGCCGGTAACCACCGTATCCCGGTCTCTGGCTTTTACAATTCTCCTTTTATACTCTGGATGTACAGTACACTCCTGAGCGCAGATAAATCTCGTTCCAAGCTGGACTCCTTCCGCCCCCAGCATCAAAGTGGCAGCCACGCCCCGTCCGTCCGCAATACCCCCGGCTGCGATTACCGGAATACTAACCGCCTCCGCCAATTGGGGAATCAAAACCATGGACGTCTCTGTTCCCACATGCCCGCCGGCCTCCATACCCTCACCAATCACGGCATCAACACCCGCTTTTTCCAGCCGCTTTGCCAGCGAGACCGAGTTAACAACAGGAATAACCTTAATCCCGGCCTTTTTTAGACTACTCAAATATTTCCCAGGATTTCCCGCCCCTGTAGTGATCACTCCTACCTTAGCAGCCAAAACCACCTCTATAACCTCGTCGGCATAAGGTGAGAGTAACATGACATTTACCCCAAACGGGCTATTAGTTAAGGTCTTAGCCTTTTCAATTTCACTCTTCACCCAATCGGCCGGGGCGTTACCGGCCGCAATAATCCCTAACCCTCCTCCATTAGAAACGGCAGCCGCCAATTCCGCTGTGGAAACCCAAGCCATCCCTCCCTGGAGTAGAGGATACCTAATATTAAGCAATTCACATACTCTGGTTTTTAGCACTTTATTCCTCCTTTAATTTTCACTGTCATCTGCTGATATGACCTGGTAATAGAATGTGATTATAATTATATCTCAAAACTCTTCATTTGCATAGAAAAAAAAGCCGGATTCCGGCTCTTTTAGTTCACATCTTCCAAAGTTAGCGGTTCTTCCGTTCCGATATGGCCCATCAATGATTCCCGTGTCTCCCCCTCTACCAGAAACCGTACTTTTTCTACACCCTCTAATCCAACCATGGTTTTGACGATCTGTTCAACCAAAATGGTTTCTTCTAGAGAACCTCCGTGTAAATTTTTACTAGAAAAATCAATGTACACCTCTGTCCCATCTTTTCCGGCGCCTAGTACTTGTATATCCTCCCGTAAGGCGGTACTGAATTCCTCTTTCTCAGGTGGCCGCCGGAGTTCCTCAAGCACTTTGAAATATAGCTCTCCTTGTTTGTGCCTAATCATTCTTTTTACCGGTAACATACAAATCAATGCCTCGTTCCCGGTCATGATATAATCCCGATTAGGAAAAAAGACTGTAACCTCCTGCTCTGCCTCAGCATCCGCAGGATCAACAATCTTCCCCCGCTGCCGTCCCGGATCATTCTTCCCTAAAAACCCAGGGGAATAAAAGAGGAAATAAGCGCCGATCCCAAGTATAATCAGGAAAACCAATAAAGCTACGGATCTTCTCATAAAACCACCACCACTTCCTTTGTAAACTACGCGCACTTTTGCATAGAAGTTTGACCTAATGGATATTAAATCTCTTGGTACTGATATTCTACTAATCAGTAATTATATCCTTGTCACACATTTCCTTTATTGTGTGAAATTTATTTATTTTGAAGACTATCAGCAGGTGATTAGCAATAAATGTATAATAGTTACTATGTGTTGTTTGCATCATGATATCTTATCCTTGGAAAGCCACTCATTACTTAATATGGACAGAAATATTCCTTTTATCAATGATATCTTCTCCAACCTGGACAGATTTCCTGATTTAATCAGACGCTCATAGATAACGGATAAAATATGGCCTGCGTCATCAGGTTGATCCCTATGCACGCTCGGAAAAAACGGAGGTAAAAAAGATGAAGAAGATGAACGGTAGAGACCTGATCACACTCTTGTTGTTAGTCTTAATCTCAGTTTTTCTTTTTGCCGACCAAAATTCGATCAATCCCGTAATTGAAGACCTGGTTAAAGAGTACGGCGTGGATCGAGAGGCCATCGGTTTAGTTGGCTCCGCCTTCTTTATTTTAGGCGCGGTGGTGAGTCTGGCTTTTGGGTACCTGACCGACAAATACTCCCGAAAATACCTGCTGGCGCTGGTGGTACTGATCGGTGAAATCCCTTGTTTCATGACCGGCCTTCCCTATTTTACCAAAACCTATGAACAACTGCTTTTCTTACGTATTCTCACCGGTATCGGTGTCGGCGCGATCTTTCCCTTAACCTTTTCTCTAATCGGAGATTACTTCCGTCCCGAACACCGTCCGGTAGCCAGCGCCTGGGTGGGCGTAGCCTGGGCCATCGGTCAGCTTCTCGGTCAATCTATGGCCGGCTACATGGTCTCCACCTATGGCTGGCGACCGGCTTTTTTATTGGTCGCTGCCCCAAATTTCATTCTGGCCCCTCTTTTCTTAATTGTCGCTCAAGAACCCAAACGCGGCCAGAGTGAAGAGACCTTAAAAGATCTGATCGGGCAAGGGGGAGAGTACGCCAAACGAATTTCCTTGCGGGATCTGGGATTAATCTTTAAAAACCGCACCAATTTACTCTCCTTTTTGCAGGGCATACCCGGTTGTATCCCCTGGGGTGTGCTCCCCTTCTTTTTGATTGATTTCTACCGAATCCAAAAAGGCTTTCCTGTGGAAATTGCCACTACCTTAACGCTGGTCTTTGGGGTCGGCGCCACTCTGGGTGGTCTCTTCGGCGGTTTTATCGGGGAATCCCTTTATAAGAAAAACCCCACCCTGCTTCCTTTATCCATCGGTGGGGCCATCATCCTCGGAACTATCCCTTGGTTCCTCCTGCTGGGACTAGATTTTCCGGCCAATCCGGGCTGGAATTCCTTCCCCCTCCCGGCGCTCCTAGGGTTCCTCGCCGGTGTAGTGGCAACCTATGCCAGCCCCAATGTCAAAGCAGTATTATTGGACGTAAACCCGCCTGAACACAGAGGTTCGGTCTTTGCCGTTTTTAACCTCACCGACAGTCTGGGAAAGGGGGTCGGCCCCCTCTTAGGCGCCATAATGATTCAGGCGCTGGGTTATCCAGCGGCTATGAATGTAAGTGTGGCGGCTTGGCTCCCTTGCGGTCTGATCTACCTTTTAATCATGAAAACCTTCCGTCCGGATATAAGCTCGCTCCGAAGTTATCTAGAAGCCGAGGCGGCAAAATCCCTGCCACAGACCAAAGCTTAAACTGGAGTCTATAATAAAAGCACATACAAAAATGATGTGCATAAACCTTATACTGCAGTTACAGATAAACTTAATTCTATTAGATTTTGGATTCCATCGGGTTGCGGGGTTCAATCCCCATTCCTTCCAAACAGGATTTCAAGGCCGCCAAAGGTATTCCCCCTTCATATTTAACTTCCCCATTTACCAGTAAAAGGGGTAATCGGCATTTCTCTTTCTTAACCCTCCTAACCAGAGGGTTTTCTTCATCCTTTTCCAAATCCAAGAATTTGGCCTTGACCTGCTTGCCGTAGGCCAGTTCCAATCCTTGGATCAACCATTGAACCTGACGACTGAGGGTTACATTTCCCTCACAGCCCAACACCTTAGAGCCCGCGCCGATAAACGTCAATTCCACCTGCAACACACACACTCCCCTAGCTTAGTTTCCTGAATTTCTCCAATCCCACAAATTTACTGAATTCCTTCTGGAATAACAGGTCCACTGTGCCGATGGGCCCGTTTCTGTGTTTGGCGATGTTCAATTCGGTAATGCCTTTTCGCTCGGTCTCCGGTTCGTAATAATCTTCCCGGTATAAAAAACAAACCAAATCGGCGTCTTGCTCCAAAGAACCGGACTCCCGTAAGTCAGCCAAAGAAGGTCTCTTATTTTGCCTTTGTTCCACCGCCCGTGACAACTGGGAAAGGGCGATGACCGGCACAGACAATTCACGGGCCAAGGCCTTTAGAGAACGGGAGATTTCTGAAACCTCCTGTTGTCTGCTTTCGGTCCTTCCTCTGCTCTGCATCAATTGGAGATAATCAATAACAATCAACCCTAGTCCGTGTTCGGCCTGAATCCGTCGGGTTTTGGCCCTGATCTCCAGCGCGGAAACGTTGGGTGAGTCATCAATAAACATCTTGGCTTCACTGAGCCTACCCAAGGCATGGGACAAGCGGGGCCAATCCTCCTCTGTCAAATTCCCTGTTCTGATCCGTTGATTATCCACGCCCGCCTCTGCGCAAAGAAGTTTCATCGCCAGTTGTTCCTTGGACATCTCCAAACTGAAGACGGCCACGGGAATCTTTAAATGAGCCGCGGCGTTTTCCGCAATATTTAAAGCAAAGGTCGTCTTACCCATACTGGGACGGGCCGCTAAGATAATCAAGTCGGAGGGTTGCAGACCGGCGGTAAACCGGTCCAGGTCGGAAAACCCGGTGGGAACCCCGGTTACAGCGCCGTGAGATTCATAAAGCTTTTCAATTTGTTCAAAAGCCTCAATCAAAATATTCTTCAGGTTAACGATTGACCTACCAGTACGCCGATTGGCGATGGAAAAAATCTTTTTTTCCGCTTCGTCCAGAATGTTTTCCACTTCATTTTGTCCCTCATAACCCATGGCTACGATCTCAGTGGCGGCATGAATTAAGTTACGAAGCAGAGCCTTTTCTTCAATAATCCTGGCATAATACTCAACATGGGCGGCAGTAGGAACCGTATTGGCTAATCCGGTCAAATACGAGATTCCTCCCACTTTTTCCAAGGCGTTTCTCTGCCGTAATTCCTCTGTGACCGTAACCAAGTCCACTGGTTCACCCTTATTGGATAAATCTAGAACCACCTGATAAATGAGTCCGTGCGCCTCTTTATAGAAGTCTTCCGGCTTGATAACCTCCATCGCCCGGTAAATTGCTTCCTTTTCCAGAAACATCGCACCCAAGGTTGAACGCTCAGCCTCAATATTCTGGGGAGGCACCCTGTCTAATAACGGTTCACTCATATGTAATCCTCCTGGAACTAAAAATATTCACAAAACCAAACAGATTCCAAAAGCCGCAGATTACTGCGGCTTATTATTAAAGAATTTCAAATACGACTTTTAATGCCAGAGCCATGCCTTCATCAGTGAACCGGCATAAATGCCTCGTCCATTAATTCTTCCATGGTACTGACGGCCTTAACCTCAACCCCGTCCAAGATCCGGGGAATATCTTTCTCGTTTTCTTTAGGGATAAAAACCTGTCGTACTCCGGCTTGCTTTGCACCGTAAACCTTTTCAAAAATACCGCCGACACCCTTAACCTTTCCTTGAATCGATACCTCTCCGGTTACTGCAATATCCTGCCGGATCGGCCTTCGCAGCAAACTGCTGATTAAAGTCAAAGTAATAGCGGCCCCCGCCGACGGGCCGTCGATCCTGCCACCCCCGACCACATTTACATGGAGATCATAATCATTCAGATCAATTTCGGTGACCATCCGCGCCACCGAAGTAGCGTTAAAGACGGAGTCTTTTGCCATTGAACCCGCTGTTTCGTTGAACCGCAGTTTTCCTTTACCCTTTTCCACCGGAAAGGCCACGGCCTCCACTTCCAGGACAGAGCCGACAAAACCGCTGACCCCAAGGGCAAAAATCTTCCCGATCTCCCCGGTATTCTTGGCCTTAACTGTTATATACGGGGATAGCCTACTGATCCTGATGACCTCCAACAGGTCCTGTTTTTCCACTTTGACTACGGAATTAACGCCTGTGTTTCTATACACGGCCAACCCATAAGCATCCGCCAGGATCCCCACGGCTTTTCGTCCTTCAATAGTATATTCACTGATTAACTTGGGGATCTCCGGATCAAGCTCCGTATGCAAACGTTCCGCTGCCTCCCATACAATCTGTTCAATCGAATTTTGAGTCAGAGGCTCAAAATAAACCTCTCCGCACCGGGAACGCAAAGCCGGACTAATCTCAGAAGGATCTCTGGTGGTGGCCGCGACCAATACGAAGTCGGCCGGAGCGCCCTGGGTAAAGAGCTTCTTGATATACTTGGGAATTCCCGGATCATTCGGATCGTAATATGCGGAGTCAAATTTGACCCTCTTGTCTTCCAACACTTTTAGGAGCTTATTGGTGAGAATCGGGTCCATATCACCGATTTCATCAATAAATAAGAGTCCTCCGTGGGCGTCTGTAACCAATCCGGGTTTGGGCTCGGGGATACCTCCGTCCGCCAAATCTCTCCGTGCGCCTTGATAGATGGGATCGTGAACCGAACCTAAGAGCGGATTGGTTACCTCCCGCGGGTCCCAACGCAGAGTCGTCCCATCCACCTCCACAAACGGAGCTTCAGGCAAAAACGGCGTATAAGAGAGCTTTTTAGCCTCTTCCAAGACCAACCGGGCCACAGTGGTCTTTCCTACCCCCGGAGGACCATAAACGAGGACGTGCTGTGGAAAGGGTGAAGCAACCTTGGCCAAGAGTGCACGCACCGCCCCCTCTTGCCCCACCACTTCCTGAAGTTTAGCGGGTCGTAGTTTCTCTAAAGCCGAACGGGATAAAGAAACAGATTCCAACTTCTGAAGATCCTCTAATTTTTTTAAAGTATGTGGGTTGTCCGGACCGGTTGCCTCCTTCAAAACCTGCATTTTCACTTCTTTTACATATTCTTCATGTCTCTGCTGCATGCGTTCGGCGATTTTTTTCTCGATCTTTTCCTCAATGGTCTTCCGGGCAATAATATCTGCAATCTCATCTTGTATTCCATTAATAATTACCGGAATATCTTGTGAGGATGGTAAATCTTCTAAAGTGGGGTCTTCGTACACTAGCCTTTGTAAAGCCAGCACTCGCTCCTCTACCAGCTTAGAACGCATTAATTTGAGGGCGTCAAGTTTCCCCGCTTTAATCACTAATTTATCGGATCCATAAATACTGGCTAAAAGAGAATAGATGGCCGTAACCTGCCTTTGCAACTGATCATCCTTGGAAAAGTGCTCATGCCAGGAGATACTTTGGCTTTCTTCTCCGCGACCCTTTATTATGCTTTTCAATATGAACTCCTCCTTCGGCCTTTAACAACGAACCGCGGCTTACTCTCCAGCCACCACTTCTACGTGAAAAGTTGCGGTGACCCCGCGAAACAAATGAACACTCACTTCGTGCCGCCCCATTGATTTAAGGGAGGTATCCGGCAACTCCAATTTCTTTTTATCAAGTTCAATCCTGGTTTGCTTTAAAAGCTCTTCACAGATTTCTTTAGCGGTGATGGACCCAAAAAGTCTTCCACCCTCACCGGCTTTAGCTTCGAAAGTCAGAACCAAACCGTTGATTTTTTCCGCCACTTTTTTGGCTTCCGTCTCTTCCTCGATCTCTTTCTGCCTAATCCTGGTTTGCTCCTCCTTCAAGCGTTTTATATTTCCGGGAGTTGCTTCGACCACCAACTTTTTGGGAATCAAAAAATTCCTGGCATATCCCTCCGCCACGTCCTTAACCTGTCCTCTTTTACCTAAAGCCTTAATATTATCTAAAAGTATTACCTTCATAAAACATCACTCCTCAAAACTACTTCTGGTCGTTCACATCCTCATGGCCGTTTCTCCAACTCCGATAATATCGAAGTAACCTGGAAATATCTCCGTGCCACTTCTCCAGTTGATGTTCGTCCTCTAGATGAGACTTTAGTCTGCTTACGATCCTAGTATCCACATCTTCAAAACTAAGACCCACTCTTTCCCCTAAAAAATAGCAAGCGGTGATGATATTTGCCAACGCCTCTGTAGTCAGGTCCTGGCTGTTTTTGAGCAACGCCCGGAACAGGCTGGCTACTCCGTTTATAATCTCCGCCTTGAGCCACTCGATCAGTCTAATATTGCCAGCAATATCAATTTCTTGAGTGGAGCGGGTCATCATTCTTCCCCCTTTATCTTTTCCTTCTATTTCAACATGGGGTTTAGTTTTCCTTCCACAAAAGTATTGGAAAAAAAATAGCCCGGACCATTATAACACAGGTGTTATCTGGATAGAGCCGTTCGCTTGCTGCTGTTTATCAGGACGAATTTTGTCAGGACAAATTAGTTTTACATAATTTATTCTAGCACTAAAGATAGGTTAAAGAGAAGGAGGCCTGAAATAGCCTCCTTACTCGTTTAAACCTGGTGTGTTTCTAGTCGCTGCTATAAGGCAACAATGCTACTTGTCTTGCCCGCTTAATTGCGATCGTCACCTGTCGCTGATGATGAGCGCAATTTCCGGAAATCCGCCGGGGGAGGATCTTTCCTCTTTCAGTAATAAATTTCCGTAGGCGCCCTACCTCTTTATAATCAATAGTTTGAATTTTGTCTACACAAAATGTACATACTCGTCTCTTCTTCTTTCCTCTTTCCCGAGCCATTGTTTTCACCTCCACATTTCAACCCAGTAAAGACACGCTTGATCAGCCCTCATAAGGGATCATACATCAACTGCGTGCTTTAAAGGTATTTCAGAACTAAAATGGTAAATCATCGAGGTTAATCTCATCGTTCTCGTCTGCTTCATCGTTATTATTCACCCCGGAATCATTTGCCCCGTCTGTAGTCCGGTCTCCCCACTCCAGAAACTGGACGTTTCTGGCGATTACTTCAGCCACGCGCCGTCTTTGACCGTCTTGCGCTTCATAACTGCGAATCTGCAAACGACCCTCCACCGCGACCAATCTGCCTTTGCGAAGATGATTGGCACAGTTTTCAGCCAGTTTTTGCCAAGTGACAATCGGAATAAAGTCAGTCTCCCTTTCGCCGGCTTGGTTCGCAAAACGCCGGTCAACGGCCAGGGTAAAATGGGTTACCGCTACACCGTTCGGGGTATAACGCAGTTCGGGATCCCTGGTCAGTCTACCGATTAATACAATATGATTCACTCTTCAACACCACCTTTTCTTAGGTGTTGGACTTAACGATTAGATGACGAATGACGTCGTCGGAAATTCTTAAGACCCGATCTAATTCGCTAATGAGCGAACCGGAGCCTTTGATCTCCATAAGCAGATAGAAACCTTCATTAAAGCCTTGAATTTCGTAAGCAAGCCGCCGTTTTCCCCACCGGTCCGCTTTGGTGATCTCGCCTTCGTTATTCTTGATCACCTCTTCAAACTTGGTGATGGCGTTCTCCAGTACCTCTTCCTCTAATTGCGGCTTGAAAATCATTACTGCTTCATAGGTTGCCATCAACTAACACCTCCTCCCTTTGGACTAATGGTCCCAAAAATCTATTGGGACAGGGAAGTCGCGCTTTCTTGCGCCACAAATATTATTATAACACTAATTGTCATTTCAGACAAGCTATACCTCAGCGGAATATTCAGTGAAGACACTACTTATTACCTTTTTTAATCCTTTTTCAAACTTTATCCGGGGAATTAAAATAATCCGGCCACAGGTCAAACACTTCAGCCGAAAATCCATGCCAACCCGTAAAATCTCCCAGTCTGTTCCGCCGCAAGGGTGAGGCTTTTTCATCCGCACCTGATCCCCAACAAAATACTTTCCGGGTTGTTTCATCCGCTAATCCCCCCTTATTTTGTGTAGCGCCACCGCCGCACGGTTGCAGATATTTCCCATACTTCAAACCTCAAGCCTAGGGCTTTGAAACCCAGCGTCTTACTAATCCCTAGGGCTAGTAGATTAAACACCGATTAATTTGTTATATTCCTTCGCGGTCATCAGGTGATCCAGCTCCTCGCGTTTAGTCCATTCAATCAGAGCGATCCAACCCCTACGGAACGGATCCTGATTTAGAAATTCCGGACTGTGTTGTAATTCATCATTGACCTCCAAGATCTCCCCGGAAAATGGAGCATATAATTGAGACACTGCATTAATCGCCTCAATCTCGGCCAGCCGCCCATGTTGTTTTATTTTTTCTCCCTCCGCCGGAAGATCAATGTAAACCACATCACCTAATTTATTTTGAAAATATTCTGTAATACCGACCACGGCTTTATTCCCATCCACCCGTACCCAGGCATGGTCTGATGAATATTTCAAATACTCCGGAGTCACCAATATACCCCCATTCATGCTTTGACTATTATCCCATGCCGAAAGCACCAATTGATGACTTGATCATATAATGAAGCATTCAGGTTGTAAAGGGTTTAGAAAAAAAAGGAGGAAAATCTGATGTGTCGACTGTTGGCGGGAATTTTAAATCCGATCCTTAAAAAAAGAGGGAAGACTGTGATCTTAATTTTTCGTAAAAACAACAAAATATAAACCCGATTTCGGGTTTTTCTTTTTCTTGTGCTTATTTTTATTATGGGTGCTGAATTGTTTTAAACCTGGTAGATAAAAGTATTTAATGTTCAGGCGGAGGAAAATCGATCAGGTTGACATCTCCAGAAATAACTTGTGCCTGCTTACCTTCTTCATCCTCCACGACCAGGCCGCCGTGGTCTTCTATGCGGATCGCTTTTCCCTGGTAAACCCGACGTCCGTCTGTCACCTCAACCCTATTCCCTAAAGTCGCCGAGTGTCTCCGGCAATAAGTAAGTGTCCTTTCAAAACCGCTTCGTATGGCATTAGTGTACTCCTCCTCCAGCTGTTTTAGGTATTTCCCGAGCAAATCCAGTCTGGAAAAGGGTTTCTTCTGACCGAGGATACTCCGTAATGATCCGGCTTTTTCTCGAATTTCCTCGGGGAAGTCCACAGATTCTTGGTTTATATTAATCCCTACACCCAAAATCAAATATTCTAACCTTCCCATCTCCCCGGAAAGTTCAGTCAAAATCCCGGAAACCTTCCGTCCTTCCAGATAAAGATCGTTCGGCCACTTGACTAAGGGTCTTCTATGCGCCTCTTGGTAAATGGCTTTAGACAGGGCAACGGCCGCCACCAGAGTCAGTTTCGGGAGTTCGTTAGGAGGCAATTGGGGTTTTAAGATTAAACTAAAACAAAGGCCGATTCCGGCTGGGGAAAACCAGGCTCTCCCCAGCCGACCCTTACCTGAGGTCTGTTTTTCCGCCAAAATTAATGTGCCTTCCGGCGGTGATGTTAGGATTAATTCTTTCGCCCTTTGGTTGGTGGAGGGTAATTCATCATAATATTCCATTTTTCTCCCGATAAATTCCGTCTCCAGTTTCCCCATAACTTCCCAAGGGTATATCCGATCGGGCTTTTCGACCAAGAGATAGCCCTTACTGGGATGGGCTTCAATCTTATACCCTAATTTCCGTAGACCCTTAACCTGTTTCCACACAGCGGATCTAGTCATTCCCATCTTCGTCGCCAGATCCTCCCCGGAGACATAGGCTTCGTTGGCCAATAGGTCCAGTAAAAAACCGGTCATAGTATAATTATGCATGGTATATCTCCTTCAGATCACAGCCTGCGCCCTTTCTTGCCGGTAACTCCGGAGAAAACTTTCCAACCGGTCAAGGGCGAGCTTCAATTCATGCAATTCCGGGAGAAAAACCACGCGGAAATGATCCGGCGCCGGCCAGTTAAATCCGGTCCCCTGCACCAAAAGAACTTTTTCTTGCAAAAGTAAGTCCAGGATGAATCGCATATCATCCCGCAACCCGAAGCGGCTTGAATCAAGCTTGGGAAACATATAAAAGGCCCCTTTAGGTTTGATGCAGGAAACACCGGGAATAGAATTTAAAGCCTCAAAAGCATAGTCTCTTTGTTTTCTAAGGCGACCGCCGGAGAGAACCAGATCTTTGATGCTTTGGTAACCTTCTAAGGCGGTTTGAATCGCGTATTGCGCCGGTACATTACTGCACAGGCGCATGGAGGCTAAGATGTTCAGCCCCTCCAGATAGTCTGTGGCCAGATCCTTTCTTCCGCTGATCACCATCCACCCGGCTCTGAATCCGGCAATGCAGTGAGATTTGGAGAGCCCATTGAAGGTAATGAAGAGCGTCTCGTCAGACAAGGAGGCGGTGGAGGTATGCTCTACCCCGTCATATAAAATCTTGTCGTATATCTCGTCCGAAAAGACAACTAACTCATGTTGGACGGCAATCTCTACAATCTTCCGTAAAAGCTCCACCGGATAAACCGCACCTGTGGGGTTATTAGGGTTAATCACTACTATCCCTTTGGTTTTGGGGGTAATTTTCCGGTTAATATCTTCCAAATCCGGAACCCAGTCCGCCGCCTCATCACAGATATAATGCACGGCTTTTCCTCCGGCCAAGTTGACCGCGGCCGTCCACAACGGATAATCGGGAGCGGGAATTAGGATCTCATCTCCGTTGTCCAAAAGTCCCTGCATGACTTGGACAATTAATTCACTGACCCCGTTACCGATATAAATGTCATCAATTCCCACTCTGGAAAGTCCCTTTTTTCGGCAATATTCTCTAATGGCTTCGCGAGCGGGAACAATCCCCTTCGAATCACTATAACCGGTAGCATTCAAAAGATTTTCGGTCACCTCATGGATGATATCGTCCGGCGCCGCTAATCCAAAGGGCGCCGGGTTTCCGATATTCAACTTAATTAGTTCCTGCCCTTCTGCTTCTAGGCGTTTGGCTTCATCCATGACCGGCCCTCTGATATCATAACAGACGTGATTAAGTTTGGTTGATTTTTTTAAAATCCTCATTTTTGGTTCCTCCCATTTATAAAGTGCACTGATGCAGGCTTCCCGTATTAAATAATTAAGCCCAATTGAATTTCATTCCATTGCCCGTACTACTTCCCCGATGATCTTAATTCCTTCCTCGATCTGCTTTCGTCCAACCCGGGAAATCCCCAACCGGAATGAACTCTTTCCTTCGCCATTGGTGTAAAAAATATCTCCCGGCATAAACAGAACATTCCTTCTATAGCATTCAGCCAGTACTTGACGAGAATCTAAACCGGCCAATTTAATAAAAATATGCAACCCGCCTTCACCCCAAATTCGTGTGGACGGGATATGTTCCTTTGCAAGTTTACCGGCGTACCCATGACGGTCCTTATAAACCCTCCTCGCCTTACGTAGATACTTTTCAAAATAGCCGCTTTGTAAATATTCATAGAGAATGGCCTGATCCGGGAAGGAGGTATGTATATTAACACTTCGCTTTACACTCTCCAAGTAAGAGATGAGGTTACGCTCTCCGATGACCCAGCCGATCCGCAACCCCGGAAAGAGAATCTTGGAAAAACTGCCGATATAGATTACGCCATTACCTTTCCCGGCCAGTGAAATCAAGGGCGCCACATGGGACCCGGAGTATCTGAGCTCTTCATTGAATCCGTCTTCAATGATAGGAACCTGATACTCAGTGAAGATCCTTAAGACTTCCCCTCTTTTTTCTGGAGACATTACCAATCCGGTAGGATTATGATAAGACGGGATTAAGAACCCGGCCTTTACACCCCCGGCAGAGAGGACCTTTTTCAGCAAGTCGATACGCACCCCGTCTTCCTTCATCTCTACCCCCACAATCTCCAAACCGGAGAGGCGCATAATTTTAATTGCCGTATTATGCGTGGGATT
>Ga0079223_10001157_pt1 | contig 15306 bp, 17 predicted proteins | sample Stecom2011_FD_75072 | JGI IMG/M metagenome (GOLD analysis project Ga0079223, IMG submission 75072) | Agricultural soil microbial communities from Utah to study Nitrogen management - Steer compost 2011 | ecosystem: Environmental > Terrestrial > Soil > Agricultural land | place: USA: Utah... | reverse complement strand
GCCCTTAACTATAGTATTGGGCACTGACGATGTTATTTTGACGATCAGGTTGCCCGCTGGGCAGCCACATAGGAGAAACAACGCTATGGCATCCCCAAGCGGACAGCAAAATCAGACCCAGGACGATCAGGTACTGCAATACGTAACGTTTCGTCTGGATGAAGAAACATACGGTCTTAATGTCATGCAGATTCAGGAGGTGCTACGGCACACCGAGATTGCCCAGGTTCCCGGTGCGCCGGACTATGTGCTTGGCATTATCAATCTGCGCGGTAACGTCGTTACGGTTATTGATACCCGGCGTCGCTTTGGTTTGGCAGACGCAGAGATAACCGATGCAACCCGAATTGTGGTGATGGAGTCAGAAGATCAGGTTATGGGGATACTGGTAGATTCCGTGGCCGAAGTGGTTTACCTGAAAGCCAGTGAAATCGAAACAGCCCCGAATGTGGGTAATGTAGAAAGCGCCAGATTTATTCAGGGCGTGTGCAACAAAGATGGCGTGCTGATCATCTTGGTCGAGTTCGACAAAATGTTGTCAGAGAACGAGTGGGCAGAAATTACATCACTGTAAGAGCATGATATTTTGCTGCCGTGATGCCGATGGATGCCTCTCAATATTAATAACGGGAGACGTTCATTATGTTTTCAGAAATTTCTGCTTTACTTCCCTGGTCGTTGACCGTTTTCGCGCTGTCTCTGGTCTTGATTCAGGCCGTATTACACGGGCGACAGATCCGGCAGCTTCAGGCATCACTCAAAATCCGATGCGACACGTTGGGCCGGGAGTTGCACGCTACAACCAGCGGCAGCATGGGTGTTGGTCAGAGACTTGTTGCCTGCGAACGACAGTTGCATGAGTTGCGTATCACCATGGAGGAGATGCGTCAAAACGACCCCTTGCGAATTTCCTACGACGAAGCCTCGCGCCTGGTTGATCTTGGTGCCGATATAGACGACCTGATGAATACCTGTGGTATTTCACGCCCGGAGGCTGAGCTTGTCTCCGCACTAAAAAAACGTGAAGCGGCCTGATCAGCCAGGTGGCATGTCTCCATCAGATTGAGAGGTGTTTCTGTTAGCAGGCTGGGCGTCTTCGGGCGTTCGCCCGCGGATATGGAAAGCGAACGCCAGAATTTCTGCGATCACCCGGTAAAGGTTTTCTGGTATTTCATCATTCAGGGATAGCCGTGCCAGAATGCTGGCCAGTTCGGCATTTTCATACAGTGGAACACCATGCTCGCGGGCAATGCGGACAATTTCATCCGCCAGTTCGTGAGTGCCTGTGGCAGTGATTGTAGGTGCCTTTTCACCGTCATATTTAAGTGCGATCGCGGCATTGGTATAGGTTGTTTCGGTCATGCGCGAGTATCCACCAGTCTGTGTTCCAGCCGTGTTATTGAAGTCTGTGGGAATCCCCGCCGGCAATCGAGATCTGCCACCTCCAGCCCAAGATCTGTCAGGCTTCGCCGCAATAACGGCAACTCTTCATTCACCTGTCGCAGGGTTGTTTGTTTTTCTGCCCATACTCTGGCACTGACGGTGTGTTGGCGCAGAGTTACGTCGAACTGTAGTGGGCCGGCATCGTCCAGATCCATCGCCAGCGATAACCGCCACTCACCAACGGCTGATTTGCGCTTGCTCCGCCGGTTTTCCTGTTCGCTTGCCTGCTGCTCGATACGAAGCTGAGCAATTCTGGGTTCGTTCTGGGGTGTTACCCAAGGCAGTTCCAGCAGCACGGTGGATACCGGGGCAGGGGTGTCGCCGCCCGCTCTTGCCGTCAATACCTGGCTGTGAAGCTGATTTACGGTAATTCGATTGAGCATGCCGGCCAGTAACCGAAGCATTTGCCCAACCGTGCTCGCCTCTGTGCCCGAGTGCGGCGCCTGCGACAGTGCTTGTGGAAACTGTAGCGGTGCCTGCATTAACTCAGGGCTGGCCAGCGGTGTAAGGCGGTTAAACTGCTCGGAATCGTGGCCTTGTTGAGCGAGTAGTGCGGTAATTATCCGTCCGATAGCCAATTTCAGATCCGGAAGATTGGCGGAGGGTGCCTGCAGCAACCGGGATTCGGCAAACACACCGCTTTCTGAGAGCCATTGCTTTATCTGTTGCAGTGTTTGCTCCTGGCCACCACTTCCCGGACGCAAGCTGCTGCTGGCAGGCATTCCGGCGAGAATCTGCCGGATTGCCTGACGGGCTGCTTCGGGGAGTAACTGGGCGCTCTGTGCCGAAGGCAAAAGCCCGGGGCTGGGTTCTGGCTTCAGACCCTGATTCAAGCTGGTAAGCAATTTGGCCAGCCCGGTCGCCAGATTCAGTTGCCAGGGCATGCGCTGGGCAAGAGCCCTGGCAATTCCGGCTTCCTGAGCGGGGGCTAGCTTGCCCATCAGTTGCAATTCGTTGCCGGCGCGCATAACTTTTATCCAGTCGCCAGGGGCAAGTTCCGTTTTGCCGATGGTGGCTTGTATCAATAATGACTCGCCCCGGATATCCAGCAGCAATTCTGAAGATACAGCACCAGCACGGTTAATAATGCTGGCGACTCTGGCAAGCGTGGCCTCCTGATTGGCCAGTTGCAGCTTGTCGAGCTGATGCCGGGCAGATAGGGCCGTGGTCTCACGCACGGCGGCTGCCGCATCTGCGGGCCGATCCGCCGGCGCTGTCGCTTGGCCGGGTGGCGGAAAAGGCTGTTGGCTGCTGGGTAGCTTCATTAATGACCGCGTTGATGTTGAAAAAGAGTATTTTACAATCGCTTTCGCTATAATACGCCGCGCCGGCAATTCTTGCCGTGAGTAATGCCTGAACTTTCTGTCAGGTATAGATACATCCGATGCCGCTACAGCATGCATCGTCCTGGTTACGGGGCCCTGATGTCTGAGCCGTTATTACAGGCTGTCGATCTGCAGTGCGAAAGAGATGACCGGTTGTTATTCCGTAACCTTTCATTCTCCATACTGCCCGGTACCATTACCCGTGTCGAGGGGCCGAACGGCTCTGGGAAAACCACATTATTGCGTATTCTCGCAGGACTTAATGATGCCTGGTCTGGCGAGTTAAGCTGGCGTGGGCGTCCGATGCAAGGCCAACGAGAAGATTTCCTTCACAACATGCTCTATCTGGGACACCGGCCGGGTATAAAATCACTGCTGACACCGGTTGAGAATCTGCATGCTCTGATGGCTGGCCGGCAGCCGGTTGCCGAAGGCGTTTTGCGTCAGGCGCTGAAAGGAACCGGATTGGCGGGGTTTGAAGATGTACCCTGCCGCAACCTGTCTGCAGGGCAGCAGCGTCGAGTTGCTCTGGCACGCCTGCTAATTGCCAATGAACCCTTGTGGTTGCTGGACGAAGTGTTTACTGCTATTGATGCCAGTGGCGTTGCCGCCATTGAAGCCCTGCTGCAGCAACGGGCTGCTGAAGGTGGAGCGGTAGTTGTAACAACTCATCACAATCTTCAATTGCCTGATCTACAGAGTATTGTACTTGGGGAGAGGGCAGCGTTATGAATACCGGCCCCGGCGTAGGTACATTTCACGCGATGAAAGCAGTCTTCACCCGCGATCTGAAAGTTGCTTTCCGTCAACGGCAGGACTTGCTCAATCCGCTGTTGTTCTTTGTAATAGTTGTTACCCTTTTTCCCCTGGGAGTCAGCCCGGAAGTCTCGTTTCTTCAGGAGGCAGGTGCGGGCATCCTCTGGGTGGCGGCGCTGCTGTCGGTATTATTGTCCCTGGACCATCTGTTCAGGCACGATTTTGACGATGGCACTCTGGAGCAGTTAGTGCTGCAACCCCAGCCATTATTTTTGCTGGTGCTGGCAAAAACACTCGCACATTGGGTGCTTACAGGTTTGCCGTTGGTGCTGCTAACACCGGTTTTGGGGGTTATGGTGCATTTGAACGGGAACTCTATAGCTGTTTTGTGTCTAACGCTGTTGATTGGCACACCGGTTCTGAGCCTGATTGGTTCAATAGGTGCAGCATTGACCCTTGGTTTGCGATCGGCAGGTGTACTTTTGTCCCTGCTTATTATTCCGTTGTATATTCCGGTTCTGATTTTTGGCACAGGATCCGTGGCAGCAGCGACGGATGGAGCGTCAGTGAGTGCGTATCTGGCTTTAATGGCTGCATTTCTGGCTCTGGCTGTAACGCTGGCTCCTTTTGCCGCGACAGCGGCTTTGAAAATCAGCCTGTCCAATGGCTAGGAATAACGTGATGGCTTACAGAGTATGCATCTGATGTGGAAGATTTTTCATAAGCTGGGATCGCCCAAGTGGTTTTTTGGAATTGCCACCCGGCTAATGCCCTGGTTTCTGGTGCTGGGTGTTGGTTTATTGATGGTCGGCATTGTCTGGGGTTTGGCTTTTGCACCCAGAGATTACCTCCAGGGTAACAGTTACCGTATTATCTTTATTCATGTACCAACGGCGTTTCTTGCTCAGTCTGCCTATATCATGATGGCGTCGGCGGGACTGGTGACTCTGGTTTGGCGAATGAAGCTTGCCGATGTGTTTGTCAGGGCTGTCGCACCGGTAGGTCTTGTTCTGACGTTTCTCGCTCTGTTTACCGGAGCCGTCTGGGGCAAGCCAACGTGGGGAACTTGGTGGGTATGGGATGCCCGGTTAACGTCCATGCTTATATTGCTGTTTCTCTATGGTGGCGTGATTGCTTTAGACAGGGCAATCAGCGATGAAAAACTGGCCGCACGGGCGGTGGCAGTTCTGCTGCTTGTTGGTGTGGTGAATATCCCTATTATCAAATACTCCGTAGATTGGTGGAATACTTTGCACCAAACGGCCACCTTTACACTTACCCAAAGGCCAACCATGCCGGCTGAAATGTGGGTGCCGTTGCTGCTGTCAGTGCTTGGTTTATATCTATTGTTTGGTTGGCTGGCATGTCTGCGCATGCAAACAGAAATTTTGCGCAGAGAACATCGTACGCGCTGGGTAAAGGAATTTGTTATGGCGGGGAGGGGTTAACGAATGGAATTTGACTCGTTCTCTGCGTTTATTGCTATGGGAGGCCATGGCCCTTATGTGTGGGCCTGTTATGGTGTGTTTTTTGTTTTGTTATCGGCGGTGATGATCTGGTCCGTGCAGAGCCAAAAGGCTGTTATAGAAGCTTGTCGCCGTGTGTACGAAACTCAGGGAGCTGAAAGCTCTGGCAAAGTTTCTCACGCATCGGCCACATTTAAACGGGTTAATGTTTCTAACGACTGAATGGCAGGTATTGAATGCATCCAATTCGTAAAAAGCGGCTGACAATTGTTCTGTTCCTGTTGGCGGGCCTGGCCGTTGCCGTAGGCTTGACCACCTACGCATTGCGGCAGAATATTAATTTGTTCTACGACCCTTCTCAGATTTCTGCTGGCGAGGCTCCTGTGGACGTCAGAATTCGCGCCGGAGGTATGGTTGAGGAAGGCTCGGTCGTGCGAGATCCGGACAGCCTGAAGGTGGTGTTTCGGGTAACCGATTTTAATGCTTCGGTGGTGGTGGAATATGTCGGGATTTTGCCAGACCTGTTTGCTGAAGGGCAGGGTATCGTTGCCATGGGGCGCCTCGACAACAATGGTCGATTTGTAGCGGACCAGGTGTTGGCAAAACATGATGAGAATTACATGCCACCGGAAGTTGAAGATTCTTTAAAAAAGGCGTCTGAGGCTCGCGGTGAGACTGCAGGGTCTGTGAAACCTGTGACTTATTGATCATTCACTAACAGCTATATAGCTGGAGGCATTGATGTATCCGGAACTTGGACAGCTTGCACTGATCATCGCGCTGTTGTTGGGGGCGCTTCTTGCCGTTGTGCCCCTGGTTGGGTCTGTTACCGGCCGGGAGAATTTGCAGGCGTTTGCAAGACCGCTGGCCTCGGGAATGTTTGTTTTCGTCGGGCTGAGCTTTGCAGTGCTGGCCCATGCGTTTATGACCGATGATTTTTCAGTGGCTTATGTGGCCAATAACAGTAATAGCCTGTTGCCCTGGTATTATAAATTCAGTGCTGTCTGGGGTGGCCATGAAGGGTCACTGTTGTTGTGGATACTGTTGCTTGCAGGCTGGACGCTGGCTGTGGCCATTTTCAGCCGTCGCTTACCGGCCGTGATGGTTTCGCAGGTACTGTCGGTAATGGGTATGGTTACCTTCTGTTTTCTTCTCTTTATTATTATGACCTCCAACCCGTTTGATCGGTTGTTGCCCAATGTGCCGGCCGATGGCGCCGATCTGAATCCGCTGTTGCAGGACATCGGTCTGATCATGCACCCACCCATGCTGTATATGGGTTATGTGGGCTTCTCCGTGGCCTTTGCTTTTGCTATAGCCGCGCTGATCAACGGCCGGCTTGATGCCGCTTGGGCACGCTGGTCCCGCCCGTGGACAACGATCGCCTGGGCGTTTCTGTCTGTGGGTATCGCCCTGGGTAGCTGGTGGGCTTACTACGAACTTGGCTGGGGTGGCTGGTGGTTCTGGGATCCGGTAGAGAACGCATCGCTTCTGCCCTGGCTTTCGGGTACGGCACTCATGCACTCTCTGGCGGTTACCGAGAAGCGCGGTGTTTTCAAAAGCTGGACTGTACTGCTGGCCATTGTTACTTTTTCCCTGAGCCTGATGGGTACCTTCCTGGTACGTTCAGGTGTGCTGACTTCTGTACACGCTTTTGCCTCTGACCCGGAACGGGGTATTTTCCTGTTGGGATTACTGGCCTTTACAATACTCGCCAGTCTTACCTTGTATGCGTTTCGTGCTCCTGTAGTTCATGCCAGAGCTCATTATGGATCGCTCTCAAGGGAAATTTTCCTCCTGCTGAACAACGTGTTGCTGGTGTCTGCCACTTTGCTGGTGAGTATTGGCACGCTGTATCCGCTGATACTCGATTATCTGGATATGGGTAAACTGTCCATTGGCGAACCATTTTTTAACATGACCTTCAGCCCACTGGTCGTAGCTGCCGCTCTGCTTCTTGGGGTGGGAATCTTTTCACGCTGGAAGAAAACCGATGCGGGCTGGTTAGGCCGTAAACTTTTGTGGCCGCTTGCCGTCAGTGTTCTTGTCAGCACCGCTGTAATCCTTGGCTATGGTGACTTCAAGCCGTGGGCCTTCGCTGGCATTTTCAGCGCTGTGTGGATTGCGGTGGCCACGGGCTGGGATCTCTGGGATAAATCCTCTTCACGCAAGGGGCGTATCCACGGCCTTCGACGCCAGTCCAGAAGTTACTACGGTATGGTGCTGGGGCACCTCGGGCTGGCAATGACCATCGCCGGTGCTACCGTCGTTTCGAATTATGGTATTGAGCGCGATGTACGCATGGAGCCCGGTGATGTCGCAATGGTAGGGGATTATCAGTTTGTCTTTGGTGGTATTGGTGAACGCCAGGGCAAGAATTTTACCGCCCAGTACGGGAGCTTTGACGTACTGCTGGATGGCAAGAGAGTGGCCCGGCTACACCCGGAGAAGCGACAGTATGCTGTAGGTATGAGCGTCATGACTGAAGCGGATATTGATGGCGGGCTGTTCCGCGACATCTTTATCGCCATTGGCGAGCGTCTTTCTGACAATGCCTGGGCTATCCGCTTGCAATACAAGCCACTCGTGCGCTGGCTATGGCTTGGTGCGTTACTGATGGCAGCAGGTGGTGGGCTGGCAGTTTCTGACCGCCGTTACCGGCTCAAGGTGCGTGTCAAAAACTCTGAGGCAGCACCAGTTCCGCCAGCCAAAGAGCCTGGAACGCCTGCCGGAGTGGTTTCATGAGGCGAATATTATTGTTTCTCCCGCTTCTTGCTGCACTGGTGCTTGGCATCATTTTGTTCGCGGGAATTGGCAAGGATACCCAAACACTCGAATCTGCGTTAGTAGGTAAGCCTGTCCCTGCTTTTGTGCTGACAGACTTGCACAACCCGGACATAAAGCTGAATCAGGAGCTGTTTCAGGGCAAAGTCCGCTTGCTGAATGTGTGGGCAACCTGGTGTCCATCGTGCCGTGATGAGCATGCCGATCTTATGTGGTTAGCGCACGAAAAAGGCGTAACCATTATCGGGCTGGACTATAAAGATGACCGGACAGATGCTCTAACCTGGCTGGACCGGCTTGGCAACCCTTATCACACCGTTATTCACGATCCAAAAGGAACACTGGGTTTTGATCTTGGTGTTTATGGCGCTCCGGAAACCTTTGTGATTGATGCCAAAGGTATAGTGAGATATCGCCATGTTGGTGTGGTCAATGAAAGAGTATGGGAAAACGACCTGCTGCCTGTTATCAATAGCGCCAGAGAGGACAGTTGATGTTCCGGCTATTTTCTTTGTTGGTATTTTTTGCAATCGCTGGTTTCGTGTCTGCAGATGTTGCAAATGTCTATGACTTTGACACGGTGCAGCAGGAACAACGCTTCCAGAAACTTGCTGAGGAGTTGCGTTGCCCGAAATGCCAGAACCAGAATATTTCAGATTCGGATGCTCCGATCGCAAAGGATATGAGAGACGAGGTTTACCGAATGATGCTCGATGGTGCGAGTAATGAAGACATAGTGAATGCGCTGGTAGCTCGCTTTGGTGAGTTTGTCCGATACAAGCCGGAGCTGGAAAAACGCACTCTGTTGCTCTGGGCTACACCAATAATTGCAGTGTTTGGCGGGCTTTTGATTGTTGCTGGTGTGGTTATCCGCTCACGCCGCAGCGATGGTCGCGCACCAACACTCACCGCCGATCAAAAAGCCAGAGCTGAAAAGTTGCTAGCAGAGAGTGAGTAGGGGCGCAACTCCCAAACCTGCCTCACGCTCTGATGCACCCACCATTAAACCTGTGACGATATTTTCATGACAGAAACTTTCTGGATTGCCGCAACAATATTAATCGTATTTTCGTTGGCGTTTGTGCTCTACCCGGTATTTTTTCAACCATCAGACAGCCACGAGCGTATTGATCTCAGGCATCAGAATCTGATGGCTTACCGAAGCCGTATGGAAGAGCTGGAGAGAGAACACGACGCTGGCACGCTAGGTGACTCAAACTATCACCACATGAAAGAAGAGCTTGTTGCGGCGATGCTGGACGATGTATCCGATCATGCTCCGCCATCACGGTCGGTCAGCGGCCGGCGGTCAGCAATAATCATCGGTGTTCTGTCGGTTATGCTGTTGCCGCCAGCAACCTACTTTCTTTATCAGGAGTGGGGAGCGATGGATAAGGTAGAGCAATTCATTGCCATGCAGAAAATGGGCGACACCAACGCAGCCCGGGCTGCCCAGATGATCGAGCTGACCACCGATCTGAGAAACAAACTTGAAGCCAGCCCCGATAACCCCGATGGCTGGGCCATGCTGGGCCAATCTTATATGCGTCTGGAAAAATATCAGGATGCAGCCGCTGCCTACCAGAGGCTGGCAGAAAATGTTTCAGAGGATACCCAGTCCAGCGCTGTGGCGCTGGGCCTTGCCGCCCAGGCTCTGTTCTTTGAAAGTCAGGGGGCGATGACAAAGAAAGTGACCACAGCCATTGAAGCAGCCCGCGCATTAAATCCGGATGAGGTTAACGTGCTGGGGTTATTGGGTGTTCATGCGTTCAGTCAACACAATTACCGCGATGCCATCCAGTACTGGACGCGTATTGTGGAGGTTGCTCCCAATCACCCCCAGATTGCGGTTATTCGTGGTGGCATAGAAGAGGCTTATCAACGCCTGGGTGAGGAGTCTCCAGCGGTCGTAGACGCTGCCGTCGATGCGGGCCCGGGAGTCAGAGTGCGGGTGACATTGGCCGATGCATTCAGAGATCAGGTGCCCGCAGATACAACGCTGTTTGTGTTTGCAAAACAGGATGATGGTGTCGCTGGCCCACCTTTGGCGATTGCGAGATTAACCGCAGGAGACTTACCTGCAGACGTGCGGCTTGATGACAGTAAATCCATGTCCCCGCAGGCAAAAATATCCAATGCAGGAAAAGTCATAGTAACGGCCAGGCTCAGCCGCTCTGGAAGCGCCGTGGCGCAGGCCGGAGACTGGCAGGGCAGTCTTGATACTCCTCTTACGGTATCCAGCGAGCCTGGCGAGCCAGTCAGCCTGATTATCGATAAACAGCTGACCAACTGATCAGCGCAAGCTGTGGCGGCCGGGTAGTCGGTTTAACCGGAAAGACCCTTTGGGTATAGCGGTGGCAGTCCGGATTCAGACGGTGCTGTTGCCGCGGTTTGACGCACCCTCTCCAGCGCACTGACGAGTGCTTTGGCATCCCATCCATCAGATGTTTCCGATCTGGCACCTGTTGCAAACAGGTGCTCTTGCAATTTTGCAAGCTCATCGCGCAACCCGGGATCGTCACAGAACGCCACAGCCTCAGCCGCTGTGCGAAAATTGCGGCCCGGAACGCGGATATTCATCCAGCGAGTCAGTAACACCGGTGTTGAAGGTGACGCTTTCTTTGCAGCATCAATCAGTTTGTCAAAAGTCGGTTTTTCCTGATCAAGCGCACTGACACTTTGTCGTGCTCTCCGGTTAATCCCTTGTCTTCGGGACTGCCACCAGGCTGCCATTGTGAGAAACCAAAGTACTAAAATGGTAAGACTTACCCATTGCCATACGGAATCAGAGCTTTTCACCAACACATTGTTAACTGCAGAGGTCGTTGTTTCTGAACTTTTTTCAGATTTGCCTTCCGATGGTGTGCTTGTTGTTACCGAGGCGGCCGTACCGGCTGAAACCTCTAAGACTTGTGCGGGTATAATGGCCACCTGCTCACTGTCGGTTGTCGTATTCCACCAGGGAATACGTATCTCCGGAAGCTCCATTTTCCCGGTTTGAACAGGAACTAAAGCCGTGGTCTGCGTCAGCGTAGACTCCAGGCCGGCTGCGGTCACCTCGGTAGATCTTTCGGGCTGATCAGGGTAACTGCGAAGACCGTCAGGAGTCGTGACAGACAATGGCGGCAGTGCCTCTGATGGCAGGCCCTCGGCTTTGAGCGTTAGTTTGCGGGTGAGGTTATCGCCGGTCTTAACCTGCATGGGGGAGGGTAGCCCGGTTTGCTCAAGTGTCAGGTTGCTTGCGGGTAGCCAGGTATTGCCGGTAAACCCAGGCGGAATGTCCTTAACGGGGATATCAAAAAGTTGTTGGCTGTCCCTGAGAAACTCCAGCTTGCCATTGGCATCCCGTGCCTGACCTTCAAAACGAATGGGTTCAAGTGAAAAATTGCCCGGCTGTTGCGGGAATATCGCGTACCTGCGTTCGACCACCCGATAATTCACCCCATCCCGATAGCGGGAAAACTCCCGCTGTTTGCCCAGTTGTTCTATGATGGCATTCGGATTCTCCGGAGCGGAAAGGTCGCCACGAATCAGGTTGCCGGTGAAAAACAGGCGAATTGTCAGAACAAGCTGCTCTTGCACATAGAGCGAATCTTTGTCGGCAGACAACTCAATGAAACCATGCCGGCTGATTTGACCTGTAGCACTCTGGTTGGGAGCAGTGCCACTGATCACGTCAATCGTAATGGGCTTCGATGTGGCGTTTTTGAACGTCAGTGAAGGAATGGTCAGTGTCCCGGCTTTGGTGGGTGCAAGCTGGTAAGTCCAGGTGATTTCTCCGGTCATGTCACCATTGATGGTGCGAATACTGTAACGCTGATTTCGGGCCAGTATTTCGAAGTCTGGCTCTACCTTTTCGATGTCTGGAGAGGGCAGGTCAGAAAGCTTGAAATCAAACAAATTGCTCAGGTTGATATCAATTTTTGTTGTTCCGGTAACTGTAAGCGTCAACACTTCGCCTTCATACAGTTGTGTCCGGTCTGGCTCTACCTGAAGCTCCTCCGCCTGCAGTGCGGATGCAAGGCTCACCAGTATCAGCAGCACGAACGCTGAGGAAATAAGCCGTTTTACCATGGTGTATCACCTTCATCGGGTGGTGTCTGACGTTGCTGATATTGTTGCAAAAACTTTCGCCTTAGCAGGCCGCCCGGGTCATCGGGAATTCTGCGCAGCCACTGCTCCTGTTCCTGAGTGAGCGGTTCTTCAGAGATTTCAGCCGGAGCCTCTGCTTCAGATGTCTGCTCTTTACCTTCAGGTTGCTGTCCGTTTTTGGCGTTTTCCTGGTCTTCCTCGTCTGCCTTCTCATCGGCAGCGCCCTTGCCGGATTGCTCGCCCTGATTGTCGTCTTTCTGATCTTTGTCAGATGACTGCTCAGGCTGCTGGCCGGAATTCTGGTTATCACCAGATTCAGACTGGTTGTCTTGTTTTTGCGATTGATCCTGTTGATCAGATTCATTTTTCTGCTGATCATCCTGATTGTTATCAGAGTTGCCCTGGTCTGGCGAGTTTTGCTGTTGTTCCTGCTGTTGTTTGAGCAGTTGTTCTACCAGATCCCGGTTATATTGCGCATCTTCCATGTCGGGCTTTTGGGCCAGAGCTTCGTCGTAGAATTTGATGGCGTCTTCCAGCTCGCCAGCCTTGGCGAGTGCGTTGGCCCGGTTGTAGTTTGCCCGGGCGCTGTCAGAGCGGGCGAACTCTTTGACCGCCTCGTTGAAGTTGCCAGATTTATATAACGCAGAGCCGCGCCACTCCGGTTGTTTCAGAACGTCGACAGCCTGCGCCGGGTCTTTCTGGATAAGCTCCGGTGCACGCTGATCTTCTCGCTGCCAAAGTGCTGCCCAATCCATTGCCTGTGCAGGCTGTGGGATTACTGGTAAAAATGCCAGGGCAAGAATTGCAAAAGCACCTCGTCGCCAGCCAAGTAGCAACAGGGGAGCGGCAAGCCAGAGCAGCCAGTATCCGTCATCCTGCCAGAGATTAACGGTGAGTCCGTCTTCAGTCATTTGCCAGTCGCCCTGGTCTTCAGAGGCAAGATTCAGCGAGCGAATATCGGTGTTGTCCAAAGTCAGTTCATGGCTCTTGCCACCATTGTTACGAGCAAGAGTGGCCAAACCGTCCAGATCTGTTCTGGTAATAACTATGTCACCGTTGTCCCGGATAAACCCGTGATTTGCCAGTGGAATCGGGCCTCCTTGTTGAGTTCCAACCGCAAGCGTGTCCAGTGTAATGCCTGTGCCGGCCAGCAGATCGCGGATGGCAGTCCGGTAACGTTCGGCTACCCCATCGGAAATGAGCAGTATCTGGCCTTTGCCCGGAGCACCCTGTTCCAGCAGGGTTTTGGCGCGGGCTATTGCAAGGTCTGCCCGATTGCCGATCGCGGGCATAATGGTTGGATCCAGTACCTGAAGCATACCTTCAATGGTTTCGATGTCGTCGGTGAGGGGTGTAACAACGTGCGCATCAGCGGCATACACGATCAGACCGTTCAGGCTGCCTTCACGGGCCTGTAAAATATCCCGGACTTTGCGTTTTGCCTGAGTGAGTCGGTCTGGTTTCACGTCGGTTGCCAGCATTGACAATGACAGGTCAAGAACAATCACCAGGCTGTCACCGGGCTGCTTCAGAGGGATAGGTGCCTTGCGCCAGGCTGGGCCAGCCAAGGCAATGGTCAGCATCAGTGTGGCAATTGATACAGGCAATAGTGGCGAGCGCCGCTTTTGCCCGGATGTGCCATTGTGCCGGATGATCGGCGCAAGCAATTTGGCTGGAATCAGTCGCGACCAGCCGCTGTCACCAACGCGTAATCGCTGTAACGCGATGTAGATCAGAGGCAAAAGCAGGAGTGCCAGAAGCCAGTAGGGTCGCAGAAAATGAAGGTCAGTCATTCGCTTTTCTCCCTGCCGTTAACCGGGTTGCCAATGGTCCGGGAATGAGAAGAAGTAGCCAGAGCACCAGGGCCAGGCCCCCCGGCCAGACATACAACTCCGTTACCGGGCGATAATACTTGCCTTCCAGTTCGATGGGTTCCAGCATATTTATGCTTTCGTAAATCATTTCAAGCTCGGGCAGGCTTCGTGCCCTGTAATAATGCCCTCCGGTTTGGTCTGCCATACGTTGCAGTAGAGCTTCGTCTAAATCCCGTGAGGGATTTACGCGGCGAGAGCCCAGAAAGCCCTGCTGCACCATGGAGTCTGCGCCAATACCCACCGTATAGAGCCTTACTCCGGCCGCCGCAGCAATTTCGGTTGCCTTGTCCGGAGTAATCTCGCCCGCGGTGTTGGCGCCGTCGGTTAACAGGATGACTACCCGCTGGTCGGTGGGCCTGTCTCTCAGGCGCTTGATGGCCAGGCCAACTGCATCGCCAATGGCGGTGGCTCTGCCGGCCATGCCTATGCCAGATTCATTAATCAGCGTACGCACGGTTTCCAGATCAAAGGTAAGTGGCACCTGCACATAGGACTGGGCACCAAACAGAATCAACCCGAGCCGATCACCTTTCCGGTGATCAATAAAATCATCAAGCACGCGCTTGACGGCTTCCAGCCGATCGATACCACGCCCCTGAAGTACCATGTCCTTTTCACTCATGCTGGGGGAGATATCAACAACCAGCATGAGGTCCCGCCCGGAGACAGGCAGTTGTACCTGCTCCCCTACATATTGCGGCCGGGCAAGGGCAATAACCAGTAGCGCCCAGATCGCAAGCATCAACAGCTTTTGCCAGAGGGGGGTGGCATTACCCTGCTTGCTGACACCGGGTAGCCCGGCCAGCCAGTGCCCTACCGGTAGTACCGGGGCATCTACAGACTGGCCAGGTGGGCGGTGCCATTGCAGCAGTAGTGGCACAAGTATGAGTACCAATAACCAGGGGTAGGCCAGGCTCAGCATTTCTGCCCTCCCAGCCACCGGGCGCTGAACTCCAGTGCCTGTCGGGGATCTGCCAGATTAGCAGACGGCCGCCATGTGCTATGAACAATGGCCTCAACAATGGGGCGCGAGGCAATCCGGTCGCTTGGCGCTTTGCTTAGCAGGAATGCAATCCACGCCTCACCAGATAATACCTCTGGCCGCAGTTCCGGATAACATTCCCGGGCTGCCCGTTTTAACAGGCTGTTAAGTTGTGAAAACCATGCCGGGCTCCGTTCGGCGGTAAGCTCCAGGTTAGCCAGTTCAGCTTTTGCATGGCGCAACCAAAGGGTTTTCCGCCGTCTGCGCCGGAGCAGCCAGGCGACAGCAGCGATTACGAGTAGCAGAATCAGGGCAAGAAGCCACCAGCCTGGTGCTGGCGGCCAGAAGCCGCCCGTTGGCGGCAGGTGGATGTCTCTGAGTGCGCTGAGTGGGTCTTGTGGGTTCATCCGATGCGTCCTCCAGGTCCGAGCAGGGCTCGCAAGGTTGTTGTCGGGTCATCGTCGGTGGCAATCAGAGCTGCGTTGACGTTTGAAATACGAAAGCAGGTTTCAAGTAAAGCCTGATGATCGTCTACTTTTTTACTCCATGCTTCCTGAAATTTTTTGTTGGCGGCATCAAACCAG
>Ga0079223_10001156_pt1 | contig 15310 bp, 13 predicted proteins | sample Stecom2011_FD_75072 | JGI IMG/M metagenome (GOLD analysis project Ga0079223, IMG submission 75072) | Agricultural soil microbial communities from Utah to study Nitrogen management - Steer compost 2011 | ecosystem: Environmental > Terrestrial > Soil > Agricultural land | place: USA: Utah... | reverse complement strand
TGGCGCGCCTTTCCAGTGCGCTTCGACTAGACGCTCGAGTCCACGTCGCCGGTCCTACAACCCCGGTCCCCGTAGGGGCCGGTTTGGGCTATTCCCTTTTCGCTCGCCGCTACTGGGGGAATCGATTTTTCTTTCTTCTCCTCCAGGTACTTAGATGTTTCAGTTCCCTGGGTTCCCTCCTCATAGCCTATGTATTCAGCTATGGGTAGTGGGGGTTCGCCCCACTGGGTTTCCCCATTCGGAGATCCCCGGATCGAAGCTTGCTTCCAGCTCCCCGAGGCTTATCGCAGGTAGCCACGTCCTTCATCGGTTCGGCTGCCAAGGCATCCACCGTGTGCCCTTAGTAACTTGACCCTTCATTCAATGGGTTGAATGTAGAGCAGATGCGCGATGTCGGTCTTTCGGCTCGCGGCCCAGGGGGCCGCATGCTCTTTCGACTCGGTTGGGTAATGCCTTACCCCATCGCGTACTCGATCACGCCGTCCACGACGGGACGAAACGCGTATCGAGCACTGATGCTCTTGCCTTCTATTCGCCTGTCAAAGAACTCGCCGCCTTTCGAGCGGCAAAGAAAAGAGTACAGCTTCGGCCGGGGTCTTGTCAAGCCTGGGATACGTGCGCGCCCTCGGCGCTCGCCGCCTGCCCCCCGCCCTCCGGCGCCGGCTCCTCTGTGGGGGCGTCCGGGGCCGCCTTGGCGGCCAGTCGGCGCGGCAGGAACGCCGTCGGCGTGGGCGCGTCGGGATGGTCGGAGATCAGGTAGACGTGGTCCCCGGCCCGGAAGACCGTGCTCCCGCGCGGGGTGACGAGCTGGCCGTCGCGCAGGACGGCCGCGATGACGACGTCGCCCGGCAGCGGCAGGTCGGCGATCCGCGCCCCGACGGCGCGACTGTCGGCCCCCAGGTAGACGTCCATCACCGTGGCGCCGATCGGGGCGTCGCCGCCGAGCTCGAGGCGCAGCGGGCTGCGCGGCGGCTCCTCGACGGCCAGCCCCAAGCGCTGGGCCAGCGGCCCGAGCGTGAAGCCCTGGATCACCGTGCCGACGATGACGGCCACGAACACGACGTTGAAGACGTACTCGGCGCCGGGGATGCCGAACGAGAGCGGGATGATCGCGAGGATGATCGGCACCGCGCCCTTCAGCCCCGCCCACGACAGCAGCGTGCGCTCGGCGACCGAGAACGTGTAGCGGCCCAGCGACAGGCTGCGGAGGATGCCGAGGGTGCCGAAGACGGCCAGGGGCCTGGCCAGGAACAGCACGACGGCGGTGATGCCCAGGGACACGCCGAGCGAGGTCAGCAGGCGCTCGGGGAACACCAGCAGCCCCAGCACCATGAACATCAGGATCTGGCCGCCCCAGGCGAGCGCCTCCGTGAACGTCGCGATCGCGTGCCGGTGCGCCAGCCTGGCGTTGCCGACGACGAGGCCGGCGCTGTAGGCGGCGAGGAAGCCATTGCCGCCTATGAGGTTCGTGACGGCGTAGATGAGGAGGCCGCGGGAGAGCGCGAGGATCGGGTAGAGGCCGTACGCCTCGAGGCGCAGGTGGTTGATCAGCCACACCAGGAGACGCGCGAGCACGACGCCGGCGATGGCCCCGAGAGCGAGCTGGATGATGACGCCCACCGCCAGGCTGGACGCGTCGACCTCGCCGGTCGAGACCGCTATCGACAGCGACAGCGTCATCAGCAGCGACATCGGCACGTTCGTGCCCGACTCCGTCTCGAGGATCCCGCGCAGGCGCGAGGGCAGGCCCCTGCCCTTCAGCGACGAGAAGAGCGCGGCGGCGTCGGTCGGGGCCAGGACGGCGCCGAGGAGCAGGCTGCGGATCAGGTCGAGGGGCGTCAGCCACCAGGCGGCCAGGCCGATCACGGCCATGTTCACGACGGTGCCCATCGTCGCGAGGAGGCCGGCGGGGACGATCGCCACCTGGAACAGGCGCATCCGCGTCTCCATGCCGCCGGAGTAGAGGATCACGGCCAGCGCCAGGAGGCCGATGTCGTAGGCCAGCGCGTAGTCGGAGAACGCGATGCCCAAGGGTCCGCTGCTGCCGGCGAAGACGCCCAGGCCGACGAAGAGGACGAGGGCGGGGACGCCGAAGCGCGCCGAGAACCGCGTGCTGGCGATGGCGGCGATGGCCAGCATGCAGAAGACCGCGATGCCTACGTCCACGACGGGATTGTAGCAGCGGCCGCGGCAGCCTCCGGCCGCCCGGGGCGCCCCCGACCCGTTACGCTTGGGGCATGGAGACCGTCGGCCGGACCGTCGCGCTGATCGCGCACGACCGCATGAAGCTCGACCTGGCCATGTTCGCCCGCGACCACGCCGCGGTCCTCGGGCGCTACCGGCTGATCGCGACGGGCACCACCGGAAAGATCCTCAACGAGAAGACGGGCCTGTCGGTCGAGAGGCTGCTCTCGGGCCCCGACGGCGGCGACCTCCAGGTCGGCGCCCGCGTGGCCCAGGGCGAGGTGGAGGCCGTGATCTTCTTCCGCGACCCGCTGACGGCCCAGCCCCACGAACCCGACGTCTCGGCGCTCCTGCGGATCTGCGACGTCCACAGCGTGCCGCTCGCGACGAACCTCGGCACCGCCCAAGCCGTCGTCGCCCTCCTGGAGGAGCGCCTCGAGGAGGCCAAGACGTGAGCAAGCAGATGATCGAGGCGTTCCTGAAGGAGATGAAGGGACGCTACCAGGAGCACATCGACGCCGTGGCCCTGCCCGAGGGCACCTACGAGTACGTCGACGAGCTCGCGCAGGCGCGCGACACCGAGACCCTGCTGTTCATGCTGAAGCTCGGTTACCTGATGGGCCTGCAGACGGGCTTCGCGGCGGCGCAGAGCGGCGCCGAGGGGCCCAACCCGAGCGGCGCCCCCGGACCGCTGCAGGCGTGAGGGCGGCCGCCGGCGGCACGCGTCGACCCGTGCCGGAAGGTCCCCGCCCGCCCCGCTAGCCGCGCCTCGGTCGGTGGACCCCCGCGCTCCCCGCGCGGCGCGCCCCGGCCGACAGGTCCGTGCGCGCTCCGCGTCGGAGCCGGGCCCTCCCGGGCCGGGCGCGCGGCAGGCCTCAGGCCGGCTGCTCGGCGGCCTGGGCCTGCCGGGCGGCGGCCTCCTCGTCGTGGAGCAGGACGACCTCGTACTCGAACTCGGCCTTGAGGCTCGCGCCCACCGAGCAGTACTTGTTCGTCGCGAGGTCGACGAGCCGCTCGGCCTGCTCGCGCGTCAGGCCCGGCACGTCGAGCACGTGGCGCGCCTTGATGCGCGTGAAGGGAGAGGGGACGTCGTCGACGCGCTCGCCCACCAGCTCGATCGTGTAGCTGTTCACCGTGAGGCGGCGCTTGGCCAGCATGTGGCTGACGTCCATGGCGGCGCAGGCGCCGGCGGCGTTGAGCACGAGCTGCATGGGGCTCATGCCGGTGCGCGCGACCTTCTCGTTGTCGATCATCACGCGCTGGCCGTCGGGCGTCTCGCCCATGAACCTCAGGCCACCCAGGCCGTGGAGCGTGGTGGTGAGGGTCTTCGCCATGCGGCCAGCCTACCCCCGCACCTGGGCGTAGACTCGCCCCGGAGCACGTAGTGGGTACCACGAGCACGCCGGGCCCGGGGCCCGATGGGGACAAGCCGGCCTGGCGCGCCTGGGCCAGGGAGGCGCGGAGCGCCGTCGCGGGCGAGGGGCTCGGCGCCGCGGTGGCCGGCCACCTCCTCGCCTGGGACCGCTACCTGAGCGCCCGCGCGCTCGGCGTCTACCTGGCCTTCGGCACCGAGGTCGACCTGAGCGCGGTGATCGCGCACGCGCAGGCGGCTGGCAAGCTCGTGGCCGCGCCGCGGGCCCTGCCGGACGGCCGCCTCACGCTGCACGCGCTGCGCCCCGGCGACGCGCTCGAGCGGCACCGCTTCGGCCAGTCCGAGCCGCTCGCCGGCGCGCCCGTCGTGGCGCCAGCGGACCTCGACCTCGTGCTGGTGCCGGGACTGGCGTTCGACGAGCGCGGCCACCGGCTCGGCTACGGCCGCGGCTACTACGACCGCCTTCTGCCGCTGCTGCGGCCTGGCGCCGCCGCCGTGGGCGTCACGCCGTCGGCGCTGGTCGTGCCGGCCCTGCCGGCCGAGGCGCACGACTCCCGCGTCACGCACCTGGTCACCGAGCACGGCGTGCGCGCCGTCGCCGACGGGCCCTAGGGGCCGCCGCTCGTCGAGCCCCCGCGGCCCCTCGGGACGGCTCGTCCCCGGACGCGCGGCGCGGCGCGGCCTCCGGCCTCTCGGCCCTGCGACCCGCCGCCCTCTCGGCCCTGCGACCCTCCGGCCTCTCAGCCCTTGACGCCCGTGAGGACCACGCCCTCGATGATCTGGCGCTGGAACACGAAGAAGACGACCAGGACAGGGATGATCGCCAGCGCCGACGAGGCCATGATCAGGTTCCAGGCCGTGCCGGCCTCGCCCGAGAAGAACGCCACGCCCACGGGGATCGTGCGCATGTCGGGGGACTTCGCGACGATCAGGGGCCACAGGAACGCGTTCCAGTTGCCCACGAAGTTGAAGATGCCCAGCGCGGCGAGGCCGGGGCCCACCAGCGGCAGGCCGATGCGCCAGAACAGCCCGAACTCGCTGACCCCGTCGACGCGGCCGGCGTCGAAGAGGTCGCGCGGCAGCGTCGCGAAGAACTGGCGCATCAGGAACACGCCGAAGGCCGGGATCAGGCCAGGGAACGCGATGCCCCAGTAGGTGTTCACCCAGCCGAACTGCGTCGACATCACGTACCAGGGGATCACGAGCATCTCGGTGGGGATCATCAGCGTCGAGAGGATCAGCAGGAAGACGAAGTTCCTGCCCGGGAAGCGCAGGCGCGTGAGCGTGTAGCCGACCAGGGAGCAGAAGAACAGCACCGACACGGTCAAGATCCCCGCGACCACCAGGCTGTTGAGGAACCACCGGGGGAACTGCGTGCCCAGCAGCACCTCCTGGTAGTTCGCCAGCGTCCAGACCTCGGGCCAGAAGTTGAAGCGGAAGATCTCGCGCAACGGCTTGAACGACGACAGCAGCATCCACGCGAACGGGAACGCCATCACGACGCTGCCGACGGTGAGGAGCAGGTACGCGAGGGCGCGGCCCGGGTCGAAGCGGCGTCGCCGGGTCGCCGCGCGCGTCGCTGCGGCGGGCGCGGCCGCGGCCGCCGTGCGGACGGCCGCCATCAGAGCTCCACCCGGCGCTGCGTCAGCCGGAGCTGCAACACGGTCACGACCATGATGATGAAGAAGAGGAGCACGGTCACCGCCGCCGCGTAGCCGATCTGGAAGCGCTGGAACGCCTGCTGGTACATGTACAGCGCGATCGTCAGCGTGCTCCCCAGCGGCCCGCCCTGGTCGGTGAAGTTGATGTTCACGACCTGGTCGAAGAGCTGCAGCGTCGCAATCGTCGAGATCACCAGCGAGAAGACGATGACCGGGTTCAGGAGCGGGAACGTCACGTACCAGAAGCGCTGCCAGGCGTTGGCGCCGTCGATCTCCGCCGCCTCGTGCACCTCGCGCGGCACGCCCTGCAGGCCGGCGAGGAAGATCACGACCTGGAACCCGAGCTGCTGCCAGATCACGACGGCGGCGACGGCGGGCAGGGCCTGCTGCGGGCTGGTGAGGAACGGCTGCGGGTCGACGGCGAGGAACGGCAGGCCCAGGCGCGTGACGAACTCGCTCCAGGCGAACAGGACGTTGTTGAACACCCCGAAGTTGACGGAGTACATCCAGCCCCACACCCAGGCGACCGCCGCCGCCGGCGTCACGTACGGGGCGAAGTAGATCGCCCGGAACACGGCCTTGAAGCGCCTGACAGAGTTCAGCAGCACGGCCACGAACAGGCCGATCGCCATCTGGCCGGGCACGACGATCACGAAGTACTGCAGCATGTTCCGCAGGGCCTTGTAGAGGTCGCCGCCGGCGGCGATCTCGGCGGCCATCTGCCGGTAGAAGCGCAGGCCGACGAACACGCGCTGGTCGGGGTCGACGTGCCAGGTGAAGAACGACAGGCGGAACGACTGCAGGGCGGGCCACAGGCGCAGCAGGAGGAAGAACGCCAGCGGCACGAGCAGGAAGGCGTAGGCCCAGAGGGCCTCGCGCGTGCTGAGCCGCAGGCGGCGGCGTGGTCTCGTGGTGGGGGACGTCATGAGGTTCCCAGCAGCGTAAACCCCGCGGACGGGGCCGGGTAAGGACGGAGGCCCCGCGCCGGTCACCGGGCGGGGCCTCCGCGGCGCTCCGGCCTCGGCCGGAGCGCTGCCTGGGGGTCAGCGCAGCGAGTCGATGAGGGCCTGCTCCGCCTGGGCGGCCTGCTGCATGGCGGTCGCCGGGTCGACGCCCTGGAGGACGACCGCGTTGATCGCGTCGACCATCGTGTCGCGCTGGCCGGTCTCGTCGAAGAAGATCGTCGCGTGCGCGTAGTCGAGCGCGCGCACGAACGGGCCGTAGACCGGGTCGGCGGCGAGGTCGGGGTCGGAGATCAGGCTGCGGCGGGCGGGCAGCTCGCCGGTGACCTCGAGCCAGAGGCGCATCGCGTCCTCGCTCGTGACGAACTGCAGGAAACGGGAGGCGGCCTCGAGCTTGACGGGGTCCTTCGCGGCGTTCGGCGTGATGCCGTTCATGAAGAACGAGGCGAAGTTCGAGCGCACGCCGTTGTCGAACGTGGGCAGCTCGGCCACGCCCCAGTTGAACTCGACCTTCTGCACGTCGCCTACGGCGAAGCTGCCGTCGATGATCATCGCGATGTTCTCGAGCTGACGGAAGCCGTCGCGGTAGCCGTTGTTGCCCGGCACGAACTCGGGCACGGCGAAGCCGTGCTCCGTCACCCAGCTCGTGTAGAACGCCAGCGCCTGGACGCCGGCCTCGCTGTCGAACTGGACGTCGGTGTAGTCGTCGGAGTACGGCTGGCCGCCGAACTGGCGCACGAGCACCTCGCGCACCAGATGGTGGTCCTGCCCCGTGGGCGCGAAGCCGTAGCCGACCTCGACGACGCGGGCGCCCTGGCGCACGGTCAGGGCCTTGGCTATCTCGACGAACTCGTCCCAGGTCGCGGGCGGGCCGTCGAAGCCGGCGGCCTGGAGCTTGTCGAGGTTGTAGAACAGCGCCAGGCTGCGCACGGCCGTCGGGAGGCCGTACCAGGTGCCGTCGACCTTGGCGGCCTGGACGAGCGGAGCGAACTCCTCGTCGAGCGCCGCGTAGTCGAAGTGCTCCTCGGGCAGCGGCACGACGTAACCGGCGCGCTGCCAGGTGGGCAGCCAGCCGTAGAAGAGCTGCACGACGTCGGCGCCCTGGCCGGCCGGCAGCGAGGCCGCGACCTGCTGCTGGTAGCCGTCGTACGGGTACGTCTCGTGGACCACCCTGACGTCGGGGTTCGCGGCCTCGAACTGCTGGATGAGCTGGTTCATCGCGTCCTTGCGGACCGCGAAGTCGTACTGCCAGTACGTGATGGTCGTCTGCGCGCTCGCGGCTGCGACGAGCAGCAGCGCGACCAAGGCGAGTAGCGTCCTCTTCATGTAGACATGCTCCTTTCAGGATCACGCAACCGCTCCCTGGCGGTCGCCAGCGCGTCCTTGCGCTCCCGCAGGGCGCGGAGGTCGCCTTCCAGGCGCTCTCCGACCCGAACGAGCCTCTCTCTCATGGCCTCCGGCGCCGGCATCCCGAGCCCGCTCCGCCTGGCGACGAACGCCGCCGGGTCGAGGGCCTGCGCGAGCGTGGCGGCGTCGAGCCTGGGCCCGCCGGCGGCGACCAGGTCGTCGGGCGTCGCGGAGGCGAGCGCCCGGCCCTCGGCCGTCAGGCGCCTCACCAGCGCGGCCACGACGCGGTGCGCGACCGGGAAGCCCAGGCCGGCGTCGCGAGCGAGCACGTCGGCCAGCTCCGTCGCCGTCGTGTCGGTCCGGGCGGCGGCCGCGGCCAGCCGCGCGCGGTCGAAGTCGCCGCCCTGCAGGCAGGCCTTGATCAGCTCCAGCGCGCCGCCGAGCTGGCGGTGGAGGATCACGAGCCCGCCCTGGATGTCGGGGCCGAAGTCGTTGAGGTCGGTGAAGGGGATGTTGTGGCTCGAGTACGTCACCATGCCCGCCGACCCCAGCACCCGCGAGAGGCGCGTGCGCGCGTGCTCGAGGGCGACGGGGTTGCGCTTCTGGGGCATTATCGAGGACCCCTGCACCAGGTCGTCGTCGAGGACGTAGTGGTCGGCGGCGGCCCACGTCAGCAGGTCGTTGACGAAGCGGCCCAGGTCGAGCGCGAGCGAGGCCGAGACCGACGCGAGGTCGACCTCCCAGTCGGCCGACGCCACGGCGTCGTAGGTGTTCTCCACGGGGCCGTCGAAGCCGAGCGCCGCGGCGGTCGCCTCGCGGTCCAGCGGGTGCGAGGTGCCGGCCAGCGCCGCCGCCCCCAGGGGGCAGCGGTTCATGCGGGCGTACGCCTGAGACACGCGCTCGGAGTCGCGGGCCAGCATGTCCTCGACGGCCGTCAGGTAGTGCGCGACCGTCGTCGGCTGCCCGGGCCGGTGGTGCGTCTGGGCGATGAGCACGGTGGTCAGGTGCTCGCGGGCGAGCGCCAGCAGCAGCCGCCTGACCTCCGCCAGCTGCAGGCCGACCTCGAGCAGCAGCTCGCGCCCGTGCATCTTGTAGACGGTCATGTCGAGGTCGTTGCGGCTCAGCCCCAGGCGGATCAGCCCCACGGCGTCGCCGTAGCGGGACTCCAGCACGCGCTGCAGCGCGAAGTAGAGGTCGGGCACGTCGTCGTCCTGCACCGGCACGGGCTCCTCGTGGAGGGCGACGAGGCCGACGCGCAGCGCAGCGCCGCGGCGCCTGACGTCGGGGTCGGCGTGGGCGGGCAGCGCCAGCACGGCGTCGAGGTGCGCCGTCATCGCGTCGATGAAGTGATGCCTGAGGAACTCGCTCGCGAAGCGGTAGTCGAGCGCGAGCACCTGCCCGCGGTACGCCGGATGCCAGGTCATGCTTCCCAGGTCTCCTCAGTCGCCGGGCTCCACCGCCCGCGGGCGCCGGCCCGGGCTCGGCGACGCGTCCCGCGACGGCACGATACCCGGCCGGCCCGCCCCCTGGGCACGCCGGACGCGACGCCGGGCTAACGAGGTCTTAGCCGGGCGCGGCCTACCGGCGCTTCGCCGGCTCGGGCCCACCGGCCGAAGGCCCGGCGGCGTCCGCGCCCGCGACGGGCAGGGCCTCGGCCGGCGCCGGCTATCATCCTCTCGTGAGGGACGCGGTCCTCGGCGTCGACTTCGGCCTCAGCGTCACCGACGCCGTGCTGGTGCGAGGCGGCGAGGTCGCGCGCCACGCGGCCCTCCTGCGGCCGGGGCCGGCGAGCCCGGAGGTGCTGCGGCGCGCCCTGGAGGCGCTCGAGCTGACGCCGCGCGACGTGGCGGCGCTGGCAGTGACGGGTGGGCGCTCGCGCGAGCTCGCCGGCGAGCCCGGGGTCGTCGTGGTCGACGAGCCCACCGCGATCGGCCGGGGCGCCCTGGCGCTGGCCGGGGTCGAACGCGCCCTGGCCGTCTCCTGCGGCACCGGCACGGCGATGGTGGCGGCGGACGCCCCGGCGGGCCGCTTCGTCCACGTCACGGGCACGCCCGTGGGCGGCGGCACGCTCGAGGGGCTGGGGGCGGCGCTGCTCGGCGTGAGCCTCGCCAGCGAGATCGTCGCCATGGCCGAGCGCGGCGACGCCGCGGGCGTCGACACCACGCTCGGCGACGTGCTGGGCGGCGGCCTCGCCGGCCTGCCGCCACGCGCGACCGCGGTGAGCCTCGGCCGGCTGGCCGCCCTGGAGGGCCGAGCCGCGCCCGAGGACCTGGCCGCAGGGCTGACCACCATGGTCGCGCAGACGATCGCGCTGCTGGCGCTGAACGCCAGGGCGGCTCACGGGCTGCCGGCCGCCGTGTTCGTCGGCCGCCTGGCGGGCCTCGCGTTCGTGCGGGACATGATCGCCGCCGTCTTCGCCGTCTACGGGGAGGAGCCCCCGCTGGTCCCGGCCGGCGGCGACACCGCCGTGGCCCTGGGGGCGGCGCTGGCGGCGCGGCGGGACGACTAGCGCGCCGGCGGCGTCGCGGCCGCGGCGCGTCGCCCCGTCGGCAGCGCGGCGGCCGGCGGACCGAGCGGCAGCCAGCCTACGCCGGCTAGCGCCAGGGCAGGCCCACGCCCTTCCAGGCGGTACGCGCGGTGCGCAGGAGGTCGCGCGTGCGCCACGCCCGCTCCTCCGCCACGGGCTTGAGCAGCACCCAGGCGAACACGCGGCCGACCGCCGAGACGGCGAAGAGCGTGTGGTAGCCCGTCCAGGCGGGCAGGAAGGCGGGCGCCTGCCAGCCCTGGAACCAGCCCAGCAGCGGCCCCGACAGGGCGCCGCCCACGAAGCCGGCCACGCCCGTGGCCAGCGAGTAGGCGGCCACGAACGACACGCGGCCGGCCCGCGGTGCCGACACCAGCGCCAGGTTGAAGATCGCGGGCGTGATCGCGCCCCAGGCGACGGCGTCGAAGAAGGCCGAGACCCAGATGAACGTGAGGTCCCCGGTGAGCCCGGCCAGGATCCAGTTCGCCGGCAGCATGGCGCCGGCGAGGAACGTGCCGATCGCCAGCACGGCCTTGTTGCCGGCCGCGTCGGCGACGCGGCCCCACAGGATCGTGGAGGCGAGCGACGTCAGGGCGGCGATCGAGCTCCAGTACGCGACCTGCGTGTAGGTCATGCCCAGCTCCTCGAGGAAGTAGGGCAGGACGAACGGCGCCCCCAGCAGGACGACGAACTGCCAGTAGACGGCGAAGCGCAGGAAGCGCCTGAAGTTCCGCTCGCGGAACGGCCGCCCGAGCAGCTCGCCGAGCCGGACCGCGACGCGCTCCGTGGGCGGGTCGTGGTGCAGCAGCAGGAGCAGCACGCCCACGAGCGCGCAGGCGACGCCGACGACGAGCACGACCTGGAAGCCCAGCGGCGCCGCGACGCGGTCGAGGAACGCCCCCGCCGCCAGGTTCGCGAGCATGCCGACGACGCCGAGGACCCCCGTGCGCAGCCCGAAGTAGCGGCCCCGCCTGTCCTCGGGGACGACGTCGCCCATCCAGGCCGTCCACACCGTGCCGTTCGCGGCCTGGAAGCAGCCGGCGAGGAAGACGACGGTCACGACGACGGCCGGCGCTAGCCCCGCCGGCACCGCCTGCGGGACGAAGGCGGCGGCCAGCCACAGCAGGCGCGAGGCGGTCGCGAGAGCGGCGCTGAGGGCCTTGCGCCGGCCCAGCGCCTCGGCGGCGAGGGCGCCCAACGGGCTCGCGACCTGGGCCAGGAACGGCACGCTGCCCACCAGCGCGATGTGCCACGGCGCGGCCCCCAGCGACAGCAGGTAGCCGATGATCACGCTGCCCGAGGTCCAGTTGAGGAAGACCTGCACGAGGCCGCCCTCGACGAGCGAGAGCCGCATCGTGCGGCGCACCTCGGGCGGCAGGGACGTCGTGGGCGCGGTGCCGGGGGGCCCGAGCGGCGCCGCGGCCAGGGAGCCAGGCAGCGACGCGAGCGTGGACGCCGGCCCGGACGAGAGCGCCCGGCCGCTGCCGGCAGCGGCCGGGTCGGAAGCGCTCTCCCGTTCTCCGGCGGTGGTGGACGCGTCAGCGCCCGGCATACTCAACCGCGGAGTCTACGCCCGTGGAGGCGCGGGCGATAGGGACGGCGGCGCGCCGTGAACCGCCGAGCGCGGCGCCGGCCGCCGGTCGAGCCCGTCCGCCGCCGGCGCGGGCCCAGCGCGCCCCCGGCGACGCGCGCCGCGGGCGCGGGCGGCCGCCGGCCTAGATCTGCACGCCCCCGATGAACACGCTCTTCTGGTCGAGGTACTCGTGGAGGCCCTCCTGGCCGGTCTCGCGGCCGAAGCCCGAGCCCTTCACGCCGCCGAACGGCGCCTCGGCCGTCACGGGCATCCAGTCGTTGATCGCGACCATGCCGGCCTCGAGCCGCTCCGACATCACCAGGGCGGTGTTGAGGTCGGAGGTGAACACGTAGGCGGCCAGGCCGGCCTCGTAGGCGTTCGCGCGCTCCACGACCTCGTCGACGCTGCCGAACGACGACACCGGCATCACCGGCCCGAAGACCTCCTCGGCGTCGAGGGGCATGCCGGGCCTCACGTCGGTCACGACCGTCGGCTCGAAGAAGTAGCCCTTGCGCTCGGGCCGCTTGCCGCCCACGGCCAGCTTGGCGCCCGCGGCGACGGTCGCCCCCACCAGCTCCTCGACGCGGTCGCGCTGCCTGGCGTTGATCAGCGGGCCGACCATCGTGCCCTCCTCGGTGCCGTGGCCGACCTTCATGCCCTGCATCGCCTGCGCCACGGCGCCGGTGAACTCGTCGGCGACGGCCTCGTGCACGAGGAAGCGCTGCGGCGCGATGCACACCTGGCCGGCGTTGCGCACCTTGAAGCGCGCGGCCAGCCGCGCGACGCGCGCCATGTCGCCGGCGTCGGGGAAGACGATCACGGGGGCGTTGCCGCCGAGCTCGAGGGCGAGGCGCGTGAGGGTCTTCGAGGCCCCGTCCATCAGGAGCTTGCCCACCCTGACGCTGCCGGTGAACGCGATCTTCCGCAGCCTGGGGTCGTCGAGCATCGCCTTGCCCATGGGCTCCGGCTCGCCGTTGACGACGTTGATCACGCCGGGCGGCGCGCCCGCCTCCTGGAGGGCGTGGCCGAGGAGGAACGCCGAGCGCGGCGTGTACTCCGACGGCCGGCCCACGACGGTGTTGCCGGCCGCGAGCGCGGCCGCCCAGGTCCTGACGACGTTGTAGACGGGGAAGTTCCAGGCCGTGATCGTGCCGACCACGCCGATCGGCTGCGGCACGACCCAGATGCGGCGCTTCGGGGCGCTGGGCGGCACGATGCGCCCGTAGGCCCTGATGCCCTCGCCCGCGAACCAGCGCAGGTACGAAGCGGCCGAGAGCCACTCGCCCTTCGAGTCGCCGAGCGGCTTGCCGGACTCCCGCGTGGTGATCAGCGCGAGGTCGTCGGCGCGCTGGGTGACCCACTCGGCCGCCTTCTCGAGGACCGCGGCGCGCTCGTAGGCGGTCTTCGCCGCCCAGCCGGGGAAGGCCGCGTGGGCGGCGTCGATGGCGGCGGCGACGTCCTCGGCGCCGCCGAACGGCACCGTCTCGACGACCTCCTCGGAGCCGGGGTCGACGAGCTCCCAGGTGCCTCCGCCCCTGGCCTCCACCCACTCGCCACCGATGAGCATGCGCCGCTGCGGCGCCCCGAAGTCTGTCTCAGGCATGCGTGAGGCTCTCCTTCCCGAGCGCGCGCTCGGCCGCGGCGATGGCCTCGCCGACGACCGTGAGCGCCTCCTCGAGCTGTGCGTCCGTGATGGTGAGGGGCGGGAGGAAGCGCAGGCAGTTCGCGTACAGGCCGGCGCGGATCACGATCACGCCGCGCGCGAGCGCCTGCTTGGTGACCTCGAGCACGAGCTCGGGCCACGGGGTCTTGGTCTCGTCCTTGACGAACTCGATCGCGAGCATGGGCCCGAGCCCGCGCACGTCGCCGATCGCGGGGTGCCGCGCGGCCAGGTCCTCGAGCCTCGCCCTGAGGGCGTCGCCTACCTGGCGCGCCCGCGCGAGGAACCCCTCGGAAGCGATCTCCTCGAGCGTGGCCAGCGCGGCGGCGCAGGCCAACGGGTTGCCGGAGTACGTGCCGCCGAGCCCGCCGGGGTGCGGCGCGTCCATGACCTCCGCCCTGCCCACGACGGCCGCGATCGGCAGGCCGGAGCCGAGGGACTTCGCGGTGGCGACGAGGTCGGGCGCGGCGCCGAGGTGCTCCACCGCCCACAGCCGTCCCGTCCGGCCCATGCCCGACTGGACCTCGTCGGCGACGAGGACGGCCCCGCTGCGGTCGGCGAGGTCGCGCAGCGCCCGCCAGTAGCGCGGGTGGAGCGGCACGAAGCCGCCCTCGCCCTGCACCGGCTCGACGACGAACGCCGCCACGGCCTCGGGGTCGACCTGGGCGACCATCGCGCGCTCCAGGAACTGGATCGCGGCGTCGACGTACTGCTCCTCCGAGAGGCCCGCCGGGCGCCGGTACAGGTTCGGGAACGGCAGGCGGTAGATCTCGGAGGGGAACGGGCCGAAGCCCTTCTTGAACAGGCCGTACTTGCTCGTCATGCCGAGCGTCATGTTCGTGCGGCCGTGGTAGCCGCCCTCGAACACGACGATCGCCTGACGCCCGGTGTGGGCGCGCGCGACCTTCACGCACGTCTCGACGGCCTCGGCGCCGGAGTTCAGCAGGACCGCCTTCTTGGGGAAGTCGCCGGGGGCCAGCTCGCAGAGCCTCTCGAGGAGCCTCACCTGCGGCTCGTAGGTGGCGACGATGCCGCACATGTGGACGAGCTCCTCGGCCTGCCGCCTGATCGCGGCGACGACGGCGTCGGGGGTGTGCCCCAGCGCCAAGGCGCCGATGCCGCCGGCCAGGTCGATGAGCCGGTTGCCGTCGACGTCCTCCACGACGGCGCCGTGGGCGCGGGCGACGGCGACGTCGGTGAGGCGCGAGGCCCCGCGCGCGCCGGCCGCGTCGCGCCGGGCCGCCAGCTCCAGGCTGCGCGGGCCGGGCACGGCGGTGCGGAGAAGGATGCTGGGCGGGGTCGAGGACAAGGCGTGCACCTCCCGCGCGCCGCTGGCTACGGCGCGCCGTGGCTCCCGCCGTGAGGCGGGCGCGTCAGACAGCTACCTCGCTCCCATCATAGGCGCGGGGCCTGAGGAGCCTCAGGACCTCGGCGGCCGCGCGGCGACCGCTCTGCAGCGCGCCGTGGACCGTCGCGGCGTCGCCCTCGGGCGCCGTCGCCTCGCCCGCCCACAGGAGCGGCGGGGTGGCGGCGGCGAGCAGCTCGCGCGCACCGCGGTGGCCCGGCCTGACGTGCGAGTAGCCGCCGCGCGCGTGAGGGTCGTTCACCCAGTCGACGAGCCGCGCCTCGACCGCCTGCAGGCCGGGCCTGCCCAGCTCGCGCCGCAGGCTCTCGAGGGCGCCGTCGAGCGCGCCCTCCTCGCCGCGGCCGAGCAGGTCGATCGCGGCGTCCCCGGTCACGAACGCCGTCCACACGACCGCGTCGGTCTCGTGCCCGAACGACGGCGTCCACCACATCGGCGCCCGGCCGGCGGCGTAGATCGCCTTGATGCCCGGCGGGGTCAGCGGCTCCCTGAAGCGGTAGACGCACTTGATCGCGGGGCCCATGCCCAGGCCGCGCAGGGCCTGCAGCTTCGGCTCGGGCAGGCCGGGGACGAACTCGACGTCGCCGGCCGCCAGCACGCCCACCGGGAGCGTGCAGACGAGCAGCGCGGCCCCGTAGGTCTCGCCGCCGGCCGTCTCGACGAC
>Ga0079223_10001155_pt1 | contig 15310 bp, 16 predicted proteins | sample Stecom2011_FD_75072 | JGI IMG/M metagenome (GOLD analysis project Ga0079223, IMG submission 75072) | Agricultural soil microbial communities from Utah to study Nitrogen management - Steer compost 2011 | ecosystem: Environmental > Terrestrial > Soil > Agricultural land | place: USA: Utah... | reverse complement strand
ACCTTGTCTGCCAGGGTCACTTGGCGAGGGTCCTCTTTAAAGGGAACTTCCACAACATCTTCCACCACCGGCACCGGAGCCAAGCGGGCATCGCCACCGGCGGCGCCCACCAGGCCAGCCTGATGAATGGCCTGTTTTACCTTGCCTTCGAGATCGTCCAGGTCATTAAAAGTAACGAAACCCCAGCCCCCGTCCACCAGGGCCCGGATGCATCCGCCGTATTCCTTATTGGCGTTGACGGCTTCCAGGGTTGGCCCTTGAAAGCGCAGGCTGGTCACTTGTGATTCTTCCACGCGAATTTCCACATAGTCAGCCGGTTGATTGCTGACCAGGGTGCGTAGCATATCCTTCATATCTCTACCTCCTTAGGGTTAACTCCCCGCCGTTAGTATTTCGTGGGGGGTAACAAATACTCCTGCCACTGGGGTGAATCTAATGAAAACTGATGCGAGCCAGCTGGTGTTGGTAAATGTCCTATACCACTACCTGGAAGTTACAGGGCGACCGGCCCCCCCGGCCCAACTCCGGGGCCTGGTGGATACTTGGAACCCGAGTTTCCGGGGTAGGCCCATTTTAGAACTGCTCCAGAAGGATGGGCGCTTTGTCTGTCGGGGCGAGCACTGGGGGCTGCAATGCTGGCAGTCCTACATCGCTTTGGATGTGGAGACCACCGGCCTCTCGCCCCGGGACAATAGGGTGACGGAGATTGCCTTGGTCCGCTTGTGGGGAACCCATGTGGTGGGGCAGTGGCCCAGCCTCGTCAATCCCGGTGTTGCCATTCCGCCATACATAACAAGACTGACGGGCATAAACGATGAGATGGTGGCCGACGCCCCCTTCTTTGCCGACCTGGTAGAAGATATTCGGGAGTTCGTGGGGGATAGCACTTTGCTGGCTCACAACGCTCCCTTTGACCGGGGATTTGTCGCCGCCGAGCTGCGCCGGGCCGGGGCCCAGCCCCTGGATAACCCCTGGTTGGACACCGTGACCATGGCCCGCAAACTTTTGCCCCAGCTTCCCAACCGCAAGCTGGCCACCGTAGCCCGACATTTTAACATTTCCACCGCCGGCCATCACCGGGCCATGGCCGACGCCCTGATGGTGGCGGGGATATTCCGAGAAATGAATGCCCTGGCCCAGGAGGCCCAGGCTTCCAGCTAAGCTCATTGTTGTTGCCCTGTTATTCGCCATTTAGACGACACATTATACAGTATTGTAGTTATGGAGGGGGGCGGATCCGTCGCCTACAATGCGGAGCCAATTGAATAATCGCCTAAAAATTCGGCATTTATAGAGAGAATGCTCAACCGACTTCGTGTCAGTTGAGCTTTATTTATGCCCTAAAGGGTTATATTTTTGCGTCGGTAGATGGCACCGGTGACGATGCACAGCAAGAGGGCAAAGCCCAGCAGCAAAAGGGCATAGCCGGGATGGAGGGCGCCGTCACTGAAAATATCGGCGGCGTCGGCATAGTGGAAGGGCGTCAGCCAGCGTAAGAACTCCACGTTTTCCGAAAGTAGGGCGATGGTGTTTATGAAGTAGAGCCCCAACACCAGGCCGATGCTCACCGATAGGGCGGATTTGCGGCGGGTAAAGAAGAGGGCAGAGAAGAAACCCAGGCTGGCAAAGACCAGGTGCACCAGCAGGGGGGCCGTCAGCATCCAGAACAAGGTGGTGCGGGAGAACTCTCCCACGTCAAAGAGTTCGAAGCTGAGCCAGGTGGCCAGGCCGATGCCCAGGTTAAACAGCACTAAGTAAATTATCCAGGCCAGTGCCTTTTCCCCAATGATGTGCAGACGGCTTACCGGTTTGGCCAGGAGGAACTCGATGGTTTTGTCGTCTTGTTCCTTGGCCAGTATGCCCGAGCCCAGGATGGCGGCGTAGATGCTGCCAAAGAGGACTACCATGAAGTATGCTTCGGCACCGTAGAAGCCCAGGGGGTCGTCCATGGCCATAATATCTAGACCAAAGACCTTGATCATGCCCGGAGGAAACATATCCACCATCTCTGCTAACCCCGCGCCGTCAGCGGCAAAGCTGGGGAACATGGATACCATCCAAATGTTCAGGAGCATTAAGGCCAGACCCCAAATCAACAGGCCACGGTAATTGCTCTTCAGTTCTCGAATTAGGATATTCACTCTGCTCCCTCCTTCTCATAGTAGTGGAGAAATACTTCCTCTAAATCCGGTTCTCCCACCCAGAGATGGTTGAGCTTGTACCGGCTTAGTTCTGCCACCAGCTGGTTGACATCTCCGTTGTAGAGAAGATGCCAAACTCCATTGGCTTGGGTTTTATGCAAAATCCCGGGCAGGTCGATGTCCCTCTCTTCTCCTAGGCCAATGCGCACTTGCAGGAATTGACTGTGACGCAACTCTTCCATGTCCTCTAGCTTGAGAATGCGTCCGTCTTTGATGATGGCCACCCGGTCACAGAGGCGCTGGACTTCGCTGAGGATGTGGGAAGAGAAGAATATCGTCGTGCCCCGGGCCTGTTCTTCCCGCAGCACCGCAAAAAACCGCCGCTGCATTAAGGGGTCCAGGCCGCTGGTGGGCTCGTCCAAAATTAACAGACGGGGTTGGTGGAGCAAGGCTTGAACGATGCCCACCTTTTTTTTGTTGCCCAGGGATAGGGAATGCACGTTTTTATCTGGGTCCAGGTCAAAGGTAGCCAACAACTCCTGGGTACGGGGGCTACAATCCCGGCGATAGAACTTGGCAGAATAGGCCAGCAGCTCACCCACTTTCATGTCATCGTAATAATCTACTTCTCCAGGCAAGTAGCCCACCTGGCTGCGAATTTCCCGGCTGTGGCGGATGATGTCCTGGCCGAATATTTGCGCACTGCCGGAGGTGGGGTAGAGAAAGTTTAATAGGGTTCGAATGGTGGTGGATTTTCCCGCCCCATTGGGCCCGATGAAACCGAAAATCTCTCCCACCTCCACCTGGAGGTTGACTTTGTCGATGCCCCGGGTTGAACCATAATACTTGGTCAGGTCAAAGGTCTTGATGGCTGCCATTTTTGTTCCCTCCCAATGACATAATGTGGTTAAAAATATTATACCCTGTGGTCCAAGACAGGGCAACGTCAGGCCACCGGGTGACTTTTTCATCTTTGGGAAAAGCTATAACGGGTTGTCATGATTTTGCAGGTGAGGTATAATTATAATCAGTTTTTATGTGTAGTATATAATAGCAGGTGCTAAGTTTGGAGGGGAATTGATGTATTCAGTGATAAAGGGTGTTGGGCATGCTGTGCCGGAGCGAGTCCTGACCAACCAACAGTTGGAAGAGATGGTGGACACCAATGATGAGTGGATTGTACAGCGCACCGGCATTCGGGAGCGGCGCATCACCGACGCGAACACTGCAACTTCAGATTTGGCCATCCAAGCAGCTCGGCAAGCCTTGGAAAATGCCCAGGTGGCACCAGAGGATTTGGATTTAATCATTGTGGCCACGGTGACACCGGACCATGCCTTTCCATCCACGTCCTGTTTGCTGCAACGGGAACTGGAGGCCTGGGGGGCTGCGGCCTTCGATATCGAAGCGGCCTGCACCGGCTTTATCTATTGTCTCAGCATCGCCGATCAGTTTATCAAGTCCGGGACCTACCGCACTGTCTTGGTTTTGGGGGCTGAAACCCTTTCAAAAATCACGGATTACACTGATCGCAATACCTGTATTCTCTTTGGCGATGGGGCCGGCGCAGCGGTGCTTCAGGCCGGGGAGGAGCCGGGCTTAATGGCAGTGGAAATCGGTGCCGATGGCAGGGGCGGAGAGTTGCTGGTTCAGCCCGCCGGCGGCTCCCGCAATCCCGCCAGTACTGAAACTGTAAAGAACCGTCAGCATTTTATCAAGATGGCAGGCCGAGAAGTGTTTAAGTTTGCCGTGCGCATCATGGTGGAATCCTCTAAACGGGTGTTGGAACAGGCTGGCATCAGCGGCCAAGACTTGGCTCTGTTGGTTCCCCATCAAGCGAACTTGCGTATCATTGATTCCGCCTGCAAGCGGTTAGCTGTGGATCCGGAAAAGGTAGTTGTCAATTTAGATCGTTACGGCAATATGTCGGCGGCATCCATTCCCATCGCCCTGTCCGAGGCCGCCCAACAAGGGCGCATTGCCTCGGGGGACCATGTGTTATTGGTGGGCTTCGGCGGTGGCCTTACCTGGGGTGCAGCAGTAATCAAGTGGAAATAAGGAGGGTCTGTTTTGGTTACCGATATTACCCGAATGTTAGGGATTGACTATCCTTTATTTCAGGGAGGAATGGCCTGGCTGGGCACCCATGAGCTGGCCAGCGCCGTCAGCGAGGCCGGCGCACTGGGGATAATAGGGGCGGGCAATGCTCCGCCGGACTGGGTCCAGGGGCAAATTGACGCTCTGCGCGAAAATACCGATAAGCCCTTTGGGGTCAACATAATGCTGCTATCTCCCTTCGCTGGAGATGTAATGGATGTGGTCATCAAAAACAAGGTGCCGGTGGTAACCACCGGGGCCGGCAATCCCGGTCCCTGGTTGGAAAGGCTAAAGGACGCCGGGAGCAAGGTTTTTCCCGTGGTGGCCTCGGTGGCCCTGGCTCGGAGATTGGCTAGAATTGGCGTGGACGGTTTCATCGCCGAGGGCGGTGAAGCTGGGGGCCATGTGGGCGAGCAGTCCACCATGGCCCTGGTTCCCCAAGTGGTGGATGCTGTAGATCTACCTGTGCTGGCCGCCGGCGGTATTGCCGACGGACGGGGAGTAGCCGCTGCCTTGGCCCTGGGTGCCCAGGGCGTCCAGGTGGGCACCCGTTTTGTCTGTGCTGAGGAATGTGTGGCCCATGAAAATTACAAGGAAATGATCATCAAGGCCAAGGATCGGGATGCTGTGGTGTCGGGACGCAGCACCGGTCATCCTGTGCGTTGCCTGCGCAACAAGTTCTGGCGAGAATTCACTAACCAGGAAAAGGCCGGTGTCTCGCCGCAAGAACTGGAAAAACTAGGCGCAGGAAAATACCACGCCGCCGCTATACTGGGTGATGTGGAAGCGGGCAGCGTGCTGGCCGGGGAAGTGGCCGGAATGGTGAAAAGAATAGAGCCGGCGGCGGACATAATTGAAGATTTGTTCAGCGACGCCCGGCAAAGGATCAGTGACCTGGGAGGGATGCTGTAATGGAAAAAGTAGCCTTTGTTTTTCCCGGCCAGGGGGCTCAATACCCTGGCATGGGTAAGGAGCTGTATGATCAGTTCCCCCTGGTGCGGGAATATTTTCAGCGGGCAGATGAGGCCCTGGGGTTTTCCCTGAGTCAGTTGTGTTTTGAGGGGCCGGCCCAGGACTTGACCATGACAGAGAACGCCCAACCGGCAATTCTGACCATGAGTTGTGCTGTAGCAGCACTGGTGGAGGCCGAGATGGGTATTGTCCCGGTAGCTGCCGCGGGTTTGAGCCTGGGTGAATACAGCGCACTGGTGGCTGCGGGCATGTTGGATTTTGAGGTGGCTGTCAGTTTGGTGGCCCGCCGGGGCCGTTATATGCAAGAGGCTGTTCCGGAGGGAGTTGGCGGCATGGCGGCGATCTTTGGCTTGTCCGCTCAAGAGGTAGAAAAATTGTGCTGGGAAACCCCGGGCGTGGTGGAGCCAGCCAATTACAATAGTCCCGGCCAAGTGGTGGTCTCCGGTGAAAAGGAGGCTGTGGCCGCCTTGGTGGCTGTTGCCAAGGAGAATGGCGCCCGGCGGGCACGGGAGCTGGAGGTTAGCGCGCCCTTCCATTGCTCCATGCTCCAGCCCGCGGCGGACAGGTTAACTGAGGATCTGGCGGGAATTGAGTTCCATTCCCCCAGATTCCCGGTCCTGTCCAATGTTGAGGCTGATGTCGTTGGGCTCAAAAGGGTGCGGGAACTCCTTGCTCGCCAAGTGGCCAGCCCTGTGCGCTGGCAACAATGTGTGGAAAAACTACAGGCCATGGGCATGGAGACCCTGGTGGAGACTGGACCCGGTCGCGTGCTTTCGGGTTTAGTACGCAAGACTGCCCGGGAGCTCAAGACCATCAATGTGGAAAAAGGCACAGACCTAGGTAAAATTGAGGAGGAATTGTATGCTAAAGGCTCAGACAGCTTTGGTCACCGGCGCCAGCCGCGGCATTGGCCGGGAAATAGCATTGCAGCTGGCCAGGGCGGGCGCCAAGGTAGCGATTAACTACAATCGGAGCAGTGCTGCCGCCCAGGCAGTGGTGGAGGAAATCCAAGCCGCTGGCGGCGAAGCCCGGGCTTGGCAGGCCGATGTGTCTAAGTTAGACCAGGCCTCTGCCCTGCTGGACAATGTCATAAAGGACTGGGGCCAGCTGGACATATTGGTGAACAATGCCGGCATCACCAGGGATACGCTGCTGATGCGGATGAAGGAAGAGGATTGGGACCAGGTGTTGGAGGTAAATCTCAAGGGCTATTTTAACTGCTGCAAGGCGGCGGTGCGGCCCATGGCCCGGGCCCGCAAGGGGCGAATCATCAATATCTCTTCGGTGGTGGGCCTGCGGGGCAACGCCGGTCAGGTGAATTATGCTGCGGCCAAGGCCGGGGTGGTGGGCCTGACCAAGTCCCTGGCCCGGGAATTGGGAAGCCGAGGCATCACTGCCAACGCCATTGCCCCGGGTTTCATCGACACTGATATGACCAAGGAGCTGCCCCAGGGCATCCAGGAGAAGATGCTTCAGGAAATCCCCTTGGCCCGATTGGGTAACCCAGAGGATGTGGCTCAGCTGGCAGTGTTTTTGGCCGGACCTGGAGCAAATTATATCACCGGACAAGTCATTGCCGTGGATGGCGGCATGGCCATGTAGGGAGGTAAAGAGATGAAGCGAGTAGTTGTCACCGGGATGGGAGCTGTGACACCCCTGGGCAATGATGTCCAGTCGACCTGGCAGGCTCTTTTGGCCGGGAAAAGTGGTGTCGGTCCCATAACCCATTTTGACCCCCGGGATTTTACCAGCCAGATTGCTGGGGAGGTCAAGGATTTTCGGCCTCAGGATTATATGGAGCCCAAGGAAGCAAAGCGCTTCGATCCTTTTGTGCACTTCGCCGTGGCGGCGGCCAAACAGGCTTGGGCCCATGCCGGCTTGGAGAATGAGGAAATGGACTCGGATCGCATCGGCGTTATGATTGGTTCCGGAATTGGCGGACTTGGCACCATAGAGCGCCAGTACCAGGCATATATGGAGAAGGGACCCCGGCGTATCAGCCCTTATTTTGTACCCATGATAATTGGTAATATGGCGGCGGGGCAGGTTTCCATTGCCTTGGGCGCCACAGGACCGGTGGGTGCTGTGGTGACGGCTTGTGCCACCGGCACTAATGCCATTGGTGATGCATTTCGATCCGTCGCCCAAGGCCATGTAGATATTATGGTGGCGGGGGGTGCCGAGGCGGCCATTACACCTCTGGGAGTGGGCGGTTTTTGTTCTGCCCGGGCAGTGTCCACCCGTAATGACGACCCCCAAGGCGCAAGCCGGCCCTTTGAAAAAAACCGTGATGGTTTTGTCATGGGTGAGGGCGGTGGCGTAGTGGTGCTGGAAAGTTTGGAAAGCGCCCGGGCCCGGGGAGCCGAGATTTTTGCTGAGGTCACTGGGTATGGCTATGCCGGCGATGCCTACCATGTGGTCCAGCCTCATCCCCAGGCCCGGGGAGGTGCTCGGGCCATGGCAGCCGCGGTGCAAGAGGCAGGCTGGAAGCCTGAAGATGTGGACTATGTCAATGCCCACGGCACCAGCACTCCATTCAACGACCGCTTGGAAACCCTGGCCATCAAGGAGGTCTTCGGGGAGCACGCCTATAAATTGGCAGTAAACTCTACAAAGTCCATGACGGGTCATATGTTGGGCGCAGCGGGGGCAGTGGAGTTCATTGTCTCGGTGCTGACCATGCGGGAAGGCATAATTCACCCCACCGTCAATTTGGAGGAAGCTGATCCCGATTGCGATTTGGACTATGTTCCCAACATTGCCCGCAAACAGCAGGTGCGCAAAGCAATTACCAACTCATTGGGCTTTGGCGGCCATAATGCTTCCTTGGCCGTAGCCCGCTGGGAGGAATAATATGTTGGACAAAACTCAGATCAAAGAAATAATTCCCCATCGCGAGCCCTTCCTGCTCTTGGACAGAGTTGTGCAGCTGGATAAAGGGAAGGCGGCCAAGGGAGAATATTATGTGGATCCTGGGGGACTTTGGTTTGCCGGGCATTTTCCCGGCTATCCAGTGTTTCCCGGTGTTCTCCAGGTGGAGGCCCTGGCCCAATTGGGTGCGGTGGCCATCCTCTGCCAAGAGGAGATGCGGGGCAAGCTGGCGCTATTTGCTGGTCTGGACCAGGTTAAATTCCGGCGCCAGGTGTTGCCTGGTGAGACCCTGGAACTTCACGTGGAAATCGTCCGGGCCAGAGGCAGTTTTGGCGTCGGCCAAGGTCGGGCCACGGTGGATGGCCAGCTGGCCCTGGAGGCACAATTAAAATTCGCCCTAACGGAAACCCAGGGAGGGGTATAAGGTGCAGATTGAAGAACTTATAAAACTAGTTGAGGCCATCAAGGCCAGTGATTTCGATGAATTCATCTTGGAGGCCCAGGATGTCAAAATGACGCTGCGGCGAGGCGTGGCAGGAGAGATGGGCCCGGCTCCAGCCCGGGAGGCTGCTTTACCGGCGGCACCAAAGTCACAGTCCGTTGCTGTGGAGCCCCTTGGGGAGACCCAGGAACCCCAGGAGGAAGGCCTAATAGACGTCTTGGCTCCCATGGTGGGGACATTTTATCAGGCCCCTTCTCCGGGGGCAGCGCCCTTTGTGCAGCCCGGAGGCAAGGTCAAGGTCGGTGACACTTTGTGTATTCTTGAAGCCATGAAACTGATGAACGAAATAGAAGCAGAAATAGAAGGTGAGGTAGTGGAGGTAGCGGTCAAGGACGGCGAGCTGGTGGAGTATGGCCAAGTCCTGATGACATTGCGTCCTCTCCAGCCATGAAACGTGTACTCATCGCCAACCGGGGAGAAATAGCCCTGCGCGTAATCCGGGCCTGCCGAGAGCTGGATCTAGAGACTGTGGCCGTTTTTGCCCAGGGGGATGAAAATTCTCCCCATCTGGCTTTGGCCGACCAAGTGTATTGCATAGGACCTGCCCCGGCGGGACAGAGTTATCTCAATGTCCAAAACCTGCTCACCACAGCCATGGCTGCCCAGGTGGATGCCATCCACCCGGGCTACGGTTTTTTGGCGGAAAACGCCACCTTCGCCCAACTTTGCCGGGATTGTGGCATTACTTTTATCGGTCCGTCTCCATGGGCCATTGAGACCATGGGCAACAAAGACCAGGCTCGCAAACTCATGGAAGAGGCCGGTGTGCCCATTGTTCCCGGTAGCGAGGCTTTGACTGATGCTGGGGAGGCAGAGAAAATTGCTGCCGAAATCGGGTATCCGGTGATTATCAAGGCTGCATCGGGGGGCGGGGGCAAAGGGATGCGCTTGGTGGAAGAGCCACAGCACTTGTCCCGGGCCCTGGAAATGGCCCAGGGCGAGGCCCAGGCCGCTTTTTCTGATGCCACTGTCTACATGGAGAAATTTATCCGGCGCCCCCGCCATGTGGAAATTCAAATTCTGGCGGACAATCACGGTAATGTGATTCACCTGGGTGAGCGGGATTGCTCGGTACAGCGTCGCCACCAAAAGCTGGTGGAGGAAGCTCCCTGCCCGGTGCTCACCGAAGAAACTCGGTCCCGGATGGGTGAGGCCGCTGTCCGGGCCGCCAAGGCCGTGGATTACCGCGGGGCGGGGACGGTGGAGTTTCTCCTGGACGCCGACGGCAAATTCTATTTCATGGAGATGAATACCCGTATCCAGGTGGAGCATCCGGTGACAGAAATGATCACCGGCATCGACTTGGTCAAGGCTCAGCTGTCGGTGGCCGCTGACGAACATTTAGATATAGAGCAGAAGGATGTAGAGTTCCGGGGCTGGGCCCTGGAATGCCGGATTAACGCCGAGGATCCGGAGAGGGATTTTATGCCGGCACCGGGGACCATTGACCAGTGGCAATCCCCGGGAGGACCCTGGGTGCGGGTGGACGGCATCGCCCGCTCCGGTGGCAAGATTTCTCCCTATTATGACTCCATGATTGCCAAGCTAATTGTTTGGGGTCAAGACCGGGAGGAGGCAATCCAACGCATGGAGCGGGCGCTGGCGGAGACAATAGTGGAAGGCATCCCCACCACCATTCCCCTGCACCGGCGGATACTGGCCAGTGAGCAATTCCGCAGCGGGGAATACAGCACGGGGTTGCTGGCTGAAATCTTTGACGGGAGGTAGTGGCAATGGCCCTGTTTCGCAAACCTAAGTACTCCACGGTGGCTGCCCGGCAGGAAGTCCCCAAGGACTTAGCCAGCAAATGCACCAAGTGTAATACCATTCACATTAAACAGGAGCTGGAAAAGAATCTTTGGGTCTGCCCCAAATGCGGCCACCACTTGCCCCTCACCGCTGGCCAACGGCTGAGGTTTACCTTGGATGAGGGGAGCTTTCAGGAGCTGGATGCGGACCTGAGTTCTGGCAATCCCCTGGATTTTCCCCAATACCAAGAAAAGCTGAGCAAGGCCCAGCGTGCCAGTGGTCTTAATGAGGCGGTTATAACCGGTCGGGGTTTAATCCATGGCCAACCGGCATACTTGGGCATCCTGGCCCGGGAATTCATGTTGGGTAGCATGGGTGCCGTTGTGGGTGAAAAACTGGCCCGGATGCTGGACAAGGCCTGCCAGGAAAGGACCCCGGCGCTAATATTTTCCGTTTCCGGCGGAGCCAGAATGCAGGAGAGTATTTTATCCCTGTTTCAGATGGCCAAGACCAGTGCCGCCCTGGCCAGGCTCCACCAACAGGGGGTGCTATACATTTCAATTCTCACCGACCCCACCACCGGTGGAGTTTCTGCCAGCTTTGCCATGCTGGGCGATATAAACATAGCCGAACCCGGTGCCTTAATTGGCTTTGCCGGTCCCCGGGTGATTCAGCAGACCATTGGCCAAAGTTTGCCCACGGGTTTTCAGCGGGCAGAATTCTTGTTGGAACACGGCATGCTGGATATGGTGGTGCCTCGTCAGGATATGAAGGCTACTCTGGCCCGGTTGCTGAAGTTCCATGGGGGTGAGGCATGATGGCAGATTTAGATGGACAATTAACGCCGCTTTTAGAGAAGATTAAAGACCTGCGTAGCTTCGCTCAGCAACAGGGCTTAGATTTGAGTGATGAAATTCAGGCCCTGGAGAACAAAGCTGCAGATTTACGAGCCAAGATGTACGCAAATCTCAGTCCCTGGCAGAAGGTGAAATTAGCCCGGCATATAAAGCGGCCCTCTACCTTAGATTACTTCGAACTTATATTTTCCGACTTTATCCAGTTATATGGGGACCGGCAGTATAGGGATGACCCGGCCTTGGTGGGGGGAATTGCGCTACTGCAGGGCAAACCCGTCACTGTGCTAGGCCATCAGAAGGGCCGGGATACCAAGGACAATATTGCCCGCAATTTCGGCATGCCCCATCCCGAGGGCTACCGCAAGGCCCTGCGCTTGATGAAGCAGGCGGAGAAGTTTCACCGTCCAGTGATTTGCTTCATCGACACCCCGGGGGCCTATCCCGGGCAGGGGGCTGAGGAGAGGGGGCAAAGCGAAGCCATCGCCCGCAACCTCCGGGACATGGCTGTTCTGAAGATACCCATATTAAACTTAATAACCGGCGAAGGGGGCAGCGGTGGGGCCCTGGCCCTGGGTGTGGGGGACAGTCTCTTGATGCTGGAGAACAGCATCTATTCAGTGATTTCTCCCGAGGGCTGTGCCTCCATCCTCTGGAAGGACGCGGCCCAAGCCAAGGACGCCGCTGCGGCCCTCAAGCTCACTGCCCATGACTTGGAGAAGCTGGGGGTAATTGATGAAATAATCCCCGAACCCCAAGGTGGGGTGCATAAGAATTGGGAGGCTGGCGCCGTGGCAATAAAAGAAGCCCTCCTTCGGCATCTGGATGTCCTGGAGGACCTATCCATGGAAACCTTACTACAACGGCGTTGGCGACGCCTATCTGAACTGGGAAATGAATAAAGCCACTGGCACTAGCCAGTGGCTTTTGTGCGTTAGCCCTAGCCTCTCTGTCCTCCTAAACGCAGCTCCCCCTTGTCCTCCTAAATGCAGCCCCTCCTGTCACCCTGAACCTCCCCCCTTTGTCATCCTGAACGCAGGGAAGGATCCTTACCCCCAAAGACACTCCCAACACAGCTCCGCCGGTAAAGATTCTTCGCTTCGCTCAGAATGACAAAAGAGGAATGCCCAGGATGTTGTGTCACTTCACTCATTACCCAACCCTTTTCCGGGAATGCTAGACTTAAAGGGGGCGGGCAACCATGGAAAAGAAAAAAGAGCAATGGGGCAGCCGCTTGGGTTTCATCTTTGCTGCAATTGGGTCCGCGGTGGGGCTGGGTAATATTTGGCGCTTTCCTACCGTAGTTGGGCAAAACGGGGGTGGCGCTTTTGTTCTGGTCTACCTGGGCATGGTATTTGTAGTGGGTATTCCTGTTATGCTGGTGGAGATTGCCTTGGGCAGAGCGACGCAACGCAATGTGGTTGGCGTTTTTAAAAAATTGCGTCCAGGTACTCCCTGGGTTCGAGTTGGGGTGTTGGGAGTGGCGGCTGGCTTTATCATTCTGTCCTTCTATTCCGTTATAGCCGGCTGGAGTTTGGCCTATATCTTCAAGTTTCTCCAAGGGGATTTCTTACACTTGTCTCCTTCGGAAATAGCCCAGACCTTTGGGGATCTGGTGGCCAGCCCCGTGACGCCCATTCTCTGGCAGGGGCTATTTCTGGCACTGACCATGGGAATAGTGATTCTGGGTGTTGCTAGGGGAATTGAGCGCTGGAGCAAAGTGCTGATGCCCATGTTATTTATGCTCTTGCTGATCCTTATCGCCCGTTCCCTTACTCTGGATGGGGCCAGGGAGGGGGTTTACTGGCTGCTGCGCCCAGATTTCGCCAGTATCAATTTCGATACTGTCCTCACCGCTTTGGGGCAAGTCTTTTTTAGCCTCAGCCTGGGTATGGGGGCTATGATTACATACGGAAGTTATCTCAGCCGCCGGGAGGATATACCTAAAAGTGCTATCACCATTGCTTTGGCAGATATGGCCGTCGCTATTTTGGCGGGTTTAATTATTATTCCTGCAGTGTTTGCCTTTGGCTTGGACCCGGAATCGGGCCCCCCATTAATCTATATAACCTTGCCAGCGGTGTTCCAAAACATTCCCCTGGGCAGTTTTTTTGGCGTGCTCTTCTTTGTGCTCCTTTCCACCGCTGCATTGACTTCTGCCATCTCACTATTGGAGGTTGTTGTGGCCTATTGGGTGGGCGAGTTGAAATGGTCCCGGACGGGAGCTACTCTGCTGGCGGGGTTGGGTGCCTTTGTCCTGGGGATTCCCTCATCCCTGTCCAACGGAGTTCTGGCGGATTATACCGTGGCGGGGTTTCCTTTTCTGGATTTAATGGACGCCCTGACTGCAAATATCTTGCTTCCCTTGGGTGGCCTATTGCTGGTGGTCTTTGCCGGCTGGGTTTGGGGTGGAAAAGAGCTTGTGGCGGCGGTGGAAGGTGAGGCCGGACGCTTTCCCCTGGGTGGGGTCTGGGCAGTGCTGGTTCGCTGGCTGCTACCCTTGGCCTTGGCATATATCTTGCTCAGCGGGCTCTGGCCGGGAAGTTAAATAGCTAAGGGGCATCAGTTTCAGAAACTGATGCCCCTTGTTCTAGATTCGTATTTATTCCACTATAGTGATTTCTGTTGCAGTGATTTGGGGAGGATAGCTTTCCCGGATAGTGCCGGTGTAGGTGACAATTAAACTCATGCCATTGGCCAAATCCTGGATTTCGGCCTTTTCCCCGCCGGCGTAGAATACCACTGTGTCTTCGGCAATGCCCACAAGGGCGGTGTCAAACATGTCATTCCCAGGGCAATCCACCAGTATGCTGTTTCCGTCCACCTTAATTACCGTGGCATCAAAGCTCAAGCCACTGGTGTTTTCTGTAACTACCTTTCTCAATGTGTCCAGCAGTTCTGTTCCCGAGAGGGGGCAGATTTCGGTTTCGTCGCTAAAGGTCAGCGTCAACAGCATCCTTTCGTCCACCAAGTACTGGAGGATATGGGAGTCTTCACCCACATCCTTGGTGCTTCCCAACTGCTCGATGATATCGCTGTAAGACATGCCTGCCTCCAGGGCCAGAACTTGGTCCTTGCTGATTTTGTTGGTAACAGTAAAGGCTGAATAGTTTTTAAGGGCTTGGTAGACATGTTGATTGTCTTGGGGCACGTATTCCATGCCCAATTCATATGCCCGCTTGACCAGTACTTCTTCAGTGGCATCCAAGTTGAATTCCTGGGAGCTCATGTCTCGGTAGACTCGTTTTGCCGTGGCGCGATCCAGTGTTCCAGCCTCCACCCCGATTTCTTGCAGAAAATCCTCGGCTCTGTTGTATTGGATGGTATCTGCAGCAGCATATACGCCATAGGTCATACCTACAACCAGACAGAGGCTTAGGGCCACCGTTACCAGTTTCTTTTTCATACTTACAGCTCCTTTCTCAGCTTGGGCCAGCGCTTGCTGGCGGATCTCTTCTTTGTTGGCTAGTTTCTCCTTGAGGACTGTTTTGAGGAAATCCGATTCCCGCACCGGCTAACCCTCCTTTCCGTAGAAGTCGCGAATTTCCTGCAGGGTCCGATACAAGTAGTGTTTAACATTGGATTCATTCAGGCCCAGCTCGGCACTAATTTCTCGCAACTTTAGACCGCAATAGTAGTAAAGGTAGAATATCTTTTGAATCTGTTGGGGTTTGCTCCTGAGCAACTGCCATATTTCCCCCAGGGTGACAGAATTGATAAACTTCTCGTCCACCTCTACATCATGGGGGATTGTGAGCTCAGGCCGCACTTCTCCGTGTTTATTCCGGAGAGGGAGGTGATGTTTCAACTTCTCCACCAGGGAATAATGTCTGTACACCTTTGCCTTCGCCAACTGCATGACAAAAGCTTCTTCATTCTCGATATAGTCCTTGCCCCTTTTAACGATGACGGCGTAAAGTTCTGCGTATGTCTCCTGAAGGATATCGGCGATGTCACTGGTGTTGCCGCATTTAGAGATTACATAGCGCGTCGCTTTGTCATATGTCCTATCGTAAACTTCGTTAAAAAAGGTAGTTAGCTGGTCGACCATGCCATCACCGCCTTTTCACTATATAAGTGTAGTGGGATGAGGAAAAAGTTCCATGTAATTTTTGGGGAAGGTT
>Ga0079223_10001154_pt1 | contig 15313 bp, 13 predicted proteins | sample Stecom2011_FD_75072 | JGI IMG/M metagenome (GOLD analysis project Ga0079223, IMG submission 75072) | Agricultural soil microbial communities from Utah to study Nitrogen management - Steer compost 2011 | ecosystem: Environmental > Terrestrial > Soil > Agricultural land | place: USA: Utah... | reverse complement strand
GGGCCTGCCCAACAAAGATGACGTAAAAACCGGGATTATCACTTATAAAATTGCCGCCCACGCGGCCGACCTGGCCAAGGGGCATCCTGGAGCTCAGGTTCGCGACGACGCGTTGTCTAAAGCGCGTTTCGAATTTCGATGGGAAGATCAATTCAATCTGGGCCTTGATCCTGACACTGCCCGGTCTTACCACGATGAAACCCTACCCAAAGAATCTGCCAAGCTGGCTCACTTCTGCTCCATGTGCGGCCCAAAGTTCTGCTCCATGAAAATATCTCAGGAGGTGCGGGATTATGCCAAAGAGCATGGTTTGGATGAGGTTTCTGCTGTGGATATTGGCATGCAGGAGAAATCCAGAGAGTTTGTGGAGTCCGGAAGCAGGCTTTATGGCAAGGTCTGAGGTTTATTGCTAATCACATCGAAGGTGGGGGCAGAACGAACGTTCTGACTCCCATCTTGCCAATATCAGCCTCCTCAAAAACTTGCATTGAAGAACGGCCTCCGGCTATCGTTCCAAGCTCACCCCAAGCAGAGTAAATGATGACCGAGCCTTTTCAGTTCAAAGCCACCGACGTCAAAATTGAGAAGCGGGAGACCGTCTTTCAGGGCTTCTTCCGCATGGATAAGCTGTGGCTGAAACACCCGCGATTTGATGGCCGGGACATGCCCGTTTTTACCCGGGAATTGTTTATCCGTGGCGATGCCACCTGCGTGCTGCCCTACGATCCGATCCGCGATGAAATTGTTCTGCTGGAGCAATTTCGTCTTGGTGCACTCGGGCGTGACCAGTCGCCCTGGCTGCTCGAACTTGTTGCCGGAATGAACGAACAGGGTGAAACATCTGAACAAACCGCCCAGCGGGAAGGGCAGGAAGAAGCCGGGCTTACCTTTCGGCGGCTGGACAGAATCTGCAGCTATATGGTGTCGCCAGGTGGCACTACGGAAATGATTCACCTGTACTGCGGATTGATCAGCACGGCTGCCGCCGGGGGAATATTCGGTGTTGAACAGGAGCATGAGGATATTCTCGCTCACGTGTTCAGTGCTGATCAGGCTATCGCCATGATTTACAATGGTCAGATTAATAATGCCGCAGCGATCATTGCACTCCAGTGGCTGGAGTTGAACCGGGCAAGACTCCAGGCAGAGGTGAAGTAATGATTGACTGGAGTATGAAGCCCAAGCGCTACGTGCCGGATCTCAGGCAATTGGGCGCTCTGTGTGATGGAAACTATCAGCGCCTGGCCAAATTGCGCCTGCTGGATGTTAATGAGCAGTCGATCTGCGAGTTTGAGCTTCACCGTGAAAACCAGTACTTCGGGCGGGTTCAGATTAAAGTTCTGCAGGTCGCCAGATTTACCGAAACCCTGCTGCTGGAGCAGGTACATAATTCCGGGCGCTGGCTAAACAACCCGCTAATGACGGTGCGCGTTTACCACGATGCCTCCCTGGCCGAGGTGATCAGTTGCTACCGCGATCATCAAATTGCGCCGGTTAACGATTATCCAAATCGGTTTATGCATCATCCGGATGAAAAAGTGCAGGTAAACAGCTTTCTGGCGGATTGGCTGGATCATTGTCTGCGCTTCGGGCACCTGCCTATGGAGCATTCTGCATGGTCTGCCGATGAAGGGGCTGACTAATACCCCATCCGATAAGTTTCACTCGAAAACGCAGGACTAAAGTAGACTGGTGTAGCCCCTTTCGTGTGTCATAGTTGTCAAAATCTGTAATATGTTGCCAGAGCCTGGTCAGAATGTGACTCGTGTTCCATTCAATAATGATAAAACCGGGAGCTGTCGTCGTACACTTGTGCCAGATTCAAGTGAAGAGCACTGATTTGACCAAGAGCGCCATGACTACAAAGGATAAAACCCGGGCATTCCGGGTACTGCAATTAACTGATCCCCACCTGATGGCCAATGCCAGCGGTGAGTTGCTGGGTGTAAATACCCGGAGCAGCCTGAATGCTGTTATTGAAAATGTATTGGAAACTCATGGCCAGCCTGATCTGATCCTGGCCACGGGAGACCTTGCGCAGGATGCTTCACGCGAGGCCTATCGGGTTTTTGGGGAAAGCCTGAAAGTGTTTTCTTGCAAGTCGGCCTGGCTGGCTGGCAACCATGACGATACTGACAAGCTTCGTCAGGTGGCGGCGCAGTATCAGGCTGATCATCGCAGCATAGTTCAGGGTGGCTGGCAGATTATTCTTCTCGACTCCTCTGTGCCTGGAAAAGTGCTTGGCAGGCTGGCGCAGTCAGAGCTGGATTTTTTGGAGCAGATGCTGACGCAGCATCCGGAACTGCCCGCTTTGGTAACGCTACACCATCATCCGGTGAATATCGGTTCGGACTGGATGGAAAAAATCGGCCTCCAGAATCGTGACGCATTCTGGGAAATTATTGACCGGTTCCCGCAGGTAAAAATTGTGCTCTGGGGGCATGTTCACCAGAAGCATGACCTGGACAGGAATGGAGTGCGTCTGCTGGCTACTCCGTCAACGTGCATACAGTTTGCATCCAAATCTGTGAAGTTTTCTGTTGAGGATAAAGCGCCAGGTTATCGCTGGTTTGAGTTGCAGAGCACCGGCGACTTCACAACGGAAGTGCGCCGGGCTTTGAACTTTGAGTTCGAACTGGACCAAAACAGTTCCGGCTACTAGATGCTCGCCCGGAGCTCCCGGGCTGCTTCAACCATTCCCTGCAGCGCCGGCACAACCTCTTCCCATTTTCTGGTTTTGAGGCCGCAATCCGGATTTATCCACAGCCGTTGGGCAGGAATCCGTTCTGCTGCTTTTTGCATTAGTTCAACCATCTGCTTTTTGGACGGCACGTTAGGCGAGTGAATATCATAAACGCCCGGACCAATATCGTTGGGGTACTCGAACCCCTTGAAGGCGTCCAGAAGCTCCATATCTGAACGTGATGTCTCGATGGTGATGACATCGGCATCCATCCGGGCAATGGCCTCAATGATGTCATTGAATTCTGAGTAACACATGTGGGTATGGATTTGGGTTTCATCTTTCACCCCGTTAGCGGTAATTCGGAAAGCCTCAATTGCCCAATCCAGGTAATCCTGCCAGTCGGAGGCGCGTAGCGGCAGCCCTTCTCTTAAGGCCGCTTCATCAATCTGGATAATCTTCACCCCGGATTTCTCCAAATCCAGTACTTCTTCGCGAATGGCCAGCGCCAGTTGCAGGCAGGTGTCTTTCCGGGGCTGATCGTCACGTACAAAGGACCAGTTCAGAATTGTTACCGGGCCGGTCAGCATGCCTTTCACCGGTTTGTTGGTGAGAGATTGGGCATAACGGATCCAATCGGTTGTCATCGCTTTTGGGCGGGAAATATCACCAAATAAAATGGGCGGTTTTACACACCGGGAGCCGTACGACTGAACCCAGCCAAACTGGCTGAATGCATAGCCTTCCAGTTGCTCGCCGAAGTATTCCACCATGTCATTCCGCTCTGCTTCACCATGAACCAGAACATCCAGTCCGAGATCTTCCTGTTTCTTTATACAGCGGGCAATTTCACCACGTATTTCTGCCACGTAATCTGACTCGGTGAGCTCTCCCTTACGGAACATCAGGCGGGTTTTTCGAATTTCTGGTGTTTGTGGAAAGGAGCCGATAGTCGTGGTCGGGTAGGCGGGCAACCCCAGATGGTTTTGCTGAATGGTAATCCGTTCCCGGTAGGGGCTGTGGCGTACGCCCAACTCAGGGTTTAACTCACTAACTGCTTTCCGGACGGCGGGATTATGCACCCGTACAGATGCGGACCGGCTCTGAATCGCCTGAGCGTTGCCTGCTAACCTTTCCCGCACGAATTCCCGGCCCTTAGTCAGTGCAGTTGCCAGTAGTGACAGCTCGTCCAGTTTCTGTACCGCAAAGGCCAGCCAGTTTTTGATTTCCGGGTCCAGCTTTTGCTCTATTTCAGTATCTACCGGCACGTGAAGGAGCGAGCAGGACGGAGCCAGCCAAAGGCGCTGGCCGAATTTTTCATAGAGCGGCTCCAGCAAGTCGAGTGCTTTATTGAGATCTGTTTTCCAGATATTGCGGCCATTGATGATGCCCAAAGAAAGAACCTTGTGAGGCGATAGCCAGTCGGCAACCCTGGCCACCTCGTTTGCACCGCTGACAGCGTCAATATGCAAGCCAGCCACTGGCAGTTCGCATGCAAGCTGAAGGTTTTCCCGAAGCTCACCAAAGTAAGTGGTTACTAACAGCTTAACAGTGCTGGTTTTAAGCTGGTGATAGGCCAGATTAAAGGCGTGGCGCCATTCACTATCAAGCTCTGTTACCAAGGCCGGCTCGTCAATCTGCACCCACTCGATACCCTGATCGGCAAGTTTATTCAGAAGATTGGTATAAACAGGCAGCAAGCGATCAAGGAGATCAAGTTTATTGGTGCCGTCTTTGGCTTTGCCCAGCCAAAGGTAAGTTACCGGGCCAATAATGACCGGTTTTGCGGTAACACCCTGGCGGCGTGCTTCGCTAATTTGGGCAAGCAGTCGATCCGGATTCAGAGAAAACTCCGTAGCAGCCTCAAACTCAGGGACAATATAGTGATAGTTGGTGTCAAACCACTTGGTCATTTCGCCCGCATGAATAGAGCCGCAGCAAGAAGTGTCCCCGGCTGACTGGCCGCGGGCTACACGAAAGTACCTGTCCAGCTCACTGCCTTTGCCGGTTCGTGCCCGTGCCGGAAGGTGCCCCAGTGTAAAGCTCATGTCGAGAACCTGATCGTAGAATGAAAAATCCCCAACCGGGACCAAATCAAGTTTGCTCTGCAGTGCCCAGTGCTTGCTGCGAAGACCGGCTCCGGCCGCCTGAAGATCTTGTTCGCTGAGCTGGTTGTGCCAAAAGGCTTCCTGGGCGAATTTCAGCTCTCTTTTAGCCCCTATGCGGGGAAAACCGAGGTTGTGGGTGGTGGTCATGGGTGGAGTGCTCCTTATTGGATGGTAAGCGTTCTTGCTTGATAAAAATTTGCTCAACTGGTTCTAGCCTATCCGGAGTGGCTAATGAGTAATAATGGTATTATTTCAACGATCCATGAATATAATTCACAATGGCTAAATCAAACGTTGAGACATCACCATGATTGAACGTAACCACCTTGAGATTCTCCGGGCCGTGAACCAGCAGGGCTCGCTGACGGCGGCCGCAGAAAGCCTGCACCTGACGCAATCGGCATTGAGCCATTCCATTCGCAAACTGGAACAGCAATTGGGAACTTCGCTGTGGGTGCGTGAGGGTCGGCAGTTGCGATTAACCCAGTCTGGTGAGTACTTACTCTCGCTGGCGAACCGGCTGCTACCGCAGTTCGAACATGCCGGGATGGTGATTGACCAATATGCGCGGGGACAGCGAGGCACGCTGCGTATCGGGATGGAGTGCCACCCCTGCTACCAATGGTTGCTTAAGGTGGTTGGTCCGTATCTTGAGAACTGGCCGGGTGTCGATGTGGATGTAAAGCAGAAATTTCAGTTTGGCGGTATTGGTGCACTGTTTGGCTATGATATTGATCTGCTGGTTACGCCAGACCCTTTACATCGGCCAGGGCTGGTATTTGAGCCGGTTTTTGATTATGAGCAGGTGCTGGTGGTTGCACAATCCCACCATCTTGCCGGGAGAGAGTGGCTGGAGCCGGTAGATCTGGAAAAGGAAACTTTGATCACCTATCCCGTCGAAATTGAGCGGCTGGATATCTACACGAAGTTTTTATTGCCGGAAAACACGGCCCCCGCACGTCATAAAACAATTGAAACGACTGACATCATGCTGCAGATGGTTGCCGCGGGGCGCGGAGTTGCAGCTTTACCCCGTTGGCTGGCGGTTGAGTACAGCGAGAAAATGGCCCTGAAGCCAATCCGACTGAGCAAGGAGGGAATTGCAAAACAGATTTTTCTGGGGGTTCGCGAGCGTGAGCTTAATGTGGATTATCTGAGTTCTTTTATGGCGATGGCGCGGGATGTTCGCTGGCGCTAGCTTCTTGATGTAAACTTCGCAAAAATTCATTCAGGATATCTTGCTATGAGCGATATACCCGCAGACCTGAAGTATCTCGAAACCCATCAGTGGGTTCGTGTTTCTGACGATGGCACTGCAACTATTGGCATTACTGATTTTGCCCAGGAACAGTTGGGCGATGTAGTTTATGTTGGTTTGCCAGATTGTGGAGTAACCGTAAACGGTGGTGAAGAGGCCGGCGTGGCTGAATCGGTGAAATCAGCTTCCGATGTATTCAGTCCGGTAACCGGTGAAGTTATTGAGGTTAATGAGGCCCTCGAAGACGAGCCCGAGAAGGTCAATGAAGATCCGTACGGAGACGGTTGGATGTTCAGGGTAAAGCTGGCAGATCGTGGTGAGCTTGATAGCTTGATGGATGCCGACGCTTACGCAGAGCATGTTGCTGAAGAAGAATGAGTTGATCACAATCCGTGCAAGAATTGTTGAGCCCGGCTTTCCAAAACACGCTCAGGCACGGCCATGTGGCGCTTGAGCTCCGCCATTCATGGCTCCGCACAGTTTTGGAAAGCCGGACTCAACAATTCCTCCAGCTTTGGTATAGCCATCACTGGTTAATGTACAATTCCCGTCCTGAAATTTCTTTCCTTTAGGTAATCCGTATGAAGTTCCCGGTTTTGTATTTACGCAAAGGCGCTGAGCGCAGGCTGAGAGCCGGGCATCTTTGGGTCTATAGCAATGAAGTGGATATCCAGCGGTCGCCCCTGACAAACTTTGAGGCGGGCGTTCAGGCGGAGTTGCGTGATGCCAGCGACAAATCAATGGGCATTGTTTTTGTCAATCCCCACGCCCTGATATGTGGTCGTCTGGTTAGCCGGGATGCGAAGCATGGCATGACGCCCCAGCGGTTAACCCAGCGCATGGAAACGGCACTTACTCTGCGGGAAAAACTGTTTGATAAGCCGTTTTATCGCTGGGTGTTTGGTGACAGTGATGGCCTGTCCGGGCTGGTTATTGATCGGTTTGGAGATACTGTCGTAGTACAAATTTCAACGGCCGGTATGGAGCTGATGAAAGAGTCCGTTGTGCGGGCAATTCAGCGGTTGGTTCAGCCCACCGCCATCATCCTGAAAAATGACGGCAAGATGCGGGCCGTGGAAGGGCTGGATTCTTATATCGAACAAGCCCACGGGCCTGAGGCCACGATGCTGAATGTGGAAGAAAACGGTGTGCGCTTTGAGGTTCCACTGGCCGGAGGTCAGAAAACCGGCTGGTTTTACGATCACCGCATGAACCGTCAAAGGCTGCAGGCGTATGCACCGGGCAGGCGGGTTCTGGATGTATTCAGCTATGTGGGAGGCTGGGGAATTCAGGCGGCTTGTGCGGGCGCAACCCATGTAACCTGTGTAGACAGTTCCCCATCAGCAATTGATTCTGTACTCCATAATGCCGGACTGAACGGGTTATCCAACGTTGAAACCCTGCAAGGTGATGCCTTCGATGCCTTGAAAGTATTGTGTGATGAGAAGGAAAAGTTCGATATCGTGGTTCTGGATCCGCCAGCATTGATCCCCAGGCGTCGGGACCAGAAGGCAGGTGAGCAGGCTTACGCGCGGTTGAACCAACTGGGGCTCCGGTTACTCGAGCGCGATGGTTTGCTGGTTTCGGCTTCCTGCTCCATGCATTTATCTCAGGACAAGCTGATAGATATTATTCGCGGAAGTGGTCGGAAAATTGATCGTTTTGTTCAACTGCTGGAGCAGGGGCACCAGGCTCCGGACCACCCGATTATTCCGGGTATTCCGGAGACTGATTACATTAAATCCTGTTTTGTGCGTTCGCTGACCGGTTTTATGTGACAAACCCGGTTCCATCCCGGCCGGGACGTTTCAGTCTCTCAATGACATCACTAGCCAGCCGTTTTTCAGGGCCATGGCTTCCAGCATGGAATCCGGATCAACGGCTACCGGGTTATCAACCTTTTCCAGTAGTGGTGCATCATTGTGGGAGTCACTGTAAAACCAGGCTCCCGCTAACGATTCACCGCATACCTCCAGCCAGTCGTTTAATCGTGTGACCTTTCCTTCCCGAAAACAGGGGGTGCCTGCAACTTCTCCGGTATAACGACCGTTAACCAGTTCAGGATCCGTTGCGATAAGGTGATCTACCCCCAGCAGCTCAGCAATAGGTTCGGTGACAAACCGGTTGGTTGCGGTGATGATCATTAGTGTATGACCTTGTTCGCGATGCTGGTTGAGTAGCACTGATGCTTTATGCTGAAGCATCGGGACCACTTTTTTTTCTATAAACCGTTCGCGCCACAACAACAGATCGCTCATGTTGTTTTGAGCCAGAGGCTGCAGGGCAAAGCTCAGATAGTGCTGAATATCCAGCTCGCCGTCCAGATATTGCTGGTAGAAGCGATCGTTCGCTTGTTGATATTCGCTGGCATCGACAATGCCTTCTTCCACAAGGAACTCACCCCAAGCGTGGTCACTGTCGCCAGCCAGAAGGGTGTTGTCCAGATCAAATATTGCGAGCGTCAAGCTATTACCTCCGGTTATCATCATAACGCCTGTGGCAAAGGTCGCAGTCTATCACGGCTTATTCATTACAGGTTCGTTTGCTGAACCTTTGGGTTTCTGTGAAAATAAGGTCATATTGGATAATTGCGACCGGTGGCTTCATTGCCGGTCTGCCGACTATATAGAGGACTGCACCGTGATAGATACAGACGGTTTCAGACCCAACGTCGGAATCATTCTGGCCAACCACAGGGGCGAAGTACTCTGGGCAAGGCGAATAGGGCAAGATTCCTGGCAGTTCCCGCAAGGTGGCATTAAATTTAATGAATCGCCGGAACAGGCACTGTATCGGGAGCTTGGAGAAGAGGTTGGGCTTGGGGACAGCGATGTAGAAATCGTTAGCTGCACCCGGGGCTGGCTCAGATACCGGCTTCCGAAACGAATGGTGCGCCAGAATTCACATCCGGTTTGTGTGGGTCAGAAACAAAAATGGTTCCTGTTGAGGATGTTATCGCCGGACGCGCATGTACGTGTGGACGGAACCGATTCACCAGAGTTCGACGGCTGGCAGTGGGTAAGCTACTGGTATCCGTTAGGGCAAGTAGTCTCATTCAAGCGCGAAGTGTATCGGCGTGCGTTGAGAGAGTTGGCTCCGCGATTGTTCCATAACATGGAGCAGTGGCAGCGAAGCGAGCAGAATCGGCGTTAGAAGAAACACACGTGATGGCGGATAAATCTCACGATGCTGAGCATACTGCGAAGTCTCATACAGGAAGTAAACAGTGCCCGTGATCTGCAGGAGGCGCTGGATATTATTGTATCGCGGGTGCAGAAAGCCATGGGAACCGAAGTATGTTCCGTATATCTGCTGGATCCTGATACCAACCGCTATATTCTGATGGCCACCGAAGGTCTATACCGCACGGCTGTCGGCAAGGTGAGCCTGGGATATTCGGAGGGTCTTGTTGGCCTTGTGGGTTCCCGTGAAGAGCCTATCAATCTTGAGAATGCGCCGGCTCATCCCCGCTATCGTTACTTTCCGGCTACCGGAGAGGAGCGATTCAAGTCATTTCTGGGTGTGCCCATTATTCATCATCGCCGCCTGCTTGGTGTTCTGGTGGTTCAGCAACGGGAAAGTTCACGCTGCTTTGATGAAGGTGAAGAAGCCTTTCTGGTCACCGTTTCAGCCCAGTTGGCAGGGGTTATTGCCCACAGTGAGGCCACAGGGGTTATCAGTGGCCTGTCACTGACCGGGCAGGAAGCTATCGATGTCAGCTTTAACGGTGTGCCAGGAGCTCCGGGCGTGGCCATTGGTATGGGTGTTGTGGTCTATCCGGTTGCCGATCTGGATCTGGTGCCCGAAAAAAGTACCGACGACATTCATCAGGAACTGGAGCTTTTTCAGTCTGCAGTAGAGGCGGTACGCAAGGATATTGAGCGTGTCGCCAATCGTCTTGCCTCCCGGCTACGTCCGGAAGAACAGGCATTGTTCGACGTCTACCTGCGAATGCTGAGCGATGAAGCCCTGCCGGGTGAGGTTGTCAGCACTATCCGGGAGGGTAATTGGGCTCAGGGTGCCCTGAAACAGGTGGTGCAGCAGTACGTTCGTCATTTTGAAATGATGGATGATCATTACCTTCAGGAGCGGGCAGTCGACGTACGGGATCTTGGCCGGCGCCTGCTCTCTCATCTTCAGGAGGGCGAGCAAAAGCATTTGGTCTACCCGGACAAAACCATTCTGGTTAGTGAAGAGCTGACGCCTGCCATGCTTGGCGAGGTGCCCAAAGGGCAGCTTGTCGGACTGGTTTCTGTAAAGGGCTCAAGTAATTCCCATGTGGCAATTTTAGCGCGTGCCATGGGAGTGCCAACGGTTATGGGCCTGGTGGACATACCCGTTAATCAGCTGGACGGTAAAGAGTTAATTGTTGATGGATTTGAGGGGCAGATTTTCGCCTCGCCATCCGACGATCTAAGAACGGTTTACCAAGGCATTGCCAACGAAGAGAATGAGCTGGATCGGGGCCTTGAAGCGCTGCGCGACAAGCCGTGTGAGACTACCGATGGCCATCGAGTGTCCCTGTTGGTGAACACGGGTTTAATGACCGATGTGGTGCGCTCGCTGTCTCACGGGGCGGAAGGTATCGGGCTCTATCGAACCGAAGTTCCTTTCATGATCAAAGATCGTTTCCCGTCAGAGCAGGAACAGCGGGGATATTATCGTGAACAGCTGGAAGCATTTGCACCGAATCCGGTCACTATGCGTACGCTGGATATTGGTGGTGACAAGCTGCTGACTTATTTTCCGATTCATGAAGAAAACCCGTTTCTGGGCTGGCGGGGAATACGCGTAACACTTGATCACCCCGAGATCTTTCTCGTGCAAGTACGAGCCATGCTCAAAGCGAGTGAAGGTCTGCACAATCTGCAGATTATGCTGCCGATGATCAGCAATATCTCAGAAGTAGAGGAGTCTCTGCATCTGATTTACCGTGTGTACCATGAAGTACGGGAAGAAGGTTACGACATTCACATGCCCAAAGTGGGCGTGATGATTGAGGTTCCGGCTGCGGTTTATCAGATCAGGGAGCTGGCAGACAGAGTTGATTTCCTGTCAGTCGGTTCGAACGATCTCACTCAGTATCTGCTGGCTGTAGACAGAAATAATCCACGGGTAGCGCAGCTATATCACTCGTATCATCCAGCCGTACTTCAGGCGCTGGTTCGTGTGGCGCAAGATGCTCACATGGCGGGTAAACCCCTGGGGATTTGTGGTGAGCTGGCGGGAGACCCCGGTGGGGCTGTGCTGCTCATGGCCATGGGTTATGATTCCCTGTCTATGAACGCAGCCAGTCTGCCAAAAGTAAAATCGGTGATTCGCAGTGTTAGCCATGAGTGGGCGGTGAAATTGCTGAAAGACGTGCTGTTATTGGATTCACCCCACGTTATTAAAAGCTGTGTAGACCTGGCGTTGCGAAATGCGGGTTTTGGGCGATACCTCCGGCCTGGCAGATCTGCAGCCGTAGCCAGCCCTGAACAGTCAGCGTCTTGAGTGCAGGTATTATTTTCCGGAAGTTTAGGGTGTGTACTCTAAAATGGGCTGCTAGTTTAAGAAAGTAGCTGTCAGAGATCTTAATGGGAAAAGGACCGGCCATGACAACCCCTGCAGAACTCAAACCTGCTCCACGCATAGGGCTGGCCCTTGGCGGCGGCGGCCCGCTGGGCGGCATTTATGAAATAGGGGCACTAAGGGCGCTTGATGAAGCGCTGGATGGCCTCGACTTTAACGACATGCACGTCTATGTCGGAGTCAACGCCGGCTCCTTTGTGGCGGCAAATCTGGCGAATCAAATGACCACAGCTCAGTTGTGTCGGATTTTTGTGCGCAACGAAGCAGATGTTCACCCTTTCCATCCAGAGGTGTTTTATCGTCCGGCTTTCCGGGAAATTGGCCGCAGGCTTCTGTCCATACCTGGTCTGGTATCCACCGCTATCCGGCGTTTCGTAAATAACCCCTACGACCAAAGCCTGCTTGAGGCGCTTACCATTCTTTCGCACGCGGCACCGGCTGGTCTTTTTGATAATGAAGGGCTGCACGAGTATCTGAAGCGCACTTTTACCACGCTCGGGCGCACCAATGATTTCCGCCAGCTTAAACACAGCTTATATATTGTCGCGGCCGACGTAGAAAGCTCTGAAGCCGTATGCTTGGGCGCGCCAGGCTTTGACCATATCCCGATTTCAAAGGCGATTCAGGCAAGTACCGCCTCACCGGGTCTGTATGTGCCTGTAGAAATTGATGGCCGGTATTACGTAGATGGCACTCTCAGAAAGGGATTGCATGCATCGGTTGCGTTTGAAGACGGGGCAGATCTGGTGTTTGCAGTGAATCCACAGGTTCCCATCGACGCCAGTGCGGCAATCCGTGCAGGTACGATGAAGTCTGGTGAGCTCACCCGCTATGGCATGCCAAACCTGCTCTCCCAGGCGTACCGCACAATGGTTTATTCCCGAATGCAATCTGGTATAGCTCAATATGCGCGTGATTATCCGGATAAAGATATTCTGCTGTTTGAGCCCACGGGAGATGATGCCATGTTATTTTTCTCCAACGTGTTCAGCTTTCAGTCACGCCGCATGGTCTGCGAACATGCTTATCAGATGACGAGACGAGACTTGCTCAGTCGTGCTGATGAACTGGAGCCTAAACTGGCCCGTTACGGTATCAAGCTGAGGCGGGATCGGTTGGAAGATGAGCAGCGCACCATCAGTACGAGTCTGTACGGGGAAATGCTTCCGCTGTATGTGGCCAAAGATCGAAAGAGGAAAGCGCAGAAGGGAAAACTGGCATCAGGCCTTGAGAACGTTACTCATCTGTTCAGCAAGGCCCAATAATAACCAGAATTACAGGATGTAGCGGCTCAGATCTTCATCTTCGGAAAGGCTGCCAAGTTTTTCGTCGACGTAGGCGGCGGTAACCTCGAAACCATCTCTGATAGCATCGCCCGCATCAAATGAGAGGCCTTCCAACAGGCGCTCGAGCACCGTATGCAAACGCCGTGCGCCAATGTTTTCAGTGGTTTCGTTAACTTTCCAGGCAACTTCCGCAATCCGCGCAATCGCACCCTCACCAAACGTCAGTTGCACGCCTTCGGTAGCCATCAGTGCTTGATACTGTTGAACCAGTGAGGCGTCCGGTTCGGTGAGAATACGCTTGAAGTCATCTGGGGTCAGGGGGTGCAACTCCACCCGTATTGGCAGGCGACCCTGCAGTTCCGGTATCAAATCTGAAGGTTTTGCTAAATGGAACGCACCAGAGGCAATAAAAAGAATGTGATCGGTGCGGACAGAGCCATACTTGGTGCTGACAGTACTGCCCTCAATCAGCGGCAGCAGATCACGCTGAACGCCTTCTCGGGATACATCCGATGAGTTGGTTTCAGAGCGCCTGCAGACTTTGTCAATTTCATCAAGAAAAACAATGCCATTTTGCTCAACGGCTACGATGGCTTTTTGCTTGATCTCTTCTTCGTTAACCAGTTTTGCAGCTTCTTCGTCTTTTACCCGCTTTAACGCATCGGAAACCTTTATCTTCCGGGTTTTACGCTTGTCAGACGAGAGGTTTGAGAACATGCTCTGGAGCTGACTGGTCATTTCTTCCATGCCAGGAGGCGCCATGATTTCAACGCTGGCGCTGACATTACGCAGATCAATTTCAATTTCCTTGTCGTCCAGTTCGCCTTCCCGGAGTTTTTTGCGGAACATTTGTCTGGTTGATGAATCCTGGCTACGCCGACTATCTTCACTGAAATCGCGGGGCGGGGGCAAAAGCGCATCCAGAATACGCTCTTCGGCAGCATCCAGCGCCTGCGCCTCATGAAGCTTCATCTCTTGCTCACGCAGCATCTTGATCGCAATGTCAGCCAGATCGCGAATAATAGACTCAACATCGCGACCCACGTAACCCACCTCAGTGAATTTTGTCGCTTCAATCTTCAGGAACGGAGCATCGGCCAGTTTCGCCAGACGGCGGGCGATTTCAGTTTTGCCAACGCCCGTTGGCCCGATCATCAGGATATTCTTTGGGGTAACCTCATCGCGCAGGCTGCTGTCGAGTTGCATGCGGCGCCAGCGATTTCTCAGGGCGATAGCCACCGCACGCTTGGCCTCTTGCTGACCCACGATGTGTTTATTGAGTTCGTGGACAATCTCACGGGGTGTCATTGCAGACATGGTTGCTCCGGATCAATCGTTGGTAGAGAGCACTTCAATGGTGCGATTGTGGTTGGTATAAATGCATATGTCTGCGGCAATATTCAGACCTTTTTCGGCAATTTCGCTGGCAGAAAGACTGGTGTTTTCAAGTAGTGCCCGTGCGGCTGCCTGAGCATAGGGCCCGCCAGAACCAATAGCGATCAAGCCCTGTTCCGGCTCAATAACATCGCCATTGCCAGTAATAATTAACGAAACTGTTTTGTCGGCAACCGCAAGCAGGGCCTCCAGTTTGCGCAGAGCTCTGTCCGTTCGCCAGTCTTTGGCCAGTTCTACGGCTGCCTTTGTTAAATTGCCCTGGTGCTTTTCGAGCTGTGCCTCAAAGCGTTCAAACAGAGTAAACGCATCGGCAGTACCACCGGCGAATCCGGCAATTACCTTACCGTTATAGATGCGACGAACCTTGCGGGCATTGCCCTTCATTACGGTATTACCCAGAGAGACCTGGCCGTCGCCACCCATGGCAACTTCGTCGTCGCGCCGGACGGAAAGAATGGTAGTCATTTGAGCTCCAATTGCCTGATAAATTCTGTATTGGGAGTTTATGGAGGCAGCCGAAAAGAATTCAAGTGGCAAATGTTAGCGGTGCCGAAGTCAGCCCTCTTTTGGAATCTTGCGAACCAGTGGCTGAATATTGATGTTGACCAGTTTATCGACGGCCGCGTTTGCCTGGCTTCGGGACGTAAACGGCCCCACATTCACCCGGTACCAAACGGCTCCGCTATCCAGATCTATACGCTGCACGCTGGCACGCAGGCCCTGGAATGCAATATGCGCCCGCTGTCGTTCTGCATCCTCTTTACTTCTGAACGACCCCGATTGAATCAGGTAATCCATATTCACCTTAGCGGGACCCGGAGAGTACTCTTCAACGTTTGGTGGAATTACCTCGGATTCCGGCAGCATGTCATAGAAACGAAAACCGGGCTTTTTCTCATCCTGTTGCACGGCAATGGATGATTTACCTTTGTTTCCGCTTTCTCGCTGCTGAATCTGGGCAGGCGGCTGTGCAGGCGTGCTGGCAGGGAGGGAGTCCAGGTAAACAATAAAG
>Ga0079223_10001152_pt1 | contig 15319 bp, 11 predicted proteins | sample Stecom2011_FD_75072 | JGI IMG/M metagenome (GOLD analysis project Ga0079223, IMG submission 75072) | Agricultural soil microbial communities from Utah to study Nitrogen management - Steer compost 2011 | ecosystem: Environmental > Terrestrial > Soil > Agricultural land | place: USA: Utah... | reverse complement strand
GCATTCATAGTATTTAACGAAAATAATAAAGATTGCATCGCATACTCGCCTCTCGGCTCATAAGGAGTAAAAGTAATGGGCAATACACTTTTATTCTCGAATTCACCAGAATGGGTGCACCACTCTATCATGTTTTTTAAGACAGCTGGAATATTATGGGTGTATTCAGGAGTAGAAATAAGAACAGCATCTGCATTAAGAAGTAGTTCTTTAAACTTTTGAATTATCTCAGGAACTTCGTCTTTTAAGCGTTGTGGTGTGAACAATGGAAAATCAGATAGGGAATCATAAATATCGATTTCATGTACGTCTATAAGCAACTGCTGAATCGCTTTTAGCAAATAATAATTACTGCTTTTTTTACTTGCTGAACCTGAAATCGCTAAAATATTCATTCCCTATTTTATTTATTAATTGGTGCTCTTGACATCCTTAAAGTCTTCCAACTTACCATCAAGCTCCTCTTCTATTTTCAATAAAGAATCAAATGAAACAAGGGGTTCGAAGTTTTCTTCATAAAGATCAAAACTATCTTTTGCTTCTGAAGTAGAGTCAAGATTACCTTTATTGTCACTGCTACAACTGCATAAGCCCATTATTAAAACAATCAAGAAAGCTATATATCGATGTTTTATCATGTATCAAATATATAAAATCTTCAAGTAATCAACTCAGCATTTATTAATAGTGTAGGAACTATAAAAAAACAATTAACATATATTACAATACTGTATTCCAACCGTCTAATGTTTTATAACGTATTCTATTCACACTAAAAAACAACAAGATGAAAAAAATACTTACAACACTGATGGCTTCAACTTTAGTTATGGCTGTCCAATCGCAAACGTTAATCAAAGATATTAACCCAGGCAGTGCAGACTCCTATCCTTCTCCGGTTATCGAAGTTGGCTCAAAAGTATACTTTTCTGCAGATGACGGAACAAATGGGGTGGAATTATATGAGTATGATGGAGACACTGTAATCATGATAGATATTAATGTAGGTGCAGGAGCTTCTTATCCTGGCAACTTTATTGAACTAAATGGTGATCTAATATTCACTGCTGATGATGGTAATGCAGGTCAAGAAATCTTCAAATACGACGGAAGTAACCTTACTCTTCATGAAATTAATCCAGGGATCAATGGAGGGATGATTTCTAATTTCGTAAAGTTCAATGGTAGTTTATTCTTTTCAGCAAACAATGGAAGTGATGGAGTTGAGCTATGGGAATTTGATGGTACAAATCTTACCCAACATGAAATTGACCCTGGACCGAACAGCTCTCATCCTTCAGGACTATTTGTTTGGGATACCTTACTAATGTTCACTGCAAGTGATGGTACCCTTGGAGATGAGTTATATAAATACGATGGAACATCTGTAACTTTAGTAGAGGATATTAATCCTGGATCACAAGGATCCTTTGTCGGTAATTTCAATGCATTTAATGGAGACTTGTATTTTACTGCGACCGATATCGCACATGGAAACGAGGTAAGAAAATATGATGGAACTACAATCACTACCCTAGACATCGTTGCAGGAGGGGCCAGTTCTTATCCATACATGTTTACTAGTGATGACGATTTTTTATATTTCGCAGCTACAGACCCTGCTTACGGTACAGAACTACATTCATATGATGGAACAACTCTTCAAGAGTTCGACATCTATCCTGGAACTACAGGTTCAGGTCCAGGCAGACTTACTATTGCAGAGGGTGGAGGAATATATTTTGTTGCAGATGATGGAACAAACGGAAATGAATTATGGTATTGTGATGGTTCAAGCACAACCCTTATGGAAGTAAATCCAGGCGCTGTAAGTTCAAATCCATATGACTTAATTAAATACAATGGGAACCTATACTTTTCAGCTACACATACAGACTATGGACAAGAATTGTTTATGTGCGACGGAACCTCCTCTTCACTGGTGGAAGATGTTAACCCTGGTCCTACTGGTGGAATGGTAAACAATTTAACGCTTGGAAACAACAAACTTTACTTCGTTGCAGATAATGGAACAGATGGAGTAGAGCTTTATTCACATGATGGAAGCACTACTACACTACATGAAGTAAATATTGGACCAGGTGATGCAAACCCAATGTCTGTATCATTCGGAATCAATAGATTAATTTTTAGAGCCGATGACGGTACCCATGGAATGGAACTGTTTGAGCAATGTGCTTTAGATACTACAACATCAGGGCCTGGAACAATGTTATCAGCCAATTCAATAGGTACAGACTATCAATGGATAGATTGTAACAATGGAAACGCACCAATTACTGGAGAAAATGGTCAACACTTCACTCCTACAGCGAATGGTGATTATGCTGTTGTTGTATCAAATGGTAACTGTTCAGATACTTCAGCATGTATAACCATTACAAGTCTTGGAGTAAATGATTTTAAGTCGGACGATTTTAAACTATTTCCAAATCCTGCAAGTGAAAAACTATTTATCGAAACAGATAAAACCATCGAAAGCGTAAGTTTTACAAGTATCAGTGGACAACATGTGAATGCAAGAGTCAACTCAGATAATAGTGTTGATTTAATTGAATTAACTCCAGGAATGTACATTGCGAATATTTATACAAAAGAAGGAGTGACGAGAAAAAGAATTATAAAGAAATAAAGAAGTTAGGTTTAGTTTATATGGTTTATAGTTTGAAACGCCAGGCATTCTTGTCTGGCGTTTTTTTTATCTTATAAGGTATGAACAAACTGAAGGACTTTGAAACCATTCCAAACACCTGAATTAATCATTAAAAGGAAATAGAGAATTGTCTTTGCTTAACGCAATATCTAAATACTTCATGAATCAATTTTATTTAAAAAGAAATAAAAAACAAGTTTAAAAACACAGAATTAAGTTAATTTAATAGTCGAATCAAAAAACATATATGGATTTAAAAAAATATTATGACCTTGTTATAAATAAGTTAACGGGCTGAGCTGAAGAACTTGTTGTTATGCTGCCTAATTTAATTCTAGCTATTCTAGCGCTGTTGGCTTTTGTTTTTGTTGGAAAATTCTTTCGAAACATCTTTATTAAAGTATTGAATAAGGCAATCAACAATTCTTCTTTATCTGTACTTATTTCAAAAATTGTCTATTTCATCATTGTGATTGTTGGTTCATTTGTAGCTCTAAGCCTAATGAATCTTGATAAAACAGTAACTTCTTTACTTGCAGGAGCTGGAATTATAGTGTTAGCGTTGAGTTTTGCTTTCCAAGATATTGCTACGAATTTTATTGCTGGATTTATGATGGCAGTGAAACGTCCGTTCAGAGTCGGTCAAGTAATTCACTGCGAAGGACACAGCGGCGTGGTTAAACATTTAGGTATTCGAACAACAGAAATCACCTCCTTTCAAGGTCAAGAGATCATTATTCCTAACAAGATGCTCTTTCAAAACCCATTAATCAATGATTCTGAAAACATTTATAAACGCATAGATTTGGATGGACGAGTTTCTTATGGAGAAGATTTAGAACGCGTCAGAGAGGTTACCTTATCGGCTGTTAAAAATATTCCAAACATTCAAAAAGAACATGAAATCACTTTCGTATACAGAGATTTCGACAAAGATGCCATTAGTTTCACCATTAAGATTTGGGTTAAATTTAATGCTCAAATTGAATTTTCAAAAAGTCGAAGTGAAGCAATCATTGCCATCAAAAAAGCATATGATGAAAATGGCATTAAGGTACCTTTCCCAAACAGAACTTTAGATTTTGGTGTTCAAAGTGGAGTTAATTTAGATGAAGTTTTACCAACACAACGACCTTCTTAAAAAGATCCAAACTTCACCAAAATAGACCATAGGAAACTGACTTTTATCATTTGTTAGTTCTTTTTATTAACACGATATTTGCAAGTGTAAAACAAGACAGAGAGAGACTATGCTAAGTGAAGAGATAATCAATAAATACAATATTTCAAGTCCACGTTACACTTCTTATCCAACTATTTTAGATTGGAACAGAATGGAGTTTTCTGAGACTGAATTTTCGCCTGTTTTTATAAAAGCAGAACAAAATAAACACCACAGTACAAGTGTATATGTTCACTTGCCATTTTGTGAGAGTTTATGTACGTTTTGCGGTTGTCACAAACACATCACTAAACAACATAGTGTTGAGGCTCCATATATCGATGCAGTCATCAAAGAATGGCAGATGTATGAAAAGCTGAATGGAGAAAGTATTCAAGTTGATGAAATCCATTTGGGTGGAGGAACACCTACTTTCTTCGCAGCTGCACAATTGAAAAGATTAATTGAAGCCATTAAAGTAAAGGTCGGACCAGATCCTTTGTTTAGTTTTGAAGGACATCCAAACCATACAAGCGACGAGCAACTTCAAACCTTATATGACTTAGGTTTTAGACGTGTAAGCTTTGGAGTTCAATCTTATAGTCCTGTAGTTCAAAAAGCAATTAATAGAATTCAACCTTTTGAAACAGTTGAGAAAGTTACTATTGCAGCCAGAGAGGTAGGATATACTTCTATTAGTCACGATTTAGTGTTTGGACTTCCAATGCAGACAATGGAAGACATGATGGATACAATTGCTAAAACAATTCAATTAAAACCAGACGCTATCTCCTTATATTCTTATGCACATGTTCCATGGGTAAAAGGAACAGGTCAACGTGGTTTCTCTGAAGAAGACTTACCTTCTGGAGATGAAAAGAAAGCGTTATACGATAAATCAAAAGAAGAACTTTTAGCAAACGGTTATGTCGAAATTGGAATGGACCATTTTGCTTTACCAACAGACATTCTCGCGATTGCTTTAAGAGGTGGTGCATTAAACAGAACATTCATGGGATACACCACAAATACCACCGACAGAATGATTGGATTGGGTGCTTCTGCTATTTCTGAATATGGCTTTGGATACGCACAAAACATTAAAAGTACACGAGGTTATCATGAAATGATTGACGCCAATCAATTACCTATAGTAAAAGGCCATGTGCACTCAGAGACAGATGCAATATTAAAAGAACATGTCACTCAATTAATGTGTCAATTTAAGACTACCTTTGCCAGTGATGAATGGATGAAAAAACATGTTTTTCAATTCAAAGAAACCTTGGATGAATTTCAAAAAGATGGAATTATTGAATGGAATGAAAATGAAATCATCGTTACAGAAGATGGAAAGCCGTTTTCTCGTAATGTTTGTATGACATTAGATCCTTACGCCAATGAAATTCCAACGCAAGGGAGATTTAGTAAATCAGTGTAGTGCAAACACATTTACACTTTTACACTTTTTTTCAAATTTTAAGTAGTTCAAAATATGGGGTGCTATCACTGTGGGGATAAAGTTATTGGAAAACCCATTTCAAAAGATGGAAAGGACTTTTGTTGTTCCGGTTGTTTAACAGTATATGAAATACTGAGCGATAATGGTTTAGATCAATTCTATGAATTCAACCAACAAAGTGGAGTCAAGCCAGCAACAGAAGGAAATGCAAAATATACAGCTTTAAATGTACCTGAGATTTTTAATGACTTCATTGAATTTCAGAATGATAAAATGTATATCGTTACTTTTTTCTTGCCCGCAATTCATTGTAGTTCATGTATATATTTACTCGAAAACTTACAAAAACTAAACAGTGATATTTTAAACAGTGAATCAAATTTCACAGCGCGAACACTGACTTTAAATATTAAGAAAACAAAGAAACTTTCGGAGGTTGCTTCACTTTTAGAAAGCATAGGATACAAACCTGAACTGCGCCGTGGTGAGGAAAAGAAAAACAGTTACGACAAGAAGCTTTTACTTCAGCTGGGAGTTGCTGGATTTGCGTTTGGAAATGTGATGCTATGGTCAGTTCCTGAGTATTTAGGCCTCGATGATATGTTTGCGAACTTTAGAAACTTCTCAGCTTACCTCACCTTACTTGTTTCAATTCCTGTATTACTGTATTCTGCATCAGGCTATTTTATTTCAGCATATACGGCGATTAGAACGCGCCAATTGAATTTAGACATTCCTATTGCAATAGGAATAATGGTTTTATTCATCAAAAGCTCTTCTTCTATCTTAATGCAAGAAGGTTCGAGCTATATGGACTCCTTCACAGGATTCGTATTTTTTCTTCTAATTGGAAAATGGTTTCAATCCAAGACCTACAGAAACATGTCATTTGACAATGATCCAAAAGCCTACTTTCCATTGGGTGTTCATAGAATTAATAAAATCACCCAAGAAGAAGAAGTTGTTAAAATAGAATCTATTGAGAAAGATGATGTTCTTAACATATTCAACGAAGAAATAATCCCTTGTGACGCTGAATTGATAGCTGAGAAAGCAGTGATTGATACAAGCTTTATTACGGGAGAGTCGGTATTAGCTACATTAAAAGCAGGCGACAAAATATATGCCGGCAGCAAGTTAATTGGTTCCGCCACACAAGTCAAAGCTTTAAGTACAACCAGTAGAAGTAAATTTGCGAGCATTTGGAATAAATCGGCAAAGACAACAAAGTCAATTATTCAAAACAGAGAAAACTTACTGAGTAAATACTTCTTAATTATTGTAGGAGTTGTTTCTGTTGCTGCAGCAATCACTTGGTCTTTTATTGATCCGGATAGAATATTAGAAATTGTTACTGCTATCCTTGTTGTTGCATGCCCTTGTGCCTTGGCAATATCTTTCCCGTTCGTATATGGAAATGCTCTGCGTAAATTAGGTAAGTCTGGTTTATATTTTAGAAATAGTCATGAAATTCAAAAACTGAATAAAGTAAACCACATTGTCTTTGATAAAACAGGAACACTCACCAAAGACAGAATTGAAGGCGTGAGTTTTGAAGGAAAACAAATGTCTCAGGAATTAATGGGAGAAGTATTCGCTTTAACGCGTCAATCAACACATCCGTATTCAAAGAGCATAACAAAATTCTTAGAAGATAAAATTGACAATATTGATGAAATAGCTGACTATAAAGAAGTATCTGGACAAGGTGTAGAAGCGAAAACAGCAAAAGGGAATATCATTAGAGTTGGTAATGCAAAGTTTACAAACGCCAATAAAAAACAAAACGAAAGCGGTAGCTACCTCAGTGTAAACGATGAAGTAATCGGATTTTTTAAATTCCAATCTCAACTGCGAGAAGGAATACTTGAAGAAATCAGCAAGTTACAAAAGCAGTATAAAGTCACTTTGCTCTCTGGTGACCAATCAACAGATGAAGTTTTGTTTAAAGATTTAGAAGAGCCCATTGACATGTATTTCAATCTTTCTCCTACAGATAAAAAGAACCATATAATTCGTTTTAACGAGTCGGGTGATGTTGTAGCTTTTATTGGAGACGGATTAAACGACTCTGAAGCTTTAGAAGAAGCAGAGCTTGGAATCAGTGTTTCGGAAGATGAGTTTCGATTTACTCCAAAATGTGATGCAATCATTGAAAGCGATAAGATTAAGAATATAAAAAGCTTCTTTAAATTCGGATTTCATGCAAAGAAAGTACTTCGCATCTGTATGTATTTCTCATTGACTTACAACACTTTTGGAATCACATTCGCATTCTTAGGATATGTTACTCCTCTCTTCGCTGCGATTTTAATGCCGATTAGCTCTATTACAATTGTACTCTTGAGTACCCTCTTAATTCAGCCGTATAGAATTAGATAAATGGAATTTCCTCTTCGCTAATTCATTAATAGATCGCAATACATTGTTCGAAGGATCGAGAGAAGTATTTGACTTAGAAGTCAATGACATTATAAGGGGATTGGTTAAAGAACATCTTTTCGAAGTAATGCTTGAATTGAATTCCTTCAAAATAAAAAGTTAGAATTTGTTCATAATTCAATCCATATTTTGCCATTCCCATTGCTCCTTCCTGACACAATCCAACACCATGACCAAAACCTCGTCCTTTAATTACTACATCTTGTCCGTCAGGTGAACAAGAAAAGAAAGTGGACTTTAGTTTAAATTGATAACGTAAATCACGCAAAGGAATCCCCAAATGTGGACTTAAATAAAAAGCCTTCCTGTCTTCTTGTTCAAATGTGTAAATTAAGTCCTTATAGACACTGTCCTCAATAGGATAGAAATAGGTATTCACAAGAAACTTTCTCCACTCAATCTTTGATACTCTTTTTTCCCATGTTGCTTGACGGGTATAAATACAAAACGTATCTTTAAAAGGTTTTAAGTAAGGAATGTTCTCCTTCCAAACATAATCAGAGCTACTTGTTTGTCCTCCGCAATTGGCATGAAAGAAACCATCGACTAATTTATTGGTTACCGTATCAATGATATAAATACCATCGGTCGCCACAACAGCTTTACGAATATCGTCGGTATAGATTAGTTTATTAAAATAAGCTTGACAATGGACTTGATCACACAAATTAAAACCTTCTTTTGCATGTCGATTGATGTATTTCAGTGCATACGTTCTGGAAATAATTGCCTGTGCCTTATAGTACTCAATAGGCTTCCCTCCTCCACCTTCGGATTCTACAACACCTCCAAGGTAATGTTCAAAAGATACATGATTAACAATTGTTAAGCCCTTTGCTCCTGAGGAAATTTCAAAACCATCGTGGTATTTCCTTTCATTTAAAACAGGATTCCGTGGCCTTAAACGCAAAGCAAAATGATTTCCAGTTGGTTTTAGGATCACTTTTTTAAATGTGCCAATTGTTTGAACCCCTTTTTTCAATTCAACCCTGTCTCCAACTTTCGTTATGGAAACAAATTCATTGGGCAGTAAGGCACCATATGTATTAGCATCACCATAAATCATATAACTGCCTTCGTAATATGAGAAGTCGATGCGTTGGATATTATGAGATCTGTAAACACCAATGTTAATATCTTTACTCACCGCAAACTGCGAGAGCATCAACAAGATAAATAACACAAGGAATTGCTTCATGCCACGAAAATAGAACTTTTTTACAAATGTTAAATATCAATCATTTAATGTTAATTGTAAAAGTACTTCTTTTGCAGCAATCTCACTTGCACCTCCTTCCCCTAATATTTTTAATAAATCCTTGTAATTATTTTTCAACTGCGCATTTTTAAGTTGTCCGGGCAATATTGAATGAAGTTCCTTTTCTATAAACTTGGCATTGCATTCATTTTGAATCAATTCTTTAACCGCTTCCTTTTGAAGAATTAAATTGACTAAACTAATGTACTCTACCTTGATTAGGCGCTTGGCTATTTGATAAGAAATTGAAGATCCTTTATAACAAACTACTTCAGGCACTTCAAATAAAGCAGTTTCTAAAGTTGCAGTTCCTGAAGTCACCAATGCTGCTGTTGCAATGGACAATAAATCATAGGTTTCACCATGAATAAGGTGCACATTTTTTGAATGTTTAAGAAATGGCTCATAAAATGAACCAGGTAAAGCTGGAGCACCTGCAATTACAAACTGATAATCGTCGAATTCTGACAGACTATCAAGCATAATAGGCAATAAAGTATTGATTTCTTGCTTTCTACTTCCTGGAAGAAGGGCAATTACAGGACGCTTATCTAAATTGTGCTTTGCATATAAATCAACCTTATCTGTTTTTGCAATAAATTGATCTATCGCATCAAGTAAAGGATGGCCAACAAAAGTAACATCCACTCCAAATTTAGCATAGAAATCTTTTTCGAAAGGAAGAATCACCAGCATCTTGTCCACCACCTTTTTTATCGTATGAACACGATTTTGCTTCCACGCCCATATTTGTGGCGAGATATAATAAATCACTGGAATACCTTCTTTTTTTGCCCATTTAGCAATTCTTAGATTGAATCCAGGGTAATCTACAAGAACCAAGGCGTCTGGTTTATAATTTAGAATATCCTTCTTACAGAATTTTATATTCGTTAAAATGGTACCTAAATTCGCAACGACCTCTATGAATCCCATAAAAGCAAGTTCAGAAATATGTTTTACAGGCTTTCCAGTAACTGCAGCCATATTGTCCCCACCCCAATAACGGAAATCGACATTTTGATCTTGTTCAAGCATTGCCTTCATCAAATTAGCAGCATGCAAGTCTCCTGAGGCCTCTCCAGCAATAATGTATAGTTTTTTCAAAGTAGAATTAATAATGCAACAATTACTGTTAGAACAATCGTTACCCCTACCAATCCTGTGGTAAAGCGATCCCATCTCCAGCGAAAGTTAGTGAGATAAAACAAAAATAAATTAGGGATGATAGGGAAAATCAACAATTCATTTCTATTGTTAGAAGATGAAGCCATAAATCGGAAAACTCCATTTAACGACCTCTGACTATGTTTCCATTGCCAGAAAATAACAAAGCCTATTATCGGTAAAATAATTCCAAAAAGAAGGCCTATTTTCTTTTTATCAAGCTTATTTCCTAATTTATTAATAATTCCCATTATACTTTATATCTTAAAATTCCCAATCGTTAATTCTACTTATTGCATGGTAAGCTGTCATATCGAATTGTGTTGGTACAACACTCACAAAACCATTGTCTAAAGCCCAAATATCAGTATCCTCTCTCCAATCGTCACGATTAAAATCACCTTTCAACCAATAATATGGTTTTCCGAAGTTATCATGACGTTTATCAAAACTATCGTTCCAATATGCTTTGGCTTGTCGGCATACTTTTATTCCTTTGATTTCTTCTTGCTTCAACTGAGGAATATTCACATTCAAACAAATACTCTTTGGAAAATCGCCATTTAAGGCACGTTTTACAATTTCTTTCACTGCCCACTGAGACCCTGAAAAATCAGCATCCGAGTCAAAGTCTAAAAGTGAAAACCCAATCGATGGAATATCCTCCATTGCACCCTCAACCGCAGCAGACATAGTGCCCGAATACAGCACATTAGACGCGCTATTTTCTCCATGGTTAATTCCCGAAACCAAAAGGTCAGGTTTTCCTTTAATTACTTCAGCAATGGCCAATTTAACGCAATCAACAGGAGTACCTGAACAAGTATACGCTTTGTACTCCTCATACAAAGGCGACCATTCCAACCGCAACACATCATTTACCGTAATTGCATGCCCCATTCCCGATTGTGGTTTATCAGGTGCAACAATCACAACATCTCCAAAAGACTCAACAGCTTCAATTAAGCTGCGTAATCCTTTGGCTTGAATTCCATCATCATTCGTAACTAAGATCAGTGGACGTTTTTTTGACATATTTATCTACTTTCAATTGAATGCGAAAATAAACATATCTTTTGTGTTTCCTTTCATAGGAAGAAGGAAAAGACAGTAGAACATTTTTAGAAACTGATTAAAACGTTTTTGGCCACCTGATCCGTCTCCGTCCTTTAGTTTAATTGTTCTTTTAGCAAACAATGCTATTTGAGGAGAGCTTCATAAGGTCGCTTCTCAAATAAGCTTGTTCTGCATCAAAAAAACTGCATAAAGCTACCGGGCTCCGTCGGGGTGGAGATTAGGGCTCCGACTGAAAGTGAACAACAATTATTGATATAATAATTTTATTAAAACTTTATAAACCTGGATCTTTGATAGAAATAGATGTAAAAACATTTTTTTCTATTTATTATAAGAAGCCAATCTCAGGAGAAATCACCTTATGGATTCGCTTTTCCCAAATATCCATCTGCTTCAACGGAAATTAACATCAAACTTAATAATGTAAAGAAAGTAACTTTTCAGCGATTATTTTATTTAGATATGACCCTGTAGTTTTTAAGTCAGGTTCGATAAAAAGACTCCCATAAAGTCAGTACGAAGAACACCAAAACCGAAGAAGTTTGCCATTTTGACAGTTTAAAGTGGGTGGCACAAAGATTGACTTAAGAGAAGCATCAACAATAAAATTATAAAGAATGAAAAAAGGTCATATTAGCGTAGAGACGGAAAACATTTTCCCGATCATTAAAAAGTTTTTGTATTCAGATCATGAAATATTCTTACGTGAATTAGTTTCGAATGCTGTAGATGCAACACAGAAACTGAAGGTACTGTCCAAAAACGGAGAATATGATAAAGAAGTTGGTGATTTACAAGTAGAAGTAATTTTAGATAAAGCAGCAAAGACATTAACCATTAGAGATAATGGAATTGGAATGACTGCGGATGAAATTGATAAATACATCAACCAAATTGCATTTTCAGGAGCTGAAGAATTCGTTCAAAAATATAAAGATTCAGACAGTAAAGAATCGATTATTGGTCACTTTGGATTAGGGTTTTACTCTGCATTCATGGTTGCTGAAAAAGTAGAAATTATTACTTTAGGTCGTTATGACGATGCAAAAGCAGTTAAATGGACAAGTAGCGGAACTACTGAGTATTCAATTGAAGAGGTAGAAAAAACAACACGTGGAACGGACATCATTTTACACATTAACGAAGAGTCTGCTGAGTTTTTAGAAGAGTCAAGAGTTCGTGGAATTTTGGATAAATACTGTAAGTTCTTGCCTGTTCCAGTAATTTTCGGAACTTATACAGAACAAATTGATGATCCAAAAGGAGAGAAAGACGAGGAAGGAAATGTAAAAAAGGTTGCAAAAGAGCTTCCAAACCAAATTAACAATCCAGTTCCTGCTTGGACAAAGATGCCTGCAGAATTAGCACCAGAAGATTATGCTCAGTTTTACAGAGAGCTTTATCCTTCAACCATTGAAGATCCATTATTCCATATTCACCTGAATGTGGACTACCCATTTAACCTAACAGGAATTTTATACTTCCCTAAGATTAAAGAAAATGTAGAAGTTCAAAAAAACAAAATTCAGTTGTACTCTAATCAAGTATTTATAACTGACAGTGTTGAGGAAATCGTACCCGAATTCTTAACTCTTTTACATGGAGTTATTGATTCACCAGACATTCCATTGAACGTTTCTCGTTCTTACCTTCAGAGTGATAGCAATGTAAAGAAAATCAGTGCTCACATTTCTAAAAAAGTTTCAGACAAATTAAAAGAAATGTTCAACAAGGACCGCAAGGACTTTGAAGAGAAGTGGGGAGATTTACGTATTTTCTCTGAATACGGAATGTTATCTGATGATAAGTTTGCAGAAAGAGCAAAAGCATTTCATTTAATGGAAACAACGGACGGAAAGTTTGTTACTCCTGAAGAGTTTTTAGAAGAAGTTAAAGCTACACAAACAGACAAAGACGGAAAAACAATCTTTCTTTATACCAATAATAAAGAAGAGCAATTCAGCTTTGTTCAAGCAGCAAACGATAAAGGATATAAAGTAATTGAATTACAAGGTCCTTTAGCTTCTCACTGGATTCAGAAAATGGAGATGTCTTTAGAGAATGTTAGTTTTGCTCGTGTTGATGCAGATACTTTAGACAAATTGATTCAAAAAGATGAAGAGATTCCATCGAAATTGAGTGAGAAAGAACAAGAGGATTTAAAACCAGTATTTGAAGCAACAGTAAATAAGGACATGTTCAAAGTTCAATTTGAAAGCATGTCTGAAAGTGAAGCGCCAATTATGGTTACACAACCTGAGTTCATTCGCAGAATGAAAGAACAACAAGCAATGGGAGGAGCAGGATTTTTTGGAGCATTTCCAGAAACCTACAATATGATTATTAACAGTAATCACCCAAAAATCTCAAGTATATTAGCAGCAAAAGGTGAAGACCAAGCTCAAAAAGCAAAACAACTGACAGATTTAGCAATGCTTGCACAAGGTATGTTGAAAGGGAAAGCCTTAACAGACTTCGTAAATAGAAGTATAGAATTAGTATAAATTTAAAAAGGAGTGAAGAAAATACATCTTCACTCCTTTAATTAGTGTTATGACAGGATATTTTAAGTGGATTGGTGCAGGATTAGGATTCTACCTCACAGGCTTTAGACTTTACGGTGCTTTTTTCGGATTTTTAATCGGTACGTTTATCGATAACTTTTCTCGTGCTGCAAGCTATTTAAATGAAAACCAACAAGGTCAGGGAAGACAGCAGAGCTTCCGTTCTTCGCAAGACATCTTTGATTTTTATCAACGTCAAACACAACGATACGATTTCCCCACCATGTTGTTGGCACTTTCAGCTTCCGTAATGAAAGCAGATGATAAAGTGATGAAATCAGAATTGGAATATGTTAAGTCATTTTTACAACAACAATTCGGAAATCAATTTACAACCTCTCATCTCAAGACCCTTAAAACATTTATAGATCAACCTCAGGCTTTGCCTATACAAGAGATTTGTAATGACATTCGAACAAGGACACAACCAGAGGTACGTGTACAATTATTACATTACCTTTTCGGAATAGCAAAAGCAGACGGTTCTGTTTCGGCTGTTGAAATGCAACTATTGCAACGCATAGCGTCAATGATGGGTATTCCAAACATGGACTTTACCAGCGTTCAGAATATGTTTCATAGAGACACTGAAAGCGATTACAAAGTACTTGGAACAACAAAAGATGCAGATGATGCAGAGATAAAAAAAGCCTATCGGAAAATGGCCATTCGTTACCACCCAGATAAAGTAGCACAAATGGGAGATGAATACCAAAAAGGAGCCAAAGAGAAGTTTCAACGCATTCAAGATGCTTATGAAAACATCAAGAAAGAGAGAAAAATGAGTTAATCTAAAACTCAGATCAAATTTACCCATTCTAAATTGGAGCCTTAAATGTACTTTTGAACATGGGTTAAAAAAACATTTTAATGTGAGACCGTCCTTAAAGTATTGAAAAACAAGCAAGTCAATAAACGGAACAATTATTGGATAGAAACTGTTATTTAATATTAAAAATACTATTTTTGTTCAATTAATTTACCTTTTTATAACATTACTGCTTATGCTACCCAATACTATTCGAAAAGTAATTACAGTCGTTTTATTTGCATCACTTATATTTGCAAGCCCTATAAAAGCTATTGCTCAACCAATTCCAATCAATCCATTTGGTGTAAGTTATTTTCAACCTAAATTCGGTTTGAACTTAGGTACATTCTTCAATGGTGAAGATTTCTTATTTGACTTTGGTCTTGGATTAGAAGAATTAGGTTACGATTTCAGTATCACTTTTAATGGAAGCTTTCGTCCATACTACAAAACAGTTTACTTTAAGGAGTCTGATAAAATGTACTGGCAAATAGAAGAAAAAGTAGTTCAATTCTCATTGGATTTAGAGAAAAGATTTTACTTTTTAGAATTTGTCAACAGCAGCAAGCTGGGTCTTTATGGAATTCTGAAAGTTGGATATTTTTACGGGACCTATAAAGGTTTGAGTAAAAACAGAAACCAAAACTTCGGAATTACACCTGGTGGTGGACTTTCATGGCAGTTTTCAAAAATGGCCAGATT
>Ga0079223_10001150_pt1 | contig 15322 bp, 13 predicted proteins | sample Stecom2011_FD_75072 | JGI IMG/M metagenome (GOLD analysis project Ga0079223, IMG submission 75072) | Agricultural soil microbial communities from Utah to study Nitrogen management - Steer compost 2011 | ecosystem: Environmental > Terrestrial > Soil > Agricultural land | place: USA: Utah... | reverse complement strand
TGCTATGGACTTGGATATGTATCAACATCCGAGCACCAAGCGCAATTTCGAGCTCTTAGAAAGCTACGGCAATATTCAAATCCCTGCAGAGGAAGGCGAGTTGGCAAGTGGACTTATTGGGCAGGGAAGAATGGCAGAGCCAGAAAATATTTTAACTTTTATAAGCGGTAGACTAAAGGAAACAAAAAAAACGCTTTCTGGTAAAAAGGTGCTTCTAACCGCAGGGCCAACCTACGAAGCTATCGATCCAGTTAGGTATATAGGAAATCACTCCTCTGGTAAAATGGGGTATGCCTTGGCAGAGCATGCAGCAACTTTAGGGGCTGAGGTGATTCTTGTTTCAGGACCAGTGCATTTACAACTTAAAAATCCAAGTATTAAACGGATATCGGTTACTTCTGCAGCAGAGATGTACGAAGAAACTCATAAGCATTACGCAAGTTGCGATATAGCTATTCTTAGTGCTGCAGTTGCCGACTACACACCAGTACACGTAGGAGAAGAAAAGATTAAAAAGAAAACGGAAGAGTTTTATCTAGAATTAACAAAGACTAAAGACATTTTAAAATCCTTAGGGAAGATTAAAAAATCGCAGTTTTTAGTCGGATTTGCTTTAGAAACCCAAAATGAGGTGGAGAATGCAAAAGGAAAGCTAGAAAGCAAGAATCTAGATTTAATTGTACTTAATTCCTTAAGAGACCCAGGGTCGGGTTTTGCTACCGACACCAATAAGGTAACTCTTATAAATAAAAAAGGCGTGTTTCAGGAATTCGATTTAAAAACGAAAACCGAAGTCGCAAAAGATATTTTTAACTATATAGTAGAACATAGTCATGCGTAAGATATTTCTCGTTAGTTTATTATTTTTAGGGGTTATGCCACTATTAAATGCACAAGAGTTTATTGCCAATGTTCGCATAGATGCACAGCAAACAGGTCAGCAAAACCAACAGATATTTAAAACCTTAGAGCAGCAATTATCAGAGTTGATAAACAACAATACCTGGACAAGTGAGCGTTACGAAATACATGAGCGAATTGGTGCGGACTTCACGTTGTTGATTTCTAGTTTTGACTCCAATAATTTCCGAGCAACATTGCAAGTACAAGCAGTACGCCCTGTATTTGGGGGTATGTATCTGTCGCAAATTTATAATGTGAACGATAGGCAAGCTTCTTTTCAATATACCGAGCATGAAGCTTTAGAATTCAACATAAACAGCTCGGAGTCCAATCTGGTGTCTATAATAGCGTACCATCTGTATACTATATTAGGATTGGATGCAGATAGCTTTGAAGAAAACGGAGGAGAACAATATTTTGCCATAGCCAAACAAATAGTCAATACCGCAAGCGGGAATAACTTTGCAGGCTGGAGTTCTTCGGATGGAACGCAAACAAGATATAGCTTAAACGATGCATTGCTTTCTTCGGTCTATAGTGACTTTCACCAAGCCATGTATCTTTATCATCGACAAGGTCTGGATTTGATGCATAAAGACCCAAAAAAAGCAAAAGAGAATATTATTGAGGCTATTACAGTACTACGAGGGGTAAATGATAAAAGACCAAACTCCTATTTATTGCGTACCTTCTTCGATGCGAAGAGTCAAGAAATCCAAACGATTTTTAGTGATGGGCCTACGGTAGAAGTTGCAAAATTGATCGACAACTTAAACAGAATTGCACCTACCAAAAGAAAAGAATGGGGAGAAATCCGATTTTGATTGAGTTTGCATACCTTAACTAACTAAATTCACTACTTTGATTGTCTCTTTAGCTATAAAAAATTATGCTTTAATAGAAGATATTCAGGTGCAACTAGAATCTGGATTAACCACCATTACTGGAGAAACAGGAGCTGGGAAATCTATTGTTCTAGGAGCGCTATCTTTGCTATTGGGGAAAAGAGCCGATTTGAGTTCGGTTAAAAATCCAGAGGAGAAATGTATTATTGAGGCCGTATTTTTATTGGATAAAATGAACTTGAAAAGTCTTTTTCAAGCCAATGATCTAGATTATGATGATCATACAATAATTAGACGAGAGCTTTTACCACAAGGTAAATCTAGAGCTTTTGTAAACGATAGCCCAGTTACTCTTACACAATTACAAGCCGTAGCACCACATCTAGTAGATATTCATAGCCAACACGAAACACTGAGCTTAGTCTCAGATAAATTCCAATTGGAGGTAATCGACACTTTAGCCTATAATACAGAGCTTCTTAAAAGTTATCAAGCTAATTTCAAAAAGTTTTCCGCGCTAAAAACTAAGTTAATTGCTTTAAAAGAAGCCCATAATGAGGCTGTAAAAGAGCTAGACTATCAAAGTTTTTTATACCAAGAATTGGTCGATGCAAATCTTGACGGATTAGACCTTGTAGCTCTAGAAGAGGAATATGAAACCCTGCGTAACTTTGAGCAAATACAAGAAGGCTTTGGAGAAGTGCTACAGCGATTAGAAGCAGATGAAGTAGGGGTAGTAAGTAGCTTAAAGCAGATTCGTAGGACATTAAGTGGCTTTCAAAATGTATCTTCCGAGTTTAAAAGCTTTTGGGAACGAGCAAATAGCATAGTTATCGAATTAGAAGACTTGGAAAATAGTATGGCACAAGCGCTTCAAGAACAAGAAGCCGATCCAGCTACACTAGCAAAGTTAGACACACGATTACAACAAATATATCAATTACAGCAAAAACATTCCTCCGCCACAATCGAGGAGTTACTTGCACTTCGAGAGGATTTAAAAATTAAGGTTGCTAGTAGCACGAATCTAGAAGAAGACATAAAAGAGGTGTCCGATGAGATACATAAAATGGAATCTATTTTATCTTCTCAAGCTAAGGAATTGCATCAGAAGCGCATGAAAGCTATTCCGTCGTTAAAAAAACAACTAGAGACTAGATTGGAAAGTTTAGGAATGCCTAATGCTCAATTTAAATTTAATTTAGAATCAATCAAAACCTTTAATACTACTGGTTTGGATAAATTAGATTTGTTGTTTACTGCAAACAAAGGTTTGGCGTTTGGTCCGATTGAAAGAGTAGCTTCTGGTGGGGAATTAAGTAGAATTATGCTTTCCATAAAAGCGGTTTTAGCAAAATATAAAGAATTGCCAACTTTGGTATTCGATGAAATTGATACTGGCGTTTCTGGCGAAATTGCTACAAAAATTGCACATGTAATGGGGGAGATGAGCAAAAGTATGCAGCTGCTATGTATTACCCATCTACCGCAAATCGCCGCTAAAGGCTCGCAACACCTCAAGATTTATAAAGAAGATTTAGAACACCGCACGGTTACCAATCTTAAAGTATTGGATGGCGATGCAAGAATATATGAAATAGCAGGGATGATAGGTGGAGAAAACCGAACGGAATCGGCCTTGAGCCATGCTAGAGAGTTACTTAATTAATATGTATATTTACGCTTAGTAAAAGAAATTTAGATATTATGGCCTATAACTTATTAAAAGGAAAAAAAGGAATAATCTTTGGTGCATTGAACGAAGATTCAATCGCATGGAAAACCGCCGAGCGCATTCATGAAGAAGGAGGAGAGTTTGTACTAACAAACGCACCTATCGCTTTACGAATGGGAGAAATCGATGAGTTAGCAAAAAAGACTAACTCACAAGTTATTGCTGCAGATGCAACTAGTATAGAGGATCTAGAAAATCTAGTAGAGAAATCTATGGAGATTCTAGGCGGTAAAATAGACTTTGTATTACACGCTATTGGCATGTCTGTAAATGTTCGTAAAGGAAAATCCTACACCGATCAGAAATACGATTGGACTACTAAAGGTTGGGATATTTCTGCGTTATCTTTCCATAAAACCATGCAAGTACTTTACCAAAAAGATGCTATGAATGAGTGGGGAAGTATTGTTGGACTTACTTATATGGCGGCACAACGTGTGTTCCCAGATTATAATGATATGGCCGATAATAAAGCCTATCTAGAATCCGTAGCACGTAGCTTTGGTTACTTCTTCGGAAAGGAGAAGAAGGTACGTGTAAATACCATCTCACAGTCGCCAACTATGACTACGGCTGGACAAGGAGTAAAAGGATTTGATAATTTCATGAACTATGCTGGAGCTATGGCGCCACTAGGGAATGCTACAGCAGAAGAGTGTGCAGACTATACAATTACACTGTTCAGCGATTTAACCAAGAAAGTTACCTTGCAAAACCTATTCCACGACGGAGGGTTCTCCAATATGGGAATCAGTACACAAGTGATGGAGCTTTTTGATAAAAAATAAAAAAATACCAAATCAAAATATTTGAAAAGACTGTCTGCTTTAGACAGTCTTTTTAAATTATATATTTCCTTTCGGACTATGGAACACCAAGAACGCTACTACTCTTTTGTAATTCCTGTATACAACCGACCTCAAGAAATCTTGGAGTTGTTAGATAGTATGACTAAAATGACCTTCTCTAGAGATTATGAGATAGTTATTGTAGAAGATGGTTCCAAGGAAACATGCAAATCGGTAGTAGAGCAATTTTTAGACCGATTGCACATCACCTATTATTATAAACCTAATTCCGGACCGGGTCCTTCTAGAAACTATGGAATGCAACGTGCCAAGGGAAATTATTATATCATTCTAGATTCCGATTGTTTGCTTCCTCCACATTATTTAACGGAGGTAGACGCTTTTTTATCCACCACCTATTACGATTGCTTTGGTGGTGCAGATGCTGCCTTAGATAGCTTTACACCGGTTCAAAAAGCGATTAATTATACCATGACCTCCTTGTTTACTACTGGAGGTATTCGCGGAAATAAAAAGCAAGTAGGACGTTTTGAGCCTAGAAGTTTTAATATGGGAATCTCTCAAAGAGCTTTCGAAGAGACCCAAGGGTTCGATAGAATCCACCCTGGCGAGGATCCCGATTTATCGGCACGTATCCGCAAGGCAGGCATGGAAACCGCCTTTATACCTAATGCTGCTGTCTACCACAAAAGAAGAATCTCTTGGAAGACTTTTTATAAGCAGGTGAATAAGTTCGGGAAAGTTCGACCTATATTAAACGTTCGGCATCCTGAGACTGCAAAGCCAACCTTTTTCTTTCCTACTATATTTTGCTTTTTCACTTTAGTTAGTATTATTTTAGCCTGGTTCAATCCTATTTTTATTTTACCTCTTGCTAGTTATGTGCTCCTTATATTTTTTGATTCTGCAATAAAAAATAAGAGTCTGTATATCGGATTCTTGTCGGTAATCGCTATGTTTATACAGTTTTATGGATATGGTACAGGCTATCTTAAAGTATATTTGCAAGTGCAGGTGTTATCTAAAAACCCGGAGAAGACTTTTCCAGAACTATTTTTTGATGAATCTTAGTTTTCATTAATAAAAATCACCAATTATGGCTAATTCGAAAATCAAAAAGCAGAGTAAACCAAAAATATTTTTATTCTTTTTATTTTTTTCTACGCTATTGTGGGTGCTAACTAAGTTTTCTAAGCAGTATTCCTCCAATGTAAAAGTGCAATTAGAATATCACAATTTACCAGAAAACACCCTCTTAAGCGATGCGCCGAATTCTGTGCAGGTGAACTATTCCGCAAATGGATTTGAGTTTCTTTATTACCGAGTAAAGCCACCAAAAATGGCGTTGAACCTAAATAAATACTATAAAGAAGGTGGAAAAAGTATTGTTATACACCGAGAAGCTATAGAAGAGGAGGTTTCTAAAGAATTGGATCGGGAAGCTTTTTTAAGCAATACTTCGCAGAAAAGTATAGAGGTGCAATTAGATCGTATTGCAAATAAAGAAGTACCGATAATTATAGATGCAGAAATTCAGCTGCAAAAGGGATTCCGACAAGTAGATAGCATTCAAATAACACCCTCACGAGTAATGCTTTCTGCACCCTCGCAGGTATTGGATAGTATTAAATTTGTGTATACAGCCAAATGGGAAGCTAAGAATGTAAATAAAGATTTAGAAAAAAAGATCAAGTTAAAAGTCCCAAAATTCGAGAAGACCTTTCTGGACTTAGACGAAGTTACTGCTAGTATAAAAGTGGCGGAGTATACACAGAAAAACATCCAAGTCCCTATTACGGTAATCAATAAGCCTAGCAATGTAACTTTAATGTTGATTCCTGAGGTAATATCGCTTATGGTAGATGTGGACGTCGATTTATTTAATGACATTTCGGAGGTTGATTTTGTGGTAGAATGTGACTATAATAAACGAAATGAAGAAGATGGTGTGTTATATGCCAAGCTAAAGTCCTCGCCAGCACATATATATGATGTGAAATTAAGTGAGGTAGAAATTGATTATTTGATATTCAAATGAAAACAATAGGATTAACAGGAGGAATAGGAAGTGGAAAAACGACGGTAGCTCGCATGTTTGAGGAATATGGAATTCCGATATACATCGCAGATACCGAAGCTAAGAATCTTATGCATACTTCTTGCGAAATACGCGAGGCACTACAACATTTATTAGGAAAAAACGTTTATAAGGATGGGCAGTTGGACAGAAAATTTATGGCCGATAAGATTTTTAATGACTCCCAACTCTTAGAGAAAACAAATAATATTATTCACCCTAGAGTGGAAACCCATTTCCAAGAATGGAAAAAAAAGCAGAACGCCCCCTATTGTATTAAAGAAGTAGCCATACTCTTTGAAAATGGAAGTTATAAACGTTGCGATAAAACAATTCTCGTGGTAGCCGATGAAGAAGAGCGTATAGCACGTGTTATGAAACGTGATGGAGTACAAAAAGAGAAGGTATTGGATCGGATGAAAAACCAATGGTCTGATGCTAAAAAGTCGCCTTTAGCGGATTATATCATTCATAATCATAATTTAGAGGACACAAAGAAAGAAGTTAAAAGTCTACATAGAATTTTATCTAAATACTAAAAGCCTATACTTAGTATAAATCTTGTTAAGCTTTGGTTAAACCGCCCACTTTTTAATTGTTAAAAAACTAAATTTGTCTATATGAATAAAAAGCTCTTTGGGATACTTATAGCATTGATGTCGCTATCCTTATTGGGAATAATTTCCGTGCAGGCTTATTGGATTATAAACGCCTATAAAACTAAGGAAGAGCAGTTTACGGTAAACGTACGTCAAGTTTTGCTAGCTAGCTCAAAAAAAATACAACAGATAGAAACCGATCATTATTACGCGTTATTCAGTGCAGTAGCCGATAATGAATTGAAGCCCGATAATGTAAACTTATCGGAATTAATGTATACTATTCGTAATGAAGACAATACGGAGACCTATACGTTTCTAGATGGGGTATTGGAGGAAAACTATAAGTTAAATTCCGATTTTCTTGACACTACTACAGATAGTATTGAATTTAAGAAAATTACGAATAGTAAAAGAGTGGTTAAAGTTCTTAGCTCTATCGATGGAACGCATGGACAGATGCAAAGCATAGAAGAATTGTTTAGCAGATTACGCGATTATGAACGCAGACAGTTTGAAGATGTATTTTCGGAAATCGCCTCTAGATTACCTTTACACAATAGAGTATCGATAGAAGAAGTAGAGGAGGTAATAAAAGAAGAGCTTGATTTATTGGGTATGCGTACCGCTTTTGATTTTGCTGTTTTTGATGCAAATATGGCCACGAATGTTCGATCCTCTGGGTTTTATATGGATCCCGAAAAGACCTACAAAGTTTCCCTATTTGCAAACAACAATAAGCAGACAAATTATGAGTTGTATGTAAACTTTCCGGAGAAAGGAAGAGAAGTTCTTGGATCTATGATTGGTATGATCATACTAACAATTGTATTTACATCGGTTATTTTACTGGCTTATGGAAGTGCTTTGTCGCAGATTTTTAGACAACGTCAATTAGCAGATATTAAGACAGACTTTATAAACAATATGACGCACGAGCTAAAGACGCCGATCTCTACGATAAACTTAGCATTGGATGCTTTAAAAAATCCGAAAGTAAAGAGTAGTGAGGAGCTTTCACAGAAGTATCTCAGTATGGTGCGGGAAGAAAATAGACGAATGCTAGAACAGGTAGAGAATGTTCTTCGAATTTCTAAACTAGAAAACAATGAATTGGACCTACCCAAAGAAAAGGTAGAACTTCACGATTTGATTCAGGATGCTATGTCGCATGTTGAGTTGATAGTTGAGAATCGAGGTGGATATATTCAAACGCACTTTGGAGCGTTGCATTCTGGGGTTTTGGTAAACGATTCCCACATGATTAACGTGTTTGTAAATATTTTAGACAATGCAGTAAAATACTCTGAGGATGCACCTAAAATAGATATTTACACAGAAAATACGAAAGATTCCATCATCGTGAAAATTCGCGATCAAGGATTAGGAATGGATAAACAATCTCTAGATAAGATTTTTGATAAATTTTATAGAGAACCTAGTGGAAATGTCCACAACGTAAAAGGGCATGGTTTAGGACTTGCCTATGTACATCGCATCTTAGACGAACACGATGCTACAATAAATGTAGAAAGTGAAAAGGGGAAGGGCAGTACATTTATTTTAAAATTACACTTAATATCATAAATTATGGAAACTAAAAACAAAAAGATTCTACTTGTCGAAGACGATCCGAACTTTGGAACAGTACTAAAGGATTATTTGGCAATGAACGATTACGACGTTACACATGCAAAAAATGGAATGGAAGGATTCGAAAAATTCAAGAAAGATGATTTCGACCTGTGCATTTTAGATGTGATGATGCCTTATAAAGATGGATATACATTAGCTAAAGAGATTAGAGATAGAAATGAAGAAGTACCTATTATTTTCTTGACAGCTAAGTCTATGAAAGAAGACGTATTAAAAGGGTACAAAGTAGGAGCAGACGATTACCTAAATAAGCCTTTTGATAGCGAAGTGCTATTGATGAAAATTCAAGCTATTATACAAAGAAAAGCAACAGAGTCGGTTGCTGATAGCAAACAGTTTGAATTCGAAATAGGAAACTTCTTCCTAAACTCAAAACTTCGTTTCTTGACTTATAAGGACCAAGAGCCAATTAAGCTATCGCCAAAAGAAAACGATTTGCTGCGCATGTTAGCATTGCATAAAAATGACTTAATGCCACGCGAACTTGCACTTATAAAAATTTGGAGAGACGATAACTACTTTACTTCTCGTAGTATGGATGTTTATATTGCCAAACTACGTAAATACTTAAGCATAGATGATGATGTGGAGATTGTAAACATTCATGGAGAAGGTTTCCGTTTGGTTGTTTACAGTGAAGTAGATCAGTAAAAAGAATAGCGTTTTTAAGTGTTGTTAAAAAGTGCTTTGGATTAATTTACAAAGCACTTTTTACTTTTTTTAGGATGCCAGAAAATGGAGTTTCAAAGTCTACCCAGATGGTATCGGGATTCCGCTTAAACCAAGTAAGCTGTCGTTTGGCATAACGCCGAGAGTTTTTCTTAATCTCTTGAATAGCTTGTTCTAGCGATAATTCTGCGTCTAAATATTGGAACAACTCTTTGTATCCAACTGTTTGTAAAGCATTGTGATCACGATAACCGATAACCGATTTTACTTCTTCTAATAAACCATCGGCCATCATTTTGTCTACTCGAATATTTATCCGATTATACAATACCTCTCTTTCTGCCATTAATCCAACATAAATGCTTTTAAAGTATCTCGGCTCTTTTTCTACATTCAAAAAACTAGAATAAGGCTTACCACTAGTTTTACTTACTTCTAAAGCACGTAACAAGCGTGTATGGTTATTCAAGTCAACTTTATTATAATACTCAGGATCTATGGTCTTCAATTCGTTTTGAAGATATGCGATGCCATCTGCAGCAAACTTTTTGGCAATCTCTTCTTTCACCTTCGGGTTTACTTTGGGAAAGCTGTTTAAACCTTTGTTTAACGCATCTATATAAAGACCAGAACCACCAACTGCAATAACAAGATTGTGATGCTCAAAAAGCTTCTTTAACGTCTTCAAGGCATCTCGTTCATAGGCGCCTACACTATAATCTTCTGTAATGCTTCTGTTTTGTATGAAATGGTGTGGTGCTGCGGCTAGCTCTTTTGAAGTGGGGGCTGCAGTACCTATAGATAATTCTTTATAAAATTGCCTTGAATCTGCCGATAGTATTTCTGTATTAAAATAAGCAGCCAACTTTATAGCTAGTTTGGTTTTTCCAATTGCTGTTGGTCCTACCACATTTATCAATACAGGCGTTGTAGTAGCCATAAAGATTTTTTATTAAATATTAATCTAGTGGTCGTCAATGGTTATTGGGAGTGTTTTCTGCACATTGCTCTCCAAAAGGTAATCATCTATAATATGTCGGGCATAACGATCGTTTTTTGGAACAACCAAAATCTTTTCTAAAATACTGCTTTTGGTTATTTGATGGTTTAATGTATAAAACCCGTAGCCTTTATAAATCCCATTTTTTAGGAAGATAACGCTATGCTCTCCCACCTCTCGTCCTTTATCTATGAGCAATTGCGTTTGTTGCTTATGCAAGTATTTATCTAAAAAGGATTGTACCCGAGCATTGTATTCCTTTACACTTAATGTCTTTTCTTGACTTGTTTTTACCTGAGGTAAACCGTTTTTATCATACGGTAAATCGAACTCTTCCGTTATCCGAATCAAGTTCTGACGTGCAACAGATAAGCTCTTAAAAGTCATTATGGGACGTTTTCGCAAATCCGTTTTTTCAATCCTAAGATTCAAATATCCTTCTGAGTCTTTGCTTTGAATTAGTTGATAGGGAAGTAGTGCTTTTTTACTTCTCCTGGTATATTTAGGTTTGGTATTTAAAATATCTTCTTCCATTTTAAGCCTAGCTATAAGAGGGTTTCCTGTTAGCGCGTAGCTTATTTTGACCACCTCTTTTTGTATTTTCTTATTCTTGGCAGTAGTGCTAGTAAAATGTTGGTTTATTCTTTTTCGTATATTTCTGCTTTGACCAATATATAGTATGTTTCCCTCGGTATTATGCAAATAATAAACGCCGGTTTCTGGTGGTGCCGTTTCTACTAATTTAAGAAGTTTTGTTTTTCTATTAGCCTGGTTATCTTTTGCATTGATGAACGACTTGATAATCTCTTTATCCTTGTCTTTGTTCAGCAATATTTTAAATAGTGTTACGGTAGCATACGCATCTCCTTGTGCTCTATGTCTATCTTTTATGGGGATACCCAAGGATTTGGTTAGCTTCCCTAAGCTATAGGACGGCATAGCTGGCAATAGCTGTCTAGAGAGCTGTACCGTACAGATGGTATTTCGTTGGTAGTTATACCCTAAACGCCTAAACTCGGTGGATAAAATTCTTGCATCGAATTTAGCGTTGTGTGCTATTAAGATACAACCTTCCGTAATCTCCACGATGCGTCTAGCAACTTCGTGAAACTTGGGTGCCGATCGTAGCATTTGATTGTTAATTCCGGTGAGTTGTACAACAAAGGGTTGAATTTTCTTCTGCGGGTTAACCAAACTAGCAAATTGATCTACAATTTCATGTCCGTCGAATCTATAGATTGCTATTTCGGTTATTCCTTCTTCGTTATATTTTCCACCAGTGGTTTCTATGTCTAGAATTGCATACATGCTTTTCTTGTTCTATTATTATGAGCTTAAGTAATTGGTTCGTTACTATCTACTCTCTATCTCCAAAGATAGCACTTCCCACACGAACCATAGTGCTTCCGTTTTCGATTGCTATTGGATAATCGCCACTCATTCCAATGGATAAAGTGTCGAAATCATGAGCTTCTTTTAATTCGTTATAAAGATCCCTAATGGTTTTAAACTCTCTGTCTAACTGCTCTTTATCTTCGGTGAAAGTAGCCATAGCCATAAGTCCTCTAACGCGAACATTCTCATATTCCCTATAGTTTTCGCTATCGAGTATTTCTTTTATTTGTGTGGCATCCATACCGTGCTTTGTGTCTTCTTCTGCAATTTTCATCTGCAATAAACAATCTATAACGCGATCGTTTGCTTTTGCTCGATTGTTTATTTCTCGAAGCAATCTAGGGGTATCTACCGCATGAATCATGCTTACAAATGGTGCTATGTCTCTTACTTTATTTCGTTGTAAGTGTCCTACCATGTGCCATTGGATGTCCTTTGGTAAATCTGGATACTTCCCTTCTAATTCTTGTACTCTATTTTCACCAAAGATGCGCTGGCCAGCATTATATGCTTCCATTATAGCTTCGTTGCTCTTTGTTTTAGAAACAGCTACCAGCGTTACGTTCTCTGGTAGGTTTTGTTTTAATTTTTTAATATTCTGTTCAATAGTCACTGTTTGCAAAATCTTAATTAAATTTTAGTATTCGTAAATAGTTATACCGTTTCGCAACTTTGGTTCAATATAGGTTGTCTTGGGTGGCATGGTCAAACCTTCATCGGCTACTCTTTTTATTTCCTCCGTAGTAACGGGCAATAATCCAAAACCAACTCTATATTCTCCCGAGTCTACCATAGACTGCACATACGCCATGTCATTCTTCCCATGCGCATAATCTAGGCGTTTGTCGTTGCGAACATCTTCTATTCCTAATATAGGGTTTAAAACGGTATTATACAAAATGGTAGCGTCTAGCGCATCTAATGCGTTGTTTTCAGCGTATATGTTCTTTCGTAAGTTTAAAGAATAGAACTTACCATTTAAGTACATACTAAAATGGTTTTTTTGAGTGGGCTTATAATACTCTAGACCTCTGTTGTTTATTCTAAAAATAGCATCTAATCGGATAAGAAACTCTTCGTTGCTCAAACCATTTAAGTCCTTGATGAGTCGGTTAAAACCATATATTTTTAAATCGCTTTCTGGAATAAGATAACTCATTAAGAAATTATAAGACTCTTTTCCAGTATGTGTGCCATTCGCTTCTTTTTTTAACTTGTATAACTCATAAGCAGAGGCTGTTCTATGATGTCCGTCGGCAATATATAGCGAATCTAATTTATCAAACTCTCCCTTTATTGCTGCAACTAGTTTTGGGTCGTCTATATTCCATAAATAATGGGTGTCCCTATAGGTGGTGGTAAATTCATATTCCGCACGAGACTTCATTATCTCTTGAATCATCCTGGTTAAGGTATCGTTATCTGGATAGGTTAAAAGCACAGGTTCCGGATTAAAACCTACGGTATGTATATATTCCTTAAATAGTTTTTCGCGCTCAATAAGGGTGTCTTCGTGTTTTTTTATGGTGTTGTTTTCATAACCTTCAATATCTACTGTAGCAATAATACCACGTGTAGTTTGTCCGTCATGATCTACAATTTTATAGACATAAAAGCTAGGCTTCTTGTCTTGAATAAAATAGTTTTCATCTTTAAACTCTAGGTATCTATTTCGGACTAAGGTATAGCGTTCTTGCTCGGTAGTATTTTCTTTTTGATATTTATATCCAGGATTTACAATATGCAAGAAAGAGTAGGGGTTGTCTCGCAATCGCGATGCTCTTTCCTCTGGAGTATAGCTATCATACGGTCTTGCTGCTATTAGGTTTACCTTGTCACGGGTAGGACGTACTGCTTGAAATGGAAAAACTTTTGCCATAATAACACGGTGATATAAATATTTTAAACAAGGCAGTTGCCAAGATGTAATTTTAGACAACTGCCTTATAAGTTAAGGATTTTAATCCCTAGACTTTAAAAAATTATTTTTGGAACATAGGCGCTATTTTCTCTGCTCTTTTGCTCTCTTTATAATCGTAAAAGCCTTCGCCACTCTTTATTCCTAACTTCCCAGCGGTAACCATGTTTACCAATAATGGACAAGGAGCATATTTAGGATTCTTAAATCCATCGTGCATCACTTCCAGGATAGAAAGACATACATCGAGCCCAATAAAGTCTGCTAGCTGTAATGGCCCCATAGGATGTGCCATTCCAAGCTTCATAACCGTATCGATTTCCTCTACGCCTGCAACACCGTTATACAAGGTTTCTATGGCTTCATTTAGCATTGGCATTAAGATTCTATTCGCCACAAAGCCTGGATAATCATTTACTTCTACTGGAGTCTTAGAAAGACTTTTGGATAACTCTTCAATGATTTTATAAGTTTTATCACTTGTGTTGTATCCTTTTATGACTTCTACTAATTTCATAATTGGCACTGGATTCATAAAGTGCATGCCTATTACTTTGTCTGCGCGTTTGGTTACCGATGCAATTTTTGTAATTGATATAGAAGAAGTGTTACTTGCTAAAATAGTTTCTGGTGTAGTAAACTCTTCTAAGCTCTTAAATATTTTTAACTTTAAATCTAAGTTTTCAGTTGCAGCTTCGATGACTAAATCCACGTTTGCCACTCCTTTTTTAAGATCTGTAAAAGTGGTGATATTATTTAGCGTACGGCTTTTGTCTTCCTCGGTAATGCGCTCTCTAGATAGCATTCTGTCTAAATTGGAAGTGATGGTTTCTACTCCTTTATTTAAAGCGGCTTGAGAAATATCTATAAGGTTTACTTTGTAATCGAACTGTGCAAAGGTATGTGCTATACCATTGCCCATAGTTCCTGCACCAATAACTGCAATATTCTTCATAATGATTATATTATTTTAAATTTTTCAATAAATCTTTTAACTACACGCAACGCTTCTGTATCTAATATTAACGCACACTATTGGGAGGTTCTTGACATACTCCTAGTAAATCGATAGTCTCTATTATCTAAGCTTCTAGCGTATAGGAAATTTTTATACAAAGGTACTAGTTTTTTTAAACTTTAAAGAAACACAGAGCTTTAGAATCTCTCATATCTTCTAAAATCCAATGAAAGTAAATCGATTGTTTTTAAAGGGGATAGGATATTAAAAATCATGATTTGAAAAGGTGTGTAGTTGTTTTTTACGAACAACTAGTATCGGAGGCTTTTAAACTTACAATTATTGGGCTTATCTTTGTGAGGAACAATTATTCTATTAAAGTTGAAAGATACATTTGTACATCAAGGGATGCGAAAGCGTTTAGTGGAAATACTTCGTAAAAAAGGGATTAAAAACGAGTTGGTTTTAGATGCTATTGGGGAAGTGCCTAGACATTTGTTTATGGATTCTGGATTTCTCGAACATGCTTATGCGGACAAGGCTTTTCCTATAGGTGCAGACCAAACTATTTCACAGCCGTATACCGTAGCTAGACAAACCGAGTTATTGGATGTAAAAGAAGGGGATGTGGTGTTGGAAATCGGTACAGGGAGCGGTTATCAAGCGGCAGTTTTATTGGAACTTGGAGTTGAACTTTATACGATAGAACGACAAAATGAACTCTTTAAAAAAGCACAACGTTTTCTTCCAAGACTAGG
>Ga0079223_10001147_pt1 | contig 15334 bp, 15 predicted proteins | sample Stecom2011_FD_75072 | JGI IMG/M metagenome (GOLD analysis project Ga0079223, IMG submission 75072) | Agricultural soil microbial communities from Utah to study Nitrogen management - Steer compost 2011 | ecosystem: Environmental > Terrestrial > Soil > Agricultural land | place: USA: Utah... | reverse complement strand
CGCTGTACCGGACCCGGAACTGCTTCAAGAATATAATGCCCACTGGAGTTGGTTTGTCACTTGGAATGGGAAGGAATTTTTAGAAGAATGGAATGAGGCCGGACACTGGAATAAAGTTTATAACCATCCTTTTGTCTTGACTCTCGACGAGCTTCCTGATATTTACGGAAAGGACAGATAAGAATAACTGTTCATCCGGGATGGGGAAGTAATATTAACCAGTGTGAAAAAATAAAAAAAAATTGCAAAAAAAAGAGGAATCATATTTTTTTTGTCGTATTAATTAAGTTAATTAAACAAACATAAATATAAAAAAATATTTCCTTTATTGTTATATTAAGGAGAGAAATCAATGCCGTTTTGTTCAGTTTCAAAAGTTTTAAATAAAGTAACTTATAAAAATTCCGCAATTGGCGCTTTTAATATACATAATATGGAATTTGTACAAGGTGTAGTTAAGGCGGCAGAAAAAGAAGAATTACCAATAATACTAATGATAGCGGAACCAACAATAAAATATGCCGGGTTAGAGATGCTGGCTACAATTTGTATGGATGCTGCAGATTCAAGTAAAGTACCGGTGGCCGTTGCCTTAGATCATGGCAAGACGTTGGAAATAATTTATAAATCTATAGAACTAGGGTTATCGGTAATGTTTGACGGTTCATTGCTTCCCATTCAAGAAAATACTCGCTTGACAAAAATGATTGTTGAAAGAGCGCATAAAGCTGGAGTTTCTGTAGAAGGAGAGTTGGGATGTATTGCGGGAACTGAAGATGATATTACAATACATGAGTCTGATCTTACTACTCCTGAAGCAGCTACTGAATTTGTGGACAAGACTGGTGTTGACGCTTTAGCAGTCGCTATCGGTAATCAACATGGTTTTTATCGTAAAGCGCCGAATCTTGATATTTCAAGATTAAAAGCAATAAAAAAAAGGATAGAAGTTCCTCTGGTATTGCACGGAGGTTCAGATTTACCATTGATACAAATTAAAGATGCCATAAATAATGGAATAAAAAAAGTAAATATTGGCACTGATTTAAAATACATATTTGCCAAGACACTTAAAGATGAATTAAACAGGGAATCAATGCCTTATAATCCTTCTGATTTTCTTAATTCCGCTCGGCAGGCTGTTGAGCGTTTGGCCGGAGAAAAAATTAGACAATTTTGGCAGTGATTAATTTTTGTGAAAATTTAAAATAATATTACGTTTACGGGGAGAAAAAAATGAAAGATTTTAGATTTAGAGGGAAAAATACTATCCAAATACAGTTGGAAAATCGTTCGACTCTTCTAAGACTTCTTAGAGAAAATGAATATGCCTGCCGAAAAGATTTGGCAGAGATGAGCGGTTTAACAGGGGCGACTGTAACAAATTTAATTCGTGATTTAATAAATATTGGCCTTGTTTCTGAAGCGAGAGATTACAGTGGAACGCGGATTCGTAATTCCGTGCCTTTAAAAATGAATTATGAAAATTTTTTGATTATTGGAGTTTCTTTGCGAAGGGGTTTTCTTTCTTTAGCGGTGTCAGATTTGAGTGGAATGGTTATTGAAAAACAAAAATTGGTTGTAGATTTTAAAGAATCGGTACAGAGTGTTTTAAATGTAATATGTGTGGAAGTTCAAAATTATATTGACAAGTATCAATCCAAAGGGAAAATTATTGGCTTAGGGTTGTCCTTGCCGGGACCTCTAAATTTGAAGAAAGGAGAAATACCATATTTAACTAATTTTCCCGGATGGAAAGATGTCCAAGTAAAAAAAATACTCAAAAATAAATTTAAATTGCCGCTTATTATTGATGATGTTGCTAATGCTGCGGCTATAGCTGAAAAATGGTTTGGACAGGGACGAAAATATCATAATATTATCTCAATTCTTGTTAGTAGGGGAGTTGGCGCTGGGGTAATACTTGACGAGAAAATTTATCATGGAGCTTTTGGTTTTGCCGGAGAAATAGGGCACGTTAGCATTGATTTCCATGGACCCAAATGTGAATGCGGAAATCATGGCTGTCTTGAATTATATTGTTCGATTTTGACCTTGTTAAAAAAGGCACAAGAGATTTATGGTGTTAATATCATAACAGGGTTTGAGGACTTAACGGAAAGAGTAAAAAACGGAGACAAAAATCTTTGTAACTTAATTGTGGACAACGGAAAATATTTAGGATATGCTGTAGTGAATTTGGTAAACACCTTTAACCCTGAATTGATAGTACTTCATGGCGAAATGACTCGTTTTGGAGATTTGTGGTTAGACAGTATCAAAGAAACGGTTCACGGACGGCTTCTTCCAGATATTTATTCAAACTTATTAATCGATTATTCTTCTTTGCAAGAAGACCCCAGTTTATTAGGAACTGTGGCTATGGTTTGCGATTATATTTTTTATAATCCCCAATTGAAACATTTTAAAATAGGTGATGAAACATGACATTTCTAGTTGGTATTGATTGTGGCACTACTTCAATAAAAGCATGTGTTTACAATGAAACCGGACAAATGGTGAATTTGGTTAAAACGGATACAATAACACATTATAAAGATAATTTTTCCTGGTATGAACCTGAAGAAATTTGGGAGAAGATAATTTATGTTATTAAGTGTGTTTTGGATGGAATTGATAAAAAGAATATTGCCGGTATTTCTGTAACAAGTTTTGGGGAAGCCGGGGTTCCTATTGATAAAAACGGTAATCCTACATACCCCATAATTTCCTGGTTTAATTTGTGCTCATTACCGCAGGCAAAATTGTTAAAAAATACTATCGGAAAAGAACAAATTTTTAAAATCACCGGCTTAGATGCGAATCCTATTTTTTCCCTGCCCAAATTATTATGGTTAAAAGAAAATGAACCTGAATCTTTTTCCCGCACATATAAATGGCTTTGCCTGACGGATTATATTTATTATAAATTAACTGGAGAAATGAGGACAGATTATACTATTGCTTCGCGAACTATGGCTTTGGATATTAATAAGTGTTGTTGGTCAGATGAATTATTGGCAGCCGTAGGATTGAGTGTTGAATTATTCCCGAGGTTGATTCAAAGTGGGAAAAAAGTTGGAACTATTACCGTTAGTACAGCAAAATGTACTAGTTTGCCTACTGGGACTCCGGTGATAGCCGGCGGGCATGATCATTTTTGCGGGTCGATAGCTTCAGGTGTGTTGTTGGGAAACAGAGTATTGGATTCTTCGGGAACAGCTGAAAGCATTCACGCTTTAATTAAAGAAAAAAATGAATTAATGAACACTTACAAAGGGTTTCGAATTGGAAGATTTTTAAATCCGGAATATTTTTATATCGTAGGTGGATTGGTATCTTCAGGAATTACAGTTGATTGGATTATTGACAGGTGTGCTTCAATTTCTGACTGGACAATTAACAGTGAAGAAACAACAGATAAAAAGTATTATTATGGTGACGTGATGAAATTAGTTGAAAAAACAAAACCGGGAGCAGACGGGTTAATATTTATTCCTCATCTACGAGGCAGCGGTGCTCCATATTGGGATCCACATTCTAAGGGAACTTTTATCGGATTAAAATCTTTGCATTCTTCACCTATGATGATTAGAGCAGTTATTGAAGGACTTTGCTTTGATGTAAGAATGATTGTAGAAGAAATGACGAAAATAATTGGCCATAAAATTGACACGTTAACGGTGATAGGCGGCGGTGCAAAAAATAATTTTTGGCAACAAGTAAAGGCAAATATTACAGGGATTTTAGTGGAGGTTCCGGATGTTGAGGAAGCAACAGCTATGGGCGCGGCGTTACTGGCCGGAGTGGGAGTTGGTATTTATGAAGATATAAAAACAGCATCGTGTAAAACTTACAAAAAAAAGAAACGGTATGAACCAAAATCTGCAGATAGAGAGCTATATAACGAGTTGTATAGTATTTACAAACAAGTATATCCGGCTTTAAAACCTATTAATATAGAGATTGATAATTTGTTTGATAATAGAAGGTATAAAAAATAATAAACATATGCGGTGATGATATGAAAAGAATATTTGTGAATTTAAAAAGATTTGAGGTACCCCAAAAATTGAATGGTATTTGTCCGAGTAACAACCCACAGTCTTGGATAGAATCTGTGATAGAAGATACCATTGATTTGAAATTAGGCGCGCTGGATGATATTCAAGTTATATATTTACTTCCTGAAGCTTTGTTATTACCGGCTATAAATAAGATGAAAAGGAATCCGGCTGAAAGTTGGAAAAATTTATTAATAGGATGTCAGGGAGTATTCAGAGAAGATGTCACACCTGGTGGTAATTTTGGGGCCTTTACTACTAATCTACCGGCTACAGCAGCCATAAATATTGGTTGTAGCTGGAGTATAATAGGTCATTCGGAGGAACGTAAAGATAAACTGGGGATTATAGAAACTTATGCCCCGGAAAGCAAAAAAGAGCCAAAAGCAAGGGCCCAAGCAGCCGAAGCAGTTGATTTTTTAATTAATCAGCAAGTAATCTGCGCTATGAATGCCGGGATGAATGTTTTACTGTGCGTTGGAGAAACTGATGACGAGAGAGGAAAAGGAGAGTTTACCGAGCAAAAAAAGAGAATTGAAATGGCCTTATATAGCCAGCTTGTCAATAGTTTACAAGGAATAAAAGAACGGTTTAATGAAAGCAAAATTGTTATTGGTTACGAACCGGTATGGGCGATTGGTCCCGGAAAAACACCGCCGGGGAAAGAATATATTGCCTTTGTTTCAAAGCTAATAAAAGAGATTGTTCAAGAAGAGATAAGATTTACTCCGGAAGTTGTCTATGACAGAAGCTTGAAAGAAGAAAACGCCGGAATGATAGGGCAGATTACGACAATTGACGGTGGATTGGTGGCATTAACCCAGTTTACCGGGGAAATAGGGTTTACTCCTCAAGGGCTAAAGAGAATCATTAGTAAATATCAAATAACAAGAAGTTAATAATATACCAGGAGGTCATATCGATGAAACTACAATTTGAATACGGCCAAGGTTATATGGAAGCGGAGTTGCCGGACGATAGAACCGAGGTCTTTGTTCCCGGAGAAACCGTACCTGATCCGTCTTACTTAAAAGACCCGGTAGCAGCTACTAGGGAAGCGGTTTTAAACCCTATAGGTATGCCGCCTATTGCCGAGTTGGTAGGAAAAGGCGCCAAAGTGACTATTATTTTCCCCGATAGAGTCAAAGGTGGATTTCAGGAGAATTCCCACCGTAAAGTGTCTATTCCGATTATTATCGAGGAGTGCTTAAAAGCCGGAGTCAACAAAAAAGATATTAAGCTCATTTGCTCCAACGGGCTACACCGGAAAAATACCGCCGAAGAACACCGGAGAATTCTCGGTGACCGGCTGTATGAAGAATTTAGTGCTACTCACCAAATTGTTAATCATGACTCTGAAGATTGGGACAATCTGATCGATTTGGGCTATGATGAGCTTGGAGACAGAGTGATAATGAACAAAGAGGTTTACGATTCGGATCTGGCGGTATTGATTGGGCATGTCTTGGGTAATCCCTATGGGGGATATTCTGGAGGGTATAAGCACTGCGCCACCGGGATTACCACCTGGCAAAGCATAGCCTCCCACCATATTCCGGAAGTAATGCATAGAGAAGATTTCACCCCGGTTAGTTATAGAAGCGTCATGCGGAAGAAGTTTGATGCTATAGGACAACACATGGAAAAATGCATGGGCAAAAAGTTTTTTACTGTGGATGCGGTTTTGAACACATATGCCCGTCAGATTGCCGTTTTTGCCGGTTACGCCAAGGAGATGCAACCTGAATCTTTCAAAGTAGCAGACAAAAGAACTTTTATCCCTTGGGCCAAAGAAAAATTCGACATTATGGTTTTTGGGATGCCACAATTTTTCCATTATGGAAACGGGCATGGAACCAACCCTATATTGATCCTGCAGGCCATAGCGGCCAACGTCATTAGGCACAGGAGAGTACTTAATGACAACAGCGTAGTTATAGCCTCTTCCCTTTGTAACGGGTATTTCCATGATGAAGAATTTCCTTCTTACCGGGAACTATATGAGCTTTTCCAAAAAGATTATAATTACACTTTACCGGATTGCGCCAAATACGGAGAGTATTTCTGTAGTAAACAAGAGTATATAAATAAATACCGGTACAATTTTGGCTTTCATCCATACCATGCTTTTTCTATGATTTCCTGTGGGCAGGTGGCGTATAATCATTGTTCCGCCGTGTATGTGGTAGGAGCCTACGAACCTGGATATGCGCGGGGGATAGGGATGAAGCCGGTGCCTACTTTTGAAGCGGCTTTGAAAGATGCAGAGAAACATGTGGGTAAGAAACCGAAAATATTGGCCTTGCCTAAAACTTTTAAACTGGCCGGAGTGCACCTGATGATGGAGGGGGATAAACAGCCTTATGAAAATCCCACAGCTTGAATTAGGGAGAGATGAGATTCTGCAGCAGGCTTATGAATTAGGTTTTCGTTATGAACAAACTGCGAGTGGGTGTGCACAGTGTGTGTTGGCGGCAATACAGGATTTATTTGGGATAATTGATGATAATTTATTTAAAGCCGGACAGATATTAGCTGCCGGCGGCGCGTTGTCAGGCTGTGGGAGTTGTGGAGCTTTGAATGGAGGATTATTAGTATTAAGCCGTCAGTTCGGTCGGGATAGAAAAACCTTTAATGAAGGGAAATCTTTGATTAGTTCACAAATTATCGGTAAAAAACTTTATGACCGCTTTAAAAGAGAATTTGGAAGTTGTATTTGTCAGGATGTACAAAAGAGAATTATGGGCGAATCATATAATTTATGGGACCCTATAGAAAATGAAGAGTTTTTAAAAAACGGTGGTCATAAGGATAAATGTCCGGATGTTGTTGGGAAGGTGACTTCCTGGACGGCTGAACTGCTTATGGATAATTTATCACAAATAGAAAATCTTAAATAATTGGGGAATTGGAGGAATCTTAATGGAGTTGTATTTGGATTCAGCGGATATTACAGAAATTAAAGAATATGTGGAATCTGGAATATTGGACGGGATTACTACCAATCCTTCGTTAATTGCCGCTTCAGGAGAAAAGTTTCCTACGATCATTAAAAATATTTGTCAATTTATTCAAAAACCTGTAAATGTACAGGTTACCGGCGCTAATTGCCGGGAGATGGTTAACCAGGGCCGGGAATATTCGAAATTAGATAGTAAAATTATTATTAAAGTGCCTGCTGTTGGTGAAGGTATTAAGGCTATAAAAACATTGAGCAGCGAGGGAATCCCTACTAATGCTACATTGGTTTTCAGTCCTGCACAGGCATTGTTGGCAGCTAAGGCCGGCGCCAGGTATATTAGTTGTTTTGTTGCTCGACTAGAAAAAATTGGGATCAATAGTTATTCAACAATTGAAGACATGAAGATGATTTTTACGAATTACGGATTTAAGACTAAGATACTTGCGGCGCCGGTAACGAGCGTAAAACATTTAACAGAAATGGCAAAAGCAGGCGCTGATGTGGCAACAATGAAACCGGAAGTATTTAGGTCTTTAATATATCATCCAATGACTGAATTGGGGTTGAAACAATTTTTGGCAGATTGGATGAAAGTAAAACAAGAAAAATAAATTTTTAAAATAAATTATAATTAATAAAAGAGATAAATGTACTATATTAAATTAATTTAATTATTTAATGATTATGTATATACTTGATACAGAGAATAAAAATATAATTAATTTAATAAATTATGAATTTTAATGACGTAAAAAAGTAAGAAATCAAAGAAAAATAACGATAGGGAGGTGGGATTGGATCTAAGATTGAGGAGGTGTTTGAAATGTAAAATATTTCCTGATAAAAAGCGAGGTGAGGAGTAAATGAAGGTATTGGTAGGTACAATTCAAGAATTGCCGGAGATCAAGTTGCCACGTGCCGTGGCTACGGAAAAAAAGGTGATATTTGGGCCCAATAGGTGTTGGGAAACTCATGTTTTACGGGTTTATCGGATAAATAAAAACGGCTCAACTCCTGAAGATAAACATGAGTGGCCACATTGGGTGTATGTAATTCGGGGCCAAGGTGTTGTTAGAATAGCGAGGAAAGAATATCAGATAAGTGAAGGGAGTTATATGTTTATTCCAGGCAATGAACTGCATAATTTAGAAAATACGACACCGGACCCCCTGGAGTTTATTTGTATTGTACCTGCGTTTACTGAAGATTTCTAAGCCGGTAAAAAAATGATTTTAAGGAGGAAAAATTAATGAAGAGAACTTATTTAATTGGTCTGATATTGCTGATAGTCTTATTACAGGGCCTGGTTATTCCGACTTTTGCAGCGGAAAGATTTGACGGCACAAGGTTGAATGTTATTGCTCAACAACATTGGTCAACAGAGAGCCTAAGAGAACTGCTTCCAGAATTTGAAAAAGAGACAGGTATAAAAGTTGTTTTTGATATCCTGCCGCAAACCGAAATGTTCAAGAAAGTTGACGCTTGTTTTATATCACAAGCTGCTACTTATGATGTGATTTTTATGATGATAGTGAATGTGGCAAGGTATGCCAGAGCCGGCTGGCTTGAACCGCTGGATCAATACATGGAAAAGTCGTCTGATATAGATTTGGAAGACTTCATGACAGGGTTTATAGAAGCTCAGAATTATAAGGGTAGTTATTATGCATTGCCGTTTTATGGTGAAAGTTCATGTTTGATGTACCGGAAAGATATATTTGAAGAAGAAGGTCTTAAAGTTCCGGAAACCATGGATGAACTGATGGAAACGGCTAAGGTGTTAACTAAGGATGGTCGCTATGGGATTGTTTTAAGGGGGACAAGAGATCAGGCTGCTATAGGCTATATCTGGCCAACGTTTTTGAAAGCGTTCGGAGGAGAATTCTTTGATGAAGATTTACGGCCGATATTTAATAATGAAAAAGGTGTCGAAGCAACTGAGTTTTTTGTGGAACTTCTGCAAGAATGTGCTCCTCCAGGAGTAGCCAATATGCACTGGAATGAAGTGCAGATCTCACTACAACAGGGTCAAACGGCAATGTGTATTGACGCGACAAATTTTGCCTGCAATCTTGAAGAAGCTGATATGTCCAAAGTTGCCGGGAAAATTGGCTACGCCTCGGTACCCGAGGGTCCGGCGGGAAGGGTTACTTTAATAGCAACATCTTCCCTGGGAGTTAATTCGTTTTCTCATAATAAAGAGGCAGCTTACGAATTTATTGAATGGGCAACCAGTAAAGAAGCTCAAATTAAATCTGCGGAATTGGGTTTAAGACCGGACGTAACCAGAAATTCAGTATTTCTTGATCCCAGTTATGCAGAAAAATATGATTACGATAACGGGAATTGGTATCAAGAGACACAGAAGGCCATGCAGTTATGTAAAGCTGATTACCGGCCTGTTTATATCCCGGAATGGGTAAATATCGGTAATGCGATATCAATTCAAATCCAATCAGCGCTTACCGGTGAAAAAGACGTAAAAACAGCTTTAAATATCGCCGCCAGGGAGGTTGAAAATATCATGAGGGACGCAGGCTATTATAATTAATAATTAAACTAATGTTGAGCCGGTAGCCTGCTATCGGCTCAACATGGTTGATTTGAGGTGGGAAAATGAAAATTTTAAGTATGCTAAGAAAACGAGAAAAGCTTTTATTTATTTTACCCGTGTTAATTATTTTGCTGGTATTTACTACTTTCCCTTATATAATCAATCTCATATTAGGTTGTTTTCATATGGATTTGTCTAATCCGGTAGGGAATAGATTTATAGGTCTGCAGAATTTCGTTAAAGCGGTTAATGATTTTAGATTTTGGAATTCAATTAAAATTTCAGGTATATATGTGTTTGTTACCACAATGGTAGAATTAGTTCTGGGTGTGGCCATTGCAATTTTGTTTCATAAATTAACATGGGGCCGAGGTTTTTTTCAGTCGTTACTTTTAATACCGATGGTAATTCCCCCGGTGGTAGTAGGTTTAAATTGGCGAATGCTTTATGACGCCAATTACGGCATTGTAAATTATTTTTTTAGTTTATTTGGTTTGGCGCCCCAAGCATGGTTGGCGCAATCCCAATATGCTCTTATGGCTGTTTTGTTTGTTGATTTTTGGCAGTATACCCCCTTTGTTATATTATTGACATTAGGATTATTGACAAGTTTACCTGAAGAACAATATGAAGCGGCTAGAATTGATGGTGCTTCGGGTTGGCAATTGACTTGGCGAATAACTCTGCCGATGATAAAAAACGGTTTAACTGTTGTAGCAACTTTAAGAGCTATTGAGGCGTTTAAAGAGTTTGCTAAAATTTATTTGATGACAAGTGGCGGCCCGGGGACAGCGACGGAAACTCTTAATTACTACGTATATCAAACAGGATTTGAATATTTTAATATCGGATATTCTTCGGCACTGGCCGCAATTTTATTTGCCTGCGCCATTGGTTTTACTGCCTTATTCCAGATATTAACCAAGTTGACTTCCGAGGAGGGCTCGTAATGGTAACTGGAAAACGTAAAAAATTAGCTTCCCAAATTGGTCTTTATACATTGGCGAGTTTAATTATAATTTTTTTTCTTTTCCCGGTGTTTTGGTTGTTTCTAACTTCAATTAAAACAAGAGTAGATGCTTTTTCAATTCCCCCGGTATGGTTTTTCCAGCCTACAATAGAAAATTACCTCTCATTACTTCGGGATGAACCCTTTTTAAAATATCTCTATAACAGTTTTTTTATTGCTAGTACAGCAGCTGTGTTGGCGATAATTGCCGGTGTTCCAACGGCATATGTTTTGGCCAGATTTAACTTTAAGGCTAAGAATTTGTTTTCTTTTTGGATTTTAGCATCAAGGATTGCCCCGCCAATGGCATTGGTGTTACCTTTTTTTGTTATGTTTCGAACAGTGGGTATATTGGATACGTATTTACCAATTATTTGTATATATATGGTAATCAATATTGCCTTTGTTGTATGGATAATGCGGGGATATTTTGTGCAGGTTCCGGTTTCCATTGAAGAGGCGGCTAAAATTGATGGTTGTTCGTTGTTTTCCACTTTGATGCGTGTAACATTACCTCTTGTGGGCCCGGGACTTTCCGCTACTATTATTTTTTGTTTTATGACAAATTGGTCCGAATTTGTTTTAGCATTGATTTTTACCGGAATAGAAACGCGTACCGCCCCGGTATTAATTTCCGGCTTTGTCACTTTTGAGGGGATTCGCTGGGGAATGATTGGCGCAGCCGGGACACTTGTCAATTTACCGGTAATACTAATTGCTTTGATTTTGCAAAAATATTTAATTAGAGGATTAACTGCAGGATCGATAAAATAACGTTGTTAAAATAAAAGTATATAAAAAAGGGGAGCACAAATGAATTATAATTTTAGAAATAAAACAGTTATTATTACCGGCGGTGGCAAAGGGATAGGGAAGGCAGTTGCCGAAAGTTTTGCCAAATGTGGAGCAAAGGTTGTAGTGGCTGATATAAATAAGGAAACGGCTGAAAAGGTTTCGGAAGAGATAAATAACAGTTCCGGTGTGGCGCAGGCGATAAGAGTGGATGTTAGTCAATACGTTGAAGTTGAGAATATGGTAAATCAGGTTTTGGATCTATATGGCCAAATAGATGTTTTGGTCAATAATGCGGGTATCTTAGGATTTAAAGGTATGGTTGTGGATCATCCCGAGGAAAGTTGGGATAAAGTATTTGATATTAATTTAAAAGGTACTTTTTTTTGTTGTAAAGCCGTGCTTAAACACATGATGGAAAGAAAGAGTGGTTGTATTATTAATATGGGGTCTATGGCGGGCTCACACGGAGGAAGGCCTGCAGTAGGGGTTGATTATGCTGTGTCAAAGGCCGGGGTACATTGTCTGACAAAAAGAATTGCCACGGAAACGGCAAATTTGGGAATTAGATGTAACGCTTTGGCTCCTCATGGTATTCGGACAGAAATGTTTAACGATATTTCTCCGGAATTTATGGAAAAAGTGGTTGGTTTGATTAAGATGGGACGTCTTGCCAAACCGCAAGAGTTGGCGAATGTAGTATTGTTTTTGGCTTCAGACAATGCTTCGTTTATAACCGGTCAAACTATTCATGTGGATGGAGGTTCTGTTTATGGCGATTAATAAAAATATAATCTTGGATAACAAGTATCTATAAACGAAATAGGGGGATATAAATTGATGAAATTTCAAGACAAAGTAGTGTTAGTAACCGGAGGAGCTCAAGGAATCGGGAAAGCTATTGTTGAAAGGTTTACAGAAGAAGGAGCAAAAGTTGTAATTGCCGATATTCAAGAGGAGAAAGGGAAAGAGACTGCTGAAAGGATAGGTGCCAACGGTCATGAAGTAGTCGCAATTAAAACCGATATCACCCACATGAACGAAGTTGAAAGAATGATTGAGTTTACTATGGAAAAATTCGGTAGGTTGGATATTTTAGTTAATAACGCAGGAGTTCAAATACGTTGCCCGTCTGTCGAATTTCCGGAAAATGATTGGGATAAACTTATGAATATTAATTTAAAAGCAGTATTTTTCGTTTCACAAGCAGCGGCCAAAGTAATGATTAAACAGGGTGGGGGAAACATAGTTAATATTTCTTCAATGGCTGTTTGTAAGCCTCTTCCGGAAAGGGCGCCTTATATAATAAGTAAAGCCGGAGTAAAAGCTTTAACAGAGGTACTGGCTGCTGAATGGGCGAAGTATGGTATTAGGGTTAATTGTGTTCTTCCCGGTTGGATTCATACGCAAATGGTGGAAGACGGATTTAAGGCAGGGGTTATTTCCAAGGAACGTATTCATTCTGTAACTCCTATGCGTCGTTTGGCAAGCACGCGGGAGATAGCAAACGGAGTACTTTTTCTGGCCTCAGATGAAGCCAGTTTTGTAACCGGCCATCCCTTGCATATTGACGGTGGATGGACAGTATCGGGTATGCCGGAAACAACTGAAAAATAGCATTTCATCAAGTTTGGGGAGTGTGATTGGGATGATAAAACTTGCTCCTAGTCTATTATGTGCAAATCAATTGAATTTAGAAAGGGATATTACCGCCCTTATTAATGCTGGTGCTGATATGTTTCATATTGATGTTATGGATGGTCATTTTGTTCCTAATTTAGGGTTCACTATGGATACTATTAAACAGATTAAAGCATTTACCAGAATACCGCTTGATATTCATTTGATGGTAGATAATCCACAAGAATATATTAATCTATTAAAAGAGGTGAAAGTGGATTATATAAGTTTTCATTTAGAAGCGGTAAAATATCCGCGCAGACTTTTACAGTTAATAAGAGCTACAGGAATAAAAGCAGGGCTGGCGATAAGCCCGAAAACAAACGTTGATTTTTTGCCATATTTGCTAGATTATTTAGATTATGTATTGATAATGGCAATAGAACCAGGATTCAGCGGCCAGAATTTTATTCCACAAATGGGGGATAAAATTTTAGCGGTAAAAAAAATTATAGATAAAAAAGGATTAAATATTCACATAGAAGTTGACGGTGATGTAAATAAAAACACCGCTCCGGAATGTATAAAAAATGGTGCTGATATTTTGGTAGCCGGTATGACAAGTGTTTTTATGAAAGGAATTGCTTTGGAGGATTCATACCGCAACTTTAAAAAAGTTGTTGTCGGTCCAGAAGGGAAGTGAAGAGATGAAGCAAGTATATATACGTAAAGCTTATGATTTAGTGGTTGAGGAAGTTAAAGATATAGTACCTAAAAAAGGAGAAGCAGTGGTAAAAGTAGAGGCCTGTGGCATATGTGGGACTGATGTTCATAGTTATGAAGGAAAGGCGATTTTTCCAAAGTATCCGTTTCACCCTGGGCATGAAGTGGCAGGGACTATATATAGTCTTGCAGAGCATTCCGATAAATATAATGTTGGGGAGAAAGTAATTATTGACCCGTTGTATCCTTGTGAAGAATGTGAATTTTGTCGTGTAAATAAACAGAATCATTGTCTCAATAACAAAACAATCGGGATAGTCGGCCCCGGTGGATTTTCTGATTACATTGTTGTTCCGATTAAGAATCTATATAAGTTTTATAACATTGACTTTACAGAAGCAACTTTTGCCGAACCTCTTTCTACTGTTATTTACGGCATCGAGAAAGTGGAAATTGGGTATGGAGATAAGGTATTGATCCAGGGAGCGGGACCTATTGGCCTGCTGCACCTGCAGATGTCTATTATCTCGGGAAGTTCAATGGTGGTAATGACCGATTTGAATTTGGAAAAAATAAAAAAAGCGGAAAAAATGGGAGCCAATAAAGCCCTGCTTGCTTCTGATCCCAAATTGGAGGAACAACTTTTTAAATATGCTCCGTACGGTTATGATGTGGTAATTGACTGTACCGGTAGTTCAATTGCGGTGGAAAAAGCGTTTAAATTTATTAAAAATACCGGCAGTTTGTTAGTGTTTGGCGTTTGCCCACAGGATGATAAAATCACTATTAACCCGTATGAGATTTTTAGGCGCGAGATTAAAATTGTTGGCAGTTTTGCCTTAAAAAAAACTATGGCGAAAGCTGTTAAGCTTTTAGATCATAGAGTAATCAACGCCAAGGATTTAATTGCTGATATAGTCGCACGCCGGGAAGTAGAACCCTCGTTAATCAATATAAAAGAGGGTGGGGTAAACGGGAAGATAATTGTTATTCCACGTGATTAAAGCTTTTTAATATCAAAAGAGAATTTTATCATAGGATTTTTTCAGGGGAGGGATTTATTTTGAAAGCCGCATTATTTAGAGGGCCACAAGAAGTGGAAGTAATTGATTTGCCGGTTCCGGAAGTGTCCGAAGGAGAATCCCTGATTAAAGTGAAATATACCGGAATATGCGGTTCGGACATTACTTTATATGACGATAAGAATCCCAGGGCTAAAAAACCCCTGGTTCCCGGACATGAATTAGTAGGAGAGATAATAGATATTAAAGGAAATGAATTTAAAATCGGTGACCGTGTAGCGGTTATTCCTACCTTAACCTGTGGAAAATGTGAGCTTTGTACTTCAGGACGGAGTCATTTATGTGAATTATTACGGTTTATTGGTATTCAGACAGACGGCGGTTTTGCCGAGTATGCCAAAGTTCCGCAGAAAAATTTGTTGCCTATTCCCAACACTCTTACCTTTGAAAAAGCAGTTTTGGCAGAGCCGCTGGCTGTTGCTATTCATGCAGTTAAGCTGGGTGGGGTAAGCCCCGAAGATACTATTATTGTCTTGGGCGCCGGTCCGATAGGTCTTTTGGTTTCTTTTGCGGCAAAGATGATAGGAT
>Ga0079223_10001146_pt1 | contig 15345 bp, 14 predicted proteins | sample Stecom2011_FD_75072 | JGI IMG/M metagenome (GOLD analysis project Ga0079223, IMG submission 75072) | Agricultural soil microbial communities from Utah to study Nitrogen management - Steer compost 2011 | ecosystem: Environmental > Terrestrial > Soil > Agricultural land | place: USA: Utah... | reverse complement strand
GGAGAATTGGAGTGAATGGAAGTCATAGAACCTTCATGTCCTGTATTCATGGCCTGTAAAAGATCAAAAACTTCTCCTCCTCTCACCTCACCAACAATGATACGGTCAGGCCTCATACGAAGGGTATTCTTTAGTAACTCTCTTATGGTGAGTCCAGGAAGATCCAGTAACGCTGGTCTTGCTTCCAGACGAACCACGTTCGGTAAATTGAATTTAAGTTCTCGGGTGTCTTCAATTGTTATCACTCTCTCTGCAGGAGAAATTTCCTGCAACATGAGGTTAAGAAAAGTTGTTTTCCCTACTCCCGTACCACCGGAGATCACAATGTTCATGCGTGCTTTAATCATCAGCTTAATAAAACGAACCCATTGTTCATCAAGCCCGAAGATACCTTTGGCAGTATCAAAGGTTTGAATACTTTTTGAATATCTTCTTATGGTTACCGCATGAGTTGTGTTGGTGTAATCTTTATGAATGATATTCACCCGAGAGCCGTCAGGAAGGTTACCGTCCAAAATCGGATACTGAGGACTAAACTCCTTACGATTGTACTTAGCAATATCTTTACAAAAGGCATCGATCTCCACTTCAGAGAACTGAACATCAAGTCGAATAAGCTCGCCGTCTTTTTCTACGAAAATATTATCGGGCTTATTAATGATTAACTCACTAATCCCTGCTGCTTTACCGATCTCATCTAAAAGTTCATAAATTCTATTTCGTGCCATACTCAGATTTTTGCATAAAGAACAAAGTCTTGTTCTCCTATACTTGCTCCATAACTTAAAAGGTTTTCAAACATGAGCTGCCTGTCGCTAGAACTCATTAGGTCATAAAAATAATCTATTTTCTTTTGTTGTCCCAAATGATTAATAATCAACGCTTCATCCAGACTCATTAACAAGTGACTTATGATGAGTATGAGCCAATCTATTCTCTCAGCTCTTCCTTCCAGCACACTTAAAACATTGATGACCTGGGAAGGGATTTGAATGACTTCTCCTTCCTGAAGGTTTTGGCATCGGATATTAGCGAGTTTAATGTAAAACCCTAGAAGAAATAAACGTGCATAGCTTGATACTTCAAACTGTTGGTAAGTTCGTTCAAATTGCTTAATCTCTTCTATTACTTCCAGATCAGTTTTCTGAGAATATTTTCCATAAAGACTTTTAGAAATATAGAGACTGGCCAGACGATCCTTAAAACTTGACCAACCCAGAGCTGACATGACTTTTTCAATTCCTCTTCCATCATCAAACTCAGAGAAGGCCTTCTCCATCACCATCATGAGTGCAGGATTAGTTCCAAGAACTTTAAAAACATCTGAAGGCTTAGGAGTGCCACCCATATTGGATTTCAGGAGAATGACAAATTCCTGTGGCATTCGGATAAATGGTAATTTAAAAGCGCTCAAATTCTGACTCTTTTACTTTTTATTCAGTGATAATCTTACTCTATTTAATCATAGGAAATGATTTTAACAAAGAGTCTATAGGTTGCAGGTAATTAGATTTTGGGAGAAAATGAGCTATGAGCTTACCTTTCTACCATATTTATACTCCCCGATCCTCCTCTTATGAGGATCTCGATCAGATTCTTCATGAACAGATGAACTTAAAACATCCTGTAGTGATTAGCTTAAAGAATCTTGAGTTCAACGTGCAGCGGGAGTTTATTGGTTTAATCGAAAACTATTTTTCTTCCAAAAACCTGAATTTTAACTTTCCTTATCCGGTCTATGTTTTGACCGATCATGAATCATCTATTTCCAATCTTCCTCTGATCGCCGAGCTGGAAGAACTTCCTATCTTTTATAAAAAAAAGGAAGGAAAAATGAACGTTAAGGAATCTCATCTGCTTTCAAAGAATAAACTTCTTCAACAAGAGATTCATAATACGGACAGTAAGCAGTCCTATGAGGCCCTGGAGAATTTCGGACGTATGCACAGAATTATCTTTGACCTCGAAACAGAGCGATTAATTCTAAAAGAATTAATGACAAAGATTCAAAAGGTTAAAAATGGATAAGAAAAAGCTTATAAAGATTGCTTCTCCTGACGATATTCAAGGCTTTGAAGAGTTCATTGAATCCCAGCCTAAAGATACTAACTTTCTTCCCCGCCCTGCAGTTTCCAAGAAGGAAAGCTCTTTTGAATTTTTCGAGTTTCTCTCCTCAGATGCTCAAAGGCTTTTGAAAGTTAAAAATCTCTTATCGCAAAAGCTCCCTTTTTTAACAAAGTACCAACAAGCAGAAATCCTTATTAAACAGCAGAAAGCTGAAATCAATTTTATTAAAAACAATCTTTTTTTGATCAGTGATAAGAAGGACTCCCTCTACAGGAAGTCCTTAAGTGATGTTTTTGATAACTACTTTAATCCGCCTAAAGATTCTAATTGAAATTTGTATTCAATATGATAGGCCCACCAATGTGTTTGAAGTCTTCTTCAGAAAGAGTGTCTAACTCATAACCATTAAGCTGCTCCACCATAATCTGATATAGGTAGTTCTCAAAACGAGGTACTTCCGAGAGACCAAACTGAGAAGTGAAATCAGTGAGAGTCTTGTGTAAAACCTCATCTTCAAATGGTCTTAAAAGATATTCTTCATCCTTTTTAAAGAAGAATTTCTGATAGAACTCTTTGAGTTCTTCAATCTTTAATCCCATTTTAGCTCCGCCCTCTGCTTTAAGGGTTCCGAGGCTAAAGTTGATGAAACTTGAAATAATAAGAGCTTCAAAATCGATGTTATCTACCTCGTAATTCAGGTAGAAGCTATCTTGCAGAAGATTGTCCTCTTTGAGTTTCAGAATACCCTTAAAGAAAGTAAGCATGAAAGGAACCATACTCGTAAAGGTATCAATCTGCTGTTCCCAACGTCTGAGTACTTCATAGGAATTGATTTCCTGGGCAGGGGTTGAACCATCCACTTTATACTTAGGTACATCCTCTTCGCTTGCGGAAAGAACTGATGACCAGTATTGTCCCAGAAAATACTCATATTCATTATTTTCAAAATAAGTCTTACTAATGGCCTTAAGAAGTTTCTTCTTATTAACTTCAATAAGTGTGTTTCCAATTCGATATAAATCAATGAAATCAAACTTATTAAAAATGTTTTCTTCCTGCCCCTCTAAGTAACTAAAGCCTAATTCAATGGCGGCTTTCGTTTTCATCCCCACCTGGTTCATGGCCATTGAGCCGCTTTTTAAAGCATCGGCCAAGGTAATCTTGGCGTTTACTAGTCGGACAAAAGAGAATTGCAGAAACTGCTCACGAAGGGGGTCTTGTACCTTTAACAGAGCATTTTTAATAGAATCAAAGCCTGACTGATAACTGACTAGACTTGAAGCATGAAGGGCCTGATTAGCACTGATTAAATCGATTTGAGGGGTTAGTCCTTTCTTCTCTTTAATAAACTGATCAAGACTTAAAACATCACGGAAACCAACCTCATACTCCAGAGCATCGTAATAATCAACAAAACCAAAGTCTCTTAAGCGATCTACTTTATCCTGATAGTTTTGTTCCTCCATGATCATATAAGAATCCACCACCATCTTAAATAGGAAAGCGTATGCGTTCTCTACTCCAAGATCAGCATAGAGTTTACGAATTAAGGCCTTTAACTCTTGTACATGTTGAAAGTCTTCTCTGTACTCGATTAATAAAAGCATATCATCGGTCAGAAAATAATTGTCGTTGTCCGGATAAACGGGATCCTCTGTATCAAAAGTTTGGATGGTAAATTGATTCTTTAAGGAAAGTAAGAAGTCCTCACTCTTTAGAAACTCCAATGTGACTTGATCATCCGGGCATTGAGAATAAATCTCAATCCATCGATTCACGGCCCGAGGATCAAGAACATCCTTATTCCAAAGATCAATATCCCTTAAGGCCTGACGTTGTTCTTGAGAAAGTTTAGGTAAAATCAGAGCAACTTGATCTGCTCCGGCATTTTGGAGAGAAACATAGAGAGGCTGAACGGGTAGCTGAGAAAGGTCATGACCTTGCTCTACTAACTTCTCGATATCATCGAATTTTCGGTAAGCATTGGCTTCGTATAATAACTGGCTCAATAGATCTTTTTTGACCTCAGATGAACTCATAATTTATCTCCTGAAAATATAGACTTTTTTTACACGAGCAAAGCTCTCTTGGCCATAAATAGACTCAATATAATGAACTGGTCTTTTGCCCCCTTTTACGAGTAAGATGGCCCTATGAAAAGCTTAAAAAATATTCCTCGAATCAAGGATTTACTAGATATCCACCCGCAAACCAAGGCCATCTTTTTTGATATGGATGGAACCCTTTGTGACAGTGAGCACCTGCATGCCAAGGCCATGGAAAAAATTGGTCTGGAATATAATATTCAAGCCCCATATCCTCCCGATATCATTCATCAAAAGCTGGTAGGGAAAGCTGATCATTTAGTTTATGAAGAAGTAAAGACCTGGCCGGGTTTTCCCCCACATCTGGATAGCGATAGTTTCCGAAACCTCAAAAGTTCAAACTTATTAAGCATTCTGGATACTCCTCAAGATCTTATCTCTGCGATGATGATGGAATTTCTCGTTTCTATCAAAGAGAGTAAGCTTACATTGGCCCTAGTTACTTCCAGTGAGAAAGTAATAACCCATAAAATTTTACTCAATACTAAGGTTGACCATCTTTTTGACTTTGTCTTAACCAGAGATGACTGCCCTTTCCATAAGCCCGATCCATGGCCATATCTTAAGGCCATTGAACTTTCAAAGGCCCATTCCAGTGAATGTATTATTTTCGAAGACTCACAGGTGGGATTGACAGCTGCTCATGGCTCTGGGGCCAATTACTTCAAGGTTGAGTGGTTCTAAGGTTTAACCACAAATATCTTCCAAGTATTATCAGTGGAAGCATCGTTGAGAAGTTCAATCTTTTCAATGGCCGGTTTATGGAATGAATCAATTTCATTGGAAACATAGAATGTGGTTCCAAGAATGGAGATCAGATTCCACAACCCTTGATGTTCCTGGTAATCAATCATGAATTTAATAAATAAGAGAGGAACAGGCCCTTCTTTTGAACCCAACTTATCATAGTTGGCCATCTCTTTAAGAGCTTCCTGGGTCATGAATGTCTTCAATCTTTTTGAAAGAGTATTGGTCATAGAAAGAGTGAACACATAATCATATTTAAACTTGAGCATATCCACGGCGAGACGATCAAGATTCTGTCCTCTTCTCACTTCTGCTGCTTGCAAGAAAGCACTCTTCGGATGAACCGGTACCTCTCTCTTCACCACTTTCACAGGCTCAGGTTGCACTTTTTCTTCCACAACTTTTGGCTCTTCTTTTTTCTCTTCAACAACGGCAACTGTTGATAGTTCCGGTTTTTCAGGAACAAGTTCTGGTGCTTTCTCTACAATTAAGGTTTGGTCCTTAACCCAAATATCAGCAAGCCCCTTCTCTTCATACTCCTTGGCCGCACCATAGAAGAAGACTCGCCCCTGAAGGAAACGATCTTTGTGGGTTCTTTTAAGATAATCATAAAGCACAGGAAAGAGTCCCTGAAGAACAGGATAATTAGGCTCCCTGTTTGACATCACTCCAGAGAAACGACGAAGACAACCAGCAGCTTCTCCACTTTTATTATAAGTAGCAATGATATTGGATGTACTAAGGAGATGATAAGCTTCCGTAAAAGAAGAGAGACCCCAAATCTCATCTTTCTCAGAACAGATTTTCTTCATTAAATCCTGATGCTGTCCGCACATTTTTTCCAAGTAAGTTTGCAACTGAGACTGGACACAATTCTTCCCACACTCATAATTCATTTTGTAATGAGAGTATTGAGTATAGTTTTTATTAAAATATTCTTCCCACCACTTTTGCATGGTATAGGAGCGAGGGAATCGATCTTGATATTTAGGACTGTATTGTTGAAGACGGGTAACGAACTTTTTCATTTCTCCACCTTGTGGAGAACAGCTTTTCATGAATTGACTTAAGTTAAAATCACAGGCCTTAACATTGAAATGTTTTGCGAGTTCACTTAAATGCCACACTCCTTCTAATAAATAACTAAAGGTGAGCAGACGATAAGAATAGCGGATATCATCAAAATGCATCCCCAACTGATGATTAGTACAGTTTTGAGCAGAATAAAGTTCAGAATTAATAAAGAAACTGAGCTCCGGTCCTTCTGCAAAAAGATGTTTCGTTAAGAAGTCCTGAAAAAAGATTTCATCGACAAAAGTGAGTTGTCCCCGATAGATATCCTGAAAAATCAATGGATGATATCTTTCAGAATAAGAGTCCAGTCGCTTTTCCCCCAAGTAACTCTTCTGAAAGAAGTCCTGCGACCAACTGGAAATTGGAAACAAACTTAGAAAAATCAGTATAAAAAACGTTGAACCTTTCAAACTTATCCTTAAGTAGGTTTTACTCCTCGATTTTACCTCAAGTTATTGAATTTTTTAAAACTTCCCCACTGGGAAAATATTCCCCCACCGCTTTGAAAAGACTGTCTTTTATGGTATTTTAGCTTTACGTTGTTTATGACGAAAAGAACGCAAAAGGATTATATTGAGTACTTTAGTCTGATAGTCCCCCACGCTTAAAAAGCTTCGGGGACCCAAAAAAATAAACTTTGACCCCGAGGATATCATGAAAAAGAACCAAGAAAATCTTATCTCTGAAACCAACAAGAACACCCCTGCCATTCGTCCAAAAAGCTTAAGGCCAACTCCTTCTTTAATTGCGACCAAAAGCCTTAAACCGAAAGTTGCTGTTGTACGCCCTCTTAAAGTGATAAAAGGGCCAGTTGTTGGTTAAAAACTTTTATCAAATTGTTCTTTTAATTTTTGGTAGTTCTCATCGAGTTCTTTCATCTGCTTTTGATGGATAAGGGTAAGGTATCTCTTGCGAAGCTGATGAACTTCATTCAGAGAAGCAATATAATGCCCTTTTATCGTTCGAAGACAAACCTGACGGTTTTCTTTTCCAACCACTTCTCCACTCTCTGTACTTAGTTCACCTAGACAGATATTTTTCTCTCGCTCAAGAGTTTGCTCTAACTCTTTTACAAGAAGATTAAACTGATCTTCAAAGCGCAAATCATCTTCAAGTTTAAGGGCCTTTAACTTGGCGCCCAGAGTAGGAATCTGACTTTGAAAGTGAAATGGCTTTTCTTGAGCAAAAGCTTGTCCTAATAAAAGTGAGAATACTAAAAATAATTTAGCCACATATCCTGCTTTTCTAAATTCTTATTAAAAAAACTTTGAGCTTCATTTATAAATCGTGAAAGAGGAAATCCTACCACGTTAGCATAATCTCCCTTCACTGCACTGATAAAAGTAAGACTTGGACCTTGAATGCCGTAAGCCCCTGCCTTATCAAGAGAGTCCTTGGTTGCAAGATATCTTGCCATCAGTTCTTCACTGATCTCATTAAAGGTCACTTTTGTTTCTTCAACAAATTGATGTCGTAAAACTTTTCCTTCATAGATAAAAAACATGGCAACCGCAGTAAAGACAGAGTGTTCTTTTCCTGCAAGAGAGCTTAAAAATAAACGTGCTTCAGTCTCATCCTTAGGTTTGCCAAAAATTCTCCCATCTAAACTCACCACCGTATCAGCAGATACAACCAAACAACCTTCTTTATTTACTAAAGAAGAAACAACGGCTTCACCTTTCTGAATGGCAATGTCCTGAGCAAAGAGTTCAGGTTCTTGATGATTGGATTTCTCATCGAGGTCAGCAGTTAGAACGGAAAAAGGTATCTGTAAGTGCCCAATCAACTCTTTTCGTCGAGGGGAAGCACTGGCAAGAATAAACTCAAAGTTTTTTGGCCTTAACATTTTTTAAAATCCAAACGTAGTATTGAAGATTGTTTGTTTCACGTATTTGCATCTTATCAAAACTATACTGCGTTTTTAAACTCCAGATGTATGAATCAAGTGCTTTTTTATAATACACATTTGTAGGAGTCTTCGCTATCACTTCTCCTCTATTCTCCATTTTAGAAATTAAATTACTCAGTGATTGAAGATGAGTGGTTTCCAGGCGGCGAATATATTCTTCCAGAAATGTTCTTCTTTCCGCTAATCGCTCATCCCATAAGAAGTAACCAAAGTTTTCTGCCATCTTTTTGCCGGAATCAAGGCTTGCTAAAATCGGCTTGGTAAAGGATTCATACCAAACCTCCTGAGCAACTTTGAAACTGACAATTCTTTTAGTGAGAAGTTCAAGTAGCTGAAGGTCTTTACTCACTGTTTCGACCTGATCAAAACCTCGTCCATTTTCAATGACCTCAAGCCATTGATCATCTGTGATCGTGTAAGAAGTGAGTCGGGTGTAACCTCGCAAAGAGAGATCCAGATGTCCCTCTCCTCTTTTTTTGATGTAACCTTTCCCACCCAGAAGATACATCATATCAAAAGCCGATCCTTGAGATGTCACTGTCATATTAGGTGCGGCCATCAGAAGAGTCGTCTTTATTAAAGAGCCTTCATTATTCTTCTTTCGAAGTTCGTTTAGAAATTTAAACTGATGATTTTTAGAGTGTTTACCGTAGAAGAGATATTCACTGAGATGACCGGCTTCTGTTTGTCCTTGAAAGATTTCTCTTTCAAAATGGGCTTCATTGGCCACTTCTAGCATCAATGGTAATGAATGAGCATCAGTCTGAGGTCCTAGATCCACTTTTTCTTCCACCTTAGTTCGTGGAAGATAATGAACGTGTCCCTCTAGCAGTTTTAAATAAATTAAAACTTCATCTTTTGAAAAATTGATCTCTTGAAAAGTCACTGTTGTCTTAGCGGCCAGTCTCAAAAGGCTTCCATCCATGAGATAAACCCATGCAGTAGAATCTTCTGCATTAACTAGCTCATCTCCTTCTACTAATTGAGAGAGATATTGGCCTTGGACAGAACTCGTTCCTCGAAGTATTTGGCAACTTCCAGAACAAGATAGAATTTTTCCTACCATCTCCAGCTGTCTTGAATGGCGAAGTCTCACTAACCAATCAGGAGTTTCTGATTCAATCTGAGATTGAAGCATCCATTTTTTTATATCAAGGGACTCTTCCGGATCCTGCTCCCAGTCCATTAGCGAAGCTGGCTGACCTTTGATGGACTGACCCCAAACACCGAAACTCAGCAATAGACTCAATGCAATAGTTGAGAGGAACACTTTCCCCTTAATAATTCCCATACTTTTCCTTCGGAAAATACCTACCTTAAATTTACCTTATCCTCCTTTTCTGCTATAGTAGGTGTTCATTTTTACCTATTCTTTTTTGGAGTTCACCCCAGATGGAAACACCTCAGACACAAGAAAGCTTCTCATTCCCGCAAGAAGAAGAGAAAGTTCTTAAATTTTGGATAGAAAACGACATTTTCAAGAAGTCTCTTGAAAAGACTAAGAACAATAAAAACTACATTTTCTACGATGGACCTCCCTTTGCGACAGGTCTTCCTCACCACGGGCACATTGTAGCTTCAACTCTAAAAGATATTATTCCTCGTTATTTTACAATGAGGGGTTACTACGTTTCTCGTCGTTTCGGTTGGGACTGTCATGGTCTTCCGATTGAGCAAGAAATCGATAAGAAGTTTGGGATGTCAGCATCTGACTTCGTCGCTCAACATGGTGTGAAGAAGTACAACGATGAATGCCGCGGAATTGTTGACCGGTACGTAAATGAATGGGAAAAAACCATTTCCCGTCTAGGACGTTGGGTTGATTTTAAAAACGACTACAAAACCATGGACGTAACATTCATGGAATCCGTGTGGTGGGTTTTCAAATCCATCTGGGATAAAGGTCTTATCTACCAAGGTAATAAAATCGTTCCTTACTCTCCAGCTCTACAAACAGCTCTTTCAAACTTTGAAGCTGGTCAAAACTATCAGGACATTCAAGATCCTGCTGTAACAGTTCTCTTTAAGTCTCAAGATGAGGAAGATACTTATTTTGCAGCATGGACCACGACTCCATGGACTCTTCCTTCTAACCTCACTCTGTGTGTTCACCCAGAGATCGAATACGTTAAAGTTAAAGACCTTGAAAAAAATATTTTCATCTACATGGCAAAAGCTCGTCTTGATGCCTACAAGAAAAACCTCAAGTATGAAGAAGTAGAGACTCTTACTGGGGCCCAACTGAAGGGTAAGAAGTATGAGCCACTTTTCCCTTACTTCTCAAATCTAAAAGATCAAGGATACTTTGTTATCCTGAATGATGAATATGTTACGACTGGCGATGGTACAGGAATCGTTCACCAAGCACCTGGCTTCGGGGAAGACGATAACCGTGTGATGAAAGCAGCTGGTCTTACTGAAGTCGTCGTCCCAATGGACAACTCAGGTAAGTTCAATGAAGAAGTCACTGACTTTGCCGGAAAATATTTTAAAGATGCAGATAAAGATATCATCAAGAACTTGAAAGATCGTGGACAACTCTTTCATCAATCAACTTTAGTTCACAGCTACCCTATGTGCTATCGCACCGATACTCCGCTGATGTATCGAGCTATGCCGCAATGGTATCTGGCAGTAGAAAAGATCAAAGACAAAATGCTTGCAGCGAACTCTCAAATTAATTGGGTTCCAGCAACCATCAAAGAAGGTCGTTTCGGTAAGTGGCTTGAAAATGCTCGTGACTGGGCCATCTCTCGTACACGTGTCTGGGGGACTCCACTTCCAATCTGGATCAACGATGTTACAGGTAATGCTGTTTGTGTTGGTTCCATTGCAGAACTTAAAGAACTCTCCGGTGTTGAATTAAAAGATCTTCACCGTGAATACGTTGATGATGTGACATTCACCAAAGCAGGCGAAGAAGGTGTTTATCGCCGTATCCCAGAAGTTTTAGACTGCTGGTTTGAATCAGGCTCAATGCCTTATGCTCAACTTCACTACCCTTTTGAAAACCAAGATGTTTTCAAAGATGGTTTCCCTGCTGAGTTCATCGCAGAAGGGCTGGATCAGACCCGTGGATGGTTCTATACCCTAACAGTTCTTTCCGCTGCTCTCTTTGATAAACCAGCTTTTAAAAACGTTATTGTTAACGGACTAGTACTTGCAGCAGATGGTAAGAAGATGAGTAAACGTCTTCGTAACTACACACCTCCAGATGAACTGATCGCTGCCACTGGTGCAGATGCCTTGAGACTTTTCCTTATTAACTCAGGGCTCGTTCGTGCAGAAGAACTTCGCTTTACTGATGAAGGTGTAAAAGACATGGTTCGCCGTGCCCTTCTTCCTTGGTATAACTCGTTTAAGTTCTTCTCAACATACGCCAAAGTTGATGGTTTCTCTGCTCGTGATCTTGATATCAAATCTGACAACATTCTAGATCAGTGGCTCATCTCAAAACTTCAAACTCTTATCACTAACGTGAATAGAGAGATGCAGGCCTACAGACTTTATAATGTAGTTCCAGAACTCTTCAACTTCATTGAAGACTTAACTAACTGGTACATCCGTCTGAACCGTCGTCGCTTCTGGGAAGATGGGAATACAGCAGATAAGAAAGCCGCTTATTCAACCCTCTACTACACTCTTGAAAACCTTTCCCGTTTAATGGCGCCATTTGCACCATTCTTGAGTGAGCATATCTATCAAGAGCTTAAAACTTTTGGTGGTCAGTGTGAGGAATCGGTTCACCTTTGTTCTTACCCAGAGGAGAACAAGGATCTTATTAATGAAACACTGGAGGTGGCCGTAGGACGCATGCAACAGGTTATTAACCTGGGCCGTCAGAAGCGTGTGAGCGAAAAAGTAAAAGTGAAAACTCCCCTTAAAACGCTTAAAGTGCTCCATCAAGAACAAGATCTTCTTAAAGAGATCGCTAAGCTTGAGGAGTATATTAAGATTGAGCTTAACGTGAAAAACGTTGAGTATATGACTAACGAGTCCGACTACGTTGTTCTTTCGGCTAAAGCGAATCTTCCTGTTTTAGGTAAGAAGCTTGGTAAAGAAATGGGCAAATTCAAAGCTCTGATAGAAGCCCTTCCTTCAAGTGATGTTGCTAAGATCGAAGATGGAGAAAGTATTACCCTGAATGGAGTTGAATTTAACTCAGAAGAGATCCTGGTATTCCGTAATGCTAAACCAGGAACACAAGCAGTAACGAACAGATTCATTACCATTGACCTGGATTGCACACTCGATCAGGATCTAATTGATGAGGGACTTGCCCGTGAGATGGTTAACCGTATTCAAAAATCACGTAAGGATTCAGGATTTGAAGTGAGTGACCGTATTCATATTGAAATAAAAACGACTGCTGAATATCAGAAGATTTTTGAAACTTATAAAGATTACATCTCTTCAGAGACTCTGATTACTCAAGTAAAGTTCAATAATGAATTAACTCAAGCAATGTCACACGATATTGAAGATGTAGAGTTTAATATCAAACTTTCTAAGGCCTAAAACCTAGGAGGCTTCTCAAATGAGAAGCCTCCTATTTTTCCATTTTCCTGACACAGATCAGTTAAATTTCATGATATTTATTTCAATATAGCTTCATGAAAAACCTCGATCAACTCATCCAAAAATATAACAGACCAGGTCCTCGCTATACTTCTTACCCTCCAGTTCCCTTCTGGAAAGGTGCTCCAGATGAAGACACCTGGCTCTCCCATGTGGCACAACACAATAATGAAGGCATTGACCTCTACGTTCATGTTCCTTTTTGTGAAAAGCTTTGTTGGTATTGTGGCTGCAATAGAACCATTACTAAGGACCACTCTGTTGAAAATGAATTGATCTCCATCCTGAAAAAAGAATGGAGTATCTACCAAAACGCCATTAAGGATTTAAAAATCAACTCTCTTCATTTTGGTGGAGGAACACCTACTTTCTTATCCCCGGAAAATCTAAAAGAGTTGATCTCATGTCTCACTAGCAACCGCTCTGAGAATTTTATTGGCTCCATTGAAGTGGATCCGAGAACTTGCACCAAAGAACATCTTATTCTTCTTAAAGAAATGGGCTTGTCAAGAATTTCATTAGGAATTCAGGATTTTGATCCGGTTGTTCAAAAGGCCATTAATAGATATCAACCTGTTTCTCTAGTAGAGAATCTTCTTAAAGAAATTCGCTCGCTGGAGTTTGAAAGTATTAACTTTGATCTGATCTATGGGCTGCCAAAACAGAGTCGAGAAAGCATTGTAGAGACCATTAACATTGTAAAAAAACTGGATCCTGATCTGATTGCCTTTTATGGTTATGCTCATCTGCCCCATAAAATAAAAAATCAAAAGCTCATTAACAATGAGGATCTCCCCTCTCCGGCCTTACGCCAGGAGCTTTATCAAACAGGGAAAGCTCTCCTAAAAGAAAACGGTCTCGTTGATATCGGAATGGATCACTTTGCTAAAGAAAGTAACTACCTTTACCAGGCAAAACTCAACCATGCCCTTCATAGAAATTTTATGGGTTATACAGACCGAAAATCAAAATGTCTGATAGGGCTGGGCCCAAGTGCCATTTCTGATTCAGGAGTCAGCTTTGCCCAAAATCATAAGGATTATAAAGACTATAAAGAGATTATTTCTCGAGGGAAATTAGCTTTTGATAATGGTCACATTCAAACTGCTGATGATCTCCTTACGCAAAAACATATTCTGACGTTAATGTGTGAAGATGAAGCATCAATTAGTGAATCTATTCCTTACTATCAGGAAATAAAAAAAGAGATGGAAGACTTTCAGGAAGATGGTCTCGTGGTCATGGAAGACAATAAGGTCACACTTACTGAGACAGGTAAGATCTTTATGAGAAATATAGCGATGAGCTTTGATTTTCATCTACGAACCCAAACATCAGTTAGGTTCTCTCAGACGGTCTAAATTAGTTCCTAGTAAAAACGGCCAAAAGCGCAGATAATAAATGCATGAGACTCATCGTTTTATTATCTGCGCTTTTACTCTTGTCCAATAGCTGGGCACTAAGAGAGCTAACTCCTCAGGCTTTCAGTTCCAGAGTTACTCCCAGCCTCAATAGTATTCAGAGTGATTATTTTCAAATCCTGAATCAATTCCCGGATTTTCCAAAGGAGCTTCCGGCACTTCTTAATAATTTTTATTCTCAACAAGATATAAAAAACCAACTTCCCCTGGAGTGTCCTCGCCAACTTAATCCTCAATGTAGGGAAGAAATTAAAACCTTAAGAGAGCATATTCTCTCTTTGAACAGATCTCTTGAAGGAATTATTGTAAAACTGAAGACCGGAAACACTCATTACCTTTATCCACTCACTGGCATTAAACATCTTTCCAACTCTGCTAATGAGTTGTGGAGTTTAAAAGTCGAAATGGATATGGCCTCTTTTCTTATCGATGCTGAACTACCAAGTGTATTGCGCTCACTCGATGTTATTCGTCGCCTCGATGAGATTCGCACTGAACTTATTCTGGGAATGCTCCACTTTATTCCAGTGCTCTATCGCCAAGAGTTTGAAACTTTTTATTTTGAATTTATTCACCCGCTTCGCTTGAATAAAAATCATCAGTTTTTTGTTAAAAACTTTTCTCGACTGAACTTTAATCTCAATTTATTTGTTCAATCACTTACTAAAAGAAATAAGAAAACACCGGAAGGCAGTAATCAGTATTTGCAGCTTATGCATATGCGCTGGAATGGGATTTTACGGTTTTATAAATAGGAAATAAAAAAGGCACCCAATGGGTGCCTTTCTTTTAGGATTAGTACTTAGAAGTGCGACGGAAACGTCCCTCGGCCTTGCGACGACGCTTATCAGCGTTCTCAAGTTTTTCCTTCATTCTGATTGAAGGTTTTTTGTACTCAGAGCGAGCGCGATACTCCTTTACGATCCCGTAAGCATCACAAAGACGCTTAAACTTTTTAATGGCCTTTTCAGCTGGAAAACGCTCATCAATAGTAATATGGATTGTAGACATGGAATTCACCTCCTCTTTTATAGCATTCCCGAGTTCAAAGAACTCTTTTAAGGGTTTTAGGAACCATAATTTACCGCTTTTGCGGCCCCCAGTCAACTAATCCTAGATTAGCCTCTCTCTTTTTGGTAAATAAAGGCCATGCAACTCGACGTTTTTAACTCTCAAACAACCTCAGATCAACCACTTGCAGCGAAGTTACGTCCCAAAGAGCTTTCTGACTTCTTTGGACAGGTAAAAATTCGTTCGCACTTGGAGAGCTTACTGAAGGCCCCGCGAGCTGTGATTTTCTGGGGACCTCCGGGAACAGGTAAAACGACTCTTGCCCACCTTCTGGCCCAGAAGCTGGATTTAGATTTATTTAGTTTCAATGCAGTTACTTCTGGGATCCCGGAACTCAAAAAAATTATTGCTGAAATTCTGGAAAAGAAAAAAG